>Ga0326728_10007622_pt1 | contig 27585 bp, 27 predicted proteins | sample MB3enrmetagenome_FD_207602 | JGI IMG/M metagenome (GOLD analysis project Ga0326728, IMG submission 207602) | Lab enriched peat soil microbial communities from McLean, Ithaca, NY, United States - MB31MN | ecosystem: Environmental > Terrestrial > Soil > Wetlands > Peat | place: USA: New York...
AGAGAGACCTAGCGACACTCCTGCGTAAAGCTCTCGCCGAGGCGCCCTGGACATCCCGTCCCGCATTACCGCGAAGGAGGTCGAAGCAGCCATAAACCCGCAAGCCCAATTTGTGGGTAATTGAAAGATGGGTGACGGCGCTCCGCACCTGAATTTCCAATTTACTGCCAATTACAGGCGAGCATTCATGCTAATGAAAACTCTCCAGAGCCCCACAGCCGCTTCACACATCGAATCCGCTTGCACTTCGACCGAATGCCGGATGCCGCCCAAATCGACGAATGATACCGTGCAATGCTTCGTCTATTCACCTTTTATTCACCGATGGCAGCACGTCTTACTCCTCGGTCAGGGCTGTGCCAACCAAGAGGTGCTCAATCGTTGTCGTCGCTTGAATCCCCCTTTCCTTCTCACCCCAACTTTCGAGAATAAGGAGGAGATATTCCCATGAACGGAACATGCATTTCGGAACCCTCTCTGTCTTCGCGGGCCATGCTTTGCTCGCTCTCTATCAGCATGTGGTCAGCCCGGAAACACGACCCTGACGCATCGCAGGAGATCGCCCAACGCCACGGTGCTCATGCCGATGCTGGTCGCTACCACAAGGTGCTTCTTCCCAAGGAGGCGCTTGCCGAGGTCCAGAAGATCGTGAGCGATGCTCGCCAGGAGCATTACTTCATGACGCTGCCCTGGGATGATAACGGCTATCGTGTGCTCCCGAGCGCTGCCTACATGGATCACACGGAGAAAATGCGAGAGCTATCCAATCGGTTCGGCCCGGCTGTCGATGCTCTGGCCGGTGAGTTCGGAAAACTTGTGGAACAGGCCAAGGTGCGACTAGGCGGCTTGTTCCGGCCCGAAGACTACCCCGCTCCCGATGAGCTTCGTCGGAAGTTCTCTTTCGAGACCAAAGTGATGCCTCTACCGGATGCGGGCGACTTCCGGGTCACACTGGGTGAGGAGGAGAAGGAGCGAATCAAGCGCCAGATCACCGCCGCTGTCGAGGCGTCACTTCAGGTCGCCAGCCGGGAACTGTGGCAACGCCTTTACGAAGCTGTCAGCCATTTGGGCGAACGCCTCCAAGCCTACAAAGTGACCGACGAGGGAGTGGAACATCCCTTCCGTGATTCCGTCGTCACCAACTTAATGAAACTCGTCGATGTTCTGCCCAAGCTGAACGTCACAGCGGACCCCGAACTACAACGGCTGGCTGACCAGGTGCGGGCGTCGCTGGTGGTCGATCCCCAAGAACTGCGGAGATCTGAGTCGATTCGTAGCGAGACCGCGAAAAAGGCGTCAGCAATTTGTGACCGGATGGCGGCATATATGGGCGGCTATTCACTCCCTGCGCAAGGCGAAGGGAGGGCCGCGTGAAGCCTCCTGTTCACACCACTGCGGCACAAAAGCTAACTCGCGGCCGGGTTCAACTCATCTTGAAGCAGCCTTTCTTTGGCACGCTTAGCTTGAGGTTGAAACTGATGCCCGGAACGCTGCCAACGATGGCGACTGATGGCTCGCGGATTGTCTATAATCCAGCCTTCGTGGAGGGGCTCAAGCCAGCGGAACTCGAGGGAACGCTTGCCCATGAAATCCTGCACTGCGCGCTAGGGCATCAGTGTCGCCGCGGCGAGCGAGATCCAGAGCTTTGGAATGTAGCAGCGGACTTCGCCGTCAACCCTCTTGTGATCGGAAACGGTTTCGTGCTTCCGGCTGGTGCGCTGATTGAACCTGCCTTTGCAAACTTGAGCGCAGAAGAAATCTACGCCCGGCTGCTGCGCAGGAGAAGCGAGGAAGACGGAGGAACAAAGCCAAGGCAGCAGAGGAATGCTGGCGGGGGCACCGTTACCGGTCCCCAAGGGACAGACGGCACGATGCCCGCCACTCCGAAGCAAGACCCCTCGCATCAGCCAGCTTCAGATCAACGTGAGGGGGCGACGGGTGAAGCCGTGGGGCCAACGTCGATACGGCCCGGAGGGTTCGGCGAGGTATGGGACGCGACCGACGAGGGGGGGCAAACGGCCTCGCCGGCCGAGAAGCGTCGCCAAGAGCATGAGTGGGGCATTGCTGCTGAGCAGGCCCTTCGGTCGGCCAAGGCGTGGGGGCACGAACCCGCAGGCATCGAAAGGCCTCTTAGCGAAAGCCGTCAATCCCAGCAGGATTGGCGTGCGATTCTGCGCGATTTTGTGGCCGCCACGACCCCCTGTGATTATCGCTGGATGCCACCCAATCGCCGCCACATCGCATCGGGCTTGTACTTACCATCAGTCGAACGCCGAGGGTTGGGCGAGATTGTGATTGCGGTCGATACCTCTGGGTCGATAGGAAGCCCCGAGTTGGAACAATTTGCAGGTGAGATCTCAGCGATTTCCGAGGAGGCGCAACCGGAGACCATCCACGTGGTGTACTGCGACGCAGCGGTTCAATGCACTCAACAGTTTGGCCCCTCAGAGCCAGTGCGACTCGAGCCTAGAGGCGGTGGGGGCACCGATTTCTGCCCGCCGTTCAAGTGGGTGGCTGAAAACAATATCGCGCCAGTCTGCTTTATCTATCTCACCGACTTGTGCTGCCATTCGTATCCGGAGGCCCCGGAATACCCGGTCCTTTGGGTGACCGATTCACGCAGAATGGCACCTTTCGGCGAAACGCTCCGGATTAGCCTTGAGTGAAGTCAGGGGCTTTCAACCATCCTGGGCGGAATATTGCCCAGCCATTGGCTTCCGTCTTTTGCGCCCCGCGTCAGTGATCAAATCGCCTGCCAACTTTTTTTCGCGGGTCGACGTTTGTGAGAACCGCGCAACTCTCCCGGCCCTTCGCCTGCCAAGCCTTGGAACCTCAGCGGCTTTCAGGCTCCCGGCTAAGCCTCCTGGGATGACTGGACATGCCCGTTTGACGCAAGAAAGAATTTGTTCTATCAAATGAGACGGGATTCCTCGCTACACACCTCCTCAACCCGCTCACCACAATCAGGAAAGGAAAGTGGCTGCGCAAGCGCGGGAAGGGATTAAGCTATGGCAACGGCAAATGTAAACACATTCGGAAGGTGGGACCCTCAGAGCGCGCGGGCTGCGCCTGAATTGATGACCGCCAGAGAACTCGAAGCGATGCTAAAGATCGATGTGAAAACGATCTATGGCTATGTACATCGAGGCTTGATTCCTTACGTGAAAATTCAGTCCAATGTCCGCTTTCTCAAGCAGGAAATCTTGAGCTGGATTGAGGCGCAAACCCATAGACCAAAGCTTTATGCTAATCATGCGAAGTGACGCCCAATCTTTGGATCGAATCCTTGAGGCATCCGGAAATAGAATGGCCGCTCAGGATGGCGTGGAAGCAGACGGCGTTTCTTTCGAGGCCTTTTCGCTTTTGGGTGCAGGCGCCGGGAAGGCGAGACGATTGACGGCCTCCCGGCGCAGGGCTGTCGAGACGCCGAGATACCGCTGAGTGGTTTTAATGTTGCGGTGGCCGGCGAGGGCCTGAACATTGGCGATATCGCATCCGGACTGAAGGAGGCGCGTGAGAAAAGTGGCGCGGAACTTGTGGGGGTGTGCGCCTTTGATTTCTGCATTCTCCGCTACCCGCTCTACGATTTTGTAGACATGGGCATGCCGTTTTCCGCCAACTGTCGGAAACACCCAACGGGCCCTGCGTGGCAGGAGATTTAAGGACTGGATCAGCCGGTCGCTCATCTCGATGTCCCGTTCTTCCCAGGTTTTGGGCGTGAATTTTTCTTCTGGTTTTGCGGTGACCCTGAGCACCTTCTTCTTGAAATCAACATCATCCCAGGTTAGATGGCATAGTTCCTGTTCGCGAAGGCCGGTAAAGAGAAGGGTCAGGAGCACAGCCTGTTCTATAGGATCGGCAGCTCCCAGGAGCTTTGCGATTTCCTTATCGCTGTAAACCTCGGGTGGCCTCTCGACGACCTTGCGGGGCTTTATCTTCGCAGCGGGGTTTTCACGGAGATCCTTGAACTGGACGCACCAATAGAGGAATGCGCGAATCATCGTGATTTCGCTATTGAGGGTCACTGGAGATGCAACGAGCGTGGCGCGAAAATCTCGGTATTCAAGAATGTCGCCCCGCGAGATCTCGTTCAGGTACTTCTTGCTTGCGAAGTATTGGCGGAAATTATCGAGAACCGATCGGTAGCGGCGGTACGTGTTTAGCTTCTGGTTAATTTTGAGGTGGTTTAAGTAGGTATCTACTGTTGCGGCCAGTGGCACAGGGCTGTCTTCGCTGACGCATGGCTGAACCGTTCGACCATTCTCAATTGCTCTTCCTTTAAGTTCGAGAATCTTGCGGCGACGAGCGTCAAGGATTTCGGCAGGGCGGAGTCCGGCAGCTTGCCGCTTGCGCTTGCCATCTTCATACCACTCCAGGTAGTAGACGCCGTGGTCGGGATTGTCCCAGATGAACTTGCCTTGCGGTGTTTTGCGGACGGGAATTCGGACCCAACCCTTGTCCGATTTGACGCGAAGAACAAGGTTGACGCTGAACATAAATGGAGTCTACTATACGCCTCGCGTGGTGTCCACTTTTTCTAAATTGACGGACACCACGCAGCTAAACATATTGTTTTCAGAGGATGTTTTAGGACGTCAGATTCTCAATCTGAAAACCCGGGTTCGATTCCCGGTAGCGCTACCAAATCTTCCAGTGAGCAAATAATGACAATAAATTGAATGAGTTATGAGGTTTCGCACCAGGTCCTCCAGGCCCGGAGGTGCTCCAGCGTGCCATGGAGACCGAAGCGGAGCTGCCGGTGGTGGTAACGGCGCGGTCTTATGACCCCGGCTGCTGTTTCCAGGCAATGCATTCCGGAGCCTTGGATTATTTGGAGACACCTTTGACGGCAATGCAGATCGTTGGTCTCCTGGACATGTTCGTGCCACGCCCAGGCAGAGTGCAACGGACCCCCGCAAATCGGGTCAACAGAGGTGAGGAGTCAACGCACCGTGTGGCCGCGGCGCGCCCGCCCTCGATGGCCTTCTGCCGTGGGTGAAAGTGGTGCAGAAAGATTACGAGTCCGCGTTGCGCTTCAAGTTCTTTGCCATGCCGGAATGATCAAACGCCGGGTTATCGTAACTCGTCATTTTGGCGGTCTGGTTACGGCCTCGGGTCAATTAAACCAGGCAGCACTTCAATCAGAATTGCCCCCTCAAGAGTCCAACATAGTTTCTTCGCGAACTTCGCAAATTCGCGAAGGATGCGCGACTCTGGTGAGGTGCGAGCCCGAGCGTTTTGAATAGTTTACTGATTGGCCCTTGGATTGCCCCGACGAAGCTGGATGACTGCCGGGAGGAAAGGACGAAAAGGAGCCGCACGTTCGAGACATTAGTGAAATTCTAAAGGAAACGATGGAAGCCAAAGACAGTAGTTGTTCGTTCCGGAAATGCTTATCCAAATTCAAAAGCCGAGCTCAATGACTCGGCCTGGAGGAGATGAATCATGGCAGACCCAAAAATGAAAAAGTGCGCGCATATCCCGTGCCGTTGCCAGGTACCGGAAGGACAAGAGTACTGCGGAGACGCCTGTCGCATTGCAAGCAGCAAAGAGACGGAGATCGCGTGCCAATGCGACCACCCGCCGCAGTGTCCACTGGTTGCATAGCGAAAGTAATGCCCGGTGGTGGAATGAGTTGATCGGCTGCTCGCGCATTTTCCCTAGCGCGATGGTGGAATGGTATGCCTCCCTCAGGTAAGGAGCTTGGAGGCCCAGCGGTGGACGTTTACTTGCTGCGTGAGTGTTTCAGGAACGTCCCCTCTTGTAGTTCCGTGAATGCCTGCCGAAGCTGCTCCTGGGTATTCATCACGATCGGGCCGTACCATGCAACCGGCTCTTCGAGCGGCTTGCCCGAGACCAACAGAAAACGGATTCCGTCGTCGCCGGCTTGTACCGTAACTTCATCGCCGCGATCAAAGAGGATCAGGGAACGATTATCCGCTTCCACCGGTGGCGTCGTATCCAGCCATTTGATCGTCTCGGTTGGCACGGCCAGCGGGCCCGATGCGTTGCAGAATTTTCCGCTGCCGGCAAAAACATAAGCAAACGCATGACGCGTCGTCTCCACGGGAAGAGTCTTCCGCTTCTCTGGAGCGACCGATACATCCAGGTAGACTGGGTCAGCAGCGACTCCCTCCACCGGACCGGCTTTGCCCCAGAGATTCCCGGACACGATTCGCACGTGCGTCCCGTCATCATCGGTGACTTCCGGCACATCTGCCGCCTTCACTTCCTGATAACGCGGTGCGGTCATTTTGAGGGAAGAGGGAAGATTGCCCCATAGTTGAAAACCGTGCATGCGTCCAGTCTGGTCCCCCTTTGGCATTTCCTGGTGGATGATTCCGCTGCCGGCGGTCATCCACTGTATGTCGCCGGCGCCGATGACGCCGCGATTCCCCATGCTGTCGCCGTGTTCAACCGTTCCGGCCAGGACGTAAGTGATGGTTTCGATTCCCCGGTGTGGATGCCATGGAAAACCCGCCAGATAATCCTCTGGAACATCGTTGCGGAAGTCGTCCAGCAAGAGGAAGGGATCAAAGTCTTTCGTATTTCCAAATCCGAAGGCCCGCCGAAGGCGGACGCCCGCACCTTCGATCGTGGGTTTGGATTTGATGAGCCGCTTGATTGGTCGGATCGACATGTGAACCTCCACGACGGATGCTACGTCTGCACCCATCCACCATTCCGCAACGTCCCTCACTAATGTTACCACTCCCGCGACGCTTTGGAGTAGCCCCGGCGGCAGACCATGTCAGCCTCCCACGGCCGTTCCAAGTAAACGTCCTTTATCCTGCACAAGATATGAGCGGAAGGGTGAAGGGCTTTCGTGCTACACTTATTAGCGAGGCCACTCACAATTAAAAAGGAAAACATGGAGTCTACCCAACGACTAGCATCGCTGGAAAAGGCCGGAGCCACACCCAGCAGTGCGCCCCGTTGGATATCCGTATTGGACGATAGCGGGTTGGCAGAGGGTCAGATGACGCCGGTCTATCCGCGGGGAGTGAATGTCCTTCTGGCGCGGGTTGGCGGCGCGGTCTACGCAGTTTCCGGCAAGTGTGCGCACATGGCGTGTCCGCTGTTCATGGGAAGGCTGGAGGGCTACACGGTCGTCTGCCCATGCCATGACTGGCGTTTCGATGTTCGAACCGGCAGGTTCCTCGATGCGCCGGAACTTGGCCTCACTGTGTACCCCACAAAGCTCGAGGCAGGCAAACTGTTCGTTAACCTCGGTTGAAAGGAAATGGCATGAAAAGAGTCAGTATGTATACTCTCTCGACTTGTCCTTGGTGCCGCAAGGCGAAGAAGTTTTTCGCTGAGCGCAACATCCCGTTCACTTACATCGACTACGATCTCGCCGACGACGCGACCCAGGAAAAGATTATGCAGGAGCTCGATGCCGCCGGCGTCACTGGCTTCCCGTACGTCAAAATCGGCGACGAGGTCATCTCGGGCTATCAGCCGGAACGCTATTCGGGCGCGCTGAGATTGTAAGGAGGCGTTGAATGGAAGCTGAATCAAGGAAAAAGGCGCTTCACTATTTCTTCGATAAGGTCGTGGGGCCGTTGGGCTTCAAGTTCACACCCGACGCAGAGTTGATGGATTTTCTGCTCGAACAGGAGGTGATGCTGGAGGCCAAGCACGGCATCCCCTTCTGCCCCTGCCAGCCGCTGCGCCACGACCGCGCGCGCGACATGCAGATCGTCTGCCCATGCATTCCCTTTCACCGGAAACATTTCGACGCTATCAAACGCTGTTGGTGCGGCCTCTTCGTCCACAAGGACGTCGTCGACCCGGACAGCCTGCCCCAACTGTCGCCAAAGGATGTGGGCCTTGAGTGAGAGATTCATCCCCGCAATAAGCACTGACGAGATCGCGCCCGGCGGGATGAAAAGCGTCGAGCTCGAAGGGCACGAGATCGTCATCTGCAATTGCGACGGAGCTTACTACGCCATCCAGCGACGCTGCGGACACATGAATGCGCCACTGGAATTGGGCACGCTCGACGGCAGGTTCGTCACCTGCGCCATGCACTGCGCCCAGTTCGACGTCACCACCGGCCAAGCACTCTCCGGCCCGGTTCCGGCGGACGTGGGCAACGAGAGCCTTCCGCCCAGACTGGCCGCATTCCTCCAGCACGTCGGCGCGCTGATGAAGGACGTCCGCACGGAATCCCTCCGCACCTACGAAACGAAAGTCGAAGCCGGCTGGGTCCACGTCGCGACGTGATTCCCACCACGTCGGCGAATCCATGCGCCACTAGAATTCGCGTTCCTTCGCCCGTGTGATATTGACTTACCCCAAGGGCAGGCGGCGTATTCATGCGGTATTGCGGGCGCTGTCGCCTGCGGTAACATCGAAGGTCCCACCTGAAACCATGCCTGCCGCGTCCGAGGCGAGGAAGACCACCACAGGCGCGACATCTGCGGGCTCAATCCAAGGCACGCCGAGCGGTGTCTTGGTGGTGAGAATCTTTCGGGCCTCTTCCTCGTCTTGGGATGATCCAGTCGGCTGCTTTCCGGCATCTTCGAGCACTTGCGCGTAACGCTCCTCATGGCGGGTGAGTGGCGTGTCGATCAGACCGGGAATCAGGGTGTTCACCGTGATGTGATATGGCCCGAGTTCCAGGGCTGCCGACTTCATCAATCCGATAATCCCCCACTTCGATGCCGAGTAGGCTGCCCCATACTTCGTGCCGTGCTGTCCTTGGGTCGAGGAGGTCAAGATGATGCGTCCGCCACCACGCTTCACCATGTAAGGCGCGAAGGCCCGGACGGCGTTCGCCGTCCCCGTCAGGTTGACGTCAATGGTGATGTGCCAGTCCGCATCTTCCATCTCGAGCAGCGGATGGAAGCTCTGGATGCCGGCATTGGCGAAGAAGATGTCGATGCCGCCGAACTCGCGTTCCGTTTGTATGGCAGCCGCTCGCAGCGCGGGCAGGTCGCGCTGGTCGAGCTTGGCGCCCAGCCAACGGCGGCCGGTCGGCCGGATCAGTCGGCCAGTTTCCTCCAAGTCCTCTGGGGTTGAGGGCTTAACACCGGAACGCGGGTCCACCGGCGCGCAGATATCGAGACCGACGATGTCCGCACCCTCGCAGGCAAAGGCGACGGCCGTAGCGCGACCGATTCCGCGGGCGGCGCCGGTGACCACTGCTACCTTGCCCCGTAGGCATTCGCCCATGATTGTGGCCTTCGTTGTCATGGCTGTTTTCCTTTCATGGGAGGTCACACTTTCCGCCCTGACGCAGAGATGAGTCGGGCTGGAACGTGACCTCTGTATACAGATGGCAGGTATCGTCCCAGAGTCGAATCACCGGCTGAGAACGGTTGTCCTCATAGCCCAGAGCGCTCAGGCTGGCGGGGTTCAGGAAAAAGAGCCTCCCGGCTTCTGGTTCGAGACCGAGCCAGCGGGCAGCCAGCACCCGCAGGAAATGCCCGTGCGAGAACAGCAGTGTGTCCCCCTCGATGGCCCGCACCCGACTCACTACCCGATCTGCTCGGACGCCGACCTGTTCCGCCGATTCGCCGCCCGGGCAGCCGTCGCGGAACATCTCCCAGCCAGGCCGTTCCTTGAGGATGTCCTCCGTCGTCTTACCCTCGTAGCCGCCGTAGTTCCACTCGATCAGGTCAGGATCGACCAGGGCGGCGGCCTTGAAGCCGGCCAGCTCACACGTCCGCGAGGCCCGCTGGAGCGGGCTGGTGAAGACCTTGGCGAAGGTCAGCCCCCGCAGGCGGTCCCCGAGCCGCCGAGCGTTGCGCTCGCCCCGCTCGGTCAGCTGCATATCGATTAATCCCATGTGCTGGCCCGTAAGGTTCCAGGCCGTCTCGCCGTGTCGCGCCAGGTAAATAACAGGAAGCGCCTCGCTCATAACTTTCTCAGAGCCCTACCACTGGCGTCTTTTGCGTCGAGACCTTTGACAGGACAGACTTGTCAATATTGAGGTGCGCCTTCACGAGCTCGTACGGTGTAAAGGCCAACCACTGCGCCAGCGAGACGTCGGAGAAGTGGTCGGACTGCCAAAGCTCGAGGTAACGCAACTTCGTCGCGCCCGTGTTCTCGATATAGTGGGGCATGCTCTTGGGCACGTAGCCGACGTCGCCTCCCTGATAGTCGAAGGTTTGGGCGGCGGAACCGGAGGCGTACACCGTCATCCGGCCCTCGCCTGCGATGTAATACTGCAACTCATCCGAATTAGGGTGCCAGTGGAGCTCGCGCATCCCGCCGGGCTCGACCTCCACCAGCCCGGCGGCGATCATCTTGGCCGCTGGGAAATTGGAGGAATCAACGATGCGGACGGCGCCGCTCTTCGGGCGTATCGGCTCTTGGGCCATCAGCCGATGGCTGAAGGTCAAGGGCACCGGCCCGGCGCCGGCCACCCGATCCGTGGCGAGGGGGCCGGGCACTTCCGACTGGAAGATGTAGAGCTCCCGCTTGGGGATGTTAGCGAAGGCGCTTTCGGGCACACCGAAGTTCTTGGCGAGAACCTCTTTCGGGATGTGGGCCAGAAAATCCGTGACCAGGAAGGTCTCATCTTCATTGAAGTTGCCATCGTTGAAGACGAGCAGGAACTCGGATCCCTCACCCCCGAGTCCCTGGAGCGAGTGGGGAATGCCGCCTGGAAAATTCCAGATGTCCCCCTCCCCCATATCGTCCTGGAAGGCATGACCATCCTGGTCGACGGCGGTGATCCGCATCCGGCCTTTGATCACGAAGCCCCATTCGTCCGGCTTGTGCCAGTGCAGCTCCCGGACCGCGCCAGCCTTGAGCCGCATGTTGACGCAGTTCAGCGCCTGGGCAATCTGCAGCTCTCGCCCGGTCGTCTGCCGCGCCCATCCGCCTGGCTGCAAGCGATTGTGGCAATCGGCGAAGGACCACTTCAGGTTGGGCAGCGTACCGTTGTCCGTGCTAGGTGGCGCGAGTCTGTCCCGGCTCTCGGCCTCACGTGCGGGGTTCGTCGGGCCGATGATCGGTGCGCCCTCCTCGCCGCGGATCGGCTGGGGCGGAGAAGAGGATCCGTTCTGTGTGCGTACTCGAGTCGTCATGAAACGACCTCCAGTTGGGGAAAAATAAACGGGGAACATCTACTTGCATGCGACGTGCATTCTAGTTAGCTCGCTTGCGGAGCGCGTTAATATCCACAACCTCCCTACCAAGAGCACTCGCCAAATCAATCTGATGATCTTGCTCTTCGATAAGGTTCTAACGTATCCGCTCCGCGTGGTAGTAACCTACGACCTGCCTCCAAAACCTCAACTTCGCAATTCTGCCGTTTGATTCCTGCCCCATGCTGAGTCTGGCGCGGCTGCGTGGTCGCGGCCCTGGCGGCAGTTAGAACAAATCCAACTCACTTTGGGAGGTCAAATGCTCTGTCTCGTTAGGGAGCGACCGAAAGTGGCAGCTCATGGTGTAACCCAAGCATGCCGTCGCGCATCTACGGGATGAGCGGGTTTTACCAGCAATTCGTCGTTAAGGGCTAAAGTCCAGGAATCAATATTCCAAGAGGTTGAATGCTGGCCCGGTGAAGGCACAAGCTCGCGGAGAAATAGACTAAGAGAGAAAACAATGAGCGTGATCCCCAATGCGAAGATGTTGACCGTTCGCAAAGAGACTGACAGTCTCGGCGAAGTTGATGTGCCGGCAGATCTCCCGGGCCTACCGGTTATCTTCCAATGTGTTCTTGAGGCGCGTGAGGCCTTTTTGGAGATTTGAAACCGCCCGGCCCACCGCGGCTCTTCGGACGATCGATCCTCTGGCGCCGCTCAGACCCGCTTGCTCGGAACCCAAGGCCTTGATCAGATAGAAGCTAGGTTGCTTCGGGTCGTCACCCTCGCGGACACAGATGGAGAGGTCCAACGCGGTCCGGAAGTAGTGACTCGAGTAGAGCTGCTTGTTGGCGATGGCACATGCTACCTGGTCACCAGGCCTTCCGCGCATGGTCACCATGTGCTCGATGCGCAACGTCGGCTTCAATCCGAATTTCACCTTCGTCCAAAAGAACGTTTCCTCGAACTTCGCGGGCTTCCCCTTGGGATAGGTGAGAAGGTAATGGTAGAAATCCGGCTCGTGCTCCACCAAGGCATTATCATAGCTGAGCAAGTAGGCGAACTGCTCAGGCACCGCGGTCGGGTTACGCTTATCGTTATAAAACCCCAGAGCTACATTGCCCTCGCGCTGGTAGGCAAGCAAGAGCTCGAATGCCGTCTTTTGCAGGAGTTGATTCACTTGTCCGTCCACGTCGGGGGCAGACCAATTGATGGATTGGTGAAGCTCTTCGATGGAGGTCGCGGGCATCTGAATCCGACAATTGCCGGGTTCGCAGTTCTTCAAGTCCTGGATGTCATCGCTACCCAACACAAACCCCTTCAAGTCAGAAAGCTGCGGAGGATCGGTGAACACCCCAAGCGCCAAGAAGCCGGGAACCTCACGAATGCGGTCGAAATTGCGGGCAAACTGGAAGTAGGTCTCAGGAGTAACATGGATGTAAACCGCACCGAACAACAAGACCTCGGCCGGCGTGCGAGGCGGGAGGGCCACCACCACCGGCTGTCCGCTTCGGATAGCCGCGATCTGATCCTCACTCAGTCCGATGTTCTGCCGAAAGAACGCTTCCAAGTCAGGATTCGACTGAGAAGAGCTGGCTAGGGCGGCCGCGGCCAACCCGGCCAGCAATGCGACCGCAGGCACGACTTTTCGGATCATGGCGACTTTACTCCTGCCAATTATATTCTCGGTATTGACACCAGTCCTCTGACTGTCCTTAGGGGACACGCAGAACGATCTTGCCGCGTGTGTGGCCCATTTGAATGAGCTCGTGGGCCTGCCGGGCATCCGAAAGCGCCATGATGGTTTCGACCACGGCTTTCAGTTTGCCGGAATCCACGAGCCCAGCGATCTCAGTCAACTCCGCGCTATTGGGCGCCATCCACATGAACGCCTGCCGCACACCGATCTTGGCGGCCTTTTCTGCCGAAGGTGGAGCCACAATGGAGACAAGGATTCCGCCCCTCTTCAACACCTTCCACGAACGTTTTTGGGTGTCCCCGCCGATAGTGTCGAGTATCACATCCACGTCGCGGACTAGACGATCGAATCGCGTCTCTTCGTAATCGATGGGTTCATCGACCCCCAACCCTCGAAGAAAGGACTGATTCTCTCCCGAAGCAGTCCCGATTACGTAAGCGCCCTTCCACTTGGCCAGTTGCACGGCAAAGCTGCCGACGCCGCCAGCGGCGCCATGAATCAGAATCTTCTGACCCGCACTCAACCCGGCGGTATCGAAAATTGCCTGCCACGCTGTCAAACACGCCAGAGGAATGGCGCCGGCGTGGATGTGGTCAATCGTTTTTGGCTTGAAGGCCACTTCCGCCTCTTTCACTGCGATGTATTCGGCATAAGCCCCGTTACGAGAGCTGTCGGGCCGGGAATAAACCTCATCGCCTTTTTTAAACTTCGCGGCGCCGGGACCCACTGCTTCGACAACCCCCGAGAGGTCCCAGCCCAGGATCAAGGGAAACGTATAGGGACGGGAATCTTTCAGATAGCCGGCGCGAATTTTCCAGTCAACAGGGTTTACACCAGCAGCATGGACTCTTATCAGCAACTCGGCAGGACCCGGCACGGGCCGTGGCGCATCCTCGAATATGAGGACTTCAGGGCCGCCGTATTGATGGATGCGTACTGCTTTCATGTTTTCCATTTTAGACATCTCCTTGTCCGAGCCTAGGCTTCGGCCCCTAGAGTAGATGCAGGCTTGGCCGCAGTTTTGGGGCTTGCCCCAGGGAGAAGTCGCCGTTTGGCGGCTTCCACCAGCAAAAGATAGGCTGCCGTCGCGACGACAAGAAAAGCAAAGTATCCCGCTGGCAGCCGCGTGAAGCCGAGCACGCCGGCCAGCGGGCTGAACGGCAAACATAGCCCGATTGCTACAACCCCCAGGCAAGTTGCGATCAAGGGAATACTCGGACGGCTGCGGAACGGATTTTTGGATGTACGGATGACGAACAGCACCAGCGTCTGGGTGGCCAGTGATTCGACAAACCAACCGGTATGAAACTGCGCTTCGTTCGCGTGGAGGAAATGCAGCAACACATAGAAGGTCAGAAAATCGAAGATGGAACTGATTGGTCCGATGAAGACCATGAAATTGCGGATCAGATTGATATTCCAACGTTGGGGCTTTTCGAGGTAAGTCTCGTCCACATTGTCCGTGGGAATGGTGAGTTGGCCTACGTCGTAAAGAAGGTTGTTGAGCAGGATTTGCGTGGGCAGCATGGGCAAGAACGGCAGGAAGAGAGAAGCCGCCGCCATGCTGAGTACATTTCCAAAATTCGAGCTTGTACCCATCAGCAGATACTTCATCACGTTACCAAAGGCCTTGCGCCCCTCGATAATGCCATCGTGTAAGACCCGCAGGCCAGGCTTAACGAGAATGACGTCGGCAGACTCTCGAGCCACGTCCGCAGCGCTGGACACTGAAATGCCCACATCAGCCGCGTGCAGCGATGGCGCATCGTTGATGCCGTCACCCATGAACCCCACCGCATGGCCATTGTGTTTGAGAGCCAGGAGAATGCGGTTCTTCTGCACCGGGGAAATGCGCGCGAACTCACGCGTCTCCTCGGCGAGGTGCGCCAGCGCTGGGTCCGTCGTGACGTCCAATTCGTCGCCAGTGACGATGTGGCCGGGTTCGATTCCTACCTGCGCGCAGACGTGGGCGGTGACGCGGTCGTTATCACCGGAGATGACCTTGACCTCAACACCATCCTGCTTTAGAGAAGCCAGAACCTGGGCAGCGTCAGGCAATGGCGGATCAGCAAAGCTCAAAAAACCGGCCAGGACCAGATTGCGCTCGTCCGCCACTGAGTAATCCGGGCGCGCAGGAACTTCGGCGTAGGCCACCGCCAGAGAGCGGAATCCCTGGTTATTCAGCTCATCGCTGGTCTGTTGGATACGCTGGGTAGCGTCCTTGCTGATGGGTTGTACTTTGCCTTCGGCCTCGTAGCCGGAGAGGAGTGGAAGAATCCCTTCCAGAGCACCTTTCGTGATGAGAATCCGCTGGGACTGCCGCTCCGCCACCACCGAAAGCCGCCGCCGATCGAAATCGAAAGGAATCTCGTCGCGCTTGATGTAATCTTCCGTCTTGGGCGGAGACTGATGGAGAATGGTGTCATCTAATGGACTGCGGATACCCGTTTGGAACTTACTGTTGAGATAGGCGAGTTCCAGCGCGCGGGGGGATGGTTTCCCGAAGGGATCAAGAGAGCGGTCGAGCGACATAGCTCCCGCGGTGAGCGTTCCGGTTTTATCGCTGCAAAGCACATCCAAACTGCCGAGGTTCTGAATCGAAGAGAGATGCTTGACGATGACCTTCTTGTGGGCCATAGCGACGGCGCCTTTCGAAAGCGTCACCGACGTAATCATGGGCAGAAACTCGGGTGTCAAGCCAACCGCCAGCGCCACCGCAAACATCAGAGATTGAAGCGGATCGCGGTGGCGTACAATGCTGACGATAATTAGGAAGAGTACGAGGATGAAGACCGTTCGCGCAATGAGCTGGCTGAAATTTCGCAAGCCCTTATCGAAGGCTGTTTCTTCCGGGCGTGCGGCGAGGCGAGCCGCAATATCGCCGAAGGCGGTCCGGGCGCCCGTGGCGACGACCTCGGCGGTTGCCGTTCCGCTCACGATGGAGGTGCCCAGAAAGACCATATTGCGCGCATCCGCTTTGGTCGAGGGGGGCTCTCCGGTCGCTTCTTTATCGGTGGGGAGCGATTCGCCGGTTAGCATTCCTTGCTGGACATAGAGGTCACGAGCAATCAAGAGACGCGCGTCGGCGGGAACAAGATCTCCGGCGGAAAGCCGGACGATGTCTCCCGGCACCACGTCACGCCGCTGAATTTCCTTCCACTCCCCGCCGCGCAGGACGGTTGCTGTCGGGGCAACCTGATCGCGCAGTTGTTCGACGGCGCGCTCGGAGCGGTACGTCTGACTTAAGTCGATAGCCCCACTCAGCAGAACAATAACGCCGATGATTCCCGCATCTACCGCGTCGCCCGTGAATGCCGATACGATGGCGGCAATCAACAGAATCAACGTCAGCGGATTCATGAACACATGCACGGCAGCGGAGAGAAGAGAATGGTGCTGTGTCGCCGCAGGCTCATTCGGCCCGAACTGGTCTAGCCGTGCCGCTGCTTCCTGTGCTGTCAAGCCGGCAATCTCGACCTGGGTTCGATCAGTGTTGGGTGACATGGCTAACTAACCTAATCAATGCGCCGGAAACCCTCGAAAATTCGTGCGGTAGCTGCCCCAAAGATGAAGCCGCCAACATGAGCCATATAAGCGACGCCGCCACCCCCCTGCGCACTTGCCACGGCGCCCACCTGATCGAAGAGCTGGATGAGAAACCAGAATCCGATCAAGAGGGCCGCGGGGATAAATGTGATGCGGGTCCACCAGCCGAACAGAAACAGTGTGCGTATCTGATCACGAGGGTAGGTGATCAGAAAGGCGCCCATCACACCCGCGATCGCGCCGCTGGCGCCCAGGTTGGGAACGGTGGAATGGGGCATCATGGCGGTCTGCGCCAGCGAAGCCGCCAGACCGCTGAGCAGGTAAAACGCCAAGTACTGTAGCGGCCCCATTGCGTCTTCGACTTCCGGGCCAAACGCCCATAGGAACACCATGTTGCCTATAATGTGCATCCAGCCGGCGTGCATGAACATCGCCGTCAAGATGGTGATCCAGCGGTGGCCTGCGACAATAGTGGCGGGAACTTCCGCCCACCGCATCACAAATGGCTCACCGCCCACCAGTTCCATCACGAAGACGACCGCGTTCACGGCGATGATGGCGGTCGTGACGACGGGGAAACTTCTGGGCTGTCGAGATTCATCCGATAATGGAATCATGCCTCCCACGCTAGCTTCCTCCGTTCCTCCATTGGGGCGAGAATAATGAAGCCTTATGTCAGTGACTGCCAGCGGCGGGAGATCCCGGGCTCTGGGTATTCTTTAGCGCTTCTTTCACGTCACTACCGCTCACCGTCTCTTGCTTCAGCAGTTCCTGGGCCAATGTGTTATGGGCCGCTGTGTGTTCCTTCAGCAGTGCCTGAGCACGCGTGTACTGTTCGGTCACGATGCGCTGGATCTCCGAGTCGATCACTTGACGAGTCTCTGGACTGAGCTGGCTATTGTCCTCGACCGATCCCCCCAGGTATTGGAGCTGTTGACCTGCGTAGCGCACCGAGCCGAGCTTTTCACTCATGCCGAATTCTGTGACCATACGGCGGGCCAGCTCAGTCGCCCGCTGAATGTCGTCACTGGCCCCGGTGCTGATGGTCCCAAACTCCACTATTTCGCCGGCACGCCCGCCCAACATAACCGCAATCCTGTCCTTCAATTCGCCAACCGAGAGCAGGTAGCGGTCTTCGGTTGGCGTTTGTATAGTGTAGCCCAAGGCGCCCCGGCTGTGGGGAACGATGCTGATCTTGCTGACCGGTTCACCATGCGGCACCAGTTCCGCCACCAGCGCGTGGCCCGCCTCGTGGTATGCAACCGTAGTCCGTTCCTGGGCGTTCATTACGCGGCTTTTTTGCTCGGAACCCGCAACCACCCGTTCGATTGCAGTCTCGAAATCATTCAGGGTGACTGCCGTGGCCTTGCGCCGGGCAGCGCCTAGTGCCGCCTCATTCATGGCATTCTCCAGATCAGCGCCGCTGAAGCCAGCCGTCATCCGGGCGGCCTGCTCCATGTCAAAGTCTGCCGCCAGCTTTACACCCTTGCTATGAATCTTCAGGATTTGCACACGGCCGATGAGATCCGGGTTGCCGATGGCGACCTGGCGATCAAAGCGGCCCGCGCGCAGAAGTGCCGGATCGAGCACCTCCGGACGGTTGGTGGCAGCCATGATAATCACTGGGGCGCTGGTGTCGGTTTTGAAGCCGTCAATCTCCGCCAGCAACTGGTTGAGGGTCTGCTCACGCTCGTCGTTGGTGCCCATGCGCATCGCGCCTCCCCGGCTCTCACCAATGGCATCAATCTCGTCAATGAAAATGATTGACGGAGCCACCTTGCGCGCCTGCTCGAACAGGTCGCGCACGCGGGCGGCGCCCACGCCAACAAACATCTCGACAAACTCGGAGCCACTGGTCTCGAAGAACGGGACCTGGGCCTCGCCGGCCGTGGCCTTGGCCAGCAGCGTCTTGCCAGTGCCCGGCGGCCCGACGAGCAACACGCCCTTGGGGATGTGCCCGCCGAGTTTAGCGAATTGCTCTGGCGCTTTCAGGAACTGAATGGTCTCTTGGAGCTCAGCAATGGCTTCATCCGCTCCGCCCACATCTTTGTACGTGACCGTAACATCCTCGGGCTTGACCTCGACCGCTTTGCTTTTGCCGACCCCGAAGACACCGCCCATCCCGGCGGCCCCGCCCGCCTGCTGATAAGCCATGTACCAGAAAACACCGAGTAGAACCAGCGGTAGAAGGTTCAGCAAAATACCACCCAGGGGACTCGGCGGGTGCTCGAAGTTGAAAGTTACTTTTGCGCTTTGTAGTTCTTCAATCAGCTTGGGGTCGCCGGCCGGCGCCGGTATGGTATTGAATGGGACCGTCGGAGGCGCCGCGCCCGGTTGGGGATTCTTCATTTCACCAACGATGCCCCTCTCGCCGATGGTTACCTTTACGATTTGACCAGCGGCCAGTTTGGTCTTGAAGTCGCTATAGGGAATTTCAGTGCCCTGCACTCGACTTGACATGTATAGCTGAAATAGCCACAGGACAATTACGCTGGCGATCAAGTAAGTGACGACGAAATGCAACTGACGCCGGCTTTGCTCCTCGCGTTTCTTTTTGTCGTCGTCCTGTCTTCTTGGTGACTTATCCGGTTCGTTCATGGTTTCCCCCTCTATGCGGAAGGGCGGGGCTTCAGCCCCGCCGCTCGCAGCGGCAGAGCGAATGGGCCTTTAGGCCCTGAAGCCGAGTGCTTCAGGGGCTAAAGCCCCAAAAATCCCGCCTATAGGCATTCTCCTTTTGTGAAATGAAACCGTTTTACGGTTGCGTTTGCTGTCCGGCATCTGTTCGGGCTACCCGTGATCTCATGGACTTCAGAAACCACATTCGCCATGGAACGAGCAAATTTAGCTCCTTTTCATTTGGCCGTCTTTTCCTAGCGATTCTTCAACTTGGTTGGAGCAATCCAAGCACCAATTGGTAAGCCCTTCAAAACGCTCCGTCTCGGACATCACCGAGCCGAAATCTTCTTCGCGAATTCGCGAAGTTCGTGAAAATCAATGTTGGGTTTACCAGGGGAGTCTGTTTCCGCGAGATGGCCTGGAAGCTATATTTGTGGTATTCACCGGCCTTTTGTTCGATTCAAAATCCGAGAGGCTCGTTGGCGATCGGCGATCACTCTTCCCGTTTTCCGATTTGCTTGCGCACCTGCTGAAGGCCCGTAGGTGGACGTCAGCGCACGGTGAGCACCGGACACGGCGCGGTGCGAACCACCTCGTAGGCTGTGTCGGGTTTGGGAAGGTGACCAGCCATGACCGGGTCCAAACGTTGCACGCCCATCACGATCAGGTCCACGGCTCGGTCACTGGCGAACTTGATAATTACTTCTGCCGTGGGGCCGGACCCCAGCTCAAAGCTTGTCCGCTCGCGCAAGTCTGATTCTGCCGGGATGTGATCATCCATCCAGTGCCTCACGGGTTCCTGGATCTGGGCTTTCTCCTCCGGGGACGAAACCATCTCCTCAAGGACCTTCATGTAGGTCAACTTGGCATGGTATTCCTGAGCTAATGAGACAGCGTAAACCGCGGCATCGCTGGAGTCTGGGACAAACTCCACTGGGTAGAGGATGTGGCCCAACCTAACATCCATCAACCGCGTCTCCCCGGTTTTGGGGCCTACTGTGAGCACGGGACACGGCGCCATTCGAAAGACCTCCTCCGCCACGGAGCCTAGGAGCAGCTTGCTCAGGCCTCGCCGTCCGTGAGTCCCCACGATGATCAGATCGACGTCATTTTTCTGGATCATATCCAGAAGAACGTCCCAGATCGCACCTTCTCCGATCAACGGTTGGCACGAAATGCCCTTTTGACGCACAGCGGTGAGCAGGGGTTCCAGTTTTTGTTCGGTAACTCCGCGGGCCTGTTGGATTATCGTCGCTGTCTTCTCAGACGGCTCGAGATCCCTAAATTCGGGGCAGATCACGTGGGCAAGGTAGAGGTTGGACCCGTACTGACCGGCAATAGCCAATGCGTAAGGCAGCGCTGCCTCGGACGCCGGGGAGAAATCAGTGGCCAACAAGATGTTCTTGAGGGCAAGGCGGCTTCTCAGATCCAGTGATTTCATTTTGCACCTCGAAGTAAGCTGCCGGAATACCGCAGATCCCGTAAACGAAAGTCGGGAGAGGCGCTCGAAGTCTGCGGCCCAAGTTCTCACTTAATCGTAATGGGAGCCCCCGCTATCGTCGCCTTTTCCCAAGCAAAGGTATTGTAATTCAACTACCGCCCATATTCCAACTGCTTCATCGATCCCATTGCACACAATTCCCCTGTTCCGCTCGTCATGGAAGGAACAGCCGCGGTCACGAGGGCAGTGACCGTGGCTACTTGTTATGTGCAGGAGCCAGACGCCTACATAGGCGAATCGGAATTAGATGTATCGGCGACGGCCTTCCAGCTTCCGTCGGCCTGCTTCATGTAGACCGTCAGATACTTTCCCTTGTCCGTCATGGGCTTCTTGGTCTTCGGGTTGGTCATGGTCATGGTGTAGGTGCCCTGTGAATAGACCATGTCACCACCTTTGGAAGCCATCGCCCGCGTGGACTCGAAAGTCACCGAAAAATTGGGATCAGCGAAATACGGCGCAAACCCTGCTTTGATGGCCGCCTTCCCACACAGTGTCCCGGCCCCCGGATATAGCGTGCAGCCATCTTCTGCAAAGTAGCTGGCCCACTTGTCGGCGTCCTTGGTAACCATGTCTTTATCCCAGGCCGCCTCAACGTCCTTGACCGCTTGCACATCAGCGGCACGGGTGTCAGGAGGTGGAGCGGTGGCCTCTTTCTCCTTCGACGAGCAGCCGGCAGCCAGTGCGGCCAGCGCCAAGCATAGAATCAACGATGTGTTGCGCAATATGTTCATGTCCCTTCTCCTTTGTGAGTTAAGTTCGAACCAGTAAAATGCCTTACAGCTTCTTCACCGCGGCCATTGCATCCTTCAGCGACTGACGACAGGAAGACCGGCTGGCGCAACTTTTTATCAGCCGTCAACTCCTCATAAGCGATCTGGCTTCCTGGAGAAGCTGGAAGCGGGAGACGCGGCGGTTATCGAAGGCGACTACTTCGCCGTCGAGGAGCAGTGTGCGATCTGGAAGCTTGGCGATGGCGGCCGCGATGTTCGAGTAAGTCTGCGTGCGGTCCTTGCCGTCTCTGGAAAGAAGGCTGACGCTGGACCCTTCCTTGTAGGTGAGCATTCGAAAGCCATCAAATTTCTCCTCGTAGACCCAGCCGGGCCTGTCGAATGGCTGAGGAACGAGCGTCGCCAGCATCGGTTGAACGCGAAATGGAACCTTGTCCGTCATTACGACCGCCTTCTCCGCTCCATGCGTCCTCGCGCCGGCTTCGCACTCGTTGCACTTCGCGCCGTGCCGTCCGGATCGCCCTCCGAAGCTCGTTCAACATCGCCTCCTCCATCCTTTGCGATCTCCGCAAGAAGGCGCTGGCTCGCTACGGAGCGCGGCTCTTCCTCCGTCACATCCTTCGTGGACGCATACTGATCGCGATGTTTGATGAGCAGCCAGGTGGATCGAGCAGGATTGCTCCCAAAACCCCGGGTGTGAACCAAGACCCACGAGCCTTGGAGTTTCTTGCCGTAAAGTGTAAACTTAATCTCTCCCGCTTTCAATGAAGCGTCCACATCAGGGCTTTCCGGCTGCCAGGTTCCTTTATCCCAAAGCATCACCGTTCCCGCTCCATATTGACCCGGGGGAATCACTCCCTCAAAATCGGCATATTCCACCGGATGATCCTCCGTCTGCATCGCCAGGCGCTTCACGTCGGGATCGAGCGAGGGGCCCTTGGGCACGGCCCACGAGAGGAGTACGCCGCGCCACTCCAGACGAAGGTCATAGTGCAGATGCGAGGCCATGTGCTTCTGTATGGTGTAAATGAGCGATCTGCTCCCCTTCTTCTCAATAACGCTTCCGCCCTGGGGCTCCGGTGTCGCAGCGAAGTTACGCTTCTTCCGGTATTCATTGAGCTTCATACAAGCCTCAGACCATTTCCCGGTCTCAGTAGCTGATGCAAGGAGCGCCGCCGCTCAGGAACTCAACGAGCTTATTGCCTCCCTGGATCGTTGCTCCTGCGACCAGATTATTCTCCGCCAAATCGCGGTTCTTAAAACATGACGAGCACACGTAGATTTTGCCGCCCGCCTTGGCGAAGTTGTTCATAAGCTCCTTCAGCGGAGGAAATCCCGGTTCGTTAAAGCCCTCCGTGTAGCCTTTCTGGGAAAGGCGGACGCCCTCGCTACTGAGAAACACCATCGTATCTTTGCCGCAGGCAACAGCGGCGTTGGCCATGGCAAAGCCGATCGTGGCCTTGTCGCAGTTGTCCTTCGCACAAGTAATGCTGACGCAAAAGCTGTCTGACATAGTCCCCTCCCTTGGAATTGGCCATCAATTACAACATTAGCTGGGCTTTGTCGGTACTTCGGCGCCTTCCTTGTGGGCTTCCGAAAGGCCTATAGCGATGGCCTGCTTTCGAGACGTGGCTACCCCGGCTTTTCCGCCTTTGCCGGAATAAAGCGTGCCCAGCCTTGCTCGATGCAGGGCACTTCTCGCTCGCAGGTTCGTCATATTTCCTTTCAGAGCTCTTTTTCTTTGGTATTAGATATGTTCCTGCCTCTCGAGATTGCGAATCGCGCAGAAAGTAACTTACTTGGCCGATCTATTTAAGATGACTTCGTCGATCCGAACCCTAGAGCTTGCTTCTCCCTATTTCTGCTGACCCGGAGTTGAGGTCGCGTGGCCCTTCAGGGCCGTGGCGACTTGTCCTAGTGAGTCGTTGAATTTGGCCAGGTCTGTCTCGACCGCAGTCTTGGCCTTTGTATCGGCCGACGTCTTTAGCTGCTGGACCTTTTTCAGGATCTCTTCCCTCTTGTTTTTGAGGCCGTTGATTGTATCGATCTCCGCTTGTGAGGCCTTTCCTTTGGCAAGTGTTTCGATCTCTTTAATCTGCGATTTGCTTTTCTCCAACTGCGCGCTGATGTTCTCTTCGAATGTCTTCTCTGCCATGATCGTTCTCCTTTTAGCAAGTCGATTTGACCGTGAGTTTTGTCATGCCGGTGACATTCCTCCTCGATCCTCGCTTATCGTTGGGCAATATGAAGGCCAAACCTAACCTCTTGATAACACTTCGACAGACAAACTATAAGGTCTCGATTTGTTCGTGAATTCGCGAAGTCCGCGAAAACTTTGCCTGGCTTTACTGAGGGGGAATGCCTCGTTAGGTTGGAACCGCACTGAAGGCCTTGAAGCGATGCTTGTTGATATTGAGTGATCGGATCTTCGATTCCAGCGTCGATGGCGGAATGCCGAGCTTGGCTGCCGCACCTGATGGTCCCGACACCCTGCCGCGCGTCTCGGCCAAGGCAGCGCCAATCAATTCTCGCTCTTCCATCACCGACTTTTTGAAACGCTGCGGTGTGGCCGGTTCGATTCGAAAGCATTCGTCAGGGAGCCAACTCTTTTTAACCGAGAGCTTCCCCTCTTCATAGACAACCACTGCCCGTTCGATGACATTCTGCAGTTCACGGATGTTTCCGGGCCATGCATATCGACTCAGCGCCTCCATCGTTTCGGAAGAAATTCCATCAATGGTCTTGTTCATTCGCTGGGCGAATTCCCGGACGAAATGACGAACGAGCAGGGGAATGTCTTCCGGACGTTCGCGCAAGGGCGGAATGGAAATCGGGAAGACATTCAGCCGGTAGTAGAGATCCAGGCGAAACTGCTTCTCCACGATCATTTCTTCCAGAGTACGATGGGTTGCAGCCACAATTCGAACGTCAACCTTCTTCGTGCGCGTACTGCCCAAGCGCTCGAATTCTCGCTCCTGCAAGACACGCAGGAGTTTCGGTTGTAGCTCCAAGGGGATATCACCAACTTCATCCAGAAACAGCGAACCTTGGTCTGCGAGCTCAAGCCGGCCAATCTTCTGCGTAATGGCGCCGGTGAAGGCGCCACGCTCGTGCCCAAAAAGTTCACTTTCCAGCAGACCGCTGGGAATCGCTGCGCAGTTGAGTTTCACAAACGCTCGCTGCTTGCGCGGGCTACAATTGTGAATGGCGCGGGCGATGAGTTCCTTGCCGGTGCCGGTCTCTCCCAACAGGAGCACGGTGGAATCGCTTGCCGCCACCATTTCGACGAGTTGCAGCACCTTTCGGAGGGCAGGACTCTGTCCCACAATTCCTTCGAAGTTCGCCTCACTGCGAGTTTCTTCCCCCAAGTTGAGCTTTTCCTGCCCGACCTTGTCGCTTAATTCGGCGCTCGCACCGATGCCGTCGTAACTGTGCTGTGCCAAGTTTCGACTTTGCTGCCGGGCTCTCCGATGATGAGCGATACCCTGCCGGATCGCATTCAGTAGATCTTCACCGTCACAGGGCTTGGTCAAAAACTCCAGCGCGCCGGCTTTGATGGCACGCACGGTCATAGGAATGTCGCCGTGGCCGGTCAGGAAAATGATCGGGAGTTGAACGTCCGCCTTGGCAAGCTGTTGTTGAAGATCGAGTCCGCTCAGCCCCGGGAGCTGCACATCCAATACCAAACAGCTCGGCACTTCAGCTTGCAGGCCGGCTAAACACTCCTGCGCCGTCGCAAACGTTTCCGCCCTGAATCCTGCGGAGCGAATCAGACTTCCCACCGATTCACGCACCGACACATCATCATCCACCAGATAGACAGGAGCACCTTTGTCACTCATGGAAGCACCTCATTCCGGTTGTCCAAAGGTCTTGAGAGAAAAGCCGCGCTGCATCCTCTTTACTCAACCGCGTAATTGCAGCATGTTTACGCGTTGTTCGAGCTGCGATTGTCTCTATTCAGCTCTTTCGAGTTCAGAGCCCTGTGGACCGCATTCAATACCGTATCCTCACTGAGTGGTTTAATCAGGTAATCCACCGCGCCGTTCCTGAAAGCTTGTGAGCGCACCCCTTCCTCAGATCCATGGGCCGTGATGAAGATAACGGGTATTTCACAATGATTGGCCACCAGGTGACGGTGCAGTTCGATACCATTCATCCCCGGCAGACGCACATCCAGCAACAGGCAGTCGGTATCACGCAGATGATCCCAATTCAAGAACTCTTCGGCCGAAGCAAATACGTTCGCGGCAAACCCCACAGACCTGAATAAACCGTCCAGGGATTCACGGACGGACTCGTCATCATCAACTACCGAAATACGGGGAACCTTCGCCATAGAGGTTCATTAAGCACCGCTACAGGCGACGATGTCTATCACACCTTGGTATTAGGTTCGTCTGGGGGGAGGAGGGCGGCTCGGACCTACAATTTCTTCACGCGCCGTATCCCCAGGTTCTCCGACATTCTCACCAAGTCCGCCAAAGAGTCGGCCCGCATCTTGCGCATAACCTGGCCGCGCTGAATTTTAACCGTAACCACGCTAGTGCCCAGTTCTGCGGCCACTTGTTTATTCAGCAGCCCGGAGACCACCAGCTCCATAACCTCGCGTTCGCGCGGCGTTAACGATTCATACCGGTCGCGCAACTCCCTCATTTCCACGTGATGCTGGCGTGCAGCCCGATCACGTTTTATCGCCTGTTGAATTGCGTCCAACAGGTCCCGGTCAGTGAATGGCTTGGTGAGAAACTCAAGCGCCCCGGCTTTCATCGCCTGCACCGCTGCCGGAATGTTGGCATGGCCGGTAATAAAAATAATCGGAATCTCAAGATTGACCTCGGCCATCCGCTTCTGAAGGTCGAGCCCGCTCAGACCCGGCAGCCGAACATCCAATACCAAGCAGCTTGGCAAATCGGCCCGCGGACGAGCCAAAAACGCCTGCGCCGAGGCAAAGGTCTCGACTCTTAACCCCGCGGACCGAATCAGGCTTGCCAAAGCTTCGCGAACCGACACGTCGTCGTCCACGACCAAGACGATTGCGTCAGGCTCCGGCAAGGGGACTCCTATTGGTATTTCGGAATAGTGAACTGAACGCTCATGCCTGGCCCGTCATTCACCACCGCCCACAGCTTGCCCCCGTGATTCTGGATAATAGAACGACTAATCGAGAGCCCCATGCCCATGCCCCCGTGCTTGGTGGTGTAGAAAGCATCAAAAATCCGTTCCATGCTCTGAGGGTCAAGACCGATCCCCGAATCTTGGACGGTAACCCGCACCTGGTCGGCATCATCGTTTTGCGTTCTGACGCTCAGTCCTCGCGGCCGCTCTTGCACGCTGCTCATGGCTTCGATTCCGTTCATGACCAGGTTCAGGACCACCTGCTGAAGCTGCACTCGATCGCCCAACACCGGTAAGAGATCAGGCGCGAATTCTGTCCGAACTGCCACACCGTTTTTGCGCAGTTCGTCCCCGGCAAGAGCCATGACCTCACGAATGGCCTCGTTCATATCCAGCCGTTCCTTGGCTATGGCAGTTTTCGTCGCCAGAGCCCGAATCCGGGCGATCACCTCTCCCGCCCGCTTCCCGTCGCGGACGATACGCCGAACGGCTTCCCGGGCTTCCTCAAGATTGGGCGAATCTCCCGCTAGCCATCGCAGGCAGGCATTGCCGTTGACCACTACACCCGAAAGCGGCTGATTGACTTCGTGAGCGATTGAGGCTGCCAATTCTCCCATGGTCATAATCCGCGCGACGTGCGCGAGCTCGGTCTGCGCTCGGCGCAATGCTTCCTCGGCCTGCTTGCGTTCCTCGATGTCGGTCCGCGTGCCGTACCAGCGAAGGACGCGTCCCTGCTCGTCCCGTAGCGGGTTGTCGCGGATCAAAAACCAGCGATACTGCCCTTCTTTTCCCCGAATTCGTGCCTCGATCTCGGAGGGGACATTCTCTGAAAGCATGCCCTGACGAAGGCCCTCTAAAATCTTCAAATCGTCCGGATGAAAGATTCTGGCAATTGCGTCTTTTGAGTGCGCCTCTTCGAGAGTAAGGCCGGTGTATTCCCGTTCCCGCTGATTGGCAAAAAGCGGGTTCCAATTCGCGTCGAAAACAAAGACTTGCTGGGGAATCGCGTCGATAAGCTGCCGAAGCTCCGCTTCGCTTTGCCGGACCCTTTCCTCGGCCCGTTTCCGGTCCTCGATGTCGGTACGCGTGCCGTACCACCGATAAATCCTTCCCTGCTCGTCCCGCAGCGGGTTGAGACGGATCATAAACCAGCGATACTCCCCATCTTTTCCGCGTATTCGTACTTCCGCATCCCATGGGACGCCGCGTGCAATCGCTTGCTGGCGTTCCCTCACGACTCTTTCCTGATCGTCCGGGTGAAAGATCTTCGCCAGAACGTCCTTCGCCAAACTGTCTTCCAGGGTTAGACCGCTGTATTCGAGTGCAACCTGATTC
>Ga0326728_10007623_pt1 | contig 27576 bp, 19 predicted proteins | sample MB3enrmetagenome_FD_207602 | JGI IMG/M metagenome (GOLD analysis project Ga0326728, IMG submission 207602) | Lab enriched peat soil microbial communities from McLean, Ithaca, NY, United States - MB31MN | ecosystem: Environmental > Terrestrial > Soil > Wetlands > Peat | place: USA: New York...
CGTGAGGATTGGCCGGCTCACCGCTGAGGGTCATGAAGTCACCCCTTTCCTAAGCCACGAGCGCTGGCCGCTCGCTGCAAGCGCCCCGATCATCGACCCCACACCTCCTCAGTGTCATGAAGTGTATAGCCGACGCGAAATGCTCCAGCGGAGCCGACCCTGATAAGATGAAACACGCCCGATGGATCGTCCCTCTTAGCCTGTTCCAGCGCTTGTTCTGGCGTATCCCCAAGGGTGGCATGCTCTGTTCGCACGTTTACGGCAACGAATTTCCCCGTCTGCTCAGCCTCGTATTGAGCCCGGTACCTCTCGTCGTATATCTTTTCTCCAAGCTCCGCGATTGCCTTCGGGTTTGATGGAATTGTGAGATTCATTGTTGCCACCTCTGCCTACGCTCAAAATCCGAAACCGCCACGGTCGGTCGTAACGGCGGAACCGTGAGCATATCTTCAGCTACAGACTACAACACGCTGGCCAACCCTGTCAAGCCTAGTTTAGTATGCTAGTCCACATGGCACGCAGTGGCCGGATGATGCCAGCATTTCCCCGAATCGCGCTGCGCCGGTCACCTTGGGTTCCATTCTCTTCGCGCGTCTCTTCGCGCATGGCGGGCGCGCTCAGGGCGATCCACGACCCCGGCGACACTCTCGGCCCTATTGTTTCGCGTGCTTGGCGCGGATGCCCCGGACGAGGGCTTCCAATTCTTCGGCCTGTGCCTCTCGACTCATTTTCCGCAGCAGGTCTGCGTAGTTCTGAAGGAGCGTCGCCACATTGGGGTGCTCCGGCCCAGCGCCTTCTCCGGAATCTCGGGCGCTCGCCTGGAGAGCGGCTCGGCGAATTGGCGCCCGACCGACGCGCCAGTGGCGCTCCCCGTACTCGCACTGACGGCGGGAACGAACGCCGTTGCGTTAGTCCTCGGTTGGGCTTTTGAATCGAAGGTAATGCCCGTGAAATTTCACGGATAATTCATCGTTAATTAATTCTTCCGCAAAGTCGCCCGGCGCACCATGGCTCTCAGGAGGAGGCAAAGTCAGGATAGGAGGATACAATGAGAAGAAAACTGCTTGTATTCGCGGTAGCGGCTATGGCCGCTTTGCTGTCTTCAACGGCAGGCCTCCACGCGCAGATCACGAGTTCATTCTTCGGGATGCACGTCAACCAGAACGACATCGTGACCGGCGGGGACGGCGTGTCCCAAATACAATTCGATTACTGGCCGACGACTGAGAATGTGAACTTCAGCATTTTCAGGACGCACGACGCGGGGGGATACCCGATAGCTCCCGGCAGTCAGGGCCAAATCTGCGGGCCCCCCACGTGTTCTTCAGTGGCGATGAAGTGGAGCGATCTGGACACGCAAAATGGGTATCAGTTTCAGAACCTCGACAACTGGGCGGGCCAGTTGCAGAGTGGCCAAGTGATGCTGTTCACGGCTTACTGGACCCCGAATTATGTAAGCGGAGACCCGGGTGACACTTGCGGCTGGCCTAACGGCAACTGGAACCGGCCAAGCGGTGGGTGTGCCTTGCCTCTGGACGACAAGGCTTGGACGGGTTTCATCTCAAACTTGGTCAGCCACATACAAAACCATAAACCCCTGCCCCTGCCCGTCAAGTATATTGAAGTTTGGAATGAACCGGACGTCACGAACGAGTGTGACCCCAACCCCCCAAACGGAAACAGCCAGGCTGCCTGCACCGCTTCACGGCTTGCGAAGATGACTCAAATTGCGAAAAGCTACGCCGCGCCGGCCGGTATTCAGGTGATTAGCCCGCCGGTTACCAACGATGGCGTTTATCCCAAGTCGATGGGGGGCAACGGATACCTCCAGCAACTGCTGAACCCCCCCAATAACGTGTGGCAGTACGCCGACGTCATCGGACTCCATGGGTATGTGAGTCAGCATATCGACACTAAGCTGACGGACGAGATACTAGAGGCGCAGTCTGAGGTAAGCACGGCTTGCTCGTGTTCGATGCCTCTGTACAACTCGGAGGGAAGCTGGCTCCAAACTGATGATGTTGGCAACCCGTCGAACGAAGACGAGCAAGCAGCGTGGCTCGGCACTGCATACCTGGTTCAGGCCTACTATGCGACCACGTCAAATCCCCTGGCCGGTTATGCCTTCTATGGTTGGGACTACGAAACCAACTCGAAGGACCGAGAGAGTGCGCTCTGGGACTGGTGGGGCCCGGGCGCGCCGCGGCTGACGGCAGCCGGAGCGGCCTACCAGCAGGTGTATGAGTGGTTGTTGAACGCCACTCCGCAGGCGGCATGCACCTCCTCCGGCAACCTGAACTCCGGCGATTTGGAATGGACCTGCCAGTTCTACAATTCCGCCTATGGTGGACAGACTCTGGCCGTATGGGATTCTTGTTCCGACAACAATTATTACGACTGTGGTGACTACGTCAACACCCCGTCCGGGTACCTTTGGTACTACGACCTGACCGGGCAAAAACATGCGCTCCCAACACCGACCTTCCAGATCACCGCGTGGCCGGTTCTGCTGACGACGAAGTAGTGATCCGCCGCGCCGACGTGGCGTAGCCCAGGGTACGCTGCGAATGGCCGGAAAACTTGGGGATGACAAGGGCGAGCAAGGCCACTTTACACAACGCGGCCCTCGGGCCGCAAGCCAACGAAGGGGGGAGGGAGAACCCCAGCGGTTCTCGCTCCCCCTCCCCCACGGGGCGGGCGAGTGGGCTTTCCGCGGGGTGGCACGCCGGGAGTCAAGGACGCCCGTCGGGGCGGCGGCGCTACCAAGCCTGTCACGGTTGTGAATGCTCGGCTGCGATCTGCCTGCGGGACGCGGGAGAGGGCCCGGCTTGGCATGACCGTGGTATGATATCCTTGGGTGCTACAGTTTCACCGGGACTGGCGGGGACGGCGAGAATCCCGCCGCCGCTTTAGTCCGGGACGCGGCCGGCAACCTGTATGGGACCACCAGCGGCGGCGGCGCTTACGGCTGGGGAACGGTGTTCATGCTGGATAAGACGGGCAAGGAGACCGTGCTGTACAGTTTCGCAGGAAAGCCGGACGGGGGAGATCCCCTCGCGGGTTTGGTGCGGGACAGGGCAGGCAACCTGTACGGCACTACTCTTTACGGCGGCGCTTCCGACAACGGAACGGTGTTCGAGCTGGACAAGACGGGCAAGGAGACGGTGCTCTACAGCTTCACTGGAGGCTCGGACGGGGCATCTCCCTGGGCAGGCTTGGTTCTGGACGCGGCGGGCAACCTGTACGGCACTGCCCAAGGTGGTGGCTCTAGCGACTGCAACGGAGGGTGCGGAGTCCTCTTTGAGGTAGACAGGAGCGGCAAGGAGACGGTGCTGTACGAGTTCACTAATGGGGACGACGGAGCAGGGCCCGTCGCAAGTCTGATCTGGGACAAGGCGGGCAACCTGTACGGTACGGCGGAGGGCGGGGGAGCCTACGGGGTCGGGACGGTCTTCAAGCTTACCCCTTGAAAACCACTCCGCGGTGGGTTGTAAGCAAATCGATACGACAAGCGCCAGCAGCACGATGGAGGCGGAAGGAGGATCAGATGAAAAGGGCACTACGAATCTTGGTCAGACCCCTGCGCGGAGTAAGAATCGCGCTGGCGCTGGCGATCATACTTGTGGCGACGGCGGTTGCCAGCCGGCCGCTGCAAGCGCAGACTTTCACAGTGCTCTACGCGTTCACGGGAGGCGTGGACGGGTGGGAGCCCTTGGTAGATCTGGTGCGGGACGGGGCCGGCAATCTATACGGTACCACCGTTTACGGTGGCACCTCCGGTTACGGAGTGGTGTTCAAGCTGGCGACCACCGGCAAGGAGACCACGTTGCACAGCTTTACCGGGGCCGACGGGGCACTACCTAACGCAGGTTTGGTCCGGGACGGGGCCGGCAATCTATACGGTACCACCCTTTACGGTGGCGCCTCAGGTTACGGAGTGGTGTTCAAGCTGGCGGCGACCGGCAAGGAGACCGTGCTGCTCAGCTTCGATGGGGCGGACGGGGCAGGCTCTACGGCAGACTTGGTGCGGGACGCGTCGGGCAACCTATACGGGACCACCGCGTATGGCGGATCCGGCGGATGCAATTATCCCGGGTGCGGGGTGGTTTTCAGGCTGGGAAAGACCGGCGGAGAAACGGTGCTCCACAGCTTTACCGGGACTGGAGGGGACGGGGCAAATCCCTACGGCAGGTTGGTCCGGGGCACGGCCGGCAATACATACAGCACCACAGAGCTTGGCGGCGCTTACAACCACGGAACGGTGTTCGAGCTGGACAAGACCGGCAAGGAGACCGTGCTGTACAGTTTCGCCGGAAAGCCGGACGGGGAAGCTCCTATCGCGGGTTTGGTCCGCGACGCGGCGGGGAACCTGTACGGCACCACTGTGTACGGCGGTGCCTCCGGCTACGGAACGGTGTTCAAGCTGGGTAGGGCGGGCAAGGAGACGGTGCTCTACAGCTTCACGGGAAGCTCGGACGGGGCCTTCCCTTCGGCAGGTTTGGTTGTGGACGCGGCGGGCAACCTGTACGGAGCAGCCCAGGGCGGTGGGTCTAGCGACTGCAATGGAGGGTGCGGAGTCCTCTTCAAGGTAGATAAGAGCGGCAAGGAGACGGTGCTGTACGAGTTCACTAACGGGGACGACGGAGCAGGGCCCGTCGCAAGTCTGATCTGGGACAAGGCGGGCAACCTGTACGGTACGGCGGAGGGCGGGGGAGCTTACGGGGCCGGGACGGTGTTCAAGCTGACCCCTTGACGAAATTCGAAACTCGAAACCCGAAATTCGAAACTGGCAAAGGCAGCGCGAGCTAGATTGCTGGTCGTCGTCTCAATCCGAGCAGTGTCTTTCGAAACGGAACTTCTTAGGGATCACAACAGGGGCCCGCCGGGACTTGGCCTCCACGGTCACCTTCCTCCCGTTTTCATCAAAGTGCTGTCATGGGTAGTGTCATGGTCTTTCTTTCCCCCTCCGTCCCGGTGTGTTATTCTTTCTAGCTCGCAGGGCTTGGGTCTCAGGAATACCACTCGTTATGCTGCGTCCAATGGAGGCGTGCCCGGTGCTCCTCCCGTTGAGTTTCCTCAGCGCGGGCGGCCTTGTGCCTTTTTCTTTCACCCGGGGGTGCCTCAGTCAAGGGAAGACGAAGGAGGAAGCCGCCGAGAACATCAAAGAGGCGATTCGAGGTTACGTCGCCGCACTTCATGAGGACGGGCTGCCGGTAGCGAAAGAGCGATTTGACGTTCTCGTGGTCGCGGCATGAGCAAGCTAAATTTGGAGTGCGGCAGCTTGCTGCCGCTTTCTAACGAAGCAGCCGTTGCGACGAGCGGGCGAAGACAAAGCGGCAGCAAGCTGCCGCACTCCAAAACCAAATCAGGACATTACCGACATCACATCATCTTGCCCTTGCTCCCTCTTCTTCGGCGTGTTACTCTTTGTAACTCAAGGCTTGGGCTTCAGGAACACCACTTATCATGCTGCGTCGAATCCAGGCGTGCGCGGTGCTTCTCTCGTTGAGTTTTCTCAGCGGGGGCGGCTTTCTGCCTATCTTCACCGGGGGCTCGGCCAGTTGCTGCGGGTCGCGCTGCTGCTGCGCCCACAATTGCCCCATGGCGGCCGGCCGGCGAACGGTTGCGCACTCGTGCGCCGAACATTCCACCAGGGCCACTAGGGCCACTACGGCAACCACCGCAACTGTGGCCGCTGCGGCGCGGCATCAAGGCTCACGCGCGGCGGCGAGGACATCGCCGCTACAGTCGCCCGGCGAGACGCTCTGTTCCTGCGGTGTGTCCCAGGAGAAAAACTCGCTCTCCGCCGTCAAGATTGATCTGCGCTTCGACCTCGTCACGGCGGCGACGCTCAACCCGCCGGCACTTCTCTCCTTTCGGCCGATGGACGCTCGGCCGCTGACGCTCGAAGCTCACTTGCGCCCACCCGACCACCCTCCTCGACCAATCTCCTAATGGCGATCACCTGATCTGGGCTGTAGGGGTACGGCTTGCCGTACCCTCTTCTTGAGTCGCGCGCGGCCGAACCAAGAGGGCACGGCAAGCCGTACCCCTACAGCCCAGGCACCACGGTCTCGACGACACCAATCAACTCTGAAGGAGGAAGCATGAGGCGCGGGTGTGTCTTGTGGCTGCTTGTTCTTATCATTCTTAATAGGCCAGCCTTGGCCACGACTCTTGCCACCGTACGGGGCATCGTACACGACCCCAGCCATCGGCCGGTGGAGAGTGCAGAGGTCCTGATCCAGTCCCGGACCTCGAGTTGGTCCGCTACCACTCGATCCAATTCCGACGGCGAGTTTCAATTTGACGCCGTACCCCTCGGCGACTACACCCTGAAGGTCACAGCGGAAGGGTTCAGCCCGGCGGAACAATCCGTCACGGTGGCCGAAGGCAAGTCGGCGGTGATCCATGTGCCGCTCGAGGTTGCGCCCAACCGCCAGGTGGTGGAGGTTCTGGGCCGTGAGAGCAGGCTCAAGACCCAGTCGTCCACGGTGGAAACCATGGTCTCGGTGCAGGAACTCGCCCGGACGGCCGGCGCCGACCAGACGAATAGTCTGGCGATGATCACCGACTTCACTCCCGGGGCCACCATGGTGCACGACATGCTGCACATGCGCGAGGGCCACCAGGTGAACTGGTTTTTCGACGGCATTCCGGTGATCAACACCAGCATCGCCGCCAACGTGGCGCCCCTGATCAACCCCAAAAACGTGGAGTCGCTGGAGGTGCAGCGCGGCGGCTACTCCAGCGAGTATGGCGACCGCACTTATGGCTTTTTCAACGTGGTCACGCCGTCGGGATTCGAGCACAACAACCAGGCCGAGTTGGTGGCTTCCTACGGCAACTTCCACAACACCGACGACCAGTTGAGTTTCAGCAGCCATACGGACCGCTTCGCCTACTACGGCAGCCTGGACGGCGACCGGTCCGACCTGGGGTTGGCCACTCCCACTTCGGCCGTGATTCACGATCAGTCGAGCGGCCTGGGCGGCTTCCTGTCGCTGCTCTACAATGCCTCGCCGCACGACCAGATGCGCTGGATTGTGTCGCTGCGAAACGGCCATTACGCCATTCCCAACGACGCCGCCAGCCAGGTGACCGGCATTCGCGACCTCGATGTGGAAGGCGATCGACTGCTGGGCTTCCAGTGGGCCCACACCACGTCCGGCGGGCTCATCTTTACGCTCTCTCCTTACCTTCACATGAACAGCGCGCACTACATCAGCGGACCAGGGGACATGCCCTTGATCCTGGACGACAACAGCCGCTCCACTTACGTCGGCGCCCGCGCCATGCTTCAGGCGCTCAAGAACCGCCACAACGTTCGAGTGGGCCTCGAAGTTTGGGGCCAGCGCGACAACACCTTGTTCGGATTGACCGCCAATCCGGGCACGCAGTTCCTCCAACAGCAGGAGCTGCATTGGGCTAACACGGACTCGGTCTTCGTCGAGGACCAGTACCGGCCCACTTCCTGGCTGACTTTGGATGGCGGTATCCGACTGATCCATTACGGCGGGCTGACAAGCGAGAATGCGGCTAGTCCTCGCCTCGGTGGCGGCATTCGCATCCCGCACCTCGACTGGATCGTGCGCGGCTACTACTCTTATTATTATCAGCCGCCGCCGCTCGACAGCCTCTCCGGGCCGCTGCTCCAGTTCGCCTTGCAGCAAGGGTTCGGCTTCACTCCCCTGCCCGGCGAGCGCGACATTCAGCGCGACTTCGGCCTCACCGTGCCCGTGGGCGGCTGGATGGTGGATCTCGATAACTACCACACCAACGCCCGCAACTTCCTGGATCACGATGAGGTAGGCAACTCCGGCATCTTCATTCCCCTCACCGACCTCGCCGCGGTGATCGATGGCAACGAGATCAGCTTGCGGTCGCCGCAGGTCTGGGGTCACGCTCGGCTTCGGTTTGTTTATGCCAACGCGGTGGGCAAAGGCCTCGGCCCCATCACCGGCGGCCTGATCGAGTTCGCGCCTACCCGTTATTTCTATCTCGACCACGACCAGCGCAACACCTTCAGCGGCGTGCTTTCCCTCCAGTTGCCGCGCCGCTTCTGGGCTACTCCGGTGGTCAGCTTCGGGTCCGGCTTCGTGAACGGCAACGGTCCGGCGCACCTGCCCCCGCACACCACGGCGGACCTGGCCCTGGGCAGGAACTTCGGGGAGAACTGGTCGTTCTCGCTCGACTCCACCAACCTGCTCAACAGCCGTTATCTGCTGGATACCAGCAACACCTTCGGCGGCACGCACACCGTGAACCCGCGACAGATCTACGCGGAACTGCGTTATCGGTTCCACTACTGAATGTTGAAAACATCTTTCCCCGGAGCGGCGACCTGTCCTCGCGGAAATGCAGGCACGCCTGGCTCTAGGCTCCGCCACCCATTGCTAAGAGGGTAGGGCAAGCCCTACCCCTACTATTCCTTCTCGAGCGCCTTCTTAGCCTCAAGCAGAGCGGCCCTGTTCTCTGCCGTCACTTTGGGATAACCCAGCTTCAGCGACTCCAGCTTGGAGATAACAACATCGGCGACCACGGTGTGGGTGAACCATTTGTGATCGGCCGGCACCACGTACCACGGCGCCCACTCGGTACTGGTGTGGTTCAGCGTCTCTTCATAGGCCGCCCGGTAGTCGTCCCAGTAGGCCCGTTCCTTGATATCGGCAGGAGAGTACTTCCAATTCTTCTCCGGCGTATTGATTCGATCCAGCAGCCTTTTCTTCTGCTCCTGCTTCGAGAGGTTGAGAAAGAACTTCAACACGAGCACTCCGTTCCGTACGAGGTAGCGCTCCAAGGCGTTCATGTCCTGATAGCGGTGTCTCCAGATTCCTTTGCCTCGCGCTGCTGGGGGCAGGTGCTCGGTTTCCAGCACCTCGGCGTGAATGCGAACTACCAGCACTTCCTCGTAATAGGAACGGTTGAAGATACCGATGCGTCCCCGCTCCGGGAGGTCTTTCCAATAACGCCACAGGTAATCGTGATTGTGCTCTTCGACGGAAGGCTGTTTGAAGCTGACTACTCGGACCCCGGCCGGGTTGACTCCCGACATCACGTGCTTGATGATGCCGTCCTTCCCCGCCGTGTCCATTCCCTGGAAGATGATCATCATGGCATAACGGTCCTGGGCGTAGAGAATATCCTGCAACTGCGCCAGGCGGACGAGGTCCTCCTGCATTTTGGGCTCAGCCTTCGATTTACTCTTGAACGGGCCGGTGGACTTCGGATCGAAGTCCGCGAGCTTGATTGCTTGGCCCGGTGGAACGATGAAGGGTTTATGGTTCATCATTATGTCCTTTGTCCTTAGTCCTTGGTCCTTTGTCCTTAGTCCTTGGTCCTTAGTCTTTTGTCCTTAGTCCCTTGTCCTTAGTCCTTGGTCCTTAGTCCTTTGTCCTTAGTTAGTCCCTTGTCCTTAGTCCTTGGTTCCTGGTCCTTTGTCCCTTGTGCTTTTTGTACAGAACACAGGTCGCTCGGTATAAAGTGTGACCGAGCCTTGCGACGCCCAAAGACCAGGGACCAAGGACTAAGGACCAAGGGCTAAGGACAAAGGACCAAGGACAAAGGACGTCTGCCTTCTGCTTACTGCCTTCCGCCTACTGCCTTCTGCCTACCGCCTTCTGCCTACTGCCTTCCGCCTACTGCCTTCCGCCTACTGCCTTCTGCCTACTGCCTTTTCGGCCGGGGACAATCGGGGCGTTTCCGGCGGACCAGCGGCCGAGGCAGTACTGGCGGTTGAATCCTGCCGACAGGTTGGCGATGGTCACCGACACGGTGCCCGTGGCGTCGCAGGCGTAGAGCTCCTTCACCTCCTGCTGCCGGGCGGGATCAAGGTGCGTCACCGGAACGCTGCCCAAGTCCAGACCGTTGTGCAGTCCGGGATCGAAGGGAAAGCGGATGTCGTCCCAAACGGTGATATTGCCCTTCGGAAGGCCATCGTCAGCCAGGTGGCTGCACTCGAGATAGCGGAAGTGCCCGATGTTGTGGACGGCAAGATAGCGGCGCGAGCTCACCAGCGGCGGATCGCCCGGACCCGGCAGCACTGTGCCCTTCGCAAACAACGGATCGAAGGCGACGGAGCGGCCCCCGTCGGCCTCACGCCAGACGCCGAAGTAGCGCAGGAATCGCTCGCGCAGCACGTAGCCTGCTTGTGCGTCGGCCTGGATGGTGAGCCCGATGGCCGTGGCCGAGCGGGTGTAAGCGGATCGGCGCACGCGGCGGCCGAAGACCTCGCGCAGCAGGCGGGAAACCAATGGCAGCTCGCTGCCGCCGCCGGTGACGTAAAGCGCGTCCAGGCGTTTCTCAGGCTCGCGCCCGGCAAGGCCGGGACCCGAGCCCGCGCCGCCCGTCGCCCCATAACCGTGCGCGGCCAGAAGGTCCTCTGTGGCGTGGAGCGTTTCCTCCACCAGCGGGCGGCAACGCTCGTAAAAGGCACTGACCGGTACTGAGACTTCCTGCCAGCCGCTCCTGACCAACCCCAGGTCGATGCTGATACGGCGCGTGTTGGGGCGCACGCTTTCCTTCTTATCACGACACTCTTCGTGCAGGCGGAACATCTCTGCCTGAGAGAGGCTGTCTCTCTCCGCCGCGCTCACGCCCGCCGCGTCAAGGGCCAGGTCCGCCAGAATGGCGTCGAAGTCGTCGCCACCCAGCGTCGCGATGCCTTCGGAGGCGATCACGGCGTGCTCGCGATCGTCCAGCTCCACCAGCGACGCGTCGAAAGTGCCGCCACCGAGGTCGTAGACCAGGATCCGAATTCTCTCTCTTTCCCTCGTTTGGCGAGCGCTCCGGTCGCGATGACCGAACTCGATCGACGCCGCCGAAGGCTCGTTCAAGAGCCCGAGGACCTCGAAGCCGGCTTGGCGGAAACCCTCCACGGTCAGGAAGCGCTGGTTGCTGTTGGCGTTGGCCGGTACCCCCAGCATCACCTCCAGCGGCTCTCGCCGGGCGGGCGACAGGCTGGAGCGTTCGATCAGGCTGACGCGCAGAGCCGAGATCATTTCGCGCAGCAACTGCTGCATGGGAAGGACCTGCTCGCCGACCTCGACCAGCGTCTGCGGGCCTGCACCTGCCAGGGCGCGTTTCAACGACCGGATAATCGTCCAGCCGGGCTCCGTTTGCGCCGCCCACGCTTCCCAGCCGTAGAGGCGCCGATCGCCTTTCGCCGCCACCAGCGGCGGGAACCACTCGCGTGGGGATTCGTCGAGGACATCGAACATCACCACGGGATAATTGCCGCGGTCGACCGTTGCCGCCACGATTCGCGTTGTGCCGAAATCGATCCCGAGTCTCATGCCCCACCCGAACCACAACTATCGTAACAACGATTATAGCAGGCAGCAGCCATCAGCCGTCAGCTATCAGCCATCAGCTACCAGCCGTCAGCTTTCAGCACACTCAGCCTTCAGGTCTCAGCTTTCAGGTCTCAGCATGACAGCCGTGCTTTCTTGCTGGGAGCTGACGGCTGATGGCTGAGAGCTGACGGCTGATAGCTGATGCGTGCGCTGGCGCGTGGTATAGGCGATGAGCCGTAGATCCGCGCTTGCCAGAATCGGCGCGAGCAAGCGCTGGGCGCCTGAATTCCTGATCGGACGGTCATTTTCCGATTTGCTCATTCTAAAGCACATCGTAGCTTTGCTGGTAAAATCGATCCCGCCGACGCCTGTAGCGCCGGGCTTCAGCCCGGCATCTGCCGCCGCTTCGCTTCGCTCAGGGCAGGCGTTGAAGGGCGGCGTTCGAAGCAGCCCCTGGGTACGCCGTAGTTGCCGGGCCGTCGTCTCCTGATCCTGCTGCCGGTCGAACCGGGGATGGGTCGAATCTGTGTTCGGCTTAGGTGGAGGACCCAAACGATTTAACAAATTGATTTCAAGTGACATTCCAGCTTCGCTCCCATCCGCTTTCTGCTCTGAGCCCCTCGCTGTTCGACGATCCTTGGGCTGTTCGGCCCAATTCCGCAATCGGGAAAATACCTGTCGAACCAGTTTTTCCTGAAAAACGGCCCTTTTTGATAGTTATCTGTTTTTAGAATCATAAACTTAAATCCGTGTCGTTTGATCCGCCCAAAAGTAATTCATCCAATTGAAACAAAGCTGGTTAGCTCTGTGCAGTTCGTTCCGTCGGGGATCGACGTTCCCAGGAAATCCGGCATCCCACAGCCCACGAGCGTTGTCAATCATATTATTCCGCTGAAGAGCCCCCAAGCCTACGGGCGGAGACAAGGCTGGAAATGCTCAGAATATTGTGAATTGTGAAGCCCCCGAGACTCCACATCCATCGCCTTGGCGTTGGCCAAGCCGGCACCGTGCCGGCGGGAAATTGGCTTTGTTCCGAAAACCGAACCCATAATGTCCTTTGCCATCACCAAAAATCGGCTTTGTTCCGTCAAAATTAATAGCCTGTCGGGTCAAGGCCATGTCCCAAGCTCGTCCGCGCCGCGAGTATCCGTCGGAAGGCGCATCGACTTGCTCACCAGCTCTCAGGGAAGCCCTTTTCTCCCCGCTATGGTTCTCGAACCCGTCGGGTCCCGGGCGCTGTCCTTACCCCTAATCCAGCTAGGCAATATAGTGGGGTAGATTCGCCTTTATTTCGTCTCGCCCTTTGTTTTCAATAAGATAGTGGGTTTCTCCCTCGTTTTCGATTAATTTGTCTCATTTCCTCCGCTTTTGCTCTGAAGCTGTGGAAAGATTCAAAAAACAAAAGAGTTTCTCGCAAAGGCGCAAAGTTCCCAAAAAGTCGCAAAGCAAGCAAGTTCTTCTTTGCGCCTCTTCCCACCTTTGCGACTTTGCGAGAAACCTCTTATTTTTCACACGTTCTCTCTCCTACGGACGAGTTGAGCTGCCGTTTGGTTCCGATCTCGCAGATCGGTGAGGAGCCTCACCAGCCGTTCAACTTGGCGGGCGTCCGACCCCTGCCATCGGATGAGCATGGCCGACTCCTGGCCCGGGTCCCGGGTCCCGAGTTCCGCTTTTCTTCGCGAACCCCGAACCCCAAGCCGGCTCTTCTCTGCGAATCCCGAACGCCGTGGTCGCGCGCTGGCCCGCCTTTCAATCGGCAATCCGCAATCAGCAATCGGCAATGACGCCGCTCTCCTCCCGCGCCAGCGGTCCGGCGACCGGGGCCTTTTTCTTTCAAGCCCGGGTGCTACTGGTCCAAGAACGAGCCTAGAGAATTATAGGGTACTAAAAAATGAATGTCAAGAAGAATATTTTGCGGGACGATGTCCCCGCCCATGCTGGAACTCTGATCTGTGCGGGGGCCTTCGGAATGAGTGATAACCTTTTCGGCGGCGTATTGGGGGTTTGGGGTTCGGGGTTCGCGGAACGAAGGATCAAGGTCCGCGAGTTATTTGTTGACTGCGCTTGCATTCAGGGCCGGTTGGGTGTCGGCTTTCGTTCGGTGGAAAACTAAGAACGGAGGTTGTCGATGCAAATAATCTCGATCATTAACTACAAGCACGGATGCTAACATGGGAAATGCCCGGCTAAAAGCCGGCCGCTACGAAGACCCGCTTTTCGTAGAGGCGCCCTTTAGGGCGGCACGGGCGGTAACATGGGAAATGCCCGGCTAAAGCCGGCCGCTACGAAGACCCGCTTTTCGTAGAGGCGCCCTTTAGGGCGGCACGGGCGGTAACATGGGAAATGCTTGTCGTAGAGGCGCCCTTTTAGGGCGGCACGGGCGGTAACATGGGAAATGCCCGGCTAAAGCCGGCCGCTACGAAGACCGCAGCGCGGCACGGCTGATAACACGGAGCATGGTTGGCGATGTGCGAGATGCCCGGCTAAAAGCCGGCCGCTACGAAGAAAGGGAGTGACATGCCGGACTTTCGGCGCAAGAACATCCGCTTGCCCGCCAGTCACTACATCGGACGTTGGTGGACCTTCCTAACCATGGTTGTGGAGGGCCGCGTCAAGAGATTCTTCAATGCCAGCCGTGTTGCCGAGAATCTGGCCCTGCTCAGCCAGCGCGCGCAGGTGTGCCACTTCGTGATTTCGGCTTACTGCTTCATGCCCGACCATCTGCACCTCCTGGCCAATGGAATCGAGGACGATTCGCACCTCCTGCAGTTTGCCGACGGGTTCAAGCAGGATTCGGCTTTTGCTTTCAAGCAACAGACCGGCCTGCGGCTGTGGCAGAAGAAATACCACGACCATATCCTGCGCGCCAATGAGCGATGGGAGTCGGTTGCCTGCTACATCTGGATGAACCCGGTGAGGAACGGCTTGTGCCAGCGCCCGGAGGAGTGGCCCCACTCCGGCTCGTTCAGCGTTGATTGGCGCAAACTGATGGCGTTGGGCGTGCCACCGTGGGTCCCGCCGTGGAAGCGAACATCGCCGTAGAGTCGCCGGCCCGGGGCGGTGTTCGTAGAGGCGCCCTTTAGGGCGGCATCTTCGGTGGGAGGCAGGCGCGTCGTTGTATGAGAAACCAGCGAGTGGCCGGCTGAAGACCGCTCTTCGTAGAGGCGCCCTTTAGGGCGGCATCTTCGGTGGGAGGCAGGCGCGTCGTTGTACGAGAAACCAGCGAGTGCCCGGCTGAAGACCGCTCTTCGCAGAGGCGCCCTTTAGGGCGGCAGGCCTGGTGAGACGGAGCACGGTTGGCAATGCGGACGATGCCCGGCTAAAGCCGGCCTCTACGAAGACCCGCAGGGCTGGCCACACGGAGCACGGTTGGCAATGCGGACGATGCCCGGCTAAAGCCGGCCTCTACGAAGACCCGCAGGGCTGGCCACACGGAGCACGGTTGGCAATGCGTGCGATGCCCGGCTGAAGCCGGCCTCTACGAAGACCCGCAGGGCTGGCCACACGGAGCACGGTTGGCAATGCGGACGATGCCCGGCTAAAGCCGGCCGCTACGAAGACCGCAGGGCGGCACGGCTGGTGACTCGGGGCGCGCTTGGCAAGGTGCAAGATGCTGGACAGACGGCGTGCGATGTGGCACGGCAGAGATTACATAAGTAGCCTCTGTGAGTGCGTGACCGCTGGACAAAGCGACCGAGTTCGGCTGTGCCCGCTCGCCCACAGCCCTCGGCTAAGTTCGCTGGAATTGACGCAGCTGCGCGCCGAATCTGGCTCGTCAGGCCGTAGAGTTCCTCCTTCGGGAACTTCCGCGTGACCTTGTACACATCCAGTGTCAGCCGATAGGCCTTTTCCCAAACCTTCAAGTCTCGGAAGTCGCGCATAGTCGGCCCTCATAATAGCTATCAGCACTCAGCCATCAGCTATCAGCGCTATCAACTAAATTTGATTTAGCTATCAGCCTGCCAGCCTTTTTGGCTGACGGCTGATGGCTGAAGGCTGATAGCTGACGCCTGACGGCTGTCAGCTACTACGTCCACAAACCCGTTTTGGTACCACATATTTCTATTGATAATGACGGAGGGTTGGACTTATATTTCATATAGTAACGGTACTATGATCTACTGATTGAGTACGGAGGAGGTGTGCTGGGTCGTCGGTCATGGAACGGAAAATTCCAAACGCGTGGCGCTGGACATCCCGGCCGCGGCGACCACTGGCACAAGGACGTAAGGCATGAGCGGGGCAAACAGGATCGCACAGCGAATTCCCCGAGGAGAAAGCTCTTTTGTGGAGTCAGAGGTGGAGAAGAAGCCGAAGCTGTTCGATGGCTCCATCGTGAGTGGGCTGCGAGAAGCCGTCCAATTCATTTCCAACATCCTCGAATCTTCCACGGAATACTCGATTATCGGCAACGACCTCGAAGGAACCATCCTTCTGTGGAACGAGGGCGCGCGGCGGCTTTACGGGTACGCGCCCGAGGAGGTGGTGGGCAAAGCCAACTCCTCCATGCTCCACACCCCGGAGGACGTCCGGGCCGGAAAGCCACAGCAACTCATGGAAATGGCGTTGCGCGAGGGGAAATGGGAAGGAACCATCAACGGGTTGAGGAAAAACGGCGACAAGTTTACGGCGCGCGTGGTGCTGACTCCGCGGCGCGATGCCGCCGGCAAACCGGTCGGCTTTCTGCTCATTTCCAAGGACATCTCGGATGAGATGCAGGCCGAAAGCGAAATCCGCAAGCTCAACGAAGAGTTGGAGCAGCGCGTGGCGCAACGCACGGCCGAGCTGGAGGCCGCGAACAAGGAACTGGAAGCCTTTACTTACTCCGTGGCACACGACCTGCGCGCCCCCCTTCGCCACGTGGACGGCTTCTCCAAACTCCTCCAGGAGGAACACGGCCAGGAGCTGTCCGCTGGCGCGCAAGAATACGTTTCGACGATCCGCGAATCCGTCCTCCAAATGGGCGCGCTGATTGACCACCTGCTTAACCTGACGCGTGTCGGGCGGAAAGAACTGAACGTCCAGGTGACGGGGCTAAACTCCCTGGTGGAGGAAGTCGTGGCGGATTTGCGACGAGCGAATCCCAACCGCGACATCGAGTGGAAGATTCAAACCCTTCCGTTTATCGAATGTGATCCCGCTCTAATGAAACAGGTTTTCGTGAACCTGCTCTCCAATGCTGTCAAGTTTACTCGCCCGCGTAGTCCGGCGGTGATCGAAGTGGGGGCCTGCCGCGAGGACCATCACCCCGTCGTCTACGTGAGGGACAACGGCGTGGGCTTCAGCATGAAGTACGTCGATAAGCTCTTCGGCGTGTTCCAGCGGCTGCACCGGGCGGAAGACTTCGAAGGAACCGGCGTTGGCCTGGCCACGGTGCAGCGCATCATCCGCAAGCATGGAGGGCGCATCTGGGCGGAGGGAGAACTCGACCAGGGCGCCACCTTTCATTTCACTATCGGGTCGCACGACAAGGGACCCGTCAACCCACTTTCTTCCGGAGGCAACAGATGACGACTGGGGACGTTGAGATTCTTCTTGTTGAAGACAGTGCCAAAGACGCGAAACTGACTCTGCACGCGCTGCGCCAGGAAAAACTCGCCAACTCCATCGAGGTGGTCGAGGACGGGGAAGAAGCCTTGGATTTTCTCTCTTGTCGCGGGCGATTCTCCGGGCGCACTTTCAAGCAACAGCCCCGCCTGGTGCTTTTGGACCTGAAGCTCCCCAAAGTTGACGGCTTGGAAGTCCTGCGTATCGCCAAGAGTGACCCGCGCACCAAAGCCATTCCCATCGTCGTTCTGACCGCCTCGAAGGAAGAAAAGGATCTGGTGGAAAGCTACCGGCTTGGCGTCAATGCTTACATCCAAAAGCCGGTGGAATTCGAGTCCTTTCGCCACGCGATCAAGCAACTGGGCTTGTTCTGGCTGGTGGTGAACCAACCACCGCCGAACAGCGCTTTTCAGCCCTGAAAGGTTAGAAGTGTTATGGGCACCACGACCGGTGACAATGGTAACCCTTCCCCGCCGCCGCTGCGCGTCCTTCTTCTCGAAGACAACCCGAGGGACGCAGAGCTGGCGGCCGCAGTGCTGAGGCGCAGCGGCTTTGCGCCTCAACTCGAGACCGCGGCCACTCCCGAAAGTTTCCAGGAACAGTGGGGAAAGTCCGATTTTGACGTAGTCGTTGCCGATTATAACCTCGCCTCCTGGACCGCTATGGATGCCTTGGCCGTCATCAGAGAATCCGGAAAGGACGTTCCCCTCATCGTCCTGACCGGCGCCTTAGGGGACGAAAGCGCTGTGGAATGTATCAAGCAGGGCGCGGAGGATTTTGTTCTCAAGGACCGGCCGGCGCGCTTGCCCATGGCCATCCAGCGGGCGCTGGAAAATAAAAGGCTGCGCGAGGAACGCAAACGCGCCGAGGCCGAACTCGAGCATAGCCGGCAGGAACAACTACGCCTCAGGGACGAGTTTCTCTCCCACGTCTCACACGAGCTGCGCTCGCCCCTCGCCAGCATCCACCAGTTCACGACGATCCTGCTGGATGGCCTGGCAGGTGAGATAAAACCCGAGCAGCGCGACTGCCTGGAGATTGTGCTCCGCAACAGTCGTCAGCTCAGCGCGATGGTGGAGGACCTGCTGACTATCACTCGCGTCGGCGCCGGGAAACTGACGATCGAGCCCCAGTACACCGTGGCCTCGAACCCTTCAGGAAACATCGTCGAGACGCTTCGCGTCCTCAAGAGCAGGGCCGCCAGCAAGAATCTCGACCTGCGAAGTGATCTGCCCTCTGACCTGCCTCCCATCTGGGTGGACCCGCAGCGGACTTGCCAGATCCTGACGAATCTGGTGGAGAACGCCATCAAATTCACGCCCGAAGGCGGAAGCATCACCGTGCGCTTCCGCCGGTTTGACGAAGATCCCAACTTCGTGCTGGCGAGCGTCGCCGACACCGGGTGTGGCATCAGCCGGGAGAATCGCCAGGCCATCTTTGAGCGCCTTTTCCAGGTGGCGAGTGGTGATGAATCGAGGAAGGGGCTCGGACTTGGGCTCTACCTCGCCAGGAGTCTGGCAATATGCCAGGGTGGCCGTATCTGGGTGGAAAGCGAACTCGGCCAGGGCAGCACTTTCTTCTTCACCTTGCCCGTCTTCCAGCTTGCTCCGCTGCTCACTCCGGTGGTGACCGAGAGCAACCTGGAAAAGCGGTCCCTCTGGCTCCTAACGGTAACATTTCCCGGCGTCCGGGGCAGCCCTCTTGATCCTACCGAGCAACAAGCGCTGCGGAGGCTGCATGAGGTTCTCAAACACCTGGTGCGTCCTGAGACGGATGTGGTGCTTCCGGCGATGGGGGGCTCCGACAAAGGGCTGAGTATCTATGTGCTCGCCTGCGTGGACCCTGATGGAGTGCAGCCGCTGGTGAACCGGCTTCGCGAGCGGTTGAGCTCTCCGGAGATTCTGGGGCAAATCGGTGGGTCTCAACCGACAATTTCCTTCGCGGCGCTGGACATAGCCCCAGAGAGAGGCGCCGTGCCGTGGACGGAACGGGTGGAGGAAGTCGCCGCCCACGTCGAGCGCCTGGCTGGAAACCCACCTACTACTGGAGGTTAACGTATGGATGCTAGAACAATTCTGATCGTTGACGACGACAAAGACTTCCTGCGGGGGCTCGGAATGCGTTTGAAGTCGGACGGCTATCGAGTGGTCGGAGCGGCGGATGGGGTGACAGCCACCAGCGTAGCGCTAAAGGAGAAGCCGGACCTTGTCCTGCTGGACCTGGGGCTCCCGGGCGGAGGCGGGTTCATGGTCCTGGAGCGGATGAAGGCCCTGCTGCCGCTGATGACCACGCCCGTCATCGTGGTGAGCGCGCGCGACCCAGCCGCCAACAGCGAACGGGCCCTCCAAGCCGGTGCGCTGGCGTTCCTTCAGAAGCCCGTGGAGAACGAGGTTCTTCTGACCGCCATCCGCAAGGCGCTGGGGGAGTCCCCCTGATCGGGCACGGATGGTAACATGGGAAATGCCCGGCTAAAGCCGGCCGCTACGGAGACCGCAGGGCGGCACGGCTGGTAACACGGGGCGCGCTCGGTAGGGTGCAAGACGCCCGGCTCGCATGCTCGGCCTTCGATTGATTGAGGGCGAAGGCGTCGGGTTGCGCGTGTTTCCACCTGGGAAGACCACTGGACAGACGGTGCTCACTGTGGCACAGCACGGATTATATATATAAGTAGCCTAGGTTAGATGTGACCGCCGTCACTGCGATGGGTGTCCTGCGTCAAATACTTGCCCCCCCTTTTGGGGAAGCTGTGAGTGGCTGAAGAATTAGGACCAGTGCCGAATGTTGGCACTAGCCAGGAGGATCTTTATGAGCAGCGTTGTGCGACCTTTCGAGACACGCCTGCGCGCCCTCAGCATGGCGCTGGCGGTAATGGTGGTGCTTTTGTCGGCGCTCGCCGCCGCTCCCGCGGCGAACGGGCAAACTTACAAGGTGCTCTACAACTTCACCGGCGGGTCGGATGGGGGAGATCCCTACGGAACTTTGGTCCAGGACAAGGCGGGCAACCTGTGGGGTACCACCGAGCAGGGTGGGAGTTCCGGCTACGGAACGGTGTTCAAGCTGACTAAGAGCGGCAAGGAGACGGTGCTGTACAGCTTCACGGGAGGGGCAGACGGAGCAAATCCATCGGCCGGTCTGGTTCTATCGGGGAACACGCTTTACGGCACGACCGAATGCGGAGGTTCCGGCTCCGGCTGCTCCGGCGGCGGCGGCTCCGGCAACGGAGTGGTGTTCGAGCTGAATATTAATACCGGTACTGAGACCGTGCTCTATACCTTTAGGGGATTGGACGGGGCAGGACCCTCCACAGGTTTGGCTCTAGACGATAGGGGCAATCTTTACGGTACCACCTCCACCGGCGGCTCCACTAACTACGGAGTGGTGTTCGAGGTAGTTCCTAAGACCAAGAAGGAGACCATGCTGCACAGCTTTGACTGGTCGGACGGCGCCTATCCTACCTCGGCTCGCCTGAACACAACCGAAGAGATCTTGTTCGGCACGGCCAACGCTGGCGGCTCATCCGGCGCCGGAGTGGTGTTCAGCCTGACGATTAAGTCTGGCACCTACACCGTGCTGTACAGCTTCACCGGGTATCCGGACGGGGAATACCCCCAGGGAACTCTCGCCCTGGATCCGAAGGGCAACCTGTACGGGACGACCGACTGGGGCGGCGATTCCGGCTGCGACGACTACAGCGGCTGCGGCACGGTGTTCGAGGTGGTTCCGAAAACCAAGAGGGAAAGCGTACTGTACAGCTTCCAAGGGGGTACGGACGGGGGATATCCCCACGGAGGTGTCATCCGGGACACGAAGGGCCAACTTTACGGCACCACCGGCTCCGGCGGTGACCTTTCGGGATGCGGTGGCTACGGCTGCGGAACGGTGTTCGAGTTCGTTAAAGTCACCGAGTCTGTGCTGCACAGCTTTGACGGTTCGGACGGGGCATATCCGTCCTGCGGCTTGTTGACGGACTCGAAGGGTAACTTGTACGGCACGACCCCCGGGGGCGGCTCTTACGGTTATGGAGTGGTGTGGGAGATCACCCCTTAACCGAAGTGGCGAGTGGCGGGTGACCAGTGACGAGCAGAGAAAAAATCGCACATTTGGCTTCCTAACTCGCCACTCGTCACTCGCCACTAGTTCACTCGTACCGCAATGCCACCATCGGATCCACCTTGGTTGCCCGTCGCGCCGGGATATAGCACACGGCTTGACATCTTTCCGCACATCTAGTATGGTTTTCCGTATGAAGACGACTCTGGTCATCTCCGACCCGGTGTTCCGTGACCTGAAGCGGCAAGCCGCGCAACGGGGCACGACCATGTCCGAGCTGGCAGGGGAGCTGTTGCGCAAGGGGCTCGCCGAGCGTCCGAAACCGGCACGCGTCCGACCGCCGCGCAGCTTTGACATGGGAAAGGAAAAGGTCAACTTCGCAAGTCGCGACGCACTCTACGAGACCATGGAGAGCGACTGAGGATGTTCCTCGTGGATACGAACCTTCTGATTTATGCGGCAAACCGTCGCTCCCCCCGCCATGCGGCGGCCCGGTTGGCGTTGGATACATGGCACTCCGGATCCGAAGCATGGTTTCTCACCTGGTCGATCATTTATGAGTTTATGCGCGCCACCACCCACACACGAACGCTCGAGCACCCCCTGACCTTTGCGGAAGCCTGGAGTTTTATCCAAGACCTCCGCGCGTCGCCTTCCTTCGGAATTCTGGTTGAGACTGATCACCACCCGGAAGTGGTCCGCGATCTCACGCGCGAATACCCGCGCATCTCCGGCAACCGATTGCATGACCTTCATGTCGCAGCCCTTATGAGGGAGCACGGAGTCGTCGAAATCCGCACGGCCGATGCCGATTTCCATGAGTTCAAGTTCCTGCGCGTCGTCAATCCCTTGTAACCAGTGACGAGGGGCAAGTGGCGAGCACCGAAAACTAGCACAGGTCTGCTTCCTAACCCGGCACTCGCCACCCGTCACTCCTTCACTCGTACCGCAACGCCACCATCGGATCCACTTTGGTTGCCCGCCGTGCCGGAATGTAGCAGGCGGCCAGCGCCACCAGAAACACCACGGCCGAGCTGAACGCAAAAGTAAGTGGGTCCCAAGGTTTGACACCATAAAGCAGACCCGACATCAGCCGGGTGACGGCCAGTGAAACCGCGAGGCCAATGCCGGTTCCAATCGCGGCCAGCCTTAGTCCCTGAGAGAGCACCAGACGAACGACATCCCGCCGCTCGGCGCCGAGTGCCATGCGGATGCCGATCTCGTGCCCCCGCCGGCTCACCAGATAGGAAATCACGCCGTAGAGTCCGACCGCGGCCAGGAACATTCCCAGCATCCCGAGGGCGCCCACCGAGCCCGCCGCCGTCTGGTCCTGCCAGAACGCTTGCTGCATGAGGTAGCCCAACGTACGGACTGAAACCCCTACCTTCGGATCCATGCTCCTGATCTCGCTCCGAATCGCCGCCACCACCGCTGGCTGGATACGCGGGTCACCGCTCGTCTCCACAATGAGTGTCCCCCAGTCGGTCGGCGTCTGCGCGAACGGGAAGTACATGTAGGGCTCAGGGTTTTCATGGATGCCGTTGATCTTGGCGTCTTCCACCACACCCACAATCTGGCACTCTTTGCCCTGAACCACGATGTGCCTGCCGAGGGAGTCTTTGCCGGGCCAGAAGCGGCGCGCCATAGTCCGGCTGATGAGCACGACCCTGGCGCCCGAAGCGCCGTCGGTCGCTGTGAACTCGCGGCCCTCGACGACGCGGGTGCCGAGGGTTTCAAAATAATCGGGGCCGACGGTATTGAACTTGATGGGGATGGTCGGCTGCCCCTGCGGCAACTCGACGCCGGGAATGGAAACTCGCTGATCGGCGCCGCCGCCCGAATCGGAGAGCAGCATGCGCCGTGCGAAGGTTGCGTGCCGCACCCCCGGGAGCCCGCCGCACTTTTGGGCAACCTGCTCGAAGAATGTCAGGCTCCGCTCCAAATTGTAGCCGGCAAGGCCCGGCGAGAGATCGAGAAAAAGCAGCCGCTTTTGGGTGTCGAAACCCAGGTTGATGCCACGGCTGTAGAGAAGGCTTCGCAGCAGGAGGCCCGACGCGGTGGCCAGCACCACTGACAGGGCAATCTCGCCCAGCACGATCGCGCCGCGCATCCTGATGCGGCGAGTCCGGCTACCGGCCAATTCCTCACCCTTAAGCGCAGGAACCAGGCTCGACCTCGCGGCTTCCAGCGCCGGCACCAGCCCAAACACCAAAACCGCCAGGGCGGAGACGACCAGCGTGAAGACGATCACCGAGGCATCCAGGCGCAGGTCAAGACCGATCTCGACATCCGACGGCGGCATCAGCGCGGGTTGCAACCTAATGAGCCAGGAAGCCAGAAGGAGTCCCAGCCCCGCTCCAGCCAAGGCAAGCACCGCGTTCTCGGCGAGCAACTGGCGCACCAGGCGGCCACGACCCGCGCCCAGCGCCAGCCGCACCGCAATCTCACGGCGTCGCACCTCCGAGCGCGCCAGGACGAGTCCGGCGACGTTGGCGCAGCAGATCAGCAAGACCAAGCCCACCGCGGCCATGAGCAGAAAGGTGGGAAACAACGCGTCGTGCAGGCGCTCGCTCTCGGAAATCAGCGTGATATTCCTGGCCTTCTTGAGAACCGGATAGGCCCCGGCCAGGCGGTGCCCGATCGTGTCAAGCTCAGCTTTGGCCTGGGCGGCCGTGGCGCCGGGCCGAAGCCGGCCGAGCAGCTCAAAATCGTGGTAGCCCCGATCCCGAAGCTCCTCGCTCCGGTACTCGCTGGTAACAGGGAGCCAGAGGTCAGTGGGCACGCCGCGCTCGAGGCCGCGGAAACCCGACGGCGCAATACCGATCACCGTGTAGCTTCCGTCGTTAAGTAAGATCGCCTTGCCGACCAGCTTTGGGTCGGCGTTGAAGACGCGATGCCAGAGGGTGTCGCTGACGACTACGACCGGTTCATTGCTTCGATTCGGCTCCGGCGAGAATGTCCGGCCAAGCTGCGCGTTGATCCCCAAGACGGAGAAATAGTTGGGCGAAACCCAGTCGTCAAGCACGAATTGCGATTCTGTCCCCGCCCGTAGTGTGTGCCCGTGGCGCGACCAGGCGGCGATACCGGCGAGCGATCCGCTCTGCTCGCCCAGATCGCGATAGTCGGGGTAGGAGAACATATCGTCCCTGCCCTGCGGCGTGGTGGCGATGATTTTCGCCAGCCGCTCTGGCTCCTTCGCCGGCCAGGAGCGCAGCAGCGCCGCTTCCGCCACACTGAAAACCGCCGAGTTGGCGCCAATACCGAGCGCCAGCGAAAGTACCGCCACCGCAGCAAAGTCGGGGTTCTTCACTAGCATGCGGAAGCCGTACTTCAGGTCCTGCATCAGTATTGTCATGAGAGCTTCCCCCGATCAGACAATTGCCGATTTTCGATTGTCGATTTTCGATTGGCCAGCAAACCATGGGTTTTCGCCGTCTTGCGTGACGCGAGCATGATTGCAACGATCTCGTTTGCTTCCTTCGTGATGTCCGTCAAGAGTTTAGCTCTTATCAGACCCGTCTCATGCACCAGCTCAAGCCAGTAGAGGGCCTCGTCGGCTTCCTCGACAACAATCGAAAGCTTGGCCGCGAACTCAGGCCGGGACTGCGACCGACAGGCTGCGCGGTAGTTCGCTCCCACCGAAGTTGCGGAGCGCAGAAGCTGCCTGCCGATCACCTGCGCGGCCAGAGTTCGAGGTAGAGCATCAACTAACTTGATCACCCCGCACCGCAAATGCCTTCGTTCGACCTTTCAGTTCTTCCGCTGTCATCGATGATGCCCTTGAAACTTGGAGCTCAATCGAAAATCGACAATCGAAAATCGGCAATTATTCGTATCGCAGCGCTACCATCGGATCCACGCTGGCGGCACGGCGGGCAGGGACGTAGCTCGCGAGCGCCGCCACACCGGCCAGGAAGCATGCCGCACTCAGATAGATCAGCGGGTCGGTGGCGCTCACGCCCAGCAGCGCGCCGCCGCTCCCCATCGCGGACCCGGCGACCGATACGGCGGAGATGTACCGCGATAGAAACAACGTGAGACCGGACCCGAGGAGCAGGCCGGCAAGCGTCAGCACCATTCCCTGCCGGACCACGAGGCCGAGCACATCCCCAGGGCGCGCGCCCAGTGCCATACGAACACCGATCTCGTGGGTCCGCTGCGTTACCGAGTACGCCATCACACTGTAGAGGCCCACCGACGCCAGCAGCAAAGCGATTGCTCCGAGCACGCTGAGCAGGCTCGCCACAATCTTCTGCGGATACAGGCTGGCGCCGATGAATTCGGAGAGCGGCACGGCGTCAAAAACGGCGACATTGGGGTCGATGCCACGGACTTCGCGACGCACCGTGGCGGCCGCGTCATTGAGGCTGCCGGCGGTGCGAACGTAAAAACCAAGGGCCATGTCGGAGCGATACACCTGGCGGAAGGGCACATAGAAATAGGGAGTCTGGCCCTCGGTGAGGTAGTGGTATTTGCTATCCTTCACCTCGCCGACCACCGTGAACCAGTCGCCCCAGCCGTGCACGCGCCGCCCGATCGGGTTTCCGTCCCTGAAGAACCGGTGCACGAAGGTCTGATTGACGATCATTACCGGCGCTGAATTCTTATCGTCCTGCTCGGTGAAGTCACGCCCTTCCAGGAGTGGAATTCGCATCAGCTTGAAGTACCCGGGCGAAACCACGTTGCGGAAGATTTTCATGTTCTCACTGCGGCCCGGCACGTAGCCTTCAATGCGCAGATCCTCCCACCAACTGGGCTCGAAGCCGAGCGGTACGCCGTCCGAGTAAGCAACATCGGTGACGCCCGGCCCGGACTCGAGCCTTTCGCGCAGCCGCCGGCAGAACTGCTTGCGCTGGTCGAGGTCGTAACCGCTGGTCTGAAGGTAGAACTGCGACAGCAGCACGTGACTGGGATCGAAACCCGGGCTAATCTTTCGAGTGGCCTGAAAACCGCGAATAAAAAGGCCGGCCCCGATCAGCGCCACCAGCGCCAGCGAGACCTCCGCGACCACCAGCAAGCCGCGCAGTCGATGCGAGTGCACTCCCGACATGCCGCTGCGCCCGCCCTCCTTGAGGCTCTGGTTCAAATCGGCCCGGCTGGACTGTACGGCGGGCGCGATGCCGGCAAGCAAGGCGGTGCCCACACAAAGCAGAAGAGTGAAAGCCAGCGCGTGGCTGTTTAGACCGCTATCCCCGCGGGCAAAAGGAAGTTGGCCGGCCGGGACGAGGTACTGGAGCGCCCCCTTCATCCAGACGGCGACGGCAGCCCCGGCCAAGCCGCCCGCCGCCGCCAGCACCAAGCTCTCGGTAAGCATCTGTCGCGCCAAGCGAAGCCGTCCGGCGCCCAACGCCAGCCGGACGCTGAATTCCTTCTGCCGGGCGGTGAAGCGCGCCAGGAGCAGATTGGCGACATTCGCGCAAACAATCAGCAGCACCACGGCGCAGACGCCCATCAAGATTTCCAGGGGGGCCAGGAGCAAGCTTTGCGCGCCGAAGTGCGACTTCCAAACCGGTACCACGGTGGCGCCGATGCCGGTGTTGGTGTCCGCATCCGCCTTCGCCATGTAGCGGGCGAGTTCCTGGATTTCAGCCCGCGCCTGCTCGATCGTAACGCCGGGTTTCAAACGCGCGGTGACGATGAGGTTGCGCGTCTGACGGTCGCGAAGCATCCACTCGCCCGTTCCTTGCAGTTGCGGCTGCATCACGTAAGGCACCCAGAGGTCAAAGGCCAGGCCGGCCAGCGTCCCGTGAAAGTCCGGCGGCGCCACGCCCACGATGGTCAGTTGGTAGCGGTTCACCCGGATCTTCTTGCCCACAATCGCCGGATCGGCATTGAAGTGGGAGCGCCAGAGCCGGTCGCTGATCACCGCCACGGGAAACGCGCCCGGCTTGTCAGCGTACTCCTCCGGCAGGAACGGGCGGCCAAGGATCGGTTTAACTCCCAGCACCGCAAAGTAGTTCCCCGTCACCAACTCGCCCCACATGCGCTCGGCGCGGTCTTCTTCACCCACCGCCAGCGCCGTGGGCCGCGACCCGGCCAAGCCCGCCAGCAGCTTCAGGTGGTCGCGGTAATCTTGGTAGTCCAGATAAGACGTGGTCACGGCATCGCCGTTGGCCGCGACCGTCTCGAAAGAAGCCAGCTCGCTCGGGTTTGCAACGCCAGGCAATGGGCGGAGCAGGACGGCATCGACCCAACTGAAAACCGTGGTGCTCGCACCGATCCCGATGGCCAGCGTCAGCACCGCCACGGCCGTAAAGCCGGGATTCTTGGTTAATATCCGGAAGCCGTACTTCATATCCTGGATCAGTGTTCGCATTTCAATTTCTCTCCTCGATCAGAGCGAATTGCCGATTTACGATTGACGATTGCCGATTGCAAGAAGCCGCCACCATTCAGCGATCAGCAAGAAAAACGATCGGGCCATTAGGCCCCGCTGGCTGGGGGCTGAGCGCATGGCTGATTACTTCTTTTTCAATCGGCAATGAGAACCCGTTTTCTTTTGGTCGCGGCCAGCCGCTACGCTGTGCCTCCCCAAGCCGTGACCCCAGGAATACGATGCACTTCACATTCCGTTCTTCTCCCGGCGCTAAGTCACTCGGCACAAGGGAGATAAGCAACCTCGGCCTGACTGCGATCAAGGGACTCCTTGTCCGATTGCGGAACGCCCTGTCCGTATCCGGACAGC
>Ga0326728_10007624_pt1 | contig 27573 bp, 21 predicted proteins | sample MB3enrmetagenome_FD_207602 | JGI IMG/M metagenome (GOLD analysis project Ga0326728, IMG submission 207602) | Lab enriched peat soil microbial communities from McLean, Ithaca, NY, United States - MB31MN | ecosystem: Environmental > Terrestrial > Soil > Wetlands > Peat | place: USA: New York...
ATGGCCTTGCGGCCGCCCGTTATCCTACTACCAAGAACGGCATGGAGTTTGCTGGGTTCTTGGCTTTGCAGCATGTAACAAATTTACTGTAACTCCAACTGTAGCTACATGTCAAGAGGTTTTGCGCACGCGGAAGAGCAGCCTCAATGATTTTCGTTTGCACACGGAACTGCTTGATGCAGTCTTCCTCACTCGCTATTGTCCCAATGCACGTGATGCAGCGTTTGCTATAGTCAATAAGACTATGCCCTCGCGCTACGCGCAATGGATGTACGAGTGGGAGACCCGGCTCACGTCGGTGGACAATAACCGCGTGGTGCGTCCGCTGGAGTGGGGGCTGGATTGGACGCGGGCGTGGCCTGGGCGCAACGGCGGGCTTTCTGGGCAAGGCTCGGGGCAGGGTTCGGGACAGAATTCGCGCGAGTTGCTGGAATATTTCGCGCGCTGCAACGAGCGCATCATTCGAGCGAGCGACGACTTTTACGCTTACAAACAGCCGGCGGATTTTCGGCTGGAGCTGCGCGAGGTGCGGGTTTTTAGCACGCGCGAAGCGCCCGACCCGCGGCTGGAAGAAAAAGTTCGCGGGACTTATGGCGAGTTTCTGCGCTTCGCCTCGCCGGTCGTGACGCCATTTCCCGAAAATAATCTGGTGAATGCGCGCTGGTTCCCGACCCGCGGACGGCGAGCCGTGGTGCTCTTGCCGCACTGGAATGCCGATGCGATTTCCTACAACAGCCTGTGCCGCGCGCTGAACTGGATGGGGATTGCGGTGCTGCGGCTGTCGATGCCGTATCACGACATTCGCCGGCCGGCGGAGATCGACCGCGCCGATTATGCGGTTTCCGCGAACATTGGACGCACGCTCGACTCGGTGCGCCAGGGCGTGATCGACGCGCGCTGCTGTCTCGACTGGCTGGAGGCGCAGGGTTATAACCGGCTCGGCATCGTCGGTACCAGCTTGGGATCGTGTTATGCGTTTATCGCGGCGGCGCACGATGCGCGGATACAGGTGGCTGCCTTCAATCACGCTTCGACTTACTTTGCCGACGTGGTGTGGCACGGGCAATCGACGCGGCATATTCGCGAGGGACTGGAAACGGGCATCGACTTGGAGAATCTGCGGCAGGTGTGGCGCGCCGTCAGTCCAATGGTGTACTTCGATAAATTTTCGCGTTGGCCGCGGCGCTCGCTCATTATTTATGCCAAGTACGACATGACGTTCCTGCCGGAATTTTCCAAGCAGGTGGTCGAGGAATTCGAGAAGCACAAACTGGACCACAAAGTCGTGGTGCTGCCCTGCGGGCATTACACGCTGGGAGAGACGCCTTACAAATACATGGATGGGTGGCAGTTGGTGAGTTTTCTAAGGACGGCATTTGAGTAGTTAGCAGTGGGCATCTTCCGAGGGCCGGCGACACGCCCGGAATCGGGCACCCGGTGGTTGACCGCACAATTTTGGTTTCGAGAAGAGAAGAAGAGAACGGGTCCCCGCTCGGGAGGCCCGTTCTCTCAGACTCACTTTTTCCCCAGGTACTATTGAGCGCCGCGCATGGACTTTGCGGGGCGCATAACGCTTTCCACGGGTGAAGGCGTCCTGACGAAACTGCCGGGAGCGGCAGGCGCGGAGGCCGCGCTCTCGAACCTTTCGCTCGCGGGGTTTGCGGCAGGCACAAGAATGAACGCGTGGGTATCGCCCGCGCTGTCCGTTCCCAAGCCGGCAATCGCTCCCGCCCGGTTGATGGTGTAGGCCACGTTCAGGGTAAGAGGCGAGCCCGCGGGTATCAGGGTATTGAGGTCGCTCATGGTTCCCTTCTGCCACACGAACGCGTGCGCGTATTCCGAGCCGCTCAACGTGATCGAGCCGGATCCGCCAACCACCATGCCGCGATTGTTGATGCCCAGCGCAATGCTGCCCGTGTCTGTGCCGACGGTTCCCAGGAGTTTCCCGGTTCCCGATGGATTCCACGCCGCAGCTAAGAAATTTGCGTCGGCCGCGTCCGTATTGGCTCCAACGATGGTGCCGGAATCGTTGAGCGTAGTCGCTTCCACAAAGTCGCCGCCCAGCGATGTAAGCGGAGTTTTGCTTCCATTCGTCCACAGAAACGACTGCACGAACTGGTTGGTGGAATCGAACGAAATTACGGTGACCTGCCCACTGCGGTTGATTCCGGAGGGCGTGGAGAACGCTCCGCCCAGCGTTCCCAGATCCGTCATCTCGCCGTTCGACCATAGGAAGGCGTCGTCTTGGGGCTGATTGAAGGGAGGCTCGGGCAGAGTGTTCAGAAAAGCGATGCCAATAACCTGTCCGCTGACGTTTGCGGTCCATGCCTGGGAATCCGTGCCCCCCAACGTGCCAAGATCCTTAATCCTGCCATTATGCCACGTCGTGGCGTGGAGCTGTGTGCCGTAGTAAGAATATGGATCGGGAGTGGAGTTGTAGGCATAACCCACGACCAGGTTCCGGTTATTGACGAAGTTGGCGCCGCTGTCGGAACCGCCAAGGTCGGGGAGCCGGTGAATTTTCCCGTGCGTCCAGGTCACCGCATGATTGTAGAGCTGGCCGTTGTAAGGACTGACCTGCCCGTCATTGGAGATACCGATCACCAGACCGGAATCGTTGATGCCGAGCGCGTTACTTCCGCCGCCCCCATTGTTTCCGTTCGGAAGGGTTGGCAACGAGACGAGATTCCCGTCACTCCAGACAAAAGAACCGGCATTGCCTGAGGCGTACAGAGAAAATCCCGCCAGTTGGCCGCTGCGGTTGAGTGCCGATGGAGTGAATTCTCCGCCAGTAAAATCGAAGTCGTAAAATCCGCTGTAGTTTCCACCCAGCGTGCCAACATCGTAGAGCGTGTATTTTGTGACGACCTGTTCCTCGCTGGACTGCGCAACCGCAGCCGAAACAAATCCCGTGAAGAACGCGATCACCGTAGCATAGAGGCAGAATCTAACGCATCGCATATTTTTTCTCCTGGCCGTTGGCAAAGTACGCAACGACAGTGCGAAGACAGCACGATGCCAGCCAGTTCATACTTGCGGTTCCCAAATGAGATTGCTTTTCGTTTTCTGCGTCCCGAGTTTGTGCGCTTCATCGATCGCAAAAAGTCTTTCGCCCCGTCCGGTCTGCGCTTTGTAACATTTCTTCAATTGAGCACGGAGCGCGGTACATAGCCGTTGGGTCTAGCCTTTGCGCATGAAAAGAAATACACATTTGCGGAAACATTTATGCGTTACCGTAGATTGCCGGCATCGGGCCGAGAACATGGGGGGCGACTCGCCAAACCGCGTCGTGTTGCTGGACTACGTGAGCGTCTCCGAGCAGAAGTGCATTTCATCCCCGCCCTGGTGCGGTCCGTCCCTTTTTCCTCGAAAATGATCCCGCTTGGTCTCATACTTGCGAGTGTGGCTGGTATTTGCGATCTGATTGGCAATAACGAAGTCAGAGAACAGGAGTTTGCGAAAAGTGGCGACACGCGGAAGTAATGCCGCAACCTCACAGCCCAGAACAGAACATCAAGGGCCTCCAAGCGAAGCTGCGCCAGCAAGAAATGTACGCTTAAGTTCCGGACAATCGTCGCGCGGCGGGTCCAGCCCATCGGCGCCAGTGCGGGGGGCCTGGACAATATGGGTCCTCAGTTTTGCGTTGTGGACTTTTGTTGCGGCGTTCACTGCGACCGGCTCCCGCTTGTATTGGATCGCCAGCGGCGGGAATCCGCCTTCATGGAAGCTGCTGCTCACCTGGGATCTCGGCGATGCCTATACGTGGGCGCTGTTCACTCCCTTCATCTACTCACTCTCCAAACGATACAATTTCGGTCTGCGCAACTGGCGAACGCCATTCCTGTTTCATGCACCCGCCGCCATCCTATTTAGCTGCGCGGGAGCGTTGCTGGCAGCGTTCTGGATTTTCCTTCTCCCCTGGAGCCGCAGTCATCCCTTCGCCCCGCTTCGGCTGGAGTTGATTTCAATGTTCTGGGGCAACCTTCCTCGCTATTGCCTGATTGTGGCCGTTAGCCAAGCCATCACCTATCGCAACCAATATCGCGAGCGGGAACTGAAGTCGTCGCAGCTGGAAATGCAGTTGGCCCACGCCCAGCTCAATGCGCTCAAGATGCAGATCGAGCCGCATTTTCTCTTTAACGTCCTCAATTCCATCGCCGCTTTGACCCGCAAGGACGCGGCTTCGGCGGAACGAATGACGCTCCAGTTGGCGGAGCTCCTACGCATGTCGCTGCACAACATTGGCCGGCACGAGGTGCCGCTGCGGCAGGAACTCGAGTTTCTGGAGTGTTATCTGCGAATTCAGCAAACGCGATTTCAGGACCGCCTCACCGTGCATTTCGACATCGATCCCATGGCCCTGAACGCGGCCGTTCCGCATTTGGTTTTGCAGCCGCTGGTGGAGAACGCCATCCGGCACGGAATCGGTCCCCGCCTCAGTGCGGGCAGGATTGAAGTGCATGCCCACAAGCAGGACCAGCGTCTCATGCTGGAAGTGCTGGACGACGGAGCCGGCCTGCCCGTTGGATTTCGGGAAAAACCGGAACCGGGAGTCGGATTGCGCAATACTGAAGCCCGCCTGCGGCAGTTGCATGGAGACAATTTCGAGTTCCGTTGTGAAAATTTGCCGGGCGCCGGCTGCGGAGTCAGGATTCTGGTGCCATTTCGCGAGGTGGAAGGAGCGGCGAGCGACGACCGTGCGCATACGAACGCTAATCGCTGACGACGAGCCCTTGGCTCGGGAGCGGCTCCGGTTTCTTCTTGCCAATGAGTCCGATATTGACGTCGCCGGCGAATGTGCCGACGGACGAAGCACCGTCGCCTTCCTGGAAAAGAACGCCGTCGATTTGCTGCTGCTCGATATTCAAATGCCCGAGATGGACGGCTTCGAGGTCCTCAAGGCGATTGCGCCGGACCGGCTTCCGGCAGTCGTTTTTGTGACCGCTTACGACCGCTACGCATTGGATGCCTTTGAAGTCCACGCCCTCGATTATCTATTGAAGCCGGTAGCGGCGGAAAGGATGAAGGCGGCGCTGGACCACGTGCGCGCCGACCTGCAAACTCAGATCTTAAACGCAGACATCCAGCGCCGGGTGGCGAACATGCTCGCCGAAATGGAATCGCGCCGCCGCCGGAATGAACGAATTCCGGTGAAGTCCGGCGGCGAGATCGCTTTCCTCGCGGCCGAGGAAATCGACTGGATTGAGTCGGCGGGGAATTATGTGACGCTGCACATAAGCAATAAAACAAAATTCCTCCGCGAAACGCTTTCCGCCATGGAGAAGAAGCTGGCGTCCCACGGGTTTGTGCGAATCAGCCGCTCCACCGTTGTCAACACCTCCAGGATCAAAGCCATGCGGTCTTCGCAGTATGGAGACTATAAAATCCAGTTAGTCGACTCCACCGAACTGACCCTGAGCCGCGGCTACCGCGAATCGTTTTTTGAGCTGGTTGATCTGCCCTAACGGCAAGCGCAGGATCGACAGCGGCGAGTGTGGAACGGAGGCGCCACACCCGGTCCGGCAGCAACTGGGTGTAACAGATTGGCAATCGCGCCAGAGCCGGGGGCTAGCCGGAATTTATCCATCACAAAATAGTACTAGCCTTAGAACTTCCCGCGCTCGGAGTAAAATAACCGGGAGTCCTTATGAAAAATTCATCGATGTCTCGCTCTCTCTATGAAGTGGATCCGGAGATTTCCAACGCTATCGACAACGAAGTTCGGCGGCAGCATGAAGGGCTGGAGCTGATTGCTTCGGAAAATTTTGTCAGCGAAGCGGTGCTGGAAGCGGCCGGGTCCGTGTTCACCAACAAGTATGCGGAAGGCTATCCGGGCAAGCGCTATTACGGCGGATGCGAGTTTACCGACGTGGTGGAAGAGCTGGCGCGGGAGCGGGCCAAAAAGCTTTTTGGCGCGGAACATGCCAACGTGCAGCCGCACTCGGGATCGCAAGCGAATCAAGCCGCCTACGCGGCGGTGTTGCAGCCGGGCGACACGATCTTGGGGTTGAATCTGGCGCATGGCGGACACTTGACGCATGGGCATCCGCTGAATTTTTCGGGCAAGACGTACAAGATCGTGCCGTATGGCGTGACCAAGGAAACGGAGACGATCGATTACGACGAGTTTGAAAGACTGGCGACGGAGGCGCGTCCGAAGCTGATTATTGGCGGGGGCAGCGCGTATCCGCGGACCTTCGATTTTGCGCGGATGCGGCAGGTTGCGGACAAAGTGGGCGCGCTCTATCTGGTGGATATGGCGCACTTCGCGGGGCTGGTGGCGGGCGGAGCGCATCCCTCGCCGGTGCCGCACGCGCACATTGTGACTTCGACCACGCACAAGACGCTGCGCGGGCCGCGATCGGGGATGATCCTGAGCCAGCAGCAATTCGCCAAGGAAATCGATAAGACGGTGTTCCCCGGAATACAGGGCGGGCCGCTGGTACACATTATGGCCGCGAAGGCGGTGTGCTTCATGGAGGCGTCGCAGCCGAGCTTCCGCGAATATGCGCGGCAGGTGGTGGCGAACGCGAAGGTGCTGGCCGAGAAGTTGGCGAGTGAGGGTTATCGCATCGTCTCCGGTGGAACCGATACGCATGTCATGCTGGTCGACGTATTTGCCAAGGGGATGCTGGGCAGCGAGGCGGAGAAGGCGCTGGGCGCGGCGGGAATTACGGTGAACAAGAATGCGATTCCGTTCGACGTGAATCCTCCGATGAAGCCGAGCGGGATTCGAGTCGGATCGCCGGCGGTGACGACGCGCGGAATGAAGGAAGCGGAAATGCGGCAGATCGGGCACTGGATCGCGGAGGCGCTGAACAATCGGACGGACGCCACGGCGCTGACGAAAATCCGCAAGGAAGTGCTGGGGCTGGCTGAGGAGTTTCCGCTGTATGCGGAGCGGCGCGCGAAAGCGCAGACGGAAGTCAGGGCGTAGAAGGGTTCAAAGTAAAGTGCAATTTGCGTGTTTCGCAGAGGCTCTTCCGATGCAACGGAAGAGCCTTTATCACAAGGGGGCACAGCGGGACACGGGGAAAAGCCTTGAGATGCGAGGCGTTGGCTATTGAATTGTCAGCCGCGAAAAACAGGTCCTTCGCTCAGGACGACAAACTACAGAGATTGTTAAACGCCCTTGGCGGCGGGGTCCCAGATCAATTTGTGGATTTGCAGGCTGAGGCGGGCGGGGGTGTTATCGGCTAGGATCCATGCGGCGAGGGTTTGCGGGTCGAGTTGACAATGAGAAATGTCGCGCGCGCCGGAGGCGGTCTTTTCGAACGCGGGCGAAAATAAGATGGCGTGAACGCGTTCGGCGAGGGCGTGATTGCGAACGAAATCGCGGGCAAATTCGTAATCCGTGCGATCGGTCAAGACGAACTTGAGTTCATCGTGGGGCTGGAGCGCTGCCAGATTCTCGAGCGCAAAAGTATTCGGTTCGCCGGAGTGCGGACATTTCACATCGACAATTTTGACGACCGGCTGCGGAACCTGCACCAGTGGGTATTCGCCGTTGGTCTCCAGCAAAACGCGATAACCAGCGTTGAGTAGGTGCTCCATCAGAGGGACGACTTCGCGCTCTTGCAACATGGGTTCGCCGCCGGTGATCTCGACCAATCCGCCGGGGCTCAAGCGGGCAACTACACTGACTACTTCTTGCTGCGTCACCGGTCTTCCGCCGGAGAAGCTGAACTCGCTGTCGCACCAGGAGCAGCGCAGGTTGCATCCGGTGAGGCGCACGAATACGCAGGGGAGACCAGCGTAGGTGGATTCACCTTGGAGCGATTTGTAGATCTCGGTTATCTGCATGGAATCATCGGGTCATTGAATCATTGAGTCATTGAGTCATTGGAATTCAAAGGCCGGGCCTTTCAATGATTCAATGACTCAATCGTTCAATGATTCAATTCCATTTCACTCGCTGTATCGCGCCGTGGTAGTGTCGGTCTCAAAAACGGTGACGTCTTTCACTCTCACTCTGCCGTTGGTGACTGCGTTCAAACGCGTGTTGGTCTCGTCGTAGAAATATTTCGCCAGATTTTCGGCGGAGGGGTTGAGCACGGTGAAGGGCTCGATGTCGTTGATCATCTGGTGATCGAGACGGTCGATGGCGTGCTTCATCACGTCTTTCAGGTCCTTGAAATCGAGCAGCAGTCCGGCCTTGTCGAGCTCGGCGCCGGCGAGGGTCACACGAATCTTGTAATTGTGGCCGTGCGGATTCTCGCACTTGCCCTTGTAGTTGCGCAGGTAGTGGCCTGCGGCGAATGTGTCTTCGACGGTAACTTCAAACATGAAATCCAGTTGGCCTCGGCTGTGAGCAGCGTTAGGTTTATTGTACCTTTTGAGGGGCTGGGAAAGATGGCGGCGCGTTACTCATTCCAAAGAGCCAAATGCAGAGGTCCTTCCCCTTCGGCTCCGCTCAGGGTCAGGATGACAGGCAAGACTCAAAACGACAATCAAAACTCAGGATGACAATCAGGTGTCTTCCACTGTCAAGCAAACCAAGGGCCAACTGCTTATAATTTGCTAACGATTGGGATGCTGCTGCGTCTATTTCCTTGCAAGGCGAGGTTGGATCGCTTGTAGGGGATAGGGACGACAATGCCGGCCGATTCTTACGCAGTTGCAATTCCGGTTGGCGAGATTTCCGGTCCGAGGCGGGCGGAAGAGGACAGCGGCAAGCAGTACCCCATGAGGATGAGGGGCTCCTTGGCAGCGCAGAGTAACCGCATCGACGACACGAGCCTGATCCGCGAGGCGCAGCAGGGCAACCGCGCGGCGTTCGAGGTACTGGTGCGCCATTACGATCAGGCGGTGCTGCGGCTGGCGCTGCACCTAACCGGATCGGAATCGGACGCGCAGGACGTTTATCAGGAGACTTTCCTCAAGGCCTACAAAAACCTGGGCAGCTTCCGGTTTGAATGTTCGTTTTATACGTGGATCTACCGCATCGTCACCAACCTCTGCCTCGATCATCTGCGAAAACGGAATGTGCGCAAGGAGGAAGCTCCGGTGGCGGTGGACGCTTCGGGCGAGGAGTACAGCCGGTTGGAGCAGTTCGCGGATGCGCGCCCGGGAGCGAATCCGGAGCGCGATTTGATGCGGCGCGAGTTGGGACGGAAGATTGGAGCGGCGTTGACGCGGCTTACGCCCCGCGAGCGCATGGTGTTTGAGTTGAAGCATTATCACGGGCTGAGGTTGCGCACGGTGGGCGAGATGCTGAATACGACGGAAGAGACGGCGAAGAACACGTTGTTTCGCGCGACGCAAAAACTGCGCAGCGCGCTCGGGGAGATGCGATGAGAGGGAGCTGCGAGCCACGAGCTTCGAGCCACGAGCAGACAGTTTGCTCGAAGCTCGCGGCTCGAAGCTCGAAGCCGACTTCCCGCGAAGGGATACGAAAATGAAATGCGATTGGGTGCGGCAAAACATTTTGTTCTACGTGTACAACGAGCTGGAGGACGATGCCCGCTACGAGGTAGAGCAGCACCTGGGGCGGTGTCCGGAGTGCGCCACCGAGTTGAAAGCGGCACGCAAGTTCCACGCCACGCTTTCAGAAACGCGGGTCGAGGAGCCGACGCCGAACCTGCTGGCGGCGTCGCGGATGCGGTTGCAGGAAGCGCTTGAAAGCGCGCGGCCGGGAGGGTTTTGGCAGCGGCTGATATTCGATCCGGGCGCGTGGTTGCGGCAGATTCGTATGTCGCCAGCGCTGGCGGCGGCGATTTTCATCGTGGGATTTGGCGGAGGTATTGGCGCGACTTACAACTTTCTTTCGGGTCGTGAAGGCGGCGTAGTAACAAGTTCGCTCGAATCGGGCAGCGGTAATTCATCGCCGCAAGCGCTGGAGGCTTCTGCGATTGCGGGCATTCGCTCGGTCACGCAGGAGCCGGGATCGAATCGGGTGAGCATCAAGTACGACACGGTCCTGACCCAGGAAGCGCAAGGCTCGCTGAACGATCAGCGCATTCAGCAATTGCTGCTGTTTGCGGCGCGCAACAACTACAACTCGGGAGTGCGAATGGATTCGGTGGACCTGCTGACGCAGGCTCCCGACGACTCGCGCGTGCGGGAAGCGCTGATGTATGCGTTGCAGAACGATACCAATCCGGGTGTGCGGTTGAAAGCGCTGGATGGGTTGAGCGGCTTTGTGCGGCAGGACAGCCGGGTGCGGGACGAGGTGTTGCGGGCGCTGCTCGCCGACACGAACTCCGGCGTGCGGCTGCAGGCGCTGCGGCTGGTGGAACCGATGAAAACGGACAGCAGCGTACGCTCGGTGCTGACCCGGTTGTCGCAGACGGATGATAACGTCTCGATTCGTTCGCAAGCGCGCACGATGTTGGCGCAGATGCCGGAGATGGATTGAGAAACGTCGTTCGCTATTCGCTTTTCGCTCTTGTTTGCGAGGGTTTGCGAACAGCGAACGACGAACAGCGAGCGGCGTACTAAGTAAGAGCAATAGGCAGAGGAGAAATTCATTGAAGCACACCATAAAATTCGCCAGCGTTGGACTGTTGGTGGCTGCGCTGGCCACTCTGGCGGCGGGCCAGGAAACTCGGGTGTATCGCGAAGGCGGCAACTGGATCCAGGAAATCACTGGGAACCTGGGCGCGGCGAAGAACCTGCGGGTGAAGCTGGAGGCGGGATCGGTGCGGGTCCAGGGTGGGTCGCAGGCGGGGATCAGTTACGTCATTCATCGCCGGGCCTATACGTCTTCGGAAGAGAAGGCGCGCCGCGAATTCGAGTCGTACAGGATCGGCGCGTCGGTAAAGGGAGACACGGCATGGATCGTGGCGGAGTCGGAGAGCAAGGGAAACCATAAGTGTTCCGACGAGTTTGCGATCAACGTGCCGCGGAACTTGCTGGCCGCCAAGATCGAGACGGGTGGCGGCAGCGTCAACGCGACGGGGATTGCGGGACGTGTCGAGCTCGAAAGTGGCGGTGGAAGCATTCGGGTGGACGATATCGGCGACGAGGTGACGGCGGAAACGGGCGGGGGCACGATTGACGTCGGCAACGTCGAAGGCAGCGTGAATCTGGAGACGGGCGGAGGAAACATCAAGGTTACATCCGCCAAAGGCGCGATCAAGGCGGAAAGTGGAGGGGGAAACGTAGTCGTTCTTTCCGGGCTGCAAGGCGCGGTTTTGGAGACGGGTGGGGGCAGTATTCGCGTGGACAAGTGCGGTGGGACGGTGAAAGCCTCGACGGGCGGCGGCAGCGTCGATCTGGGCGACATCGGAGGGGCGGCGGAAATCGAGACGGGCGCGGGCAGTATTCGGCTGGCTTCGGCGAAAGGGCGGGTACGGGCAGAGACTGGCGGAGGCTCGATCCAATTGGATGGAGCGACCTCGGTGCAGGCGGAAACTTCGGCCGGCGGAATCGTGGTGAAACTGCTGTCGTCGAACGGAGCGGGGAATGGCGGGGGCGGGCGCAGCGACTCCACGCTCGAAACCTCGGCCGGCGATATTACCGTGTATTTGGCGAACGATCTGGCGATTACCATTCGGGCGGAGATCGAAATCGCCAATGGCCACACCATCCACAGCGACTTTTCCGACATTCGCGTGGCCACTGAGGGTGGAGAGTATGGGCCGAAAACGGTGACGGCCGAGGGCCAACTCAACGGCGGCGGGCCGGTGCTGAAGGTGCGCACGAATTCTGGGAACGTCAACTTCCGCCGGGTGAGCCGCTAGGGAACGGCCGTTGGTCGTCAGTCGTTGGCCGTTCGGGATTCGCGGCGGACTGCGAGAGTCTACTAACGACTAACGACTAACGACTAGTACCGTGACCACAGGATGATTACGGCGTGGAAACAAAGTAGCGCCGGCATCTTGCCGGCTGTCCCAAGGGTGTCTCGCCCTCGGCGCGGCGGGCGAGGACGCCCGCCGGACAGCCGCCGGGACGGCGGCGCTACTCTCAGTGGTGAAACGATACGAATCATTTGGTCACAGTTCTAGTGATTTGTTCAGGAGGTAACTATGATCCATCGTTTTCTGTTGTGCATGTTTGTTATGACGCTTGCGGTTGCCGCAGTGGCTGCGGCGCAACCGGCGGAGTCGATTATTGGAACGAACGGGCAATCGAGCAACGATCGCGGCGGCGAAAGTTGGGACTGGAGTTATGGCGGGGATGAGGGCGGCGGATCTTCGTATCTCGGAGTGGACATCGCCGACGTTTCTCCGGAGCGGCTGGGCGAATTGAAGCTGAAGGAAGAGCACGGGGTCGAGATCACGATGGTCGACCAGGACGCACCCGCCGGAAAAGCCGGGCTGCATGAGCACGACGTGATCGTGAGCCTGAACGGCGCGGCGGTGGAGAGTAAAGCGCAATTGCGGCGGATGATCAAGGAAACGCCAGCGGGCCGCGTGGTAAGTCTCGGCATCAGCCGCGACGGTCAGCCGCTAACGATCAAAGTGCAACTCGCCGACCGGCGCAAGTCGATGGCATGGGACCAGAAGGACGGCGACTTTAAGTTCAAAATGCCGGAGATCCCCGCGATGCCGGACTTCGACATTCCCGTTTCGGTGGTCGTGGTGCACTCCTCGCTGCGCAGCGGACTGATGGTGGAAAATATCTCTCCGCAACTGGGAGATTTTTTTGGCGTCAAGGGCGGCAAGGGCGTGCTGGTGCGCTCGGTGGAAAAAGGCAGCCGCGGCGAAAAGGCCGGATTCCGCGCCGGAGATGTGGTGGTCAAGGTCAACAACCAAGCGGTGAACGATACGTCCGACTTCACTCATGCGTTGCGGTCGTCGCCAGGCGGAGCGGCAGCCGTGACTGTGATGCGCGACAAGAGAGAGCAGAACCTGACTCTGACACTTCCCGAGAAAAAGGATTCCGGCAGCTTGCTCGAAGGCAGCTTTGACATGCCCGATTTCACGGCGGAAACCGAGCAGGCCATCAACCGCGCCGAAGAGGAAATCGCACGCCTGGGTCCGGCCACGATGGAGACAGCAAGGCAGGCGATGGAGCAAGCGCAGCAGGCATTGAGCTGGAAAGACAAGGACTTCGAGAAGAAGCTGGACGACGTGCAGCGGAATTTGCAAGACAGACAAAAACAATTGCAGGAACGTCAGAAGAAAATGCAGGAGCGTCAGCAGAAGCTGCGGCATGAGTTATCCGGGGAGTGGGCCGATATCTGACATGGTCAGGGTGATCGGCAGATTACTAAAGTCACCAGAGTCGCAAGGGAACCCTTGGTTTACTAGGGGATGGCCATATTCCCCCAGGGCACTACACGGTGGTTACCTGTCGTTTGGGACGAAATCCCGATAATCTGTTGCCGCAATGGCTTTCCGCGCCCTATTGTTTTCAAAAAGCCCGGAGACGAACGCCGCCATGACCGCGGCCTGCAAACGCGCGGAGATGCGCGCCGAAGTTTGTTCGGACATCTTTACCGCCATCGAAAAAGGAAAGACGAAAACCTTTTCGTGCGTGATCGCGGACTGGGCCGACCAGCCGGAGGCGAGCTTTCTGTTAAAGCGCGCGCGCGAGTCGGCACCGAACCGAAAAACGGTGGCCATCGCCATTGTCGATCACGACCCCACGCCCGCGGAGCTGAGAGACAACCGTCTCGATTTTCTGATCTATCGCCCAATTTCCCCGGAAGAAGCCCACGCCGTGCTTGGGCAAGCGTGTGAGCGCATGGAGCCGGTGAGAGCGGAGGATGCCGCGGAGTTGTCAGGAGGAGACGACGACGCGAACGGCGAAGGAGCGAGCGCAGTTTCACCCGGCGCCGCTGCGCCGGAACAAGATGCGCCGGAACCAAACGATCAGGATGCTGCCGCCGGGTTCCCGGAAGCGAATGCGGAGGAGGGCAACGGCGACAACGAAATTGCTACTGTCGAAGAAGAAGATGGACCTCGGAAACGCCACTATGCTGCGGGCTTCCGCGCCGCGTGCGCCGTGCTGCTGGCGTTGACGGCGGCGTTTTATCTGTGGCAAGCGCGTGCGCCCCTCGCGTATCTGGCGCGGACGCGCGAGGGAAGGGTTCGTGTTTTGCGGGAATCGGCGATGGCGCTTATCGATAAGAAACTTGGTTCTGCCTTGCCGACCGCAAGCGACGCGCCGCCGGATGCGTACTACAGCCGAAGTCCCGCCAATTCCAATGCGCAGACAGCGCCTCCGGAAGTGATTGCAGCGGAGTCCACGTTGCCGGAAGCGCGCCAGTCCTTGCCCAAGGCCGCCGACCTTCCGCTGCCAGTACCCGTGTTTGAAAGTCAAGAAGCGGCGCCCGTCCGCAGAGAACGGGCGGCGATTCCCGAAAGCATGAGAAACTCAGCGCCCATGGCGCGGCCGGAGGTGGTGACGGTGAATCCGGCGCAGATGATGCCGGTCTCGGCGCCACAGCCGCAGGCCCCGATTCAGCCCTTCAGCGAACCGGTCGCGGTGAGCGAAGAAGCGGCGCGGGCGTTGCTGGTGCACGCTGTGAATCCCGTGTATCCACCCGAAGCGTTGGCGCAGAAACTGCACGGGTCGGTGGTGCTGCAGGCGGTAGTGGGGCGCGATGGCGGCATCGAGGATCTGAAACTCTTGCGAGGAAATTTTGTTCTTGGCCGGGCGGCGATTGCCGCAGTCAAGCAGTGGCGATTTCAGCCTTATAACGTCAGCGGCCACGCGGCGTCCACGCAAACCACGATCACCGTCGATTTCAGCTATCCGCCGGGGTAGCCGTGGCGTGTTCGTGAGAACTTGGCCGTCCCTTTCTGATTTGAAAATTATTCTTCGCGGAGCAGGTTTGCCGGATCGATGTGCAGGGCGCGTCGCACGGGACCGGCGACCGAAAGTGTTCCCGTGAGCAACAAAGTCAAGGCAACCGCGCCGAGCACTAATGGATCTTGAGCCGACGCCTGGAAGACGATTGCTGAAAGTACCCGGCTCGCGGCCACGCCCAGCAGCATCCCAAGCGCTGAGCCGCTGGCCAGCAGGACCAGCATTCGTCCGAGCGCGGCCGAGAGTACCTGTTTCGCCTGCGCACCGAGCGCGACGCGAATGCTCAGTTCGCGCAGCCGTTTGCTCACCGTATACGACGCGAGGCCGAACGTCCCGGTGATGGAGAGCAGCAATCCAAACGCACCAAACAGTCCGAGGGCGACGGTCGCCACCTGGGTTACAAAGAATGTAAATCCAAGCTGGTTGTACCAGGGACTCGATGTCTCGATCGGCACGGAGGGGTCAAGATCGCGAATCGTCTTACGAACAGTGTCTGCCATCGCGTTGGTAGCCACGTCCGAGGAATCTGGCCGTGTTCTGACGACGAGAGATGTCCTCGTACTGGTTACCTGTGTGATGGGGAAGAACGCCGCCGGTTTCTGATTTTCACTGAGCAGGAAGTATTTTCCATCCGCCACCATGCCCACGATCTGAATCTGCTGGCCGGTATTGTCCTTGAAATAGCGGCCAACGGCGTCCTCGGAGTGGAAGAGATGCCGCGCGAACTCCCGATTCACAACCGCAACATGCGGCGTCTCCGTTGTGTCGCTGAAGCTCACATCGCGTCCCGCAAGCAGCGGAATTTCCGTGGCGGCAAGATAACCCGGCGAGACATCAAAGTCGTACGTACGAAATGCGGCGTTCGAGGGTCTGAAATCGGTGGTCTGCTGGGAGAAGACGCCAGAAATACCGGTTGCCCCGGTCAGCGGCGTGGTGTCCGCATAGCCTGCCGCCGTCACTCCCGGGAGTTGCGCGACCCTCTCCTGCAATTGGCGCTGGAAACGATCGGCCGCCGCGCTCGAATAACCGGCTTGACTCAACTCGAACGTCGCCAGCACCGCATGTTTCGGATTGAAACCCATGTTCATGGTCAGCGCCTTGCCCAGTCCACGCAGCGAGACAAATGCAGCCGTGACGGTGACGCAGCACAAAGCGATCTGGGCCGCCAGCAGCACATCGCGCAGCGCCCACCGTCTTCCCGCCGTAGTCTGGCTTCCCCCGCTCTTCACCGCCTCATAAGGATCGGTCTTGAAGATCTGCCGCAGCGGCATCACTCCAAACAGCACGCCCGCCAGCGCCGATATCGCAAACCCCACCAAAAGCAACGATGGTTGCGGCAATATATGGAACCGGAATGGGTATTCGAAGGGCGGGTGCCAATTCGCCAGCCATGTGATGGCGGTCCACGCCAAACCGCAGGCGCACGCGCCCCCGACGATCGCAATCGCCAACGCTTCGACCATGATCTGCCGGACGATGCGCCAGCGGCTCGATCCAATCGCCATGCGGATGGCAATCTCGCGCGTACGGTCTGCCGTGCGCGCAGCGAACAGGCCGCCCAAATTGGCGCAAGCCGCCAGCAGCACTATCCCCGCCAGCCCCAGCACTCCCGCCAGAAAAGCGCGCGCCGGCCTGCCGATAAAATCGCCCCCCAAGCCAGGACGCGTCAGCTTGAAGCTCAGCTTTTCTTCGTCCTTCGGATACTGACGCGCCATCCGTGCCGCAATCGTGTTTAATTCTGCCTGCACCTGCGGCATCGTAACGCCGTCCTTGATGCGCACAATCGACCAGACATGCCCTTCGTTCCGTGTCTCCAGCCAGTTATCCCCGTCCAGCGCCCCTTCATTCGCCATCGGTACGAAAATGTCGGGCTGCAAAAATTTTTCCGTCCCGTAGAACCCCTCCGGCGTGACCCCAACAATCGTGTATGGAAGTTTATTAATGCGGACGGTCTTGCCCACGATGTTGGGATCGGCGCCAAAATCGCTCTTCCAAGCGGGCCAGGAAAGGACGGCAGCCTGCGAGGCTCCGGGATGCTCGTCGTCGGCCCGCTGCAGCAGACGCCCCAGCAACGGCTTTATGCCGACGACCTCGAAGTATTGCCCGCTCACATAGAATCCCCAGACGGGCCGGGTGATGCCGTTCGCGTCCAGGCCAAAGCTCTGCGGAATAAGCGCGGCCATCGCGGAAAACACGGTATTGCCATCGCGCACATCGCGCACTTCAGGATAGGAAAAAATCGGATAGTCCTGGTCCGTGTGCGCCAGCGTCATCACCCGCTCTCCTTGCGGCACATCAATGGGCCGCAGGATCAGCGCTTGCATGACCCCGAAAACGATGACATTGGCGGCGATCCCCAACGTCAGCGTGATGACCGCAGTGAGGGCAAAGCCGGGAGAACGGCGCAACTGGCGTAGGGCGAATCGCAGATCCTGGAGCAGGGTCGTCATGGGCGGCCTCTGGGTGACGATATGGCTACAGGCTATGAAAAGCAATTCGAGAGCCAAAGTGTCGCGAATGCAACTTCATGAGAACGCAACGGCTTGCGGGATCTCGCAGGCGATGGGAGGTGAATTGGGTGTCCGGTTTCAGCGGAGGGTGTCCGCGAATGAACAGAGGCGGCAGCGGTAGCGGCCTCCTGGAAATCCACCACCGCAGCCGCCTTCGCCATGGGCGGCTAACCGAACAACCCGTGGTGAAAGTGAGATACCGATCCTCCACGCTCAATTCACCACGGGCTGTCAAGGAGTGGGTTCGGTCCGACGCGGTCCGAAGGCCATAGAGTTCAAAGCTCAATTGTGAGTGTTTGGAGCTTTGGCATTCGGCTGTTTCTTGGACTCGGCGATCATAGCGTCGGTTTCTTTCAGCAGGGTTTGTTGGACAGTTTCCTCGTACTTCATAATTATCGGCGCGGCATTTTGCATTCCCTCCGCCATAATGGCGGGCATCTCTCGCAATAACTTTTGTCCGATGGGCGAGGAATGAAAGGCAATCAGACTTTCAATGTCGCCCTTGGTGAGGTGCTTTTGGTATGCCGGAACCATGGCCTGCATCATTTCATCCCAAGGCAGGTTTCCGAACATGTTATCCACCTCCGCCGTCTTCGTGGATTCGTAGTCGGCGGGCAGACTGTCTTGATGCTTCAGATATTGCTCGTGGATCACCTGATGCATACTCTGGGCCATCGATACACCCATCTTCTTCATCATGTCGTGAGAATTGATTATCTGAAGATACTTTTCGACATCCGCTTTTGTAGCGGGAGTGTCGGCGGCGTTTGTCTGGGCCATACAAGCCCAGCTAAACGCGAAGATGAGACCAACAACCAACAGCAAGCGTTTCATAGTCATTCTCCGTTTCAAGTGTGATGTTCATGTAACCGATCCAGTAAATTACTGGAAACCGATAACTAAACCCGTGATCGCGTGATGACTCGGAGCCATCTCATAATTAACCGAAGGAGTAATCCGCCGAATCCCTCAGGGGCTAAAGCCCGCGTCTTTATTGGCTCTGGGCGGCACGGCTGAAGCCGTGCCCTACCCAAAACCGATTTATGAGATAGCTACTCGATATCGAGCCTCAGCGGAGCGAATAAAATATGAAAACCAGGATGCCGCCGAACCAGATTGCGAACCAAATCAGTCCGGAGCGGCTCCGCATTACAGGATTTATTAATGACGAATCCATCCCTGCCGCGCGGCGAAACGGCGTCGCCCAACTGCCGGACGGGCGCAAATCGCGGCCCATGTCCGCCAACTGCCGCTGTCCGCGAACTATATAGATCACGTAGTTCCCCCAAAACGCCATGGTGACGCCCACGATGAGCCATTGCCACAATGGAACCGTTTTGGCGGGAGACCAAGTGTGCAGTAATGCATATCCGAAGAGAACGGCTGCTACGAACCAAGCTGTTCCACTGTATACACGTATGGCATTGCGTCGCACGGCATCTTGATATTGGTAGTGCTCTTCGGTACGCTCGGTCGGAAGCGGGGAGCCAGCACGAACGGTTATGATTTTGCCAGGAAGATAACCCAGCACCCACCAAGTCATAAGCAGCGGATCACGCCAAGCGATGTGCGTCCCACCGTGGCGCAGCAGCAGCCACCAGCTGAATGCGACCACTGCGGCCATGAGTGCTTCGAGCGGCCATGAGATATAGTCGCCGAGGCGGCGGGATTTGAGTTGGATAGCCACCGCACGCACCGGCGGGTTGGCCCCAAGTTTATGGCGCGTCCAAGCGGCAAAGGCCAGCAGAGGTATTACATGCAGCATCGCCCCACCCCCGGCCCACAGGGGCGCCATGTCCCACCGCCGCAATATGATGATGGTTCCCAAGGCTAAGGCCCATATAAAATGCAATACGATCACCATGGCGTGATAGCTTTTCAGCCACGGGATCCCAGGTCCTTCATAGAAGCCAGGCGATACCTCTACACCCAGAAAGAAGCTGTCGCCATGCCGGAGCGGAAGACTCCAAATATTTCTGAATCCATAGAACACCCAGAAAAACAGGATCAGAGTAATGCAGAAAATATTTATTTCTACTCCTGTTGGCGAACTCATCGAGAGTTTCCTTTCTGTTGTAAGAGCGCGAGTTCTTGCTGTACGGCGGCGGTAATTGCTTGATCGTCGAATCCGGCCAGGATCCAATCCGTGAGGGCGGTGCGCAGGGATTTCAGGAGTTCCTCTTTTTTTTCGGGCTGGTGGCCGCGCCGCGAAGAGATGGTGGCTCCAGCGCCATGGCGCACCGTGACGAGGCCTTCGTCCTGCAACTGCCGGTAAGCGACCGCGATGGTGTTCAGATTGACGCCCAAGTCGCCCGACACCTGGCGGACCGAAGGAAGAGCCATGCCCTCGCGAAGCTCGCCGCGAGCGATCAGGGCCTTGATTCCATCGGCGATCTGCTGGTAGATCGGGCGTTTGTCGTTGGCATCGAGGCTGAGAAACATAGGCGCTCCAACTGTCAACTGTATGTATACTGCATACAGTTGTGGGCTGTCAATTGATATTTTTCAGACCTTGAGATATTAACGAGATTGGCGAACCGCGTAGCCTATACGCGGTATTTGCTGCCAAGCCGGACGGGGCATAGCCCCGCCACCACACAAACTCTTACTTGTGGTTTTCTGGTTCTTCCGGCGCGGTTGAAGGATTCGCGCCGGTGGATTGTTTCCAATAGTCCTGGACGGCGGGCGGGAGCTTTTCCACGCGGGCGAGGAACGCGGTCAGCTTCCACATATCGGACTCGGAGAGGATTTTGTCCCAGGCGGGCATGCCGGTATAGCGGATGCCAGTGCGAATGACGTAGAAGACGTGCCACTCGGCATCGTCGGGCGGGTGAAAAATAAGGTTCGGAGCCGGGGGATAGAACGAATTCGCAAAGGCCGAGGGCTGGCGGTCGATGCCGCCGTGGCATCCCGCGCAATTCATGGTGTAGAGTTTCAGGCCCGCGATCAGATTCTCGTCGGTTGGAGGCACGGGGCTGTTGACGCGCGGAGCATGGCGCTCGACGGAATTATCGAGCGCGCTCATGGCGATGTGGCGCTCGAACTTTGGCGGCACGCGGTTGGCGCGGGTCGGCAGAAAGCCGAGCAGCGCCAGGCCCAGGCCGCCGATGAACAGGACGACAATGGCGACGACCATCCCTAGAATGAAGTTGCGCATTTCGGATCCTCAAAGAGCCTGGCTAGAAGTCTTTCGCCCCGCTGGGGCTTGTTTCTTTTCTACTTGAACCCACGGCTTACGCCGTGGGCTGCATTCTTACGCCGCTTCGCGGCTGAAAACCGTGAGGTTCATTTCACCGCGACTCTGAAATCGTAGTTCTCACACAGTCTCTAAAGCCCACGTATTTATTGGCTCTTAGCGGCACGGCTGAAGCCGTGCCTTTCCCAAAACAATTTATGAGATGGCATCTAATTACGATTGCCGCTCTTTCCCCGTTCCCGGAATACCCACGAATACTATCGAATTAGTATATAACTCCCCACATGCTCGACCGCACCGCGCTCGGCTGGGGCGAGGCAGAGCCCCGCCCCCACACTAGCAGGTCTACTCCACTTTCAAGGGCGCGGCGACGGAGCCGGTGCGTCCGCTGAGGTTGTCGCGGACGACGAAACGCACCGTGTATTCCCCGGGGGCCAGGTCGAGGAAGCCCCTGTACCCAACTCCATTCTGTCGAATCGAGGATAACTTCTCCGGAGCCAGATGAGTGTCGAATTTCTGGTCCGTGGGCTGATCGACCGGTTTGCCGTCGGGCGTTTTCACCAGCGCGACGAAGTCCAGGGCAATATGGTTATTGTCGGCGGCGTCGATCAGCGCCGCATCTGGCTGTAGGTGCATCTGATAATTCATATGCTTCTTGCCCGGGTCCTTGCCCGGTTCGATTTTGTCCCAGCGCGCCGCCAGCGGCAGCGAGGTGTAATCCAAAGGCGACTGCAACGCCGACGATATGTCGTTGTTGCGGCTGTTTTCGGGATCGACCGTGGCATTGGTCACAAAAAAGCCGTCGCGCGCCCGCACTTCCGTGTGCTCGCGTGCCACTTTTACCTTGAGCTTACGCCATCCAGCCTTAGTTTTCGACCGGTCGAGATAATAGCCCAGCATGTAGTATTGAGCGGAATCGTTGACCGCGTCGCGAAATCCCCTTACCAGATCGTTGGAGTTGTAATAGGCGCGCCCTCCTGTCATCTCGGCAAACGTCTGGAGCGTCGCCTGCGTATCCATTTGCCGATAGCTCATGTTGCGCGAAAAGTTCTTTCCCGGCCTGCCGATGGAAGCGCTGGCCATCGGCACAACCAGTCCCTTAACGTCCACCGGATAGAGCGCAATCTGCGCGTTGTTCAGCAGTTGCCAGGTGTGTTCGTAGAGGGGCAGCACATCGCTGAGAGTATCGCGGCCGGCGGGCGCGAGCTGCATGGTATTGTCGCTCACGTTGAAGGGGAATCCGCCGCCCGCCCAGATCAACGATTTGCGTCCAGGAAACCCTCCGAGCGCCTGCGCTACCTGTTGCATTCCGTCCAAGGTATAGATGATGGCGAGGCGCTGCTCGAAGGATTTGAAATTCAGTTCCGCGTCTTCCATCATGGTTTGGATTTGTTGGGCTTCGGTCTGTACCGCGCCGGGATCGACCCCCGCGCTGCCATCGGGGCTGGCGGTCCCGGTCATGGCTTCCACATCTTCCGGGCTATCGACTATATGGGAAGTGTCGCCTTTCACTTTGTGCAGCGCCGCGACCAGTATGCGCGGATCGCTGGTGAAGTCATGCACCACATGAATGCCGCTGCGGGTGAGGGTGTAGAGGGCCGTGGGCTCGCGCTGGTCCCCTGTTTGTGTCAGCGATTGGGTTAGATACTTGAGCAAATCCGTGCGCGCGCGGGCCTGGTCCATGAAAGGCGTGTTAATGAGGTCGAGCACGATTAGCGTAATGCGGCGGTCGGACGACCCGCCCGCCAGGGCATTGCTGAATTCGTTTGGATTTTTGGGACGCGACAAGCGGTGCGGGTCGCTGGCGATTTCCTCGAAGGTGGCGATCTTTTGCTCCGCGCCGTTTTCCAGGACGGTGAAGTCTTCCTTCTTCAGTCCGGCGATGTGATTGCCGGACTTGTCGGTCACCAGCGTGGGGATCAGCACGAGTTCAGCGCGGGCGGTGAATTTGACTTCGGAGTTGTTCTCTTTGTCTTTGTCCTTGTCTTTGTCCTTGGGTTCTGCAAAAAGAAAAATGGAACCAATCAATGCGGCGATGATGATGACGCAGCAGGAGAACTTATGGCGAAGCATGATTCCCTTACTCCTTTCGGATGGCAAGAACTAAGGATGCCTTGTCATTCACGGCGCGAATTGAGTGCCGGAAACGAGAAACGCCGCTTGGTTGGCCAGTATATAACAGGGGCGGAGCGCGGGCGGAAGTTAGTAAGCCCGAAGGCGGCGGGCCTCGCGCACCAGATCGGAAACTTTGGGCAGAAAAAACTCCTCTTGCGGCGGAGAGAACGGGACCGGCGTGTCGGGAGACGTCAGGCGGGAAATGGGGCCGTCGAGATCGTCGAACGCCTCTTCGTTGACGATCGCGGAAATTTCTCCCGCCAAGCCTCCAGTGCGCGCGTGTTCGTGCAGAACGATGACTTTGTTGGTCTTCTTCACGGTGGCGGCAATCGCCTCGCGATCGAGCGGCGAGACCGTGCGCAGGTCGAGGATTTCGATTTCTATTCCTTCTTTGCTCAGGATTTCCGCCGCTTCGAGCGCGGTGTAGAGCATGGCTGCGTAGGTGATCACGCTGAGATGCCGGCCCTCGCGCGCGATCCGCGCCTTTCCTAATGGAACCACGTAGTCGTCGTCGGGAATTTCTTCTTTAATCCGTCGATAGAGATACTTGTGCTCGAAAAAAATTACCGGGTTGTTATCGCGGATTGCCGCCTTGATGAGACCCTTGGCATCGTAGGCCGTGGCCGGGCAGACGACTTTCAGGCCGGGCGCGTGCACGAACCACATCTCCGGATTTTGCGAGTGAAACGGGCCGCCATGCACATTTCCGCCGCTGGGGCCGCGCAGCACCAGCGGAGCCGGCGCTCCCCAACGGTAGTGCGCCTTCGCAGCCATGTTGACGATCTGATTGAAGGCGCAGCCGATGAAGTCCATGAACTGGAACTCGGCCACGGGACGCAATCCGGTAAGGGCCGCACCGAAGGCAGCGCCCATGATGGCCGACTCCGCAATCGGTGTATCGATGACGCGCTCGGCTCCGAAGCGATCGATGAGGCCTTCGGTGACTTTGAAGGCGCCGCCGTAGACGCCGATGTCCTCGCCCAGGCAAAAGACGGTGGGGTCGTGCTCCATCTCTTCCCAGATGCCTTGGCGGATGGCTTCGAGGTAGGTGACGAGGGGCATGAACAGAGAGTGTAGCAAAGGCACGGCTGCGGGTGCTGTGGGGACTGTGTGTGTGCGTCACTTCTCGAAAAGCGCGAGAAGCGCACCCCCAGTTATCTCGGTCAAGGTTAGAAGATTAACCCACGTTATACTTCCCACGTAAAAGTGGCCTACCCGCTGCCAATTCGTCGTTTCAAAGTAGAATGAAACGAGAAAGTTTTTCGTTAATGCACGATCCGGCCGAGGGACAATGTAGTTGCCAATACAGCCGCATAAACGCCGATCAGAACCACCGTCTGTTTTTTGCTCTGCAGCAACAGGTAGAGCAGCCATGGACCAAGCACCCAGTAAATCAATGCGGTGAACAAACCGGGGAAATATCCGTGCACCATGATGGCCCAGATTGGATGTGCAATGGCGTTGCCAAGAACGCCATAGAGGACAAAGAAGACCGCAGGCATCAGCACGCGCCGAAGGCCGAAAACAAAGGCGGCCAAGGCGGACAGAACGAACAGGGCGTAGCTGATCATGTTGATCTGGACAAACAGCGTGGGCGAATAGGGATTTCCACCATAAAGGTGTGGGAATCGGCCGGCAAATCCTGTGGTGAATTCCTCGGCAAAGTGCAGAAATTGCAGGGAAAGTGCAAGAAAGAATACAGGTAGAAAGCGTCTTGGCGGGGGCAGAGGCTTTCGGTTCCGCCACATTAGAAGTAAAACGGTGTATGAGAAGATAACGCCGGGCAGAAAGGTAACGATCAACGATATGCCAGAAGAGATCAGCATAATAACGGCCGCCATGCAGGCGGCGATGATGGCTCCGACGGCCAGATCGGCAGGAGTCAGCCGCCCTGCGGAGTCGGCGGAAGGTTGAATGGTCATAATGCCCTCCAGGCACTAAATGTCAACAGTTGTAGATATATCGCTCCGTATTGACTATGTCAACAGTTGTTGGCAAATTATTATGGATGGGAATGATTGTCAAAACTCTCAAGTCGAACCGGACGCGCGCCCGAATCCTGACGGCTGCGGAACGCCTGTTTGCCGAACGCGGCTATGAACGCACCACGATTCGCGAGATTTCAGCGTTGGCAGAGATCGATCCAGCGATGGTGATGCGGTACTTCGGCAACAAGGAGTGCCTATTTGCCAAGGCAGCGGTCTTCGATCTGCGGCTACCTGACCTGCGCACCCTGAAGAGGAGCCGTGTGGGAGGCGCTCTGGTGGAACATTTTCTGGAGACTTGGGAAGGCGAGGCAGGCGGCAACGGGCTGGTGATTCTGCTGCGCGCCGCGGCGTCGAATGAGGGAGCCGCCGAGACCTTGCGCGGTATTCTGCAAACGCAGATTCTGCCGGCAATCAAGAGGATTTCACCGGGTAGACTGGCTCCAGCACGTGCTGGGCTGGTTGCGAGCCAGATGCTGGGGCTTGCACTGGGGCGCTATGTGCTGAAGCTGTCGCCGCTAGCAAATTTTTCACGCACCGATGTGGTGCGCTTCGTTGGACCGGCCGTCCAGCACTATATTTTGGACGAGTTGGAATAGCGGGCGCGACAGGTTGCGGAATCAAACAATTCTCGGAACCGACATTCGTTGTGCTCGCGTTAATGAGTTAGGAACAGAATCTCGCTTGTTAGCAGGCGAGTCAGAGCATTTTCATTGATACTATGCTGCACCGAAGCGGAAGCGGGTGCCGCTTGTCCCCCTTGCCGCCTCTGATTATACGTACAAATTTGCCATGTTCCACGTGGAACATTGTACGTACAAAAATTGGAGGGGGCCGGGTGGGTGCCCATCCCACCCAAATGGCTTACAATTCCCCTTCCATGACTGTTTCGGTTCGTTCTTTTGCGAAGATCAATCTCGGGCTCTACATCGGCGCCGCGCGGGCGGACGGATATCACGCTCTGCGCACGGTTTATCAGACGATCGCGCTGCATGACTTGATCCGGGTTAGCGTGGGGCGTGGGCGTGGAATTGAGATCGCTTGCAATGACGCGCGAGTTCCGCTGGATTCGTCCAACACCTGCTATCGCATCGCCGAGCGCGTGCTGGACGCACTTGGAGTGAAGGCCAAGGTCAGCATAGAGATCGAGAAGCGGCTGCCGGTGCAGGGAGGGTTGGGAGCGGCGTCGTCGAATGCGGTGGCAACCATGATCGGGCTGGAGCGGGCGCTGGCTGGGACGGGGCAGAGCCCCGTCACCACACGGAAAAGGAAGTTGACGGCGTCGGCGCGGCTGCGCATTGCCGCCGAGGTTGGGTCGGATTTGCCGCTGTTTTTGGTCGGTGGAACTGTGTTGGGAGTGGGGCGCGGCGAAGAGGTTTATCCGCTGCCCGATCTGGCGGCGATTCCGCTGGTGATTGTGACGCCGGAGGTTGGGGTCTCGACGCCGCGGGCGTTTGCCGATTGGGATGCGCTGGTGGCGAGCGGGGCCGAGCTTTGCTCGGCTGGGCGGACGAGGGCGTCCGCCCCTACACGAGCTTGGACGGGCGGGGACGCCCGTCGCTCCACAAACAGGGAGCAATTGACGCGGCCACCAGCGTCGGATAGACTGTTTGAGGTTGGCTGCGTGCTGTCGGCGTGGCTTTCTAGTTTAACCAGTGGTTACCCCAACACCGGTGCTTCCGCAAAAGGCGGGAGCCGGGCCGGGAGCTTGCTTTCCGACCTTGTCCGTACCGGGATTGAAAACGACTTCGAAAGAGTCGTCTTTCCTCAATATCCCGAATTGCGAGACATAAAAGGTGCGTTGGAGCGGGCGGGGTCGCGATATGCCGCGCTCTCTGGATCGGGGTCGAGCCTGTATGGGCTGTTCCGGTCGCGTGCCGAGGCAGTGAAGGCAGCGAGCCGTCTGCGAAAGCAGGGGGTGAAGGCGGTGGCGACCAGTACGTTGACGCGGAGACAGGTTTCAAAGTTGCAAAGTTTCAAGGTTTCAAGGTGAACATCTTGAAACTTTGACACCTTGAAACCTATGATAGTTTCACTGGGCCGTCGACTAATGGTAGGTCAAGTGCCTTTGGAGCACTTTGTCTAGGTTCGAATCCTAGCGGCCCAGCCAGATCAACCAGGTATCAGGTGTTAGGTGTCAGGTCTCAGAAAAACCTGCCGCCTCTTAAGCTGAGACCTGAGAACTAAGACCTGAGACCTCAACTATGGCCACAGTTGCAACCACGACTGCCGAAAAAACGACCGCCGAAAAGACGGTCGCGGAGAAAAAGCCGATCACGGACGAGAAGCCGCAAAGCAAGCCGCAACGCGCCCGGGTCGACGATCGATTCAAGGTTTTCTGTGGGACCGCCAACGAGGCGCTCTGCGAAGACGTCTGCACGTTTCTTGGCCTGACGCGCGGACAGGCCATGGTCACGCGCTTCAAGGACGGCGAAGCGTATGTGCAGATCCAGGAAAACGTGCGCGGGGCCGACGTGTTCGTGATGCAGCCCACCTGCCGGCCGGTGGACATGCACCTGATGGAACTGTTGTTGATGATCGACGCGCTGAAGCGGGCGTCGGCGCGGCGGATTACGGCGGTGATTCCGTATTACGGCTACGCGCGCCAGGACCGCAAAGACAAGCCGCGGGTGCCGATTTCATCGAAGCTGGTGGCCGACCTGCTGACGACGGCGGGGGCGGACCGGGCGCTGGTGGTGGACTTGCACGCGCCGCAGTTGCAGGGATTTTTCAATATTCCGGTGGACCACTTGTTCGCATCGCCGGTGTTGGTGGATTACTTCAAGAAACTGAACCTGCCGAACCTGACTGTGGTATCGCCGGACGCGGGCGGCGTGGAACGGGCGAGGTTCTTCGCGAAGAAGGTGGATGCGGCGCTGGCCATCGTGGATAAACGGCGCGTCGAAGTGAACGTGGCGGAAGTGATGCATGTGATTGGCGACGTCGATGGCCGCAACTGTCTCATCATCGACGACCTGATCGACACGGCGGGAACGCTGGTGAAGGTGGCGCAGGCGCTGATAGAAAATGGCGCGACCAGTGTGTATGCGTGTTGCTCTCATGCGGT
>Ga0326728_10007629_pt1 | contig 27563 bp, 28 predicted proteins | sample MB3enrmetagenome_FD_207602 | JGI IMG/M metagenome (GOLD analysis project Ga0326728, IMG submission 207602) | Lab enriched peat soil microbial communities from McLean, Ithaca, NY, United States - MB31MN | ecosystem: Environmental > Terrestrial > Soil > Wetlands > Peat | place: USA: New York...
CGCTGGCGCTGGCGGCAGAGTTGCGCGACCAGCTCCGGCGCGCGGGGTTCAACGTCATCCTGACGCGCACGAAGGACACGTATGTTGAATTGCCCGACCGTCCCGCGCTGGCAAACCGGCGCGGCGCCGATTTGTTCATAAGCCTGCATTTCAATGCAACGCCGACCGGGAAGGACGAAGTCGAGGGGCCGCAGACATATTGCATCACGCCCGTCGGGGCCAGTTCGACCGACGCGCAAGGCGAGGGCGCAAATTTTGGGCCGACGGTCGCCAATCGTGATGAGGATGAAAGCCTGCTGTTCGCCTATCAAATTCAAAAATCGCTCGTGGAAAATTTGAAGGCTAATGACCGGGGCGTGCGGCGGGCGCGTTACTGGGTTCTGCGCGACACCCGGATGCCGGCGATTTTGATCGAGGGCGGTTACATGACCAATCCATACGAGAGCAGAAAAATTTACAGTGCCGCCTATCGCCGACAAATGGCGCAGGCGATCGTCAAAGGCATCCTGGCTTACCAACAACTGGCTTCGCCACCACCCGCTGTGCCTGCGACAAATTATCGCCCGGTAAAGTCCGGTAGCCGACCATTTACTGAACATTAAGCGGACGAGAAACGGCTGGATAATGAATTTCTTGGCTGACCTGATTTTCAGGACGGTCTTCATCAAAAGGAATTGGTAGCCAACCATCTTGTCGCCAAAATCTTGCCATTGGACTGGAACCTTCTGCCCTTTGGGGCAACAACTCCGATTGGTTGGCATCGTAACTGCTAGGCCGAAAACCCGGAAATGTAGGGCAGTAATCCGTTTAACTGGGCTCGTTGGGGCAGATGCCGCACCGGCGCTATTTTTGTTTCTGGGCAGAAGTTTGGCAGGGCAGAAGGTGGGCGACGTAATGGGTGAAGTCGGAAAAATCAAGTTGCAAAAAATATGACAAATCTCTGCAAAAAAATGTTTCTTTGGCACCCGTGGACTCCTCTCTGTAGATGGGTCCAGAAATCCCTCGCTCAACCATCGTTTAAAGCGGCTTTTGGCGCATTGGCTGGATTGACATTATTCGTTTCGGGCGCCTGCGGCCAGATGGTGTATGCGATGCAGTTCAATCAAAGCACCAATCTCTTTGGAACGATCAACCTGCTGAATGGCAGTTTCACACGTTTGGGCAGTGAAGGCTCGTCCCTGTTCAACGATATTGCCGCTGCGCCTAATGGCACATTGTACGGCATAATCAATACGGCCCAGTTGGTGACCTTGAACCCCGTCAATGGCGCAGTACTGAACAGTGTTTCGTTCAATGTCAGCGGCATCGAATCCCTGGCAGTTTCTGCCGGTGGAACCCTTTACGGAGCGACTCAAAGCGCTCTTTATACGATTAACCCTGGCAATGGCCAAGCAACCATTATTGGCAATTTTAACAGCAGCCTCATTAACGGTTCGGGACAGAATATACGCTTTGCCTCTGATGGCAATCTTTATGATACCGATGCGGGAGTCAGCGCTACCAATACGGATTTGTTTCGTATCAGTACCATTAACGGCGCGGCCACTTTGATGGGGGTGGTGACCAACTTTCCTGGATTGTGTCTGGAAAACGCCGGCAACCAGATGTACGGCGTCGGCATTCAACTCGGTTCGGCATCTTCCGTAGTGCAAGACCTGGTGGGAATTGATCTGAGCACCTTGAAGCCCGGTGGCACAAATCTTGACGGTTCCCTGGTGGATATCGGTTACCATTTGTTGACCGCCAATTTCCCCAATAATTACAATTTTTCGTCCTCGATCTCATTTATCGTTCCCGTTCCCGAGCCGAACGCGATTCTATTCTCTTTGATGGGTGGAGTCATATTCCTGGCCATAAGTTATCGTCGCTCTGGACTTTAACGCCCGAACCATCTCACTCTTTTCAAATTCGTGCTTCCCGGCCACCACTTCGCCGAGGGCTCTCAGTTGATCGAGGCCAAGGGGCAGGGAAAGACAAATTTCTGGCGGGTTCTGCTTGGCAAACGGGTGTTTCGTGGGTTAGCTGTCGCCGTGAGCATTGTGACCAAGACCGGCGACGACGGCACTACGGCGTTAATGTATGGCCGGCGTGTTCCCAAAAATCATCCGCGCGTTGAAGCTTACGGCGCGGTGGATGAGTTGAACGCTACGCTGGGACTGGCGCGGGCAACAGCCAATGAGGATTTTATCCGCGAAAATTTGCTGGCGATTCAGAAAGACCTCGTTGCGCTGATGGGTGAACTGGCCGTGTTGCCGGAGGATTTGCCGCGTTATGCCAGGGACGGTTATCCGGTGGTGGCGGTGCCGATGACAGCAAAACTCGATGTGCTCATCCGGGAAATCGAAGCGCAGAACATCAGTTTCAAAGGCTGGGCGACGCCGGGCGCAACCATAAATTCCGCGGCACTGGACGTGGCACGGACAGTTTGCCGCCGGGCGGAACGGCGCGTGTGCGCGTTGAAAGAAATGGGCGAATTGCAAAACGCCGAAGTCATCATTTACCTTAACCGCCTTTCCGACCTGCTGTGGCTGATGGCACGCTGGGCTGAACCGAAAGGCAATTCGATAAAAAAATGATGATTATCAGTCGTGGGCAAAAACGGTGAATAACTCCCCGCCAATTTGCCGGATGGATTTGATCCGGAATCGCTCCACGTCTGCCAGTTGGCTGAACCCGCGGCCATCTGCAATTGTCGGCGCGCGGCGGCCGCCAAAGATTTTTGGGCAAATCGTGAGGTGAAGTTCATTCACCAAACCGGCGCGGAACAATGCGCCGTTCAATTCGCCGCCACCTTCGCAGAGCAGCCGTTTCACCCGCCATTGCTGCCGCAACCACCGGAGGGCGGCGCTGAAATTGATTTCTTTCCGGCCGCAGATTTTCACCGCGTCAGCCAGCGCGCGCAACTGCTTGAGCCGGCTTGTGCCCGCGCGGCGCGTGGTAAGAATGATGATGGGCGAAAAACGATGTTGGAACACCTTCGCGCGGGAATTGACCGAGCCGGACCGGCTGACAATCACCCGCAAATTATATTCCGCCAGCCCGCGTTTGAGCCGTTGTCGCCGATACTTTGCCGGGCCGGGGCCGAGGTTAATGGGCGCAGAGTCTACCGTGCGGGCGCCGGCCATCACCGCGTCCGCCGTCGCGCGCAAGGCAAGCAAGTGCTCGTGATCATGCACGCTGGTGAACGACGACACCGCGCGATTGGCCGTGGCAATTTTTCCGTCCGCCGTCATCGCCATGTTCGCCAGCACAAATGGAAGTTTTGAATTTTCAGTTTTCAGTTTTGAGTTCACGGGTGTTTCAACTTAAAGTTAAAGTTCCAAAATCAGAATTCAAAAGATGAGCATCGCGTCCCCGTAGCTGTAAAAACGGTAACGCTCGCGAATCGCCTGCGCGTAAGCGGCTAAAATCATTTCGCGTCCACATATTCCGCCGGGTGCGGCAAAGGCGCTCACGAGTATGAGCAGCGTTGAGCGCGGCAAATGAAAGTTCGTCAGCAATCCATCCACTATCTGAAACCGAAAGGGCGGATGGATGAAAATGGCCGTTTTTCCAGCGTTTTTCGCAAGTTTTCCGCGGTTTTGCGCGGCCGCACTTTCCAGCACGCGCACAGTCGTCGTGCCGACGGCAATGACGCGGCGTCCGGCGGCCTTCGCCTCATTCACCGCGCGCGCGGTTTCTTCGTCCAGTTCAAAACGCTCCTCGTGCATCCGGTGCGCGGCCAGAATCTCGGTCTTAACCGGCAGGAATGTGCCAGGACCAACATGCAATGTGAGGAAACAAATCTCTACGCCGTCGGCGCGTATTTGTTCCAGTAATGCCGGTGTGAAATGAAGTCCCGCCGTCGGAGCGGCGACCGAGCCGTCGGTTTTGGCATAAACCGTTTGGTAACGTTCCCGGTCTTCGCGCATTTCATTCGGGTTCGTCCGGGTAATGTAAGGTGGCAGAGGCACTTCACCGAGCCGTTCCAGTTCGCAGCGGATGTCCGGTGTGCCGGAGAATTGCAGCCGCCGATAGCCCTCCTCGTTGGTTTCGAGAACTGTCGCGTGGACGCCGGTGTCATGGCCATTGACATCATGAATGGCGATTTGCATGCCAAGCCGGGCACGTTTGGCGGGACGCAACATCGCCTGCCAGTCGTTGCGCGCATTTTCGTCCAGCAACAAAATCTCAACTTGGCCGCCGGCGCGCGCTTTCGTGCCGCGCAGCCGCGCAGGGATGACGCGCGAATTGTTCAACACCAACACGTCACCCGCGTGGAGAAATTCCCGGAGGTCAGGGAATTTCCGATGTTCGATTCGTCCGCTCTCGCGATGCAGCACCAGGAGTCGCGATTCATCGCGCCGCGGCGCAGGATGTTGTGCGATCAATTCGGGCGGCAAGGCAAAATCAAAGTCGGCAGTTCGCATCGCGGTTGGATTGTAGCAGGGCGGCGGTCGGAAAACAGAAGCAGAATGACGTTTTTCGTCAATTTCCCTCAAAAATGGCCTGTGAATAACTTCTGAATAACCCGCAAAATTTTAGAAGAATTTGTGTTGACTTGTGTGGGGTAAAGTGGTTAAAAATGGGTCGTTGTGGGTGAAAATGGCTTTTGCGTTTTCCCCGTGAATAAATGGGCAGCACAAAAAATACAGAGCCGTCCTATTACAATTCACGCTTTCGTCATGGCGTGGATGAGAAAAGACGTGTGCAAATTCCGGCCAAATGGCGGCCGCAAAGGGCGGCGGCGGAGTTGACGCTCATCCTGTGGCCGCGGGAAGGGGTGGGCGCTTGCGTGCGCGTGTTGCCGCCGGTGCAAATGGCGAAATTGATGCAAGCCATTGACGAAATGCCGAACAGCGATCCGAAAAAGGTCGTTTTGAAACGCATCATCGGCAGTGATTCGGCACAGGTGAGTGTGGATAAAGCCGGGCGGATTTGTCTGCCCGACGAAATGACGCGCGGGGCGGCCATTAAAAACGAGGCGGTGCTGGTTGGGTTGCTGGACCGCTTTGAGATTTGGAATCCGGAACGTTACGAGAAGGTTCAGGCCGCCGACGCGGCGTTGGCGCCCGATGCCTTCAGGCTAATGGAATAAAAACTGACGGGATAAAAATTATGAATCTTGGAAAATTGTTGGCGGCAGGAAAGAGCGTCATTGGCGGACGCCGGGAGATTTTCTATCGCATCGGCGACCGCACCTATCTGCCAAAATTCATTTCGCCAAAAAATCCATTTGCGCCTCCGGCCAAGGCGGAACCGCCGCTCAACGTGGCGGCGGCGCCAATCCAAAAGAAGCTTGCTGCCGACGGAACCAAAACGCAAAAACTGCCCGTCCTGTCCCAGGCCCGGCCGCGGGAGAAAACCTGGCTCAGCAAATTAAATCCAATTTCAATCTGGCGCCGCTCACCGTCGTCGGCGCCGCAAAAAGTCCAGCGTCCCTTGCAGGCCGAGCTTTTGTTGGACCGGGTGAAGGTGGTGCACAACGACCTCAGCGATGCCGACGTGGAAATTGTTCCGATCAAGTCGCGTCCGGCGCCGGAAGCGGTGGAACCAGTCCTGACGCCGGCCCATGGCGAAGATTCTTGGAGCCGGTTGAGCGCGAAAATTTTTGGAGTAAAAGCAGCCTGAATTTTAATCCAATGCGCAGTGCCCGATTTCGTTCACAAACCGGTGATGGTGGCGGAGGTGCTGGACGCACTGAAGCCGGGGCCGGGCGGCCGTTGCGCCGACGGCACGGTCGGTGGAGCTGGGCACGCGGCGAGCATCCTGAACGCGAGCTCGCCGACTGGATGGCTGTATGGGTGCGATCGCGATGGCGCCGCGGTTGAAGCGGCACGCGCGCGGCTGGCGGAATTTGCGGGCCGGTTTGAAATCCGCCAGGGCAATTTTGCGGAACTGGCCGGATGGATTCCGGCGGCGAGTTGCGACGGCGTGCTATTGGATTTGGGCGTGAGTTCGCCGCAACTGGATTCGCCCGGACGCGGGTTCAGTTTCCAGCACGACGGCCCGCTGGACATGCGGATGGACACGCGGCAGTTGCTGACGGCGGCGGATTTGGTGAACGGCGCCAGCGCCGGCGAACTGGCAAGAATTTTTTGGGAGTTTGGCGGCGAGCGCGATTCGCAGCGGCTGGCCAACGCCATCGTGAGTGAGTGCCGCCGGCGAAAGTTTGAGACGACCGGACAGTTGGCAGCCTGGCTGGAGCGGCTGTCGCCGCGGCGTGGAAAAAAGACGCATCCGGCCACGAAGGTTTTTCAGGCGCTGCGAATTGCGGTGAACGACGAAATCGGCTCTTTGAAACTGGGGCTGACGGCGGCGGTGAAAATTTTGAAACCCGGCGGACGGCTGGCGGTCATCACGTTTCATTCGCTGGAAGACCGGGTCGTGAAGGATTTCGGGCGTGCCGGGGTGCGGGATTACACGTTCACGGGAGGAGTGGACGTTCCGGAGTTGCGTGAGCCGCGCGCGCCGGAGTTGAAATGGGTAACCCGCCGGGCCATCCAGCCGGGCGAGGCCGAGTTAAAGGAAAATCCGCGCAGTCGGAGTGCCCAGTTGCGGGTGTTGGAGAAGATTTGAAATGGCAAAGAATCGCAGAAATCAATCGGCGGCGATCCGGTTTGGGCCGGCGCTGAAGGCGCTGTTTTTGTGTCTGGTGATTGCCGGGCTGGCGGTGGGTTACGTCTGGCAAAAGAGCCAGATTTACCAACTGGGCCGGCAAATCACGGCGTGCGAGCACCGCCTGGCACAGTTGCGCGACGAGAATCAAAAATTGAGCGATCAGTTGGCCGTGTTGCGTTCGCCGGTGATGCTGGACCAGCGCGTGCGCGCATTGAATCTGGGCCTCGTTCCCGCACAACCGACGCAGATTTATCGGTTGGTCGAGTCGCCGCCGGATATTGGCGCCAATCGCCGGTTCGCGGCACGGCAGGATGGCGGGACGACGCAATGACTTGAACGATTTTGGCCGCCGCCCGTGACGCCGTCGGGTGAGGAACCGATCGCCGCGGGCGGTTGGCCATTTGGCAATGAGACAACGCTTGCAACTGAGACGGATGCTGCTGCTCCTGGGGCTGCTGGCCCTGGCGTTCATCAGCCTGGGCTACCGGTTGGTGGATTTGCAGGTGTTGCGCCACGATGCCTTGGCCGCGCTAGCGCAGCAAAATACGGAATTCCAGTATTTCCGCGAGCCGCGCCGAGGCGACATTCTCGATGACAACGGCAATTTGCTGGTGACGAGCATTTTTGTGAAAACCGTTTGCGCCGACCCGGTCTTGATTGGCAACCAGCAGGCCGCAGTGGCGCGCGCCCTGGCCCCGCTGTGCCACATGAATGAAGTTGATTTGTATCAGCGGTTGCTTCCGCACGTACGACAGAATGAGAAAGGCGAAACGGTCACCAACCGTTACGTTGTGCTCCAGCGCAAGGTCAGGGATGAAACCTGGCAAAAAATCCAGCAGACGATGAGCCAGCTTTCTTGCGGGATGGACGAGGACAGGTTGTCCCGGGACCCGCGTGCGTTTCTCCGCAATTTGCGCGCACACGCGATTTTCACCGATCCGGTGGACGACCAGTTGCGCGTCTATCCCAATGGCTCGCTCGCGGCGCACGTGCTGGGCTTTGTCGGCACGGATGAGTTGTCGGTGGACGGTCAGGTGGTTTTGGAAACCTCAGGTCAAGATGGCATCGAATTAACCATGAATTCCGCGTTGAGCGGCGTACCAGGCTGGCGTGTGACGAAAATGGACCGCCGCCGCCAGGAGCTGGTGTCATTGCGTGATCAGGACGTGCCGCCGCGTGATGGCTATAATGTGGTTCTGACTATTGACGCCGTCGTCCAGCACATCGTTGAAACGGCGCTGACCAACGCCATGGAAAAACATACCCCGGTAAGTATCACCGGCACCGTCATCCGCCCGCAGACGGGCGAGATTCTAGCGATGGCGACACTGCCCAATTTCGATCCGAACAATCCGGGCGCGTCCCCGGCCGACGCGCGCCGCGACCGGGTCATCAGCGACGTGATGGAGCCGGGCTCAACCTTCAAAATCGTTGTGGTCTCCGGCGCGTTGAATGATGGCGTGGTACGGCTTACCGACACGTTCGATTGCGACCACGGCCATTTTGCCTTTGCCGGAAGGATTTTGCATGACCACGAACCGTTCGATATCCTGACAACCGAGAGTATCATTACCAAATCGTCGAACATCGGCGCGGCGAAAATCGGCCTTCGTTTGGGAGATGACCGGCTTTACGATTGCGCGCGGGATTTCGGTTTTGGCCAGCGCACAGGTATTCCCCTGCCCGGCGAGGTTCCCGGCATTTTGCATCCGGTCCGGGACTGGAGCAAAGTTTCCATCGTGCAGATTCCGATGGGGCAGGGTGTGGCCGTGACGCGGTTGCAAATGACAATGGCGATGTGCGCCATTGCCAATGGCGGTCGTTTGATGCAGCCGATGCTCGTGAAACGCCTGGTGGATCGCAACGGCAACCTTGTGGCGCAATATGAGCCCCAAGTGGTCCGGCAGGTCATCAGTCCGGCCGCGGCCCGGTTGATGGTCGAGGCGCTGGAAACCGTGCCGACGCCGGAAGGCACCGCGCCGGAGGCGGCCATGACCAATTATACCGTCGCTGGCAAAACCGGCACGGCGCAAAAAGCCGGTCCGAACGGTTACCTGCCGGGCAAATACTCCGCGTCATTCATCGGATTTTTCCCGGCGGACAATCCCCAGCTTTGCATCTCCGTGGTGATGGACCAGCCGAAGGAAGGTTATTACGGTGGCCAGGTTTGCGCGCCGGTGTTTCGGGAAATTGCCGAGCGTTGTGCAAGCTACCTGAACATTCCGCCGGACAAGAATTTGGTGGAACCGGGTTCAGCGCCCCCGCTTGTGGCGGTCGGCGATTCAAAACTGCCGCCGGGCGCGCGGAATCCGTGAGCAACGGCGAAGGCTTGCAGTGGAAACGCGTTCTTTGAAATTTATTGCCGAAGCCTGTGCCGCCGAACTCCGGCGCGGCTCCGGTGAGACATCAATTCAGCGTGTCTGCACCGATTCACGGCCGGCGCAGGCGGGAGATTTGTTTTTTGCCATCAGGGGCGAACGCTTCGACGGCCACGACTTTTTGGCCGAGGTCGCGGCCAAGGGCGTTGCGGCGGTCGCGGTGGAACAAAAAAAAATCCCCGCGCAACTGGCCAGCTGCGCCGTCCTGGCGGTGGATAATACGCGCGCGGCACTCGGCCGCCTGGCCGCGGCGTATCGGCGGGAATTTAATCTGCCAGTGATTGCCGTGGGCGGCTCGAACGGCAAGACGACGGTGAAAGAACTGATTGCGTCGGCGCTCCGGCAAAAATTGGCGACGTTGTGGAGCGAGGCCAGTTTCAACAACGACATCGGCGTGCCGTTGACATTGCTGCGCCTGGAAAAATCGCACCAGGCCGCGGTGCTGGAAGCGGGTACGAATCATCCGGGCGAACTCGCGCCGCTGGTGAAAATGATTCAGCCGAAATACGGCGTGATTACGAACATCGGCCGCGAACATTTGGAATTTTTTGGCGACATCACGGGCGTCGCGCAGGAAGAAGGCTGGCTCGCGGAACTTTTGCCGGCGGACGGCAGGCTCTTTGTCAACGGCGACAACGAATGGACGGAACCGATTACCCGGCGCACCCACGCGACTGTCGTGCGCGTGGGACTCGGCGAAAGAAATGACTGGCGGGCGAAAGGAATCCGGCTGGACAAAAATGGCGTGACCTTCCGCGTGGAAGCGCCGAAGACCGAATTCAGCGGCGAGTATCGGGTGAACTTGCTGGGCCGGCACCAGGTTGTGAATGCGCTTTTTGCGGTCGCGGTCAGCGAGGAACTAGGCCTGGGCCGTCCCGCAGTGCGGGACGGCCTGGCCGAATGCCAACCGGCCAAAATGCGGCTGCAATTTTGGGAAGCCGGCGGTGTGCGGGTGCTTGACGACGCGTACAATGCGAACGCGGACTCGGCAGTCGCGGCGCTCGAAACGCTTTGTGACCTGCCGCTGCAAGGCCGGCGCGTGGCGGTACTCGGCGACATGGCCGAACTGGGCGCGCAGAGCGAGGCCGCGCACGCGGAAGTCGGCCGCCGCGCGGCGGAGCTGGGCATCGGTCAGTTGTTCGCCGTCGGCAAGATGGCCCCGGTAATGGCGGCGGCGGCGCGCGCCGCGGGGCTGAATCGCGTGATTGAATTTGCGGACGTCGAGGCGGCAGTGAACGCGGTGAAAAATTTTTTGAAGGCAGGCGATGTGTTGTTGTTGAAGGCGTCGCGGGCGTCGCGTCTGGAACGCATCGCCGAAACATTGAGGCCGGAGAAGTTGTGAAGCAAGGCAATGCTTTATTATTTGAGCCAAAAGTTGCTCGACTGGTCGGCGGGGACGCCGTGGGCGGATCATCTCTCGGCGTTGCGGCTCTTTCGCTACATCACGGTGCGGAGCGCCGGGGCGGCGATCACAGCGCTAATTCTGAGCTGGTGGCTGGGGCCGAAAATCATTCGCTGGCTCAAGCAGTTGAAATTTGGCCAGGACTACGCGGACAAGGCCGAGGAGGCAGGTGGTCTGGGGGCGCGCGTGCTCAGCAAAAGAGGGACGCCGACCATGGGCGGCATTTTGATTGTCGCCGTGCTGACATTTTCGACAATGCTGTGGGCACAATGGAATGCGCAGGTCGAGTTGACCTTGCTCTCGGTGTTGGTGCTGACGGGTTTGGGCTTTTACGACGATTATGCGAAAATCATTCAACAATCCGGTGGCGGCACGCCACCGCGTTTGAAGCTATGGGTGCAGATTTTACTGGCCGTTTTCATCGGCGTGTATCTGTGGTTGACGCCCTCGACCATCAAGCTGGTGACGGAAATCACGGTACCGTTTTACAAATATCCGGTGGCGGTCAACGCCGGATGGATCGGCTTGTTGATTGTGGTACTGGCGATTGTGGGGAGTTCCAACGCGGTGAATTTGACGGATGGCCTCGACGGCCTGGCCGTCGGTTGTACGCTCATCACGGGGTTTGTGTTTTTGATTTTCACTTACCTGGCCGGCAACGTGAAGGCGGCCGGCTATTTGCAGATTCCCTACGTGAACGGCGCGGGCGAGCTGACGGTCTTTTGCTCGGCCTTGATCGGCGCGGGGCTGGGCTTTTTATGGTTCAACTGCCATCCGGCGCAGGTGTTTATGGGCGATACCGGCTCGCTGCCGCTCGGCGGCGCGTTAGGGATTATTGCTGTGCTGATCCATCAGCCGTTTGTGCTGGTAATTGCGGGTGGCGTGTTTGTGATGGAAGCCATCTCGGTCATTTTGCAAACCGGCTGGTTTCGCCTTACGCGGGAACGTTGCGGTGTCGGTCGGAGGATTTTTTTGATGGCGCCGTTGCATCATCACTTCGAGAAGAAAGGTTGGTACGAATCGCAGGTGGTGATGCGTTTTTATATTTTGTGCGTGCTCTTTGCGGTCGTCGCGCTGGCCACGCTGAAACTGAGGTGAAAGATGGTGTTTATTTTGGCTAATCATAATGATTTTGCCGGTCGCTTTGCCCCTTGCGCCGCCGACCGGCTGTTGTTAAAAACAGTCCCGGCAAAGGTGAGGCATGCGGTGGCCCAAAAGGTGCTTTTATTCAGCCGATGGCTTGATAATCGGCTGGTTTTGAGCAATCTGCATCGCAGCGGCTTCAAGCGTAAGTTAATGAACATAAAGAATTTAAAATGCCATGAAGTTTTAAGAGGGGAAACCTCAGGGCAGAAAACTCAACAACTCAACCTCATTATGAAAGGACGCAATCAGCGCCAAATCAATGAATAGTCCCAACCCATTCGTACCCCAAGGCTCCTTGTTGGAGCTACAAAGCAAACGCCGTTCGCGTTTGAAAGTCGCCGTCTTCTGCGTGCTCGCAGTCGGCGTCACCGGTCTTACCGCCATGCTCATTCAAGGTTGCAAACGGGAGCAGACCGAGGCGGAAAACCAGCCGCCGCCGCTCGAAACCAACGCGCCGGCCATGAACACCAATTTGCCGCCCGTGGAGGCGTCCAATCCGCCGGTCCAGCCTCCGCCGGTGGTGGCCGCGCCGGAAGCTGCCGGAACGGAATACGTCGTGGTCAAGGGCGATTCGCTTTGGAAGATCGCCAAGAAGAATGGCGTGACTGTCAAGGCGATTGAGGCTGCGAACCCCGGCATTGATCCGGCCAGATTGAAAGTGGGCCAGAAAATTTCCATTCCTGCGGCATCAAGTGCTCCCGAGTCGGCAACAGGTGTGACTGGTTCGGCCAGCGCGGCCCCCGGTCAGGAAATCTACATCGTCAAGTCGGGTGATACGCTGTCAAAGATTGCCAAAAGTTACGGGACGACCATTAAGGCCATTGAATCCGAAAACGGTCTGTCCACGACCCGAATCAAAGTTGGCGAAAAGCTGAAGATTCCGGCGAAGGCTGAAACTCCGGCATCGGTTGTGACTCCAGCGCCGGTGCCGGTCGCTACGCCGCCAGCTACGGGCACAACACCTCCGCCGGGCAATACGTCAGACACACAATAGCCGGATCAAATTTCAGTCAGCGCTGGTTTGACAAGTTGAAATGAGATTCACCGTCACGACCTTGGCGTTTTGCGTCGCCGCCCTGCTGGCGCTGGGGCTGGTGATGCTTTACAGCTCAAGCATGACCCAGGTTGGCGCGCATTACCTGATGTTGCAACTCATTTGGTGCGCGTGTGGGTTTGTCCTCTGCGTGATGGCGACAGCCCTCGATTATCAACTGCTCAGAAAATTCGCTTGGCCGATTTTTCTACTGGCGCTGACGTTGCTGGTGCTGGTGCTCGTACCCCACATCGGTCGAAAAATCAATGGTGCACGCCGCTGGTTCGATTTCTACGGCGTGCGCTTTCAACCCTCGGAATTTGCCAAGCTGGCGCTAGTCATCTTGCTCGCATGGTATGGCCATCATTTTCAGCGGCACATACATACGTGGGGCCGCGGCGTGGTTTTGCCAGGCTTGTTCATTGCGTTGGTGAGTGGTTTGGTGTTTTCTGAACCTGACCGTGGCGCGACCATCCTGCTGGCTGCTGTCGGCGGCGCCATGTTGCTGCTGGCCGGCGTTCGTTGGAAATACATTGTTCCGCCGGTCGTGCTTGGCGCCGTAGCTTTGGCCGTTTCCCTTTTGTGCGATCCGATGCGCCGGAAACGCATTTTCGGGTGGTGGGATTTGGAACAGCACAAGGACGGCGTCGGCTATCAGGCCTATCAAGCCATGATTGCGCTTGGCTCGGGCGGCTGGACGGGCCTCGGCCTCGGCAACGGACGGCAGAAACTCGGCTTTGTGCCGGAGGACCACACCGATTTCATCCTTTCCATCATTGGTGAGGAACTCGGTTTGATTGCGACGCTGTTTATCCTGCTTGCCTTTGTCATCATCGTGATTTGCGGCATTTACATTGCCCTTCACTCGCGCGACACGTTCGGTTTTTTGTTGGGAGCCGGCATCACGTTGTTGATCGGTTTGCAGGCGGCGATTAACATCGGCGTCGTCACCAGCGCGCTGCCGAACAAGGGCCTGCCGCTGCCGTTCATCAGTTACGGCGGCTCGAACCTGTTGGCCATGTTCACCTGCGTGGGAATTCTGTTCAGCATCGCGCGGCATGCCCCGGCGCGCGAAAAAATTCCCGCTGCCGGCCCCGAAACCGACGAACTTCCCTCAGTCCAGTTCACATGACCGCGCCCGGAGCCAAAACGCTCTTCGTCGCCATCGCGTGCGGCGGCACGGGCGGGCATCTCTTTCCGGGTCTGGCTGTCGCCGGGGAATTAAAAAAGCGCGGCTGCAAAACGGCGTTGCTCATTTCGCCCAAGGAAATTGATCAGCAAGCAGTGAAAACCGCGCGGAACATGGAGATTTTCACGCTTCCGGCGGTGGGCCTGCAAAATCGGAATTATTTTTCCTTCGCCGGAAGCTTTGTCAAATCGCTGTTTGCCGCGCGGAAAATTTTCCGCCAGCGCCAACCCGACGCCGTTCTGGCGATGGGTGGATTCACCAGCGCGCCGCCGGTGCTGGCGGCAAAAATGTTTGGCACCAGAACCTTTCTGCACGAGTCCAACACGATTCCCGGCCGCGCCAACTGTTTCCTCGCGCGTTTCGTGAACGAGGCGTTTGTCGGATTTCCCGAGGCCACCACGCGCTTGAAAGCGCGGAAAGTCACCACGACCGGCACGCCGGTCCGCCCGCAATTTGATTTCGAGAAATCGGCAGTTGGCGATCGGCAATTGGCAATTGAAAGTTGCCGCGCCGCGCTTGGCCTCGATCCGAACCGCCCGGCGGTTCTGGTCATGGGTGGCAGCCAGGGTGCCAGCGGCATCAACGAAATCATCCTGGCCACTCTGCCGTTGCTTGCCGACCGCGACTCAATCTGGCAATGGCTGCATCTCACGGGGGCAGGTTATTTTGAAAAGGTCGAGGCCGCTTACGCCACGCGCAAAGTCAAAGCTGTCGTGAAGCCGTTCCTCGCGGAAATGGATTTGGCGCTGGTCGCGGCCACCGCGGCCGTGAGCCGTGCCGGGGCTTCGTCGCTCGCGGAAATTGCGGCGATGCGCTTGCCGTCATTGCTCATTCCGTTTCCCGCCGCGGCGGACAATCATCAATACCACAACGCGCGCGCCTTCGAGGCCACCGGTGCGGTGCGGTTACTCGAACAAAAAGATGCGGCGCCGGAGAAGGTAGCGGCGATTCTGCGCGAACTGGTTGAAAACGAGGCCACGCGCGCGTCCATGCGGGCTGCGCTGGCGCGATGGCACGCGCCCAGAGCCGCGGAACAAATCGCCGAAAACATCTTAAAAGCGTGTTGGAGTTTAAGCTTCAGCTTGCCAAACGAAAACAGACTTGAGCCTGATAAACTCCAACAACCGCGCTCCGACGAGGCGAAACAGAAACACGTTTGCGCCGCATGAACGCGACTGAAACCATTTTGGAAATGCCCGCGCGACGTACAAACGATTTGACCGGCGAACTGGCCGGGCGCGTTTCGCGCGGGACCGTGATTCGCCGCGACGAACCGCTGGCGAAACACACCACGTTGCGCGTCGGCGGCCCGGCGGACGCGTATGTCGAGCCGGCATCGGAAACAGATTTGACGGGCATCGTGAAATTTTGCGGCGCGCGCGGCGTCCCGTTTTTTGTGATGGGCCGCGGCTCGAATCTGCTGGTGCGCGACGGTGGCTTTCGCGGCGTGGTGATTTGCCTGGCGCACGCGAATTTCGGCCGGATCGAGATTGACGGCGAACGTTTGCGTTGCGGTGCGGGCGCCAGGTTGAAGAACGTGGCGGTGGAGGCGAAGCGAAACGGTTTAAGTGGCGTGGAATTTCTGGAAGGTATTCCGGGCAGCGTCGGCGGCGCGTTGCGGATGAACGCCGGCGCGATGGGCGGCCAGACGTTCGACGTCGTTGAATCGGTTCGGCTGATGGATTTTGACGGCAACGTCCGCGAACTCACGCCGAAGGAAATGGCGGTGAAATACCGCGCCTGTACCACATTGAAAAATCACATCGCGCTCGGCGCAGTGTTCAAATGCAAATCGGCGCCGCGCCAGGAAATCGAAGCGCGCATGAAGGCGTTCAGCGAAAAACGTTGGGCGTCGCAACCCGCCGCGCCCAGCGCCGGTTGCATGTTCAAGAATCCCGCACAAATTCCGGCGGGAAAACTGGTGGACGAATTGGGATTGAAAGGCACGCGCGTCGGCGGCGCGATGGTGTCCGCCGAACATGGCAATTTCATCGTGAATGACGGCACGGCCACAGCGCGCAACATTTTGGATTTGATTGACTTGCTCAAGCAGCGGGCGAAAACTGAGCGCGGAATTAATTTGCAGACGGAAGTTGAGATTATCGGCGAGGAATGAGCGTCAAACTGAAAATCGTTGTAATGTTGGGCGGACCGAGTACCGAGCGCGAAGTGTCGCTGCGCTCCGGCGCGGCGGTGGCCAAGGCGCTGCGTTCGCTCGGCCACGACGTTTTTGAAGTGGATCCGATGGACGGCGACTTCGATTTGCCGGAAGAAACCGACGTGGTCCTGCTGGCGCTGCACGGGACGTATGGCGAAGATGGCACAGTCCAGCGGCGCCTGGACAAACTCGGCGTCGTCTACACGGGTTGCGATGCCGAGGCGAGCCGCATCGCGTTCGACAAGGTATTGACGAAGCAGCGCTGCCTCGAAGCCGGGATTCCGACGGCGAAATTTTTGGTCGTAAATTCGGTGAAAACTCCATGGCCGGAAGGCTGGCCGCCGCCGCTGGTGGTAAAACCCGTGCGGCAGGGCTCGAGTGTCGGATTGCAGTTTGTCGAGCGGGTCGAAGATTGGCAACCGGCGCTGGCCGCGGCGATGAAGTTTGATTCAGAGGTTTTGGTCGAGGAAAAAATCGTTGGGCGCGAGTGCACGGTGGGCATTCTCGCGGACGAAGCGTTGCCGGTGGTGGAAGTCCGACCCAAGGTTGGCAGCTACGATTATCGCAACAAATACACGGCCGGCTGCACGGAGTATTTCTGCCCGGCGCCGTTCGACGCAGTGACGACCCGGCGGATTCAGGACGCGGCGCTCGGCGCGTTCCGGGCGGTGGGCGGGCGTGATTACGCGCGCGTGGACGTGATGGTGCGGGTCAATGACGAACCGGTGGTGCTGGAAGTGAACACGCTGCCGGGCATGACGGAAACGAGCCTGTTGCCGAAGGCGGCGGCGGCGGCAGGATTGAGTTACGCGCAACTTTGCCAGCGCATGGTGGATTTGGCGTTGGAACGGGCGGAAGTAGCACACCACGTTTAACGGTTTAACCAATTTAACTCATTTAACTTATTTAAGGGTTAAATGGGTGGTTGGTTAAATGAGTTAAATCAGCGAACGCCCGAATGTGGAATTGGACCATGTGGTTTAGACGCGAACAAAAAAACCGGCGGTTGAGTCGGCGGCACGTGCTGGACGTAAAGCTGCGTTCCCGTCAGGTGCGCTCGATGCGCCTGCGGTTGGGGGCCATGGCGCTGGCGGTTACGTTTGGCACGGTATTCGGACTCTATCTGTTCTGGCGGACGGGCGAGTGGGCGCTCGACAAATTCGTGTATGAAAATTCCGAGTTCGCCATCCGGCACATTGACGTGCAAACGGACGGCGTGATTGCGCCCGACCAGTTGCGGCGGTGGTCGGGGGTGAAACTGGGCGATAATTTAATGGCGCTGGACCTGGGCTCGGTGCGGCGGAATCTGCAACTCGTTTCGACCATTGGCTCCGTTGCGGTGGAGCGCGTGCTGCCGCGCACGCTGCGGATTCGCGTGTCGGAACGCCAGCCGGTCGCGCAAGTGGACGTGCCGCGCGCCGGCCCGGCGGGCGGCATCGAAGTGACCGTGTTCCAACTCGACGCGGATGGTTATGTCATGCAGCCGCTCGATCCACGCCTGTGCGTGATGCCGCTGGCGCACGTCCAGGATCAGTTGCCGGTGATTACGGGTTTGAACGTATATCAATTACAGCCTGGCCAGCGCGTCGAATTGCCGCAGGCGCTCGCCGCGTTGCAATTGATCACCACGTTCAATCATTCGGTCATGGCGGGACTGGTGAGTTTGCGGCGGATTGACGTGTCATCGCCGGGCGTGGTGGTGGCGACGACGGAACAGGGCGCGCAAATCACTTTTGGTCTCGACAATCTGGATCAACAACTGCAACGCTGGCGCGAGATTTACGATTTGGGACAACGCATGAACAAGGCGATTGCGTCACTCGATCTGGCGGTTTCCAACAATGTGCCGGTTCGTTGGATGGAAGCCGTGGTCGTGCCGGCCACCTTGCCGAAACAGAACACCACCCCATCCATCCGGAGGAAAAATGTTTGACGACTCATCCATCATTGTCGGTTTGGAAATCGGCACCTCGAAAGTCTGCGCCGTTGTCGGCGAACAGGGCGCCGACGGCGCGCTGAACATCATCGGCCTCGGCCAGGCGCGCTCGCGCGGCGTGCGCAAAGGCGAGATCGCGGACACGACCCAGGTTGAGGAAGACGTTCGCAACGCCATCGTCGAGGCCGAACAGATGGCCGATGTGGAAATTCGCAATGTTTATCTGGGCGTGACCGGCGGGCACATCCGCGGTTTTAACAATCGTGGCGTGCATCCGGTGGTTTCCGCCGACCGCGAAATTTCCGAAGACGACGTGCGGGACGTGATCAAAAACGCCAAGGCGATCAATTTACCCACGGAAAACAACATCGTGCATGCCATCCGCCAGCACTTTTTCGTGGACGGCCAGGACGGCGTGACGAATCCGGTCGCGATGCTCGGCTCGCGCCTGGAAGTGGACGTGCATGTGGTCCACGGCAACCTCAACCGTCTACAAAACGCCATTCGGCTGGTGAAAGGGCTGCAACTGGAAGTGGACGAAATCGTCTTTAACGGCCTCGCCTCGTCGCTCGCGCTACTGACAAGCGAGCAAAAGGAACTGGGCGCGCTGGTCATTGATATCGGCGGCGGCACGACCGATTACGTCGTGTATGCCAGCGGCGTCATCCGGCACACCGGCGTGCTCGCGGTCGGCGGCGATCATGTTTCCAATGATCTGGCTTACGGCTTGAAAGTGCCGTTGAGCCGCGCGGAAAAGCTCAAGCTCGAACACGGCTCCGCCTTGCTGGACGAGAAAATCAAGGGCCAGACCGTCACCATCACGAATGAACTCGGCCTGCCGCTCAAGACGGTCAATGTCGAGCATTTGCAGCGCATCATGTCGCTCCGGCTGGAGGAAATTTTCCAATTGGTGGCGCAGGATTTGGAGCAGGCGGGGCTGGCGGATTATCTGCGCGCGGGCGTTTTTCTCTGCGGCGGTTGTGCACGGGTTCCGCAAATCGCCAAACTCGCGGAGCAGGTTTTGCAAATGCCGGTTTCCATCGGCCAGACCAATTCCATCAGCGGCCTCAAATCCGCGCTCGACCAGCCGGAATTTGTCACCGCCATCGGCCTGGTGAAATTCGGCTCGTTCAAGACGCGCAAACGCGAAGGCAAAACGTCGCTGGCGCGGGGCCTCAAGGGCGTGTTCGGGAAATTATTGCAGCGATCGTGACTGAAAAATGCGCCGGAAATATGAAAACTAAAATTCAAGAAGTTGCGGCAGTTGCGCCAGCGGCGCCCAAACCCGCCGTCAAAATTTTTGGCGTCGGCAGCGCCGGCGTCAGCCTGCTCGAGGCGATGAACCGGGAGGAATTCGCCGGCGCGGGTTTCGTGGCGGTCAATACGGACGCAACGTCGCTTGCCGGCTCGACGGTCGCCCTGAAAATTCATCTGGAAACGAAATTGTTGCGCGGTCTGGGTACGGGCGGCGACCCCGAACGCGGTCGCGCAATTGCCGAGGAACAGTTCGTCACGCTCAAAACCGCGTGTGAAGGCGCGGACGTGATTTTTCTTATCGCCGGTCTGGGCGGCGGCGCGGGGAGCGGCATCATGCCTGTGCTCGCGCGCGCGGCAAAGGAAACTGGTGCGCTGGTGCTGGCGTTTGTGACGCTGCCGTTCGTTTGCGAGGGCAACCGCCGCCAACAACAGGCTCAGCAAAGTCTGGAGCAGCTCAAATCCGTCGCCGACGGTGTGATTTGTTTGCCGTGCCAGAAGACCTTCAAGTTGATTGATGAAAACACCAGCGTGCTCGATACGTTCCGCATCACCGGCGAGTTGCTGGTCGAAGGCGTGCGCGGCGTGTGGCGGTTGCTGACGCGGCCGGGTTTGATTCAGATTCACTTCAACGATTTATGCGTGTTGGTGCGCGACCGCCATTCCGAAAGCGTGTTTGCCTCTGTCGAAGCCTCCGGTCCGGCGCGCTCGCGCGAAATCGTGGAAAAATTACTCAATCATCCGTTGCTCGATGAAGGCCGCGCCTTGGCGGACTCCGACGCCGTGCTGGTGAGTTTGATGGGCGGCAAGGATTTGACGATGGCCGAGGTGGGCCGTGTGATGGAGCAAATCAGCCGCCACTGCGAGCGCGCCCAGGTCATCATGGGCGCGGCGGTGGATGAGACGTTGAAAACCCGTTTGTCGGTCACGGTCATCGCGGCGAAACAAACTGCCGCAATGCCGGCAACTGAATCGGCGCTGGTGGCGGGTGATGCGGCCGAGCAAATCGTTTCGCGCGGTTCAGGCCGGGCAACGCCACGTTGTGCACCGCCGGTTCCGCCGTTAACGCAGGAACAACGCGAGCAAGTGCTGGCCCGGCACGCCAGCGGACGTGCCCGCAAGGTGATGGCCAAGATGCGCCAGGCACAATTGCCGCTGGCGATCATTTCCAAAGGCCGCTTCGACAAAAGCGAGCCGACGATTCACAAAGGCGAAGACCTCGATATTCCGACTTACATCCGGCGCGGCGTGGCATTGAACTGACCTCAATAATTCTTCGACCAAGCGGTCAACACGCCGTTGCGATCGAACGTCAATTGCAGGTAACGGTTGTTGAAGCCGGGGTTGAAGCTTTGGCCGGGGCCAAAACCATTGTTCATGCCGGTACCGAAGTTGTTGCCACCGGGAGCGGGGCTGAACCATTTGAACTCCGTTGCGCCATTGCTGAGCCGGATTTGCCGGTTCGGAGGGCCTAGTTCGTTGACCGCCTGCGCGTAAGTGTAACGGCCGACGCGGCTGTCCCAGTCCACTGGCGAGGTTGTGGCGCAGCCGGAAAGGAAGGCAACGACAGAGAACCAAACAACCAGCAAGAAACCTTTCGCGGCGGAGTTCATTTTCATGGGTGCAATTTAATAAAACGCATTTCACCTGCCAACCTTCACGATCCGGGCTTGAAAGCGCGCACGTATTTCGCCAGCGCGTCAATCTCCGTCGGGGATAATTTCTTCTCAAACGCGGGCATCACGCTCGGTCCCGCTTTAATCGCATGGATGATTTCTTCATCGGTCGTTTTTACCTGCCATTGTGTGTCGGTGAGATTTTGCGCCCCGACAAGCCAGCCGTGAAATGTTTTGGCGCGCCCATCTTTGCCGTGACAGGTGGCACAATTTTCCACAAACAACCCGCGGGCATCCACCTTGTCCGCCGGATAATTTGCCTGTTGGGCAGTCAAAGGGCCAGTGGACGCGCAGCCGGAAATCAGGCAGAGAACGCCCGAAATACCAACCAGCAGAAACGCCAGGGCAGTTTTGTCTGTCATGTTTCGATTTTAATTCTCTCCAGCCGTGATTCAATAATTCTTGGACCACGCGGTGAGCACGTTATTCGCGGTGAATGTGAGTGTCAGTATCCGGTCGCCGTAGCCGGTTCCCACCGTCTGGCCGACGCCGAAGCCGGTGTTACCGCCGAAGAAACCCGTGCCAATACTGAAGCTGGTGCCACCTTCGCGGTGTGTAATCCATTGGGCAACGGTTTTGCCGTCGCTCAGCTTGGCCTGCTTGTCGGGCGGTCCAAGCTCGGTCACGGCTTGGTCAAAGGTGTAGGTGCCGATGCGGCCGTTCCAATCAATCGGTTTGGTGGTGGCACAACCGGCGAGCAAGGCGGCGGCCAGCACCGGAACCGCGAGCACTGAAGATTTTGTGATAAAACCCGCTTTCACGGACCCAATTTAACTCCGCACCTGCGAAGTGCAACGGTGTTTATCCCACCAGCAGCAAGATCGCCACGCCAATAATAGTGGTCAGAATTGTGACCGGTACGCCGATTTTGGCGTAATCCCAAAAACCGATCTTGATATGCTGGCGCGCGGATTCAACCACGATGATGTTGGCGACGGAGCCGAGGATGGTGAGGTTGCCGGCAAAAGTGGTGGCCAGTGCCATGACCTTCCACATGAGTTCGGGATTCGCGAAGCCGTGAATCCATTTGCCCGCGACCAGCACGAACGGAACGTTGGAAAAAACATTAGAGCCGGCAACCGAGAACCACGCAAGGTTCCACGCCTGTGACACTGCGCTCGAACCGAAGACACCTTGCAGGTGCCGGTAAATCTGGTCCGGCAAACCGGTGCTGTTGAGTCCTTCCACGACGACAAAAAGGCCGGCGAAGAAAAAAAGGAGGTTCCAATCCACGAGCTTGAACGCTGCATGCGTGTCGCGGCGGGCAATCACCATCACCAGTGCCGCACCCGCCAGCGCCGTCCAGGAAAGGTTGAATCCGGCCACGAATCCCCCAAACACCAGCGCGAGCACGACCAGGGTCAGCGCGATAAGCCGCCGGTCCAACGGACGTTGAGGAACTTCGGCCGGTTGAATCAGAACGGCGCGAAGGGTTTTGCGAAAAGCAAAGCTCAGGATGGCAAATTCAACCGCCAGTCCGGCGATGGAAACCGGCAGGAGCGACATGGAAAAGTTTGTGAAGGATATTTTGGACAGATGGCCGATGATCATGTTTTGCGGGTTGCCGACGAGCGTGCAGGTGCTGCCGATGTTGGCGCTCATCGCCAGCGCCAGCAGATAAGGCAGCAACGGCAGCCGCCCGCGTACCACGATGGCGACGACCAGCGGCGTCAGCATGAGGCAAATTGGATCGTTGACCAGTAGCGCGGACAAAACGCTCGCCGTGAGCGTGAGATAAAGAAGCAGTCGCTGCGGTGTTTTGGCGGCGCGCAACACCCAGTCCGCCGTCCATTCAAAAAATCCAGCAAGATAGAGATAGGCCGAGATGAGACTCATACCGAGCAGCAGCACCAGCGTGTCGTAATCCACAGCGCGGTAGGCTTGTTCGGGCGTGAGGATGCCGCAACCTACCATCAGCACCGTGCCGAGCAGCGCGGCGGCGGGCCGGTTCAATGGCAGAATGTGCAACTGCCGCCCGCTGATGAGCAAATACGTCAGCGCAAAAATTCCGAGGGCGATGAATTCCTTTGAGTGCATGGGGAGACTAGCGATCAATCAGGACTCGGAACTGCGGCAATGGACGCCGGCTCCCAGCCTAGTGCGTTGAATAGGGGTTTGTGCAGGCGCGGCAGCGTCTTGGAGTGCGGCAGTCCTCTGCCGCTTTCAATCTTAGCATGGTATGAATAGCGCCAGAGGACTGGCGCAGTCCAAAACCTGGCGGCAATTCGGAAGTTCATGGATAGGATGCCTCGTCACCATTATGTGTCTTTGCGCGGAAAGAGCGGCGCGGGTTCGCCGATTTTGTGACCGGATTGCAACCCGCCCCATTTTGCTTCGGAAAATTTGTCCGGCGCACCGGGCAAACCGAGTTGCGCATAAATTTTCGTAGCCGTGCCGGGCAGGAACGGCCAGAGCAAAACCGCGAGCACGCGGCAGGTTTCAGCGAGGTTGTAGAGTACCTCGTCAAGCCGTTTCGCTTGCGCCGGGTCTTTAGCTAGGTTGAAGGGCTTTGTTTGTTCAACATAGAGATTACCGCGATCGACAAGAAACCCGATTTGTTGCAGCGCAACTTGAAGCATATTTTGCTCAAGAGGTTTTCGAGTCGCCTTGACGAAATTAGACACATCGAATGCCAGTTCGTCAGATTGTCCGGGCACGACGCTGTTGCGATAACGCCTAAGCATCGAGAGTGAGCGGTTTACAAGATTACCAATACCATTCGCCAGTTCAGCATTGTAGCACGCTCTGAAACCAGCGTCTGTCCAATTCCCATCCGGGCCAATGTCGAGTTCCCAGAGAACATAGAAGCGGAAAGCGTCCAGGCCCCATTCGTCAATGACCGCAATGGGATCCACGATGTTGCCGGTGCTCTTGCTCATTTTCGCGCCGTCCTTTTGCCACCAGCCGTGGACGAGAATTTGTTTCGGCAATGGCAAGCCCATTACCTTGAGCATGATCGGCCAGAACACGGCGTGAAATTTCAGAATGTCCTTGCCGATGACGTGGATGTCGGCGGGCCACAGTTCAAAGGACGAGAGACGAGGGACGATGGGCGAGGGCAAAACGGACAAAATGGTTGGATCGCCATGCGCGGCGGGGATGCTGATGTAATTCACCAGCGCGTCGAACCAGACGTAGGTGACGAAATCCTTGTCGAAGGGCAGGGGAATACCCCAGTTCAAACGCGATGCGGGACGTGAAATACACAGGTCTTCCAGCGTGTTGTTTTTGAGGAAGCCGAGTACCTCATTGCGGCGATACGACGGCGCGATGAAATCCGGATTCGCCTTGATGTAATCAATCAGCCACTGTTGGTGCTCTTTTAGCTTAAAGTAATAATTTTCTTCTTCCAGCTTGATGATGTTTGTGTTGCTTGGATCATAGCCGAAGGGTAACTCTTTTTCGGTAATAAACGATTCAGCACTCAAGGAGTAATATCCAGAGTAGACCGCTTTATAAAACTGTCCCTCGGAATAGAGCTTCGAAAGTGTTGCTTGGACAAATTGCTTGTGGCGCGGCTCGGTGGTGCGGACAAAATCGTCATTGGTCAGTTCCAGTTTCTTCGCGAACGCCTGCCAATCGGCCGCCAGTTCGTCGCAGTAGGCTTGCGGCGATTTACCTTCCGCCTGCGCGGCCTGTTGGACCTTCTGGCCGTGTTCGTCGAGGCCGGTCAGGAAGAAAACCTCCTGACCGAGACTGCGCCGCGACCGGGCGATCACGTCGGTAACGATTTTTTCGTAAGCATGGCCGAGATGCGGCTGGCCGTTGACGTAATCAATCGCGGTAGTGATGAAAAACCGTTTGTTCATCGAAAACAATAGTGTGATGGAAAAAGACGTTATTGGCAATCCCGCGCCGCGATTCTGTCAACAATCACACTTGCCGCAGGGACATTTCGGGTTACAATGTTCTTCGGCTGTGGCGGAAAACCAGCCAAACAAAAACCGCATGAACCAAGAACTTTCAGACTTCGCCGCGCGTTTGCGCGAACTGATTTCCAATCAGCAATCGGCAATCGGCAATCAGCAATTTTCCGAACTTGCTCTTGAACTGTTCGCGCTCCAGTTCAAACACAACGCCGCCTATCACAGGATCTGCGAAGCGCGCTGTTCGACGCCCAAAGTTGTTGAACATTGGACGCAAATTCCCGCTGTGCCGACAACGGCATTCAAGGAACTGGAGCTTTCGAGCATTCCGCCGGAAGAACGTACTGCGGTTTTCCATTCCAGCGGAACGACGGAACAAAAGCCCAGCTGGCATTTTCATAACCCGGAGTCGCTGGAAATTTACGAAATGTCGCTATGGTCGTGGTTTGCCCAAAATGTCCTGCCAGATTTACGATTTACGATTTACGATTTACGACCAGAAAACAAATCCGCAATCGGCAATCGGCAATCGGCAATTTTCCTGACGCCGCCGCCGACCCAGGCCCCACATTCCTCGCTCGTCCACATGTTTGAAACGATCCGGCAAAAACTCGGTGCGCCGGAATCAGCTTTCGTTGGGGAAATTGCTGCCGATGGCCCATGGACATTGGATTTTGACGCCGCGCTTGCTGCACTGCACTCGTCACTCGTCACTCGTCACTCGTCACTCCTTTTGGGTACGGCCTTTTCCTTTGTGCATTTGCTGGATTTTTTGGGCGAACGCGACCTGCGATTCCAGCTTCCGCCGGGTTCGCGCGTCATGGAAACCGGCGGTTACAAAAACCGTTCCCGCTCGCTGCCAAAAGCGGAATTGCACGCGCTTATCACAGAGCGGCTCGGTATTCCCCGCGAAAACATCATTTGCGAATACGGCATGAGCGAATTGAGTTCGCAAGCGTATGCGGTGGCACGTGACAAGTGGCAAGTGCCAAGGGAAGACGCTGCGCCCTGTCACCTGTCACCTGTCACCTGTCACTTTCAATTCCCCCCTTGGACGCGGGTGCAAATTGTTTCGCCGGAGACCGGCCGCGAAGTAGCCGACGGCGAAACCGGCCTCATTCGTGTGTTTGATCTGGCGAACATTTTCTCCGTAATGGCCGTTCAGACGGAAGATCTGGTGGTTCGACGTGATGATGGATTTGAATTAATCGGTCGTGCACAGTTTGCCGAACCGCGCGGCTGTTCGTTGATGATGGAGGGAAGTCACTTCCCTGACTAATTGGGGCACGGACGAAGCAATGCCCTCCCAAGAAATGAATCTGCCAAATTATTTCCTCGCCGACTTGCCGCCGGAGGCGACGTTGTCGCCGGCCATGCTGACAGAGGCGTGTCAGACGCTGAAGCGCAACCGCGAACGTTACCTCGCTGGACGTTCCACCGAACAGCTCGTCAGAGTGTTGAGCGACGTGGCAGAAGCCTGGCGGCAACCGGACAACCCTTTCCGGAAACTGGCGCTGGAATGCGGCCCGGCTGAAACCGGGTTTTCCTCCGCAACGCTGAAACGCGGACTGGACGCCTTCTTCCGGCAAATCACGCGGGACAATTTGCAGGCGTTGCTGGTTCAGGACCTGGGTAAAGATTCAAGTCACGTGTCGCGTGTCACCGGTCACGACTCTCGGCACGCGTCATCCGCCACTCGTCAATTTTGGCGTGGGCCGGAATTTCTCGTCCACATCGCGGCAGGCAACATTCCCAATCCAACGTGGATGAGCATCATCCTCGGCTTGCTGTCGCGCTCGGCACAGTTCGTGAAATGCGCCACTGGCTCGGCGTTTCTGCCGCGGTTGTTCGCCCATTCGATTTACGAGGCCGATCCGAAACTCGGCGCGTGTCTGGAAATTGCTGAATGGCCCGGTGGAAACGCAGATTTGGAAAATGTCCTGTTCGCCGAGGCCGATTGTGTCACAGCAACCGGCAACGATGAAACGCTGGTGGCCATTCGCTCGCAGTTGCCGGCCCACGCGCGTTTTCTCGGCTACGGTCATCGCGTGAGTTTTGGTTTTGTCGCAAAGGAAGTTTTGTCCCATTCACGCGCACTGCGAATCGCCGTGCACGTGACGGACGACGTGGTGGCTTGGAACCAACTCGGCTGCCTGTCGCCGCACGTGATTTACGTGCAAACCGGCGGCGAAGTGTCGCCGGAAAAATTTGCGGAGTTGCTGGCGGAAGAATTGGAGCAGCGCGAACAGGTCGAGCCACGCGGCGAACTGCCGACGCCGCCCGCCGCGGTCATTACGTCGCGCCGGGGAATTTACGAGGTACGCGCGGCACATTCGCCCGAAACGCTGATGTGGTACAGCAAAGAGTCCACGGCATGGACGGTGGTTTTTGAGGCGGACCCGCGTTTTCAGGTCTCGTGCCTGAACCGGTTCATTTACGTGAAGCCGGTGAAGGATTTGACCGAGCTGCTGCAACACGCCGAGGTCGTGCGCGGCGAGGTTTCGACCGTCGGCCTCGCCGCGCCGGAGCATCACGCGGAGGAACTGGCTGCGGCGCTGGCGCGCTGGGGCGTAACGCGAGTCTGCCCGCTTGGCCAGATGCAAAACCCACCATTGACGTGGCGGCACGACGGCCGGCCCGCGCTGGGCGATTTGGTGACGTGGACGGACTTTGAAATCCAATGAAGAAGGAAGAATGCAGAATGAAGAAACGATAACATTGCACATCGGATGGAATTGTTCTTTTCTGCATTCTTCATTCTGCCTTCTGACTTTATGAGAATGGAATTGCGCAAAACCTTCCAATTTGAAGCGGCGCATCTGCTGCCGCATCTGCCGAAGTCGCACAAGTGCCGGCGATTGCATGGTCACAGTTTCAAGGTGGACATCGTTGTCGCGGGCGAGTGTGACCCGAAGCTCGGCTGGC
>Ga0326728_10007631_pt1 | contig 27562 bp, 29 predicted proteins | sample MB3enrmetagenome_FD_207602 | JGI IMG/M metagenome (GOLD analysis project Ga0326728, IMG submission 207602) | Lab enriched peat soil microbial communities from McLean, Ithaca, NY, United States - MB31MN | ecosystem: Environmental > Terrestrial > Soil > Wetlands > Peat | place: USA: New York...
CACCGTCGCCGACTGCTACGCCGCGGTCGGCGTCGCCCACACCACCTGGCCGAACGTGCCCGGCCGCTTCAAGGACTACATCTCGACCCCCAAGCAGAACGACTATCGCTCGATCCACACCACCGTCATCGGCCCGGGCAGCCAGCGCGTCGAATTGCAGATCCGCACTCACGACATGAACGAAATCGCCGAATACGGCATCGCCGCGCACGCGCTCTACAAGGACCGCCCCGGCCGCTCGGAGGCGATCGACGCCAGCGAGAGCCGCGCTTATCGCGGCCTGCGGCAGACCATCGAGACGCTGGCGAGCGACGATTCGGAGAAGTTCCTCGAGCACACCAAGCTCGAGCTGTTCCAGGACCAGGTGTTCTGCTTCACCCCCAAGGGGCGGTTGATCGCGCTGCCGCGCGGCGCGACGGCGATCGACTTCGCCTACGCCGTCCACACCGACGTCGGCAATTCGGCCGTCGGCGCCAAGATCAACGGCCGCATCGCGCCGCTGATCTCTCCCTTGCGCAACGGCGACGAAGTGCTGATCACCCGCTCCGACAGCCGCACGCCGCCGGCGGCGTGGGACAGCCTGGTGGTGACCGGCCGCGCCCGCGCCGCGATCCGCCGCGCCACCCGCGAGGCCGCCAAGGCGCAATACGGCGGCCTCGGGCGTCAGATCGTCGAGCGCGCCTTCGCGCGCGCGGAACGCAAGTATTCCGACGCCAAGCTGAAGAGCGCGCTGTCGCGCTTGGCGCGCAGCTCCATCGACGACGTGTTCGTCAGCGTCGGGCGCGGCGAACTCTATTCGACCGACGTCGTGCGCGCGATCTACCCCGACTTCCAGGAGGAACGCAAAGCCGGACCGGCGCTGGCGCCCGGCGAATCCGGCTGGTTCGGCTTGGCCAGGGCGGCCAATCTGGTGTTTCGCGTGCCCGGCAAGGGCGAGGCCGCCGACGCGCTGCCGCTTCGCGGGATCGGCTGGGACATGCCGGTGCGCTTCGCGCCCAAGGGCGGCGCCGTCCCGGGCGAACGCATCGTCGGCATTCGTACGCCGGGAGAGGGCATCACCATCTATCCCATCCATTCTCCGGCGCTGGTCGCCTACGACGACAAGCCAGAGCAATGGCTCGACGTCCGCTGGGACCTCGACACCGCCACTAGGGCGCTCTACCCGACGCAAATCCAGGTGACGATGCTCAACGAGCCGGGCGCCCTCGGAATCATTGCGACGACCATCGGCGAGGCCGGCGCCAACATCGACAACGTCGTCTTCAACCCCGGTGGATCGGATTTTCGCGAGGTGCGCTTCGACCTGCAGGTCTCCGACATCCAGCACCTCAACGCGGTGCTGGCGCAATTGCGCGGCAAGGCCGTCGTCAGCAAGGTCGAGCGGCTCAGCGGCTAATGGAGGCGGATCAATGCCGCTCTATTTCGCCTATGGCGCGAACATGGACGTCGAGGCGATGGCGCGGCGCTGCCCGCGCTCGCAACCGCTCGGCCTCGCGCGTCTGATTCGCCATCGCCTCGCGGTGATGCGCGAGGGCTGGCTGACCGTGACGCGCGACGCCAAGGCCAACGTCGAGGGCGTGTTGTGGCGAATCGCGCTCGCCGACGTCGCGGCGCTCGACCGCTTCGAGGGGCTCGGCGACGGACTCTTCGTCAAGGCGACGCAGCCAGTGGTCGTCGCGGGCGGCGCCAAGCGGGCGCTGATCTATTTCGGGGCCAATGACGGGCCGGGGGTCGCCGAGGCGGACTACATCGCCGGGGTGCTCGAAGCGGCGCGGCGGTGGAATCTGCCCGGCGTCGCGATCACGCAACTCGAGCGATTCGCCGCCGAGGCGGGAGTCGCCGTTCCGTCCCGCGTCGCCTCGGCTTCGGCGCCGAAGTCGGCCAGCGTGCGCTTCGCCATCCCTTTCGACCGAACGTGAGGGGCGGCGTTTCGGGCGTCGTTGTCGGTGCGGCCGCCGGCCGCGCGTTTTCGTGTGAGCCGGCGTCGGCTAAACGAGGCGCCCTCGTCGGACGCGCTCAACGAGCGCGTCTACAGAACCCCTGTCGCGCTCTCGCTCCAGCTCATGCCCTCGCGGCCGCGGATATAGCCGTTGATGAAAGGAATCGGGCCGACCAACGCGCGCAAGTTCGCCAGCGCCTCGTCGGGCCCGATTCGGCGGTCGAGGACGGCGCGATAGACTTCGGCTGTCTTCGCCATGTCGCACGCCTGCGGCGACAGCCGGAAGTGCGTCACCCCGGCCGACTGCAATTCGTCGAGTTCGCTCAGCAGCGCGGCGTAGCCGTGCGACAGGGTCTGCGTGCCGTTGATGGCGAGCAGGGGCGCGCCGTCGAGCTGATCGGCGGCGAGGCCGTCCGGATCGAGTTCGCAGACGAACTGGCACGAATCCTTGGTTAGCCCGTAGGCGCGCGCGTGATAGCAGCGCATCGAAATCGCCAGCGGTTGGCGGCCGAAGACCAGCGTCTCGGTCTCCACCGGGCTGTGGCGCGCCAGCGTCGCGACCGCCGCCGCCGACAATTCGACCGGCGTGTTCACCCTGACCGCGCCGCCGCGCGCCAAAAAGTCGAGCGTCGCCTCGTTGAAGACGTTGATGAAGGGGCCCGCGATGTGCGGCGCGCCGGCGAGCGTCTTGATGGTGGCGACGTCGTTGGCCTCGATCATCAGCTCGCCGCCGCAACGCTGGCGGATTTCGTCCATCTCGCGGTCGGTCGTCACCAGCGCCAGGGTGGACAACGCAACCTGCTTGCCGGCGGCGCGGAGTCGCGCGGCGATCGCCGGCAGGTCGTCGACGAAAAACGGCTCGCGCTTGGAGCACACGACCTCGCCGAGATAGACGCAGTCGATTGGCGCCTCGTCGGCGATGCGGAAGTAGAAGTCGCGCCGCCGCTCCGGCTTCCAGTTGAACAGGATCGGCCCCAGCGTCAGCGCGCTCATCGCCAGCCCTTCTTGTAGGCGCTCAAGGTGACCTTGCCGCCCTCGGCGATGGCGTTGAGATCGCCGATCGCCGCCGGCGTCTCTTCGCCGCGCGCCAGCGCGTCGAGCACGGCGCGGAACGCCGCGACGACCTGGCCGACATAGGCGCGGCTGCGCTGCCGTCCCTCGATTTTCAGCGCGGTGACGCCGGCCGCCTTGAGCTCTCTGAGGATCGACACGGCGTTGAGCCCCACCGGCTCCTCGAACAGGTAGGAGACTTGGCCGTTGGCGACGAGGCGGCACTTGCAAGGGGTGGGATAGGCGGCGTTCTCGTTTCTTGCGTAACGGTTCATCGTCACGTCGCCGAGGCGCGAGACCATGAACTCGCCGTCCTCGCGGTAAGAAACGAACTCGGCCGGCGCGCAGACGCCGTCGCTGCTCGGCGAGCGGCCGGTGATGTAAGAGGAAAGGAAGCAGCGCCCCTCCACCATCGTGCCCAGCGAGCCGAACGCGAACACTTCGGCTTCGACGCCGATGCGCGCGATCAGCGCCGCGACCTCCTCGACCGCCAGCACGCGCGGCAGGATGACGCGGCTGACGCCGAATTTCTCGCGGTAGAAGTCGATCGATTGCGGGTTGGCGGCGGCCGCCTGCACAGAGAGGTGCCGACGCAACATGGGATGGCGGCGGGTCGCGTAGTCGAGCAAGCCGATATCGGCGAGAATGACCGCATCCGCGCCGAGTTCCGCGGCGTTGTCGACCGCGCGCCGCCAGGGCTCGATGTCGCCGGCGCGTGGAAAGGTGTTCACCGCGACGAGCACGCGCCGCCCGCACGCGTGAGCGTAGGCGATTCCCTCGCGCAAATCCTGGACGTCGAAGTTCAGTCCGGGGTAGTTGCGCGCGTTGGTGCAATCGCGAAAGCCGCAATAGACCGAGTCGGCGCCGGCGTCGACCGCCGCGCGCAGCGAAGCCGGCGTGCCGGCGGGACATACCAGCTCGAGATAGTTCGGGGGTCTCAAGCCGCCTCGCCCTCCTTGCGACGCTGACGCGCCTCCAGCTTGCTCAGCCGCGTCTTCAGCGCTTCGATCTCGGCGCGCAGCTTGTCCGCGGTCGCGTCGCGCTCGGCGCGCGCGAGGCCGTCGGGGGCGGCGCGGGCGGGACGGAGAAGATCGCGCAAACGTTGCGCGCGGCGCTCGCAGCCCAGCGCGGCGGCGCGGCCGAGGCCCCGCAGCGGGCCGAGCAACGAAGCGGCTTCGGCGACCACACTGATCGGCTCGCGGTCGAGGATGTTGCGCAGCGCCACCACCGCCGACGTGTCGCCGGCGACCACGATTTCGCGGGTGAAGAACAACGCGTCGCTGTCGACGCGGCCTTCGAACAGCGCCATCAGCGCCTCGAGCGACCCCTTCACGCTCGCGTCCGCCTCGCTGGCGCTCGCGCCGGTCAACCGCAGCGACGGCGCGCCCTCGCCGAATTGCAGCAGGAAACGACGGGGCAGATCGGTCAGCTCGACGAGAATGACGGTGCGGCGGCGCTCGGCGAGGACGCGAAACAGATCGGGATGGTTGCGCGCCATCGCGCGCAGAAGCGCGGCGGCGCCGAGATCGAGAACGGGCGGCGGCGTCGCCGCGATGAAGGTGCGAGCCAGGATGGTCGGAAACTCAACCTCTTCCATTTCGCGTGTCCTTGGAGGGCCCGCTTCGTCGCGCCGCCGCCGGGCCGAGCCGATAGGCACGAAGCATCTTTGCCGCCGGCGGCATTGATCTGGGTCAACGGCTCGCGCCGTCGGCGCTGCTGTCGCGTGCGGACGGCAAGCGGCGGCGAAAAAAGGGTCGAATTAACCGGCGCGCCGGCGTCGGCTTAACCGAATTTTTGCCCGCCGTCGGCATCCTCGCGAGCGGGGGTTCCGCGGGCCTTGCGCCAACCCCGCGGCGGCAGGCGCTTTGATGCTGAAGAACGCGTTGATCTTTGCGGCGGCGGCTCTGATCATCGGGCTTGCGGCGCCTTCCTACTTGTCCCAGAGCGCCGCGCCGGTCGTCGCGCCCGCTTCGCTCGCCCCCGTGGCGGGCCGCGCCGACACGGCCGAGAATTCGAGTTTTCGCGAGGCGTCGATCCCGGCGGACGCGGTCGGCCAATTCCACGCCACGGCGTCGATCGAGGGTCAAGAGGTCGAGGTGCTGGTCGACACCGGCGCGACGATGGTCGCGCTGACGGCGGAGACCGCCGAGCGCCTTGGCGTCTTCGTCGATCCTGCGGCGCCGAAGTTGCGCACGCACACGGCCAACGGCGACTCGCTCGTCTCGCGCGTCGTGCTCCGAGACGTCAGCCTCGGCTCGATCGAAATGAACGACGTCGAGGCGGTGGTGATGGCGCCCGGCGCGGGCTCGGCCAACCTTCTCGGCGCCAGCTTTCTCAAGCGCCTCGCCAGTGTCGAGCAGCGCGACGGCGCGCTCGCGCTCCGGCAATAGCGCGGCGGATTCGACCGCGACGGGCCCTTTTTATTGCGGCCGCGATCGGCTAGGCCAGGGCGTCGCACTCTCGCCCGAGGCCGCCCCTTGTTTCCCAAGCCGCAACCCCAGCTCAGCCCCAACAGCTACGCCTACGAATCGCAGCCGATGGTGAAGCCGACCGGCTTTCGCGAATACGACGCGCGCTGGCTCTATCCGCAGGAAATCAACCTGATGGGCGTGCAGGCGCTGGGCATGGGGCTCGGGACGCTGATCGGCGAACTCGGAGTGAAGAAGGAGATCGTCGTCGGCCACGATTTCCGCTCCTATTCGAGCGCGATCCAATACGCGCTGATCTCGGGCCTGATGGCGGCCGGCGCGAGGGTCCGCGACATCGGCCTCGCGATCACGCCGATGGCCTATTTCGCCCAGTTCGCGCTCGACGTCCCCGCCGTGGCGATGGTCACCGCCTCGCACAACGACAACGGCTGGACCGGCGTCAAGATGGGGGCGGCGCGGCCGGTGACTTTCGGACCGGAGGAGATGAGCCGGCTCAGTCAAATCGTGCTCGGCGGCGAGTTTCGCGCCGGCGAAGGCGGCGCTTATGAATTCGTCGCCGACTTTCCCGCCCGCTATCTCGCCGACCTGACGGCGCGGCCGAAATTGTCGCGCCGGCTCAGGGTCGTCGCCGCCTGCGGCAACGGCACCGCGGGCGCCTTCGCGCCGCAACTGCTCGCCGCCTTGGGGTGCGAAGTCGTCCCGCTCGATTGCGATCTCGACTTCACCTTTCCCCGCTACAATCCCAACCCCGAGGACCTGAACATGCTGCGCGCGATGGCGGCGGCGGTGAAGGAATCGGGCGCCGACCTCGCGCTCGGCTTCGACGGCGACGGCGACCGCTGCGGCGTCGTCGACAACGAAGGCAAGGAGATCTTCGCCGACAAGATCGGCGTCATGCTGGCGCGCGATCTCTCCAAGCTCCATGCGAACGCGACCTTCGTCGTCGACGTGAAGTCGACCGGGCTCTACGCTAGCGACCCCGAGCTCGCCGCGCGCGGGGTCAAGGTCGACTATTGGAAGACCGGCCATTCCCACATCAAGCGGCGCGTGCGCGATTTGAAGGCGCTCGCCGGCTTCGAGAAGTCGGGGCACTTCTTTTTCAACGCGCCGATCGGCCGCGGCTACGACGACGGCTTCGTCACCGCGATCGCCGTGCTCGACATGCTCGACCGCAACCCCGGCAAGTCGATGGCCGATCTCTATCGCGCCCTGCCGAAAACCTGGGGTTCGCCGACCATGTCGCCGCACTGCCCGGACGAAGCGAAGTACCAAGTCGCCGAGCGCGTCGCCCAGCGCTTCGCGACGATGCGGGCCAACGGCGCGCCGCTGGCGGGTCAGCCGATTCGCGAACTCGTCACGGTCAACGGCGCGCGCGTCACCACGTCGGACGGAACCTGGGGCCTGGTGCGCGCGTCATCCAACAAGCCCGAACTCGTCGTCGTCGTCGAGAGCCCGGCGTCGGAAGCGCGCATGCGCGAAATGTTCCATGCGGTCGACGCCGTGCTTCGCGAGAACCCCGAGGTCGGCGCCTACAACCAGACCCTGTGAGCCGCTCGTGCCGGCGACGTCGATTCTGCCCGACGTGCTGGCGCCCGGCCTCGAGCTCGTCTTCTGCGGCACCGCGGCGGGCGCGGTCTCGGCGGCGCGCGGCTGCTACTACGCCCATCCCCACAACAAGTTCTGGCCCACGCTCTACGCGGTCCGCCTGACGCCGCGCCTGCTCGAAGCGTCGGAGTTCGCCTCGCTGCCGCGCTTCGGCCTCGGCCTCACCGACATCGCCAAGCACGTCAGCGGCATGGACAAGCAACTGCCCGCCGGCGCTCTCGGCCGCGCCGCTTGCGAGGCGATGGAGGCGAAGATCCGAGCCTGCGCGCCGAAGATCCTCGCCTTCACCAGCCTGACCGCCGGACGTCGGTTCTTGCGCCGCGAGGCGGGCTTCGGCGAGCAGCAGGAGCGAATCGGCGCGACCCGCCTGTGGCTGCTGCCCTCGCCGTCGCCGGCGGCGGACTGGAACTGGGACGAAGCCTGGTGGCGCGCGCTGGCCAAGGCGACGCGGGAAAAGTGAGCCGCCGGCCGGCGCGCCGGGCGCCGGAGCGCCGGGCTGGGGGCCGGACCTTCCCCGACTCTCCAAGGATTTCCCAATTTTTCCAAGGATTTCCAAACTTTTCCAAGGAAATTCCAAGCTTTTTCCAAACTTTTCCAAAGATTTCCAAAGAAATTCCTTGGCGGTTTTCAAGGAAATCAAGGGCTTGGCGGCGGCGCCCGCCGATTTTGCCTTTTTTTCGAGCCTTGCCGCGCAAAATTGCCCGATGGCGAAGTGTGCTTTTGGCCTCCTTGCGGCTTCGAGCGCGCCGAACCCTCGGCGAGCTTCGATGTCAGATTACCGCGACTTCCGTTTTTCCGCAAGATTTTGTCGCGGCGGTCCGCTGTAGGCGCGACCGCTGGTCGCGCTGATTCGGCGGCGTCGACATGGGGGCGACAAGGCGCTCGCGCGCCGGACGCGCTCGCCGCGCGCGTCTACAAAAGCCGACGCTTCGCCGCCGACTCTAACCGAAGCGTCCGCCGCCATTCGCCGTCGGTCTCTTCGATGCGAGAATTCCGATTGAAACGGGCCGTCAAGGGCGCGCGAAGCCGCGCCACCGAGCTGTCGTGCAAGCGCACGGAGCCGCAGGCGCGTCTCCGCGATTCGGCTTCCATCGCTAACGCGAGATCCCCTTCGCCGCCGCGCGACCGAGCCGCGTGATGGTGTAGATCGTGTCCGAAATGTTGAGTGCTCGTTCCTTCACATATTCGGCTTCGATCAGCCGACTAAGTCCTCGGCGGTCTTTGTTTCCGGATATGGTACGTTCGCCTTGCTCAAGCTCGCGCAAAAATCCGAGTTCTTCTCTCGTGAGTTCCAACACCTGTACTCCCAAAGCGCCTATTCGGCGTAGGCAGTCACCGCCATCGGCGCGTTGTTGTTCAGCCAATTTTCCAGTGCGCAAATCAGCGCCGCCGCGCGGGACGCGCTGCGGTAGGTTCTCGCGCGCCTAAGATATTCGTCCGCCCATTGGACGTTGCGGGCGCGCCGATTGTACTTTTGATAGTTCATCTTCAGGTCTCCAATTCAGGATGCTTTGCGATCTCGGCATGACTTTGTGAGTTTACAAGGGGGGGCGTGGGCGTTGCCGCGCGAAGCCCCGCGGCCGGGCTGTCGTGCAAGCGCACGGAGGCAGCCGCCCCCCGTCATTGCGACCCCGAGCGGTGCGAGGGGGAAGCAATCTACGCGGCGGCTGAATCGTGGATTGCTTCGTCCCCCTCGCTGCGCTCGGGCTCCTCGCCATGGCGGCCTCGGGGCAGTCCCCCCGAGGCGTCGCCGCCCCCCTCTCGCCGCCATTGACGCCGATCAAAGCGGCGTTCACCGTCGCGCCGCAAGCCGAGGCGCGCGGGCGGCGAGGAGTGGGGAATGGGTCGAAATCGGGATCGGGTGCTGTTCATCGCCGGCGGCTCGATCGGCGATGCGATCCTTTCCTCCGGGCTATTGCGCCATTTCGTCGAAAGCGAGCCCGAGGCGGCGTTCACCGTCGCGGCGGGCCCGGTCGCGGTCTCGCTTTTTCTCGACACGCCGCGGCTCGAAGAGAGCATCGCCATCGTCAAGCGGCGCTGGGCGCTGCACTGGCTTGACCTGTGGCGGCGGACGCGCGGCCGCCGCTGGAAGGCGGTGATCGACATGCGCGGATCGGGCCTCGCCTACGCGCTATGGGCCGATCGCCGCTTCGTCTACCGCCCGGCGCGCCGGCCCCTCGGCGCGCCGCCGCTGCACAAGGCGCTGGAGGCGGCGCGGACCATCGGCGCCCTCGATTCGCCTCCTTCGCCGTTCCTCCATGCGTCCGCGGCGAGGCAGGCGCGCGCCGATGCGCTCGTTGGACCCGGCGGGCCGGTGCTCGCGGTCGCGCCGGCCGCCACCTGGCCGCCCAAGACCTGGCCCGCCGAGCGCTTCGCCGCGGCCGCGGCCGAACTGATCGGCCCCGCCGGGCCGCTCGCCGGCGGGCGGGCGCTGCTGACCGGCGGTCCCGGCGACGGCCGGTTCTTCGAGCCCATCCGCGCCGCCCTGCCGCCGTCGCGGCTGATCGACCTGGTGGGATTGGACCTGCTGACCACCTACGCCTGCTTCAAGCGCGCGAGGCTGTTCATCGGCAACGACTCGGGGTTGATGCATCTCTGCGCCGCCGCGGGAACGCCGACGCTCGGCCTGTTCGGGCCTTCCGACGACCGGCTTTATCGCCCTTGGGGGCCGCGGGCCGCCTTCGTCAGGGGGACAAGACCTCCCGGCGACGGCGAGGCTTCGTCTCAGGCCGGCCGATTCGAGGCCAGCGAAATGGCCGATTTGAGCGTGGCGAGCGTCGTGCGCGCCGCCCGCGATCTCATCGAGCGGACGGACGACGCGAATCGCGAGGACGCGCTTGCGGTTGCGCGCGGAGCGGGGTTTTCCTAAGAAGACCGCGCGCCGCTTTGGTCGAGACGCGCTCGCGCCGAAAGCCGCCCAACGGGAGATCGCCGGCATGAAGGTCGAGGGCGCCGCGCCCCTATTCGTCGAGATCGGCGCAGGCGAACTGATGGATCGCGCGACGATCCTCGCCATCAAGAACGAACGCATCGCCGACCCGGCCAAGCGAGCCAACGTCGGGCGCGAAGCGCGCGCGCTCGAACCGGCGCGAGCGAGCTTGCTCGCCGCCTTCCCCGCGCTCGGCGCGCTGGAGGCCGAGCTGAAGGCGATCAACGAGGCCCTGTGGGACATCGAAGACGCGATTCGGCGGTGCGAGGCGGAGAGCGACTTCGGGCCGCGGTTCATCGAACTCGCGCGCGCCGTCTATAAGACGAACGACCGGCGCGCCGAGGTGAAGAGGAAGATCAACCTCCTCTGCGGCGCGCGCGTCGTCGAAGAAAAATCATACGACGGCGGTTGAGCGGCAAGGGGTGAAGCGTTCGTCGGAAGACGGGCGCCGTGCCTGATCCGTGCTCGGCGTCAAGGCCAAGCCCGCTTCACCCGGCCGAATGCTTCGCATTCGCCTTGGGGTCGCGCGCCATAGGGCGTTCGCCAGAACGCCCGTCTCTCGACGGGCTATGGCGCGCGAGCCTTGACCCCTCCGCGCGGCTCAGGCTGTCGGCCTCCATGATCGTTGCTGCGGAAGCCGGCCTTGCGGCCGGCTCCGAACAGCAACGATCATGGAAACGGAACGCCGCATCGGAGCGTCGCAGTCACCGCAGAGCGGGCGAAGCGCAGCGCAGCAGCCGCGCAGCGGCGGCCGAACGCTTCGCGTTCGCCTGGACTTGACGGCGACGATCCGATGCGGCTACCCGCAGCGGCCCGCGACGGCGCGGCGCCTCGGCTACGGCCGCCGCCTCTTCTCGCCGGCGTCGAACTCGAGGCGATGGCGTTCGCCGCCCTTTGGCGCCTCGGCGGCGGGCGCGGCGAAGTCTTCGTCCGGCGCCGCGATCGCGCGGGTCGCGCCGGCGCGCGGCCCGTGTCGCGCCAGGCAGGCGTTGTAGGCGAGCGGCTCCTCGAATTGCGCGCATGAAGCATTGTCCTTCGCGCGCGCCGGCGCGCCGATCAACAGAGCGCCGAGGCCGATAGCCAGCAGGAACGCATGACGCATGGCGGGATTCCTCACAGGCGCAACGTCGCGCCGGTCTTGTTTGCCACTTCGGCGACGATTTTGGCGACGACCGCCTCGATTTCGGCGTCGGTCAGCGTGCGTTCGCGCGGCTGCAACGTGACGGAAATCGCCACCGACTTGCAGCCCTCCGGCAATCCCGGGCCGCGATAGACGTCGAACACGTCGACGCCGGCGACGAGGCCGCGGTCGGCGCCGAGCGCCGCCTTGAGGATGTCGCCGGCGCGGGCGTTCTCCGCGACCACGAAGGCGAGGTCGCGCTCGACGGCCATGAATTCGGAGCGCTCCAGCTTGGGCCTCGCCTTGGTCGGCCGCGCCTTCGCGGCTGGAAGCGCGTCGAGGATGATTTCGCAAGCGACGATCGGCCCTTCCGCGTCGAGCGCCTCCAAGGCGCTCGGATGCAGTTCGCCGAACCAGCCGGCCTGCAATTTCGGCCCGAATTGCAGTCTCGCCGAGCGTCCGGGATGAAGGAACGGCGGGCCGCCGGGAACGACCTGCACGGCGTTCGCCGCGATCCCGAGCGCGCCGAGCAGCGCCAGCGCGTCGCTCTTGGCGTCGAACGCGTCGACCGCGCCGCCGCCCGACCAATGGCGCCCCTCGCTCCTGGCCTTGGCCATGCCGCGCCGCACCGTGGCGGCGGCGATGCGCTGGTCGTTCTCGCCGTCCCCGAGGAAGATCTGCCCGACCTCGAACAGCGCGACGTTTTTCAGCCCGCGACGCGCGTTGCGCTCCGCCGCGGCGACGAGGCCGGGCGCGAGGCTCGGGCGCATGTCGGAGAGATCGGCGGCGATCGGATTGGCGAGCGCCAGCGCCGGCGCGCCGCCGCCGAACAGCTCCGCCTTGGGCTTGGCGATGAACGACCAGGTCACGGCTTCGCGCAGGCCGAGACCGCTAAGCGCGCGCTTGGCGACGCGGGTTCGCTTTTGCAACGGCGTGAGAACCGGCCGCGGCACGCCCTCGTCGAGACGGGCCAGCGGCGCCGGCGGCACGCGGTCGAGGCCGGCGATGCGCACGATCTGGTCGACGACGTCGGCCTTGCCCTCGACGTCGGGGCGCCAGCTCGGCACAACGACTTTGCTCCCCTCGAATCTGAAGCCCAGCTTCGCGAGGATCATCCTCCCCTCGAGCTCAGGGATGTCGAGGCCGATCAGGCGCTTGACTTCACTGTAGGGAAAGTCGATCGCGCGCCTCGGCGCGGTCGGGTCGCCGGCGACGATCAGCCGCGAAGGCTCGCCGCCGCAGAAGTCGATCACCATTTTCGTCGCGAGGTCGGCGCCGGGGATGCAAAAGTCGGGATCGACGCCGCGCTCGAAGCGATAGCGCGCGTCGGTGAGGACGCCGAGCTTGCGCCCGGTCTGGGCGATGTTGGCGGGGTTCCACAACGCGCTTTCGATCAGCACGTCGCGCGTCTTTTCGTCGCAGCCCGAATGTTCGCCGCCCATGACGCCGGCGATCGATTCGACGCCATGATCGTCGGCGATGACGACCATGTTTTCGTCGAGCGCGTAGGTCTTGCCGTCGAGCGCGAGCACGCTTTCGCCGCTTCGCGCGCGCCGCACGCGCAGTGCGCCCGCGACTTTGCCGGCGTCGAACACGTGCAGCGGCCGGCCGCGGTCGAAAGTGACGTAATTGGTGATGTCGACCAGCGCGCTGATCGGCCTGAGGCCGATCGCGCGCAGGCGCCTCTGCATCCATTCGGGCGAGGGGCCGTTGTCGACGCCGCGCACCAGGCGCAGCGCGAAGGCGGGGCAGAGGCGCGCGTCGGCGGGGGAGAAATCGAGCGTGACCGCGGTCGGGCAATCGAAGGCGCCGGCGACGGGCGCGGGCGCCGGCGTCTTCAGCATCCCTAAGCCCGCCGCGGCGAGGTCGCGCGCGATCCCCGCCACGCCCGTCGCGTCGGGGCGGTTGGGCGTCAGGGCGACGTCGATGACGGGATCGTCGAGGCCGGCGTAGGCCGCGTAAGCAACGCCGACCGGAGCGTCGTCGGGCAGCTCGATGATCCCCTCGTGATCGTCGGAAAGCTGCAATTCGGCGGCCGAACACAGCATGCCCAGCGACTCGACGCCGCGGATGACGCCCTTGGCGAGGATGAGGTTCTTGCCGGGAATGAACGTGCCGACCGGCGAGAATACGCTCTTCATGCCTGCGCGCGCGTTGGGCGCGCCGCACACCACCTGCACCGGCTTACCCCCGGCGTCGACCAGGCAGACGCGCAGGCGGTCGGCGTTGGGATGCGGCTTCGCTTCGATCACCCGCGCGACGACGAAGCCCTTGACCTTGGCGCTGGGGTCCTCGACCCCCTCCACCTCCAACCCGATGCGCGTCATCGCTTCGACGATCTCGGCGAGCGAAGCCGAGGTTTCCAGGTGGTCTTTGAGCCAGGACAGAGTCAGTTTCATGGGGCGATCGCAAACGTGGCCGGATAGAGCGCCCCTTCCCCCCTCGCGGGGGAACGCAGCTGGCGGAGCCGGCCGGATGAGGGGTCGGTTCGGCTCGCGCGAGAGCTGCAAGCACCGCGCCTTGTCGTCAGGCGCCCCCTCATCCGTCGCGCTTCGCGCGCCACCTTCCCCCGCGAGGGGGGAAGGGGTTCGCGCGCTTTCTAGCGGAAGGAACCGCGAAAGCCGACAACTATTTCGATTCGAGGACGTCGCGCCCGTCGCGGGCCGCGCCGTCTAGGCAATCGGGACGCTTGGCCGTAACGTCGACGCTTTCGTCGCTTGCCGGCGCCGGCGGCGGGGAGGGGCAGGGGGGCATGATCGAACCACGCGGAAGCGGCCGCCGCCGGAGGCGACGGGGCGGCCAAGAGACGGACTTTCTATTTGACATCAATGACGTGGCGTTTCTCAAGCGGGCCTTGCCGTCCGTCGCGAGGACGCCATGACCCCGCCCCAAGACCTGCTGCTCGCCATCGATCAGGGGACGCAAAGCGTCCGGGCGATGATTTTCGATGCGCGCGGCGAGCTCATCGCCAAGTCGCAAGTCCACATCGTCCCCTATTACTCCCGCCAGCCGGGCTGGGCGGAACAGGATTGCGACTACTATTGGACCAACCTGCGTCAGGCCTGCCAGAATCTGTGGTGGGCCCATCCGGAGTTACGGAGGCGGATCGTCGGCATGTCGGTGACCACGCAGCGCGCGGTCGCCGTCTGCCTCGACGAGGACATGGCGCCGTTGCGCCCGGCGATCGGCTGGCTCGATCAGCGCCGCACCAATCGCTATCCCAAGGCGCCGCTGTGGCTGAATTTGGGCCTTCGCGCCGCCGGGCAGAAGAAGACGATCCACTACTTTCAATCCAAGGCGGAATGCAACTGGCTCGCCGTCGACGAACCCGAAGTGTGGCGTCGCACCAAGCACTTCGTGTTCCTGTCGGGCTATCTCAATCTCAGGCTGACCGGGCGGTTGTGCGATGCGGTCGGTTCGCAAGTCGGCTATGCGCCCTTCGACGGCAAGCGCCAGCAATGGGCGCGGCCGGGCGACTTCCGATGGAAGTTGTTCGCCGTCACGCCCGATCGTCTGCCGGAATTGATTCCCGCCGGCGGATCGATGGGGCGGATCACCGCCGAGGCGGCCGACGAGACGGGAATTCCCGAGGGCCTGCCGGTCTACGCCTCGGCCGCCGACAAGGCCTGCGAAGTGCTCGCCGCCGGCGCGTGGACGCCGGACGTCGCGGTGCTGAGTTACGGCACCACGGCGACGGTCAACACCTGCAACGTCCGTTACGTCGAGCCGATCCCGTTGCTGCCGGCGTATCCGGCGGCCGCGCCGGGGCGCTACAACAGCGAGATCATGGTCCAACGCGGCTACTGGATGGTCAATTGGTTCAAGGAGCAATTCGCCGCCAAGGAGATGATCGAGGCGGAGGAAAAAGGCGTCGCGCCGGAGATGCTGTTCGAGCGGATGCTCGAGGAGACCCCGGTCGGCAATATGGGCCTGATCCTTCAGCCATTCTGGAATCCCGGCGTCAAGGTTCCCGGCCCCGAGGCCAAGGGGGCGATGATCGGGTTCGGCGACGTGCACAACCGCTCGCACCTGTACCGCGCGATCATCGAAGGCGTCGCTTACGCCCTGCGCGAGGCGACGGCGAGGCTGCAACGGCGCAACGGCGTGACGATTCGCCGCCTCAAAGTGTCCGGCGGCGGTTCGCAAAGCGACGGCGTCATGCAGGTGACCGCCGACGTCTTCGGCCTCGCCGCCGAGCGGCCGCACACCTTCGAAACTTCCGGCCTGGGCGCCGCCATCAACGCCGCCGTCGGCGCCGGGCTATACCCCGACCACGCGGCGGCGCAGGCGCAGATGAGCCGTCCGGGGCGCACGTTCACGCCGATCGCGCAAAACGTCAGGCTTTACGACCGGCTCTATTCGGAAGTGTACGCGCGCATGTACCCGCGGCTGGCGCGGCTCTATCTGAACATCCGCCACATCACCAATTATCCCCGGCTCGGGTGAGCGGCCGAGAGAATGACGGGGGTTACGGACTTTGTCGGCAGCGGGGTCGACGGTTAAGCGCGCTGTCGAGGCAATTTTTCTAGCGGAACGAATTGGGGAGGGAGAACCTTATTTTCGGCCGGACCGTTCCAGCGTTTTGTAGACGTCGTCGTCGTTGCGTTTGCCGATGAGGCGGACCTGGACGACATCGCCTTCCACGAGAAAGACGATGCGATATTCGCCGGCGCGAAGCCGCCGCATGGGCGCGTAGCCCTTTAGGATTTCGGACGGGAGTTTTTCAGCATCCTCGGCCAACAAATCCAGCCGCTCGATGATCTGCCGTGCGTGCTTGCCGGGAAGCTGTCTGAGAAACGCGCCGGCCTGCTTGGAAAGCTCAATCGTCCGCATGGCGCAGGCTGTCGATGAGACTGCGACTCTCTTCGGCGCTCAGATAGCCTTCCTTGTGAGCGGCAAGCGCCCGCTCGGCCCAGATCGTGTCTTCGAGGTCCTCCATGGACAGAAACACGCCGACCGGGCGGTCGTTCTTGGTCACGACCACGGGCTCGCGGCGCGCCATGTCGAGGAACTTGCCGAAGGCGTTTTTCGCTGCGGCGGCGGTGATGGTTTTCATCAGAATCTCCTTTCGCCTAATTTAGCTAATTTGGGCGAAATAGGCAAATTCCGCGCATCCTCGACCCCCTCGACCTCCAGCCCGATGCGCGTCAGCGCGTCGGCGATTCTTGCGAGCGAGGCCGAGGTTTCCAGGTGGTCTTCGAGCCAGGAGAGGGTGAGTTTCATTTCTCCTCTCGGCCCATTCTTAAGGCGATGTAGCGAAACCCTTCGATCGATTCGAGGCCAAGTTCGGCGCGTAAGCCGTCGCGCAGCGATCGCAAAAGTTCGTCAGCCGAACTGTCGTGGCGTTCGGCCAGGGCAGTTACGAAACTTCGGGCGACTTCGACTTCCTTCTTCGCGCCGAGCAGCATGATGCTGGCGATTGCATCTTCGAGCGCGTCGTAACGACGATTGAGTTCGGCGGGATCGGTGACGGTCCCGGTGTTCGAGGCTCGCTCGATTTTTCTCCAGCAGTTAATCAAGTGCTCGATCCGCACTTCGGCGAGCTTCTTGTCATGTTCTCGACGTCGCGTCGTGAAGTGGTTGACGAGCGCCACCACGAGGCCGCCAATTACGGAGCTTGCGAACGGGACGATCAAGTCGGGAACGGGCACTGAGTCGGACCATTTCTAGCTAGCTGACAATGTCGGCTTGGCGCCCGGCGACTTCTGTCCGCGCAGAATGCTGGCGACGCTGATGTCCTCGTCAACCTCCGGCCAATGCAGGCCCATCGGCGAGGTCTCGATCGCTGCGCGTTCCGCGGCGCTCGCCGCGAGCAGGCGCGGGTACCACCAGAGCGGCGCGCGTACGATGCGACCATCGGCGAGCGTGACGTTGAGATAGGCGTCGTCGCAGCTCGCCTCGACCGGCCGCGCGTCCTCAATCTCGATTCGCAAAGTGGTCATTCCAAGCCTCCAGGAACGCCTCGCGACATTCGCGCGCCTTCCTGACGATCTCGCCGAGTTCGCGCGCAGAATAGCCGAAATTGACCGCGACCGTGAGATTGCTCAGCCAGATTTTCGCTTCCTGCTCCGCTCAGCCGACATGAACATGCGCGGGTTCCCCGCCGTCGGCGGAATAGAAGAAGAACCTATATCCATTCCATCGCAACAGCGTCGGCATCGCCTCACCCGCTCAACCCTCCCGCCAGCGTCGGCATGTCGAGCGGCTTGAAGCCGTAGTGGTCGATCCAGCGCAGATCGGCGTCGAAGAAGTCGCGCAGGTCCGGCAGGCCGTATTTCAGCATCGCGATGCGATCGATGCCGAGGCCCCAGGCGAAGCCCTGATGGACTTCCGGGTCGATGCCGCAATTCCTCAAGACGTTGGCGTGGACCATGCCGCAGCCGAGGATCTCCAGCCAGTCCTCGCCCTCGCCGAAGCGGATTTCGCCGCCCGAACGCCGGCATTGGATGTCCACTTCCATCGACGGCGAGGTGAAGGGGAAGAAGCTCGGCCGGAAGCGCATGCCGACATGCGGCACTTCGAAGAACGCCTTGCAGAATTCCTCCAGCACCCACTTGAGATTGGCGAGCGTCGCCGACGTGTCGACGACGAGCCCCTCGACCTGATGGAACATCGGCGTGTGCGTCTGGTCGGCGTCGCAGCGGTAGGTGCGCCCGGGGCAGATCACGCGGATCGGCGGCTTCAGCGCCAGCATCGTGCGCACCTGCACCGGGCTGGTGTGGGTGCGCAAGAGCTTGCGCTCGCCGTCGGCGCCGGGGGCGAAGAAGAAGGTGTCGTGCATTTCCCGCGCCGGGTGGTCGGGCGGAAAGTTGAGCTTGGTGAAGTTGTAATCGTCGCTTTCGATGTCCGGGCCTTCGGCGATCGAGAAGCCCATGTCGGCGAAGATCGCGGTGATCTCGTCGATGACCTGGCTGATCGGATGGATGCGCCCGGTCTCGACGCCGGCGCGGCCGACCGGCAGCGTCATGTCGAGCGCCTCGCGCTCGAGCTGCAAGCGCAGCGCCGCCGCCTTCAGCGCCGCCCGCCGTAGGCTGAGCGCCTCGGCGGCTTCGTCCTTGAGCGCGTTGATCGCGGCGCCCTGGCTCTTGCGCTCGTCGGGCGACATCGTGCCGAGGGCGCCGAGCAGGGCGGAAATCGCGCCCTTCTTGCCCAGCGCCGCGACGCGCGCGGCCTCCAGCGCGGCTTCGTCGGAGGCTTGAGCGATCGCAGCGAGGGTCGTTTGTCGAAGGGCGGAAAGATCGGTCATGGTCGGGGTCTCGGCGTTTCCCCTGGCGAGAGGAAGTAGGCAGTAGGCAGCGGGCGGTCGGGAACAGCGAATGGCGAATGGCGAATGGGGAGTGGGGAGTGGGCCGGCGCCGCCCACTTCCTATTGCCCGCTGCCTACTGCCTACTCCCCCCTCACGCCGCCTTGGGCAGATGGCCCTTGGCCTTTTCGACGATGGCGGCGAACGCCGCCGGCTCGCTGATGGCGAGGTCGGAGAGCGCCTTGCGGTCGACTTCGACGCCGGCGCCGATCAGGCCGGAAATGAAACGGGAGTAGGTGAGGCCGTGCTCGCGCACCGCCGCGTTGATGCGCTGAATCCACAGCGCGCGGAACTCGCGCTTGCGGTTCTTGCGGTCGCGATACGCATACTGCATCGCCTTTTCGACCGCCTGCTTGGCGGCGCGAATGGTGTTCTTGCGGCGGCCGAAATAGCCCTTGGCGGCCTTGATCACCTTCTTGTGCTTGGCGTGGCTGGTTACGCCGCGTTTGACGCGTGACATCGGTTATCTCCGGGAAATGGGGGCAGGGGCTTCGGTCAGCCGTTCGGCAGGAAGAATTTCTTCACCTTGTCGCCGTCGGTCTTGAACAACACCGCGGTGCCGCGCAGATTGCGGATCTGCTTGGTGGTGCGCTTGATCATGCCGTGCTGCTTGCCCGCGTGGGCGTAGACCACTTTGCCGGTTCCCGTGATCTTGAACCGCTTTTTAGCGGCGGATTTCGTCTTGATCTTGGGCATTTGGCTCTCCTGGGCTTGACGCCCTCTTGGATTGGCGGACCTTGTGGGCCCGTTCGCGTCGGAAGCGAGCGAAAAGAACCGCCACGGCAGCCCTCGAGAGCCGGGCGGTTCGGATGGGACGCGCGCTTTTAGGCGAAAGGCGCCGCGCGCGCAAGGGCTTGCCCCGGCCCATGACACATCAGACTCACCGACGGATGCGGATTCTTCCGTTGTTTGCTTGGCGGAGCGATGCGCGAAAGGAATTCGAAGTCAAGGATGCGCGAAGGGCGCCGCCTTCGGCGGCGGCCTTTCAGGCCGTCCTCGAGTTCGAATTTCTCTCGCGCATCATCGCCTGCAAGCCATCAATGGATGGCTGGCGCTGAGGCCAGCGCCAGTCTCGTGTGTGTCTGAGACATGGCGCCCTTGTCGGCGGCGTCCGCGGCTGCATAATCGCCCGGCGGCGACGCGTGTCTCTCAAGCCCGGCGATCGTTATGGACCCTCTCCTCGACGGCTACCGCCGCTTTCGCTCGGAAATCTGGCCCGCCGAGCGCGCGCGTTACGAGGCGCTGGCGCGTTGGGGGCAGGCCCCCGAGACGATGGCGATCGCATGCTCGGACTCGCGCGTCGACCCGCAGACGGTGTTCGGCGCGGCGCCGGGCGAGATCTTCGTGCTGCGCAACGTCGGCGGCCTCGTCCCGCCCTACCAGCCCGACGGGCGCTATCACGGCGCCAGCGCGGCGATCGAGTTCGGCGTTCGCGTCTTGAAGGTTTCGCGCCTCGTCGTGCTCGGCCACGCGCAGTGCGGCGGCGTGCGCGCGATGGCGCTCGGCGCGCCGCCGGAAGCGCGCGACTTCGTCGCCTCCTGGGTCGAGATCGCCAAGCCGGCGTTGAGCGCCGCCGGCGGCGCGGCCGAGCGGCTCGACGAGATCGAGGCCGCGGTGGTGCGGCTCTCGCTCGCCAATCTCATGACCTTTCCCTTCGTCGCCGAAGCGGTCGCGGCCGGCCGCCTCGCTCTTCACGGCTTCCGTTTCGACATCCACACCGGCGTGCTGTGGCGCGTCGACGCCGACGGCGTTCGGCAAGTCGAATAGCGCGTCGCCCGGGCCGTCGCTGGCCTCGCCCGGTCCGGCGGCGTAGATTGCTGATATGACCGACGAAGCGCGCCCCTCGGAAACGCCGACCCGCCTCACCGCGCGCGCCCTCATCGTCGGCGAACGCATCGACACCGCCGGGCTGGAGCGGCCCGACATGATCTCGTCGCTGCCGCTCGCCTTTCGAGTTGGCGGAAGCGGCATGGTGGCGCTGTTTCGCTTCGGGGCGGCGGTGATGGTCGGCCTGACGCCGCTCGAAGAGGAGGATACGCTCGCCCGGCTGAGGTCGCGCGTCACCGGCGCGCGGGCGCGCGGCGACGACGAGACCGCGGTGTTCGAGATCGCGCCGGAGGACGAGACGTCGAGCGCAGCGGGCGGCCCGATCCAGATCAAGAACCTTTCGCCGCAGCGCTTTCTCGTCATGGCCGACGCGCTCGCCAAGACGGTGGCGCTGGCGCGCGACGAGCGCGAGGTCAACGCGGTCTTCGACGTCATCGAACCGTTCGCCGCCCGGCTCGCCAAAAGCGGCCGGCCGCCGTTCCGCCGCAAGGCGATGCTGCGCCTGATCGGCCAGGCCTTGCTCGCCCAGCACCGCGTCTCGGGCCGCGTCGCGGTGGAGGAAAAGCCCGACGTGCTGTGGGACCGCCCCGATCTGGAGCGCCTCTACGCGCGCCTCGAAGACGAATACGAATTGAAGGAGCGCGCCGGCGCCCTCAAGCGCAAGCTCGACGTCATCGTCGAGACCGCCCATGCCTTGACCGACATCATCGACGCCGACCGCGCGACGCGCCTCGAGCTCGCCATCGTCGTGCTGATCGTCCTCGAACTGATCGCGTCGATATTCCAGATTGTTCTGGCGCTGCAAGGGAGGTGAGCGCCCCTTCTCTCCTCGTGGGGGGAAGGAGTTCGCGGCCTTATCAGTTTGACTGGCGCTCGCCGCCCCTCACGCCGCGTAGAGCCAGTCGTAGCGGTCGAGCAGGCGGCGCGGGCCGAGCACGCCCATCGCCACGTCGCGCGCGAAGGCGAGCGGGCCGCTGAGGTGGTAGATGCGGCCTTGGGCGAGCGCGTCGCGCTGGATGCGGCTGGCGCGCGCGACGCGATCGGCCGAATAGGCGGCGAGCGCGACGGCGACGTCGTCGGCATCGTCCAAGCGCCGCGCCAGCGCGCCGGCGTCCTCGATCGCCTGCGCCGCCCCTTGGGCGAGAAACGGCGTCATCGGATGCGCGGCGTCGCCGATCAGCGCGACCCGCCCGAGGGAAAAGCAGGCGATCGGCGGGCGCACGTAGAGCGGCCAGGCGCGCCACTCAACCGCGGCGGCGATCAGCGCGCGCGCGTCGCGCGACCAATCGGCGAACGCGCGGTCGAGCGCGGGGCGGTCGGCGAGGGCGTCCCAGGGCGGATCGCCGTCCTCGCCGCGCCAACCCGATTCGATCGCCGCCACCAGGTTGACGAGGCTGCCGCCGCGCACGGGATAATGCACCAGGTGCGCCCTGGCGCCCAGGCGCAGCGTGACCTCGCCGGCGCTCCAGCGCGGCGCGATTCGTTGCGCATCGACCATGGCGCGGAACGCGACGCGGCCGGAAAACGCCGCGGCGTCGGCGCCGCCGAGGCCGATCCGTTCGCGCGTCAGCGAGCGCAGGCCGTCCGCGCCGATCAGGACGTCGCCGACCCGGCTCGTCGCGACCGGGCCGCGCTCGAGGCCGACCGTGACGCCGTCGTCGTCGGCGTCGACCGCGGCGACTTCCGTTCCTAGACGCAGCGCGACGTTGGGCAGGCGCGTCGCGGCCTCGGCGAGCGCGCGATGCAGATCGGCGCGGTGAATGACGAGATAGGGCGCGCCCCAGCGCCGCTCGGCGTCGCCGATCGGCAGCCGCGCGATCTCGCCGCCGTCGAGGCCGCGCAACACGCGGATCGCGCGCGGGGCGACGGCGAGGCCGCGGACGGCTTCGAGGACGCCCAATCGCTGGAGAACGCGGGTCGCGTTGGGCCCGAGTTGCAGCCCGGCGCCGAACTCCGCCAGCTTGGGCTCGCGTTCAAAGACCTCGACCTCGAAACCCGCCCTGGCGAGCGCCAGCGCCGCGGTCAGTCCGCCAATCCCGGCGCCGGCGACGAGGGCGCGACGGGCCATGGCTCACCCCGCCTGATGATATTCGCACTCGGCGGGAATGGCGTGGCCGCCGAGGGCCGGATCATAGACGAAGCGCGTCGCGCAATAGGAGCAGATCGCTTCCGACTCGCCGCCCATGTCGATGAAGATGTGCGGATGGTCGAACGGCGGCCTGGCCCCCATGCACATGAATTCCTTGACGCCGACCGTGATCGCCGCGACGCCGGGGTCGTTGTGAAAATGCGGGATGAGGCGATCCGCCATTCGAGCCCTCCTTCGTCGGCGCCGCGGGGAGGGAGCATAAAGCATGTCCGCTCGGCCAGGGAAAGCCCGGGCGTTGCGTCGCGGCAAGGGAGAGGCGGAGGCTCGAAGCGCGGCGGAGGCGCGCGGCGCGCGGCCTCACGCGGCGTCGGTCAGCCGCCGCAATTCGCGCTCGAATTCGAGGCGCAATTGTTCCGCCTCGGCGGCCGGCAGCCAGTTCGCCATTTGCGGAAAGACGATCTGGTGCATGCGGGTCGTGCGCTCGTTCCACGGCGGACGGGATTGCGCCGCGCGCGCTTCCGCGAGCAGTTTGTGCAGGCGGGCGCGCACATCGTCGGGGTCGGCGACGCCGACGCCGTCGTTGCGCGCCGGTTCGTTGGCGAAGAGATCGCCTTGGGGCGGCTTGAAGCCGAACAGATCTCGCGGTTGATCACTCATCGACGACGGCAGGCTCGGTTTCGGCGAGGCCCAGGGCCTCTCGACTCAAGGTCGCGCCCAGGGCGCGTTCGAGAAGGTGATCGGCGCGGGCGAAAAGGTCAATGAGTTCGGCGATTCTGCCCACAACATCGCGCAGCGCGGTGATCAGCGCGTGATCGACGGGCAGGCCTTGGCGAGCGTCGAGCCAACGGAAGAGCAGGCGATAGCCGCTGACCGAAAAGTTCCAAACGCCCGCGGAGACGCCCGATACGCGCCCGGTTCGATTGGCGCAGAGGAAGAATTCGCCCTCGCTCCAATCGCTGGCGTGCAGAGCTTCGGTCGCCTCGCTCTCGACGCGCGCGACGCCCCGATTGAGGAATTCGGCGCGAGGCGGACGGGCGAACGTCTCGACGGCGCGGATTTCGCGGCCCAAGGCCGCCGCTTCGAGAAACAGGGTGTGATCGCTGGGGAAGGGGACGTGCGGAAACACGTCCTCCAAGTCCTCGGCGAAACGTAAGGTGTAAGACGTCGCCGACAGCAAGGCGAGGATCGCGTCGAACGCGTCTTGTGCGCTCACCGGAGCGCCGTAGTTGGCGGCGAGCCCGGCGAGCAGTCTCGGCGAAACGTTGAACGGACCGTGGCCGGCGCGATTGTCGCGCAAGGGGAAGGCGTAGCCGCCATAGCTGCCGCGAAAGGCGTGATAGTCGGGAAGCAGGCCATGAGACCAGACGGCGGGACCGGCGCCGGTAGCGAAAGGCATCGCGTAAAGGGCGCAATTTTCGACGCCCCATACGGCTTGGAGTTCAGGGCCATATCGACGAACGAGCCCTGGATCGTTGTATAGCCAGCGCCGATCCAGTGGCCGGTAAGCCATCTCTCGCTCCAACTCCGGTCGATATGAGGGATCGGCGCGCGACGCGATTAAAGGTTGGACGGCCGATCTGAGAGTGGACCGGATCACCTTGACCAAGTCAGGGTCATTTTGTGATTTAACCCCTGATTTCTGAAAAGCGAAGCAGCCCGGAAGACTAACCCATTCACCTTTCTGGAAGGGCTCCGGTTTCATATCATCGAGGCGACCGCGATCGATTTCAGTTCCTTCTGGCTGCCGCCCGTTGTCGCAGCTGTCCATTAGCCATGTGAGCTTCGCCGAACGCTGAAAAAGTCCTTCCGCCCAGCTATCGACATAAGTCACCCGAGCGAGCGCATCTCTGGCCTTGCTGCCGTCCGCGATCACAAGGGTGATCGCGGTCCCCACCTGGATGTTGAAGACGCCTTGATCGCCCGCCACCCCCGCGCGTTCGCCACGACGGACATCGCCGCGCAGATCGATGATCTCGATGCGGTCGAAACGCTCGCGCAGCATCGCGCGCAATCCGGCGTAGGGCTTTCCCGCCAGAAAGGTCCGGTTGGAAATGAACGCCACGACGCCGCGCCGGGGCGCGCCCTCGCTTTCGAACAGTTTCCAAATCGCCCAGCGCCAGAAGGCGACCGAAAGTTCGGGAAAGGTGTTGAGCTGATTTCCCCAGCCCGCCTCGCGCACCGGCGCCTTGAGATCATCCCAGAGATCGTTCATCCAGTCGCCGACGAGTTCGCCGACTTCGCCCGCCTCCAGCCGTCGGTAGGGCGGATTGCCGATGATCGCCAGAATCGGTTGGCGCTGCTTGATCCGATCCGCGTCGTGCCTTTCCGTGCGGATGTTTTCGGCGACGAACCCCAGGCTGCCCAGAGGCGCCGCTGCTCCCGGTCTGGCCAGCGTATCGGTCAGGAACACGCCGAGCCGCTGGTTGGCCTGCAAGGCGCCCGTCGCATGGCGCAGTCGGTAATGGGCGACGGCATAGGGGCCGACAAGAAGTTCGAAACCGAAAAGCCGCGAGGAGAGCGCGCGCAGGGCGCCGGCGACCGCTCCCGGTCCCGTGCTGGCCTCGACCGAGGTCCGAACGCGCTCGATCACCCCGAGCAAGAAGGTTCCGGTGCCCGCCGCCGGATCGAGCAAAGTCACAGCATCGTCGATCAACCCCGCCGTCCCGAGATTGTCCCGCAGCGCGCGATCGAGCGCCGCGACCATGTAGGCGACAACCTCGACGGGCGTGTAGTAGACGCCGTATCGCTCGCGGGCGGCGGGATCGAAGACTTGCAGGAAGTTCTCGTAGAAATACAGAATCGGGTCCGCGCGGCCGGGTTTGCGCGCGAGAATGGCGGGATCGAAGCTGTTGACGGTGTCGAGGATGACGTCGAAACCGACGCCGACGTCGACGACGATTTCCTCCATGCTCAGCACGCGAAGCGTCGTGCGCAACAGCGAATGTTCCGGCGGCATGTTTCGCCAAGCGTCGCGGTCGACCTCTTTGTCCGTGGCTTCGCGCACGAGCAACAGGCCGAAGGCCAACGTTTGCGCGAAGGCCGCGGCAAAAAGAGGTTCAAAGCGCGGCGCGCTGTAGCCGGCCGCTTGGGGATGGGCGTAAAGCACCTCGCGAAAGTCGTCGCGGACAACTTGCAAGGGTGTGCCGGTCGCCTCTGATTCGGCGAGTTCGGCGAGCCGATCCGCGACAATGCTGCGAACGAGCCGCGCGGCATGGGCCAAGTTGCCGGCCAGTTCTTCCGCATCTTTCGCCGCCGGCGGATCGGCGAAAGCGAGCGGCGTCAACACGGCGAAAAGTCCGGCGGGATCGACGCGCCGGATCATGCGCTCTGCGCTCGCGTCCGTCGTTTCCGCGTCGAGCGCCGCCTCGGGAACAATTTCAATCGAGGCTATCGGATCATCGCGCTTGAAAACGCGCAGGCTGGAAAAATTCGAAATTGCCCAAACCGGCAGCGACTTGAAGCGCTCGAACTGCTGCTTGTCATGAGGATCGCGATATCGCGACGGGTCGCCCGGCTTGGTGGGCGCCTTGAGTTCGACGAAAGCGCGCGGCGGCTGACCGGCGCGCTTAAGGGCGATATCGGGCCGGCCGACGCCCGGCGTGGCGAATTCCGGGACGACGATAAGTTCATTCGACGATATTTGCGGCAACAACGATTCGAGCAGCCGCTGAAATTCCGGCGCCAACGCCTGTTCGAGGTTGGTCGGCCCCGCCCGCCGTCGCTCGCGGACGCGCCGCGCGTATTCGATGATCGCTTCCGTCGACATCGCGCCACGTTAGCTCAGATTTGCCGAATCACAAGAAACGAACGGCCTCGAGCGAATGCAAGAGCGACGATGACGCCCGCCCCTCGCTCAGAACTTCATCGCGGCGCGGAGTTCGCGCAGGCGGTCGAGCTTTTCCTGGGCGAGGCGCTTCTGGTCGTCGGGGGCGTCGGCGAGGTCTTCTTCGGCGTTCTGGATTTCCTGGTCGAGGCGCGTCCGGTCGAGTTCGCTGGCGGGGATGGCGGTCTCCGCGAGCAAGATCAGGCCGTCGGGGCCGACGTCGGCGAAGCCGCCGCGCACGAAAATCCGCGTCCGCTTGCCGTGCGAGTCCTTGATGGCGACGACGCCGGGGCGCAGCGACGCCATCACCGGCGCGTGGCCCGCGAGGACGACGAAATCGCCCTCGCTTCCCGGCACCAGAACCGCTTCGGCCCGGCCGCTGAACATCAGCTTATCCGGCGAAACGAGTTCGAAATGAAAGCTGGCCATGGCCGTCCTCGATTTGCTCGGCGGCTTTAAGCCGCGTCCGCCGCGAGCCGCTTGGCCTTCTCGACCGCCTGCTCGATCGTGCCGACCATGAAGAAGGCGGCCTCGGGAAGATGGTCGTATTGACCGTCGACGATGCCCTTGAACCCCTTGACCGTGTCCTCGATCTTCACCTGCACGCCCGGCGAGCCGGTGAACACCGCCGCGACGTCGAACGGCTGCGACAAAAAGCGTTCGATCTTGCGCGCGCGCGCGACGATGAGCTTGTCCTCTTCGGAGAGTTCGTCCATGCCGAGAATGGCGATGATGTCCTGCAGCGCCTTGTAGCGCTGCAACACCTGCTGCACGCGGCGCGCCACCGCGTAGTGCTCCTCGCCCACCACCGCGGGCGTCAGCATGCGCGAGGTCGAATCGAGCGGATCGACCGCGGGGTAGATGCCCTTTTCGGCGATCGAGCGCGACAGCACGGTGGTCGCGTCGAGATGGGCGAACGAGGTCGCCGGCGCCGGGTCGGTCAGATCGTCGGCGGGCACGTAGATCGCCTGCACCGAAGTGATCGAGCCCTTGGTGGTGGTGGTGATGCGCTCCTGCAGCGCGCCCATGTCGGTGGCCAGCGTTGGCTGATAGCCGACCGCCGAGGGCATGCGGCCCAGCAGCGCCGAAACTTCCGAGCCCGCCTGGGTGAAGCGGAAGATGTTGTCGATGAAGAACAGCACGTCCTGACCCTGATCGCGGAAATACTCGGCGACGGTGACGCCGGAAAGCGCGACGCGCATGCGCGCGCCCGGCGGCTCGTTCATCTGGCCGAACACCAGCGCGCATTTCGAAATCACGTTGGGATCGGGGTTCTTGGGATCGGCGTTGACCTTCGACTCGATGAATTCGTGGTAAAGGTCGTTGCCTTCGCGCGTGCGCTCGCCGACGCCGGCGAACACCGAATTGCCGCCGTGCGTCTTGGCGACGTTGTTGATCAGCTCCTGGATGAGCACGGTCTTGCCGACGCCCGCGCCGCCGAACAGGC
>Ga0326728_10007634_pt1 | contig 27555 bp, 30 predicted proteins | sample MB3enrmetagenome_FD_207602 | JGI IMG/M metagenome (GOLD analysis project Ga0326728, IMG submission 207602) | Lab enriched peat soil microbial communities from McLean, Ithaca, NY, United States - MB31MN | ecosystem: Environmental > Terrestrial > Soil > Wetlands > Peat | place: USA: New York...
TGATTGCTTTAGTTCGGATGACTCTGGGACTCGATGGTCTTTTCCTGCTCCAGCAAGGCCGCCAACGCACGCTCCGGACAGATATGCCGGGCCTCTACGATGGCCAACTCCTTGTCCGTTTCCACAGCCGAGGCGATGGTCATAAAGCAGTAGAGGCAGCGGGTGTTGTAAGTCCCGTTCTCGTTCTGGGTGCGGCTGTACATCGTTCCTCGGGAGTTGCTGAAAGATTGAACGATGTTAGACAAACTTTGATTTTGCCGACGTGATCTCTGTCACGGAATCATGTTTGTTGATGCACACGATTGCATTATGCGAAAAATCAATAGTTTATTCCCTGATTTGAGTTGCGGCGCAGTTGCCAGCATGTGGCTTGCCCTGCCTGGGAAAACAAAGAGACTGAACAGGGCACATCAATGGAGCCAAGATAGTCGAACTCCTGCTTGTTGCCCTTGAGCGGAATGGTGACGTAGCGATTGACGGTGACCCTAGACTGGGGCGATCCGCGCAGCTTGTAGACGGCCCAGTCGCCGGCGAAAATCACCACAAATGCCGCCGCCAGCACTACCAGCACCCGCCCCAGCCAAACCATCAATAAACGCATCATGCGGATACAGCCTTTCTGCAACAGCTGGGATTGTTTCCCGTGGGTGACGCCGTCAAGTAAATGCTGCCCAGCTTGCTTCGGTCCGCGCGCATCTGACGATCGTTGCCCAGCACGTTAAGTGCGGCGCTGAGGATGGAGCCGGCAGCGGAATCGGCGGGTGCGCAGATGCTGTAGTGCATCCACTTGCCTTCGCGGCGCGCGGCCACGATGCCGGCCCGGCGCAGGTAGGCCAGATGTCTCGAGATTTTGGGCTGGCTTTGGCCGAGAATCTCGACAAAATGGCAAACGCAGACCTCGCGGCCGGCCATCAGGTTCAACAGGCGCAGGCGAGTGCTGTCGGCCAGGGCTGTAAAAAGGCCAGCAAGAGAGACGGATTTGGAGCCGCGGGGCATGTATTTATTATATACGGATTGACAAATATGAGTGTGAAGAATATATTTGCTTATGCGTATGTGAGGCGCTTGAAATGGACACGAAAACTGTGGTGCAAGAGAAATATGGCGCTGCGGCGCGGCAGGTGCGCAAGAGCGGCTCGGTGGCCTGCTGCGACCCGGCGCTGCGCTGTTGCGACCCCATTACCACCAACCTTTACAACGAATCCGAAAAGAGCGGGCTGCCGGCAAGCGCCGTGCTGGCCTCGCTGGGCTGCGGCAATCCGACGGCGCTGATTGAGCTGAAGCCGGGCGAGACGGTGCTCGATCTCGGTTCCGGCGGCGGCATCGATGTGCTGCTCTCCGCTAAACGCGTAGGCCCGACCGGCAAGGCCTACGGCCTGGACATGACCGACGATATGTTGGCCCTGGCCCGCGAAAACCAGCGACAGGCGGGCGTAGAGAATGTCGAGTTTCTCAAGGGCGAGATGGAGCATATTCCCTTGCCCGACAATTCGGTGGACGTGGTGATCTCCAACTGTGTGATTAATCTTTCCGCCGACAAGGACCGTGTGCTACGCGAAGCCTTTCGGGTACTCAAGCCGGGCGGGCGCTTCGCCGTCTCCGATGTTGTGGTACGCGGCGAGGTTCCCGACGAGGTGCGCAAGTCCATGCTGCTGTGGGCGGGCTGCATCGCCGGCGCACTGGAAGAGCAGGAGTACACGGCCAAACTGGCCGCCGCGGGCTTCACCGGCATCTCCGTCGAGCCGACACGCGTGTACTCCGCCACAGATGCAAAGGGATTTCTGTCCGAAGCGGGCCTAGACGTGAAGGCCGTCGCCCCGCTGATTGAGGGCAAGTTCATCAGCGCCTTTGTCCGGGCGACGAAACCGGCAGGCTGCGGTTGCGCGCCGGGATGCTGTCGATGAACCGGAGATTGGCAGCACTGTTCATTGGTTTTGATAGGCTGGCAAAGCTGGAACATCGGGTACCCCCACCCATATTTTGGGTGCAAAATCCTTTTTTTCTTGAGGTTACAGATAGGGTTGCGCTGTAAAATCGTCAAAACAAAGGAGTTCCCTGCAAAATCGTCCAGGATAAGGAGTTACGGGACGTTTTGGCCTCTTCTGGCAGCTTCAGGCTGACATTCAGCGCGAAGAGTACGTGCCGGAGCGATGTTTGAGGAAGGCTTCTGAAAATTATTGTGCGCCGGAAGAGGGTAATTATCTGCAGGGAGTGGAAGAAATCATTGTAGTTTCCCAAATTCCGGAAGCGGGAACTGGGCACACGCAATAGGAGAAGATCATGCATAAGACTTACAACGTACTCGTGCTGTGCACCGGCAACTCGGCGCGCAGCATCATGGGCGAGGCGCTCCTCAACACGATGGGCGCGGGGCGCTTCAAAGCCTACAGCGCGGGCAGTCACCCGACGGGCAAGGTGAATCCCTTCGCCATCGAGCAGGTGCAGCGGCTGGGTTATCCGGTTGAGAATCTGCGCAGCAAAAGCTGGGATGAGTTTGCGCAACCCGGCGCGCCGGAACTCGATTTTGTTATTACTGTCTGCGACAAGGCGGCCGGCGAAATGTGCCCATTTTGGCCCGGACAGCCGGTAACGGCGCACTGGGGCTTCCCCGATCCGGCGGCTGTCGTTGGCACGGACGAAGAGAAACGCGCGGCGTTCACGCAAATTTTTCATCAGATGCGCAATCGCGTGCAACTCTTGCTCAGCCTGCCGCTCGATATACTGAACCGCATGGCTATCGAAAAACAAGTGCGCAATATCGGAAAAGTATCGCTATAACCATGCGTATCGCCGCATTGGAGAGATGAAATGCAAACAGACCCGCAAATTTGCTGCCCTTTGCCGGGCGGCGCTTCGAAACTATCGTTTATCGACCGCTATCTGACGCTTTGGATTTTTCTGGCCATGGCAGCCGGCGTCGCCTTGGGACGCTTTGTGCCGGATGTGCCCGCGATGCTTCAACGCTATCAGGCGGGCACGACGAACATCCCCATCGCCGTGGGCCTGATCCTGATGATGTATCCGCCGCTGGCCAAGGTGCAGTATGAGCGGCTGGGCGAGGTCTTCCGCAATCGCCGAATACTGGGCCTCTCGCTGATCCAGAACTGGGTCATTGGACCGGTGCTGATGTTTGCTCTTGCGGTGATCTTTCTGCGCGGGTATCCGGAGTACCGGACCGGGCTGATTTTAATTGGCCTAGCTCGCTGCATCGCCATGGTGATTGTTTGGAACGAGCTGGCGAAGGGAGACACCGATTACGCCGCAGGTTTGGTGGCCTTCAACAGCGTCTTTCAAGTGCTCTTCTACAGCGTTTATGCATGGTTCTTTTTGACTGTACTGCCGCCGCTGATTGGATTGAAGGGCATTGTGGTCGATATTCGCATGAGCCAGATCGCGCAAAGCGTCTTCATCTATCTTGGCATTCCGTTTTTGGCCGGGATGCTGACGCGCTTTTTTCTGGTACGCGCCAAAGGCCGCGAGTGGTATCAGACGCGCTTTGTGCCGGCCATCAGCCCGCTGACGCTGAACGCGCTGCTCTTCACCATCGTGGTGATGTTCAGTCTGAAAGGGAATTTGATTGTCCAGCTTCCCTTCGACGTGCTACGCATTGCCGTGCCGCTGTTGATCTACTTCGTTGTCATGTTCTTCGTAAGTTTCTGGATGGGCCGCATGGTTGGCGCCGATTACTCGCAGACGGCTACGCTCTCCTTCACCGCGGCGAGTAATAACTTTGAGCTGGCCATCGCGGTTGCGGTATCTGTCTTCGGCCTCAACTCTGGCGCAGCCTTTGCCGCGGTCATTGGCCCGCTGGTCGAGGTTCCGGCGCTGATTCTGCTAGTGCAGGTCTCATTGTGGCTCGAGAAGCACTGGTTTGGAGAGAACAGTCCCGTTCAGGCTTGAGCGGCGGAAAGTCCACAGTTTCACAGAATATAGGGGGTACCTCCTACCCCCCAAAACCCCTGTTTTCGGAGAGAAAAATCTATTCAAATAAAACAAAATCAACAACATGTGAGACGGCTATTATGTGCTTATCAGTGAACATAAACCCTGTAAAACTGCGCTTTATTGCCTCAAAACCCGGCCTTTTTGCCCGATTCGAGCCGAAAAACCGGCCTCCAACAGTTCCTTTTCCACCGCTTTTCTCGCCACTCCCATCTGCAAAGAACATCGATTCGACCTCCGGCTACAGCCCTCCCGCAAATGCCTTAGAATGCTCTCTAGCGCGTTGCGCGTTTTTTCTGTTAAGGAGCAATCGATGCGTTTTCCTGCATTTGCCGTTTTTACACTGAGTCTGGCCGCCGTGGCCGCCGCGCAAACATTCGATCAGAATACCGCTCCCTGGAGCTACCAGGGCAAGACCGGCCCATTGGTCTGGGGCAAGCTCGACCCGGCCTATCAGGCTTGCTCGAAAGGGCATGAACAGTCGCCTCTCGACATTCGCGGCGCTCACCTGAACAAGGCGCTCCAGCCCATTGAGTTCCACTACATTGCAGGGCCGGTGACACTGACCAACGACGGCCACACCATCCTGGCGCGCATGAATCCCGGCAGCTACATTATGGCTGGAGGAGTGCGCTATGATCTGGTCCTGTTTGACTTTCACCATCCCAGCGAAGAGGCGGTGAGAGGCAAGGTGACCGACATGGACGTACAACTACTGCACCGCAGCGCCGACGGCAGCATGGCCGTGGTGACGGTGCGGTTGCGCGAGGACGCCGGCAACCCTAACGCTGTGCTGGCCGCGCTGTGGCCGCATTTGCCTAAAAAAGCAGGCGCGACCGAAAAGGTAACTGAGATGGTGAGCGCTGGCGGCCTTCTGCCCGCCGACCGCGGCTATTGGACCTTCATGGGTTCGCTAACCGCCCCGCCCTGCACGGAGGGAGTGCGCTGGTTTGTCTTTGAACAGGAGCTGAGCCTGAGTCGCGACCAGTTGCGCGCCTTTGCAGTGCTCTTCCGGATGAACACGCGCGGGTTGCAGGACGCGCACGGGCGGCGCATTGAGGCCAACGAATAGGCGCCTGCCACCTGCGGTGCGGCCAACCGCTCGTTATTCGCTCGCACCAGCTTTTTTACCGGCCACTCTGTGTTAGCGATGCGGACGGCTGCCATTCGAGCAGATGCGCGGCTGGCTTTAGATACCCACCCCCGGTATACTATGCCTATGCTTTTCCACGCGGCGCCTTCCAGCCTTGGTGCAAACAGAACTCAGTCCGTGCTACGTTTTTCACTGGTGGCTACACTGGCCTACGTGGCGATCACCTTCGCGGCCGGGCTGCGCGCCCATTCGCTGGCCCTGATCTCCGAAGCTGGCCACAACCTCTCCGATTTTCTGGCACTGCTGCTAACATTTACTGCCGTTTACTTCCAATCCCGCCCCGCAGGTTCCTCGAAGACATTCGGCTACCAGCGAGCCGGCGTGCTGGCCGCTTTTTTAAACGCGGCAACGCTTATTGTCATTTCCATCTGGATTGCCGTCGAGGCCATCCACCGGCTCAGCTCTCCGGTCACAGTACAGCCTAGGCTGATGATGATCGTGGCCGCTGCCGGCGTGGTGATGAATGGCGTGATCGCAGTTTTGTTGTGGCGCGTGGCTAGTGATGTGAACCTGCGTTCGGCATTTCTCCACATGGCCGGCGACACGCTTTCTACCGCCGCGGTGATCGCCGGCGGCGCGGGAATACTGCTGACCGGCAGGAACTGGATCGACCCGGCCCTCTCGTTGATCATTGCCGCGCTCATTCTCTGGAGCAGCATGGGCATCGTTCGCGAGACCCTCAACATTCTTTTGGAAGGCACGCCCCGCGGCATCTCGCTCACGGAGATTCGCCTGGGCATGGGCGCTGTAGAGGGAGTGGTCAACGTTCACGACCTGCACGTCTGGAGCCTGGGCTCGAACTCCAGCGCGCTGGCCTGCCACGTGACCATTGCCGACATTCCACCGTCGGAGAGCGCCTGCATTCTTGTGCGGCTCAACCAGGTGCTCAGGGAGCGCTTCCATATCAGCCACGCCACCATCCAGTTCGAACACATGGGCTGTGCGGAGTTGGAAGGCTGCGTCGTGCCCATGGATGAGATGGCTTGCGACCCTTCTCACTATCGCGGACACGCGCATTAGGGTAGCTCTGAGCAAGTCATGCCAGAAGCATACATTTCCTCAGGGGCTAAAAGCTCGCGTAGGCAGTGATGGGTCAATGTACGGGTTGAAGCCGTACGCTTCACTTATTATCGAGTTATCGGTTCGTGATTCCGAGATCGATGGAGGATTTGCGCTTGGTTCGCCTTCGTATTGCTCTTTTAGCACTTTTTATTGCATCGCTTCCGGTCGTGCCGGGATACGCCCGGAAGGCTCCGCAGGAAGCAAAGGCGGTTATCCTCTCCAGCCAGCAATTGATGGCGCTCGCCGGTGAGTACACGAATCCGGATGAGCCGGATGCGCCGCTGGATATCGACTGGACTGAAGGCCGTCTTTTTGTCGAGACGGAGCGCAATCCTCCCGCCGAACTCAAGCCACTTTCCGCCGACGAATTTATCATCTCCGACCCGAAGAACACCTACCGATTTACGCTCGATAATGCCGGCCACGGCGACAGCCTGACTCACTCCACCGAGCCTGACATCGTCTATCGCCGCACTGGCGATGCAGTCCGTCATGTCTTCCATGATTACAAGCGGACAGCCGTGATGATTTCCATGCGTGACGGAGTCAAGCTGCATACGGTCATTCTCAAGCCCGCCGACATAACTACGCCGCTACCATTTCTCATTCAACGCACACCTTACGGCGTGGACGGAACCAGCCGCGCATCATTTTTTTACGTTCGGCCGGAGCTGGCCCGCGACGGCTACATCTATGTTGCCCAGGACATTCGCGGCCGCTACAGGAGCGAAGGCGAGTTCATCATGAGCCGGCCGATGGCCGACCATCGCGACCCGAAGGCCACGGACGAAAGCACCGACGCCTACGACACCGTGGCCTGGCTGCTGAAGAATGTGGAGGGCAACAACGGCCGCGCGGGCTTCATTGGCACCAGTTATCCGGGCTTTCTGGCCATGGCGGCCGGCATCGACCCGCACCCAGCGGTCAAAGCAATCTCTCCACAGGCGCCGATGATTGATGCCTGGATGGGCGACGACTTTTTTCACAACGGCGCTTTCCGCCAGAGCTACGGGTACGACTACGTCCTCAGAATGGAGTCCGGCAAGGAAGAGATCATTCCTGACTACGGCAAGGACAAGGACGGCAAACCTCGCGATGGTTTTGATTTCTTTTTAGAACGCGGAAATTTTGCTGAAGACGTGAAACAGTCCTGCTCCAAAACATTGCCCACCTGGAAGCTCTTCCTGGAACATCCTTCCTATGATTCAGTCTGGAGCTCGCGAGGCGTACAGCATTTGCTCTCGGCAGTCGCTGTGCCCATACTTTCCGTGGGCGGCTACTACGACCAGGAAGATATGTTTGGCCCGCAAGTCGAGTACTCCACGCTCGAACCCCAAGACCGGAGCCACCAGAACTATCTTGTTCTCGGTCCCTGGCGTCACGGTTATTGGGCGTCCTCTTCGCGTCATCTCGGCAATCTCGACTACACGGAGCCCATCGGCAAGGAGTTCCGAGCGAAAATCGAGGCAAAATTCTTCGCTCACTATCTGAAAGATGCGCCCGGCGTGAATTCATCTGGCTTCGATCTGGAAGACACGGCCAGCTTTCAGACCGGCTCGAACACCTGGAAGTATTACTCTCACTTTCCACCAAAGGAATCACGAGCCACCAACCTATATCTTGAGGGGGCGGGCCGATTAAGTTGGAGCAGTTCGACCACGCAGGCAAAGACCAGCTATTTGAGTGACCCCGCCAATCCCGTTCCCTATCGCCATCGGCCCATTCAGGAGACTTATAGCGAAGGCTCGCAGTGGGGCAACTGGCTCACTGAGGACCAGCGTTTTGTCACGGAGCGCAAAGACGTGGCCGTGTGGAAGCTGCCTGTACTCAAGAAGGACCTGGTGCTGACCGGCGAAGTTTTCGTCGATATTTACGCCTCGACCACGGGTACGGATAACGATTTGGTGGTCAAGCTGATCGACCAGTATCCCGGCGACGATCCCGACATGAAGATGCGAGGCTCCCAACTGATGACCAATGCGGAAATCTTTCGCAGCCGGTATCTGAACAGCTTTGAAAAGGCGGCTCCGTTGAAAGCCGGCGCAATTCGCGAGTACAGGTTCTCGCTGCATGACGTGGATCACGTCTTCAAGACCGGCCACACGGTAATGGTGGAGATTCAGAGTACATGGTTCCCGCTCTACGACCGCAACCCGCAGAGCTTTGTTGCCAACATCATGACCGCCAAACCGGCCGACTACCGGCCGGCGACGATCACCATTTACTCTGGCGCTGGGCACGACTCAATGTTGCAGGTGCCACTGGTGGGCGATTTCGAGACAGCCGAGTGTTATTGAGCGGGGAGAGCGAAGTGGGTGGCAGCCTCACTTAGAAGTCACTGTCGGCGCAAACTCCAGTAGCTCCACCGGGGCGCCATGGTCGAGGATCATCGCCACGGTGACGCCCTCACTCGGGCTATTGGGAGGCATCAGGATTTCTTTTCCTTCGAGCGCCGCGGCGAGGTTATCCACTTCAAAGGCAACGTGGGGCACGGTCTTTACGATCTCCGGATAAGGCGCATCCGCGTCGAAGCGCATCCATTGAATGCCGCAGGGGCTGGATTCAAATCCTGATACATGAATCTTCAGTTCCGGCAGGTGTATTTCTCCCTGGCGCGGCGTTTGGGTTGGAATGCCAATGTGATGGTAACGCCAGCCCTCGACCGCAATCGCCGAGGGAGGCTCATGGTCCTGCCGCGCAGAGACCGTCGCGAGGTCAGCGTTTTTACCCAGGTTGCCGTTCATGCTATTGTCCTTTGGCCGAGTCTATCGATCGTATCATCGTACCTTGCCGCGACACGTCAGTTGCTTTTCAGGTGGTAACACTCAACTTGACACAGGATATGTGCGCACGTATACTGTGCTTATGAACATCACGCTCTCCATTGACGAGCAAATTGCAGAGCGCGCTCGGGAGAAGCTTCGCGCCGTGGGCAAAAGCCTGAACCAGGAGATTCGCGACCACTTGCAGCACCTGGCAGGGGACGACGATCTGGAACGCGCCATCGAACTTTTCGTGAAAACCTCTGGGAAAGGGAAACCCGACCCTGGTTGGAAGTGGAACCGGGATGAGATTTACGAGGACCGCGTAAAGTGGCCCCGGAAATGAGTATGAAGACTAGGCCGCCACGCTCGTTTCTCGACACCAATGTCCTGGTCTATTCCGACGATCCCAGAGACCCAACCAAGCAAGCCACGGCAATCGATCTGGTTCAGGATCACCTCCGCCTGCGGACCGGTGTGGTGTCGCTTCAGGTGCTTCAGGAGTACTTCGTCTCCACCACAGGAAAGCTAAAGCTCGATGCGGAGTTGGCCAAGCGAAGGGTTGAATTCTTTGCCAGGTTCCACGTAGCCGAGCCCACCGTTAGCGATATTCTCGCCGCCATCGACCTGCATCGGCTTCACAGTTTCCCCTACTGGGATGCGCTGGTGATCCGCTGCGCCAGCCAAAGCGGATGCAGCGTTCTTTTGACTGAAGATTTGCAGCACGGTCAGGTCATTGATGGCGTGCAGATCGTCAATCCGTTTCTTTAGATCACCATTACTCTAGCTTTACACTTGGACTGCAACCGTGCCGAGTGCTTTTAGCGGCAGCAAGATGGCTGTTCGCAATCAAAGATCGCCATCGCGCAACTGCCGTTTGCGGTATTCATCGATATAAATGGACATGGGCGCGGCCATAACATTGCGGTAGAGGCCCATCTTGAAGTAGAAGTAACTGGGGCTTGGATAGCCAGTTGTCGCATTCTCCAGGTTGGCCGTCACGCCCTTGAAATCGACCACCTGCTTTCCGTCGAGCCATACCTTTACGCGCCCGTCTTCGCGCGGCGAAAATCGCGCCTGAATCCGGAAGTCTAGCCAGCGGTTGCGGAATTCGCCCTTTTCCCTGTAAAGGACGATGAACTGCTTGCCGATGTCCTGCGTGATGCGCAACTCGCCGGATATGTAGCGAAGAGCCAGCACGGGGCTGTCATTGCATTTGCGGCTGTCGGGACAGAACTGCTTCCATTGCGCGATCACCAGCCTCGTGGGCACGATGGGAAAATCTTTCGGAAAGAACATGCTGAAGGAATACTCGTAGGCGACCCCCTCTTTCGAAGTGAGCTTCCTGGCTTCCAGCAGTTCATCGCGCTCGCTGTCGCTGTCGCCGTTCTGCCCAGCTTCAAATTCATCGCGCGGATGCACGGTGATCTTCACCGCGCCGGAGCCGGCACGAACAATCTCCGACTGCATCTCCACCGCGCCGGGACTAAAACGGCTGGTCTCCCAAAGCTTGCTCAGCTTCGGACCATCGAACCCGTCATAAACGTCGATGTTCGCTGCGAGCGCATTTACCCTAGGATCGGCGGAGATAGATTGCGCTACGATGCCCATATCCGTGCACGTAAAGAGAAGAAATGTAAAAAGTAAACCACCGAAAATGACTATAAGCCGCATGTCAGCTCTCCGGCCCGGGAACCCGTTACCCACGCTCGTCATTATCATAAAGCCCTATATTTCTTCTATGCTACTTTTTACGCTAGAATAGAGGCAGCAGTATGATTCTCCATCAGCCCATCTCGGCCCTGCTCTAGCGGCTCCCGCCGCCTACACTTTTTCTCTGCTTATCTCCATTTCCCCAAAGAACAATTCGTAACAAGCCCTTTTGCGGGCTAATAAGGATTCATCATGATTGAGCGTCTGGAACAAATGGAGAAGCGCTACGAGGAGCTCTCCACGCAGCTCTCGCAGCCCGAGATTGTGAATGACCGCGAAAAATATCAGAAGGCGGGCAAGGCGCTCAGCGCTCTGGAAACTCCGGTAATGAAGTACCGCGAGCTGAAGGTAGTGCGACTGGCGCTGGCGCAGGCGCGCGCCATGCTGGCCGACCCGGAGATGAAGGAGATGGCTGAAGAGGAGATCGCCCAACTTGCGCCGCGCGAGCCGGCCCTGGAAGAAGAGATCAAGATGCTGCTGCTGCCCAAGGACCCCAACGACGAGAAAAACGTGATTCTGGAAATCCGCGCGGGGACGGGTGGCGACGAGGCCTCGCTCTTTGCCGCCGAAATCTTTCGCATGTACACACGCTTTGCCGAGCAGCACCGCTGGAAGGTCGAAGTGCTGTCCACTTCCGAGTCCGGTGTGGGCGGCTACAAGGAAGTGATCGCCATCATCGAGGGCGAGCGCGTCTACTCGCAGATGAAGTGGGAGAGCGGCGTGCATCGCGTACAGCGCGTTCCGGAGACCGAGACGCAGGGGCGCGTACACACCTCGGCGGTGACGGTGGCCGTGCTGCCCGAAGCCGAGGAAGTGGACGTGAAGATCGAGGCCAAGGACATTCGCATTGACACCTTCTGCTCGTCTGGTCCCGGCGGCCAGTCGGTGAACACCACTTACTCCGCCGTGCGCATCACCCACATTCCGACAAACACGGTGGTGAGCTGCCAGGACGAAAAATCGCAGATCAAGAATCGCGAAAAGGGAATGCGCGTGTTGCGCTCGCGGCTCTATGAAGTGGAGATGGAGCGGCAAAATGCTGAGCTGGCCAGGGAGCGCAAGCAGCAGGTGGGTACCGGCGACCGCAGCGAGAAGATTCGCACCTACAACTTCCCGCAGAACCGGCTGACCGATCACCGCATCGGTCTGACACTGCACCAGCTCGACCAGGTGCTGGATGGCCGCCTGCAACCTATCGTCGACGCGCTGATTACCCACTACCAAGCCGAGCAATTGAAGGCCGGCAACTGAGCTGGCCGATGCGATCCATGCCCTCGTTGCGCCATCATCTCGATCTTGGTGAATTCGTGCTGAAGGATGGTCCACATCCTGAGAGAGCGCGCCTGGACGCGGAACTATTGCTGACGCACACGCTGAAGAAAAGCCGCGCCTGGCTGTTGGCTCACGGCGATGAGTTACTTTCTGATGAGTTATTCCTGCGTTACACCGAGTTATTGGAGCGACGCCGTTTAGGCGAACCTATCCAGTACATCACAGGCGAATCCGAGTTTTTTGGCTTGTCGTTTCGAGTTATGCCGGATGTGCTGATTCCGCGGCCGGAGACCGAGCACCTGGTCGAAAAGGTAATCGAGCTGGCCGCGCGCTTTGAACAGTCGCGAATCGTGGATGTCGGTACAGGCTCGGGGGCGATTGCCGTGTCGCTGGCCCACAAACTGTCCCACGCATTCATTACGGCAACCGAAATTTCTTCGCGCGCTCTTACTATTGCCGAGGAAAATGCAAAGCACAACGGAACTTCTATTCGCTTTCTGCAGGGTGACTTGCTTGCACCGGTTGCCGATGAGCGCTTCGAGATAGTCGTTTCCAATCCGCCCTATGTGCCCAGTGGAGACCGCGCCACGCTCTCCGTCGAGGTGCGTGAGTACGAGCCCGCGCTGGCGCTGTTTGCGGGAGACGATGGACTCAATGTTATCCGCCGTCTCATCCCCGCGGCTTTCGGCGCGCTCACACCCGGTGGCTATGTGGCGCTAGAAATCGGCTACGGCCAATCGACGGTGATTACCGATTTGCTTGCCCGCGCTGGATTTGATCAGATCGAATTGGTTCCCGATCTGCAAGGAATTCCCCGTGTCGCATGCGCACGGCGGCCGTGGATCTCTCCGCACCTCACCCGGCAGGCGGTTCTTTCAGGCGCATGTGGAGGTTGAACACCAGCAGGGTGAGGATTCCAAAGACCATGGCCATCAGCGCCAGGGGCGCGCCGAAGGGATATCCTTCGGACAGCGATAAGCGAATCAGGATGGTGGAGACTACGAACGCGGCGTTGCGAAAGACCAGTTCATAGACCCCGGAGACCACCAGCGACAGAATCAGGATGAGAACATCGGTGAAGATCATCACGGTGAACAGGTCGTTATAAAACGTGGTTGCGGACTCGATGGTTCCTTGCCCGGTCAGGAGCGTGCTGCGGATGGCGAGGACCAGGAGGCCAATGTTGTAAACAGCCATGCCCAGCAGAAGTGTGGCAAGCCCAATAGCAACCACCTTCTTTTGGGCAATGAACAGCGCCGCTCCACGCGACGGGATAGCCGTTCCTGACGGCTGCATGCGCTGTAACGACACGTGCCGAAAGACGCCCACCAGGAAGAACATCAGGAATCCGCCCCACATATCCAAGAAGGCGGGCAGAGCATCCATGCCCAAGCGGTGCTGGGTAACCAGATCGCCGGCCGCGGCAATGTCTTTGAAGACATCGCGGATGAAGATCAGCGAAACAATCTCGAACTGGTTGGCGATGGAGCGCGTCGTCGATGCGGGCAGCGCCGCAATGAGGATCAGCACCTCGTAGAAGAGGATGAAGTTGAACGGCGTGGAAATTGCGGAAAGGTAGTTTTGCCCGGCCTCGGCGATCAACAGCGGAGGATGCGCAAGCGAGCGGGCAAGAAAGATCAGCGCCAAATGAATCACAAAACCGGCAAGACCCAGGAAGATGACTAACTGGCGGAGCATGGCCTTGTTGGTCTCGGAAAAGAACATGTCGTACAGGGCATCGATCCGCAGCCAGAGGCGGACGAGTATCCTGCTCTTGACCTGACCGGATTCGTTCTGCGCGTTTGCCATTGTCTCCGCGGATGCGTCAAAGCTAGATTACCGTATTCGACCCGCAGGGGGACAAGGTTTATCTCAATACAAATGCGGGGCAGCGGCCACCCTTCCTGGGCCAATGCAGTCAGGGGGTGCCTGCTTGTGCCGGCAACTGAATTGATTTGGTTGAAATATAGAATCGTGCAATAATGGCGTCAAATGGGAGAAATCGTGCAAGCTTTTCTGCGCAAAGTTCTGATTGATTCTCACGTCGCGGCTGTCACGATTGCGATGCTGATCTTCACATCCATCGCAACTGCAATCGGAGCTCTGTGGTACCCATCTTGGCGCATTCTCTCTATTTTGATCACCGCAGTGTCGACCCATGATATTTCCGATATCCCGCGCGACCTCGATACCTTAACTCACGATGAGAATTTAGCGGTCTCTCTTTTTATCCTTCTTTTCGCCCTGATCAATCTGGCTGCCGTCTGGCTTCTGTCCCGCTGGATCTATGGCGCGGGGCCGCTGCGCAGTCTGGGCAGATACAAGGAAAAACTTACGAGGAAAACCCATGCTTGAACAACTGAAGACAGCTCTTGCCAATATGAGGACCGCTCTGGTTGACAGCTTTGTAGGCGCCATCGCTGTTGGCTGGCTATTTGCAGATGGAATTGCGCGCTTCGTGAGCATCTTGACAGAACCTTTTCAGCGCTGGCTCGCGCAACGGCAGTTTTGGAATGCCAATCACTATAGCTCAGCCGCACCAGGGTACCCGTTTCCTGATGCTCTCTCCATACTGCTCACGTCCGTGCTTTTGTTGCTGATTGCTTATGGGTTGCTGCGCTGGCTTTATTACCCACCCACTGAAAAACAGGATCAAGAACAGCCGCCGGAGCCAGAGCATGGCGCATGAGATCGGGAGCTTGTCGTCTGCTGAGGCGCTTCCAACGTCTATGTGGGTAGGGTGATCTTCCCGCTCGCAGGAGTGGTCATGAAAATCCGTCTGTTGCCCGCAATCGTCTTCGGCCTCGCGCTTACCCTAGCTGCCTCCGCTCAGGATGCAAACCCGCGCGGTGGACGCGGCGGATGGGGCGGCGGAGTTGGATTCGGCATGGGTGGTGGAGCCGGCATTACTGGAACCGTGACCGAAACCGCGGTCAACCACTACACAATCAAGACCGATGCTGGCGATACTTATACGGTTTATTTCAGCGCCAACACCCGTATCCTCAAGCAGGCAGCCCAGCGCCGGGGTGAGAGAGGCGAGGGCGGCGGCAATCCCCCGCAGACGCTTAAACCCACCGACATCAAGGTGGGCGACGCGGTCGGTGTCATGGGAGAAGCGGATGCGGCAGCCAAATCCGTAGGAGCGATATACATTGTGCAGTTTGATCCCGAGCACGCCAGGCAGATCCGCGAGAGGCTGGCAAACTACGGCAAGACCTGGCTTCAGGGCAGGGTGACGGCTATCAACGAAACAAAAATCACGCTACTCGGCATGATGGACAACGCCGCCCACGCTTTTGTGGCCGACGAGGACACCACTTTCCGCAAGCGCCGCGAACCGATCACACTGGCCGATGTTCAGGTGGGCGACGTGGTGCGCGTCGAGGGCGCCGTGAAGAATGGAGTCTTCGTAGCCGCGTCGGTTGCCGTTATGGGCATGACGCCGGGAGGAACGTCGACTGTTCCGCGCGATACCGCTCCTACGCCGCAACCCAAATAGGCTTGATTGGAATCCTGGGCTAAGAATCGAATCCACACCCTAGCGAGGAAGACCTGTCCACCCACCCCAAGGAGCAAGAATCGCTCTTGGGGGATCCCGCGCCGCCGGGGACCTCGAGACATGGTGTACCCACCTCCCATTTATCAAAGATAGAAAAATGGTAAGGTTCGTCAGACAGCCGATTTCAGAGCCTCCTCAGCCCACACGACGGCTTCGGTATAGCAACGCAAGACCTCATCCGCGTTCAGCATATATTTCTGTAGGATCGCATCGCATGACGCCCAATCGCCGCGCTCGTGGCACTCCAGCCATTCGAGCAGGCTGCGTTCACGGTTAGTCGTACCCTGGAGCGCCTGGCGAATCTCTTCGCGCAGCGGCAGCGACGGGATCAGTTTTTCCATGGGAAGACACATCATGGCGGGCAACAGGCTCAGCATGCCTAGCAGATACTGCTCAGCGGGATGCAGCATGCACAGAGCAGAGGCCAGTTCGCAGAATCGTCCGCGCACAAAAACCATGTGCAGAATGGCGGGAGGTCTGCCGGCGTTCCATTCACTGGCTATGGCCAGCGTCAATACCCGGCGAAGCATGTCTTCGCCCATCATCACCACCGCCGCCTCGATGGAGCGGACCTCCTGGCGGATGGCGCTGATGGGGGAGTTAGCTAGCCGGAGCAGACGATGGGCTAGGGAAGGGTCGCGCTTGACCAGCCGACCTACCTGACGCAGAACCAGCGGCTCGCACTGCAGTTGTTGCAGGATCTCCATGTGCAACATGCAGTTGGAGGGCACGGTGCGATTCTTGAGCAGAATGGGACGGCAAAAGTAATAGCCCTGAAAGAGAGTGAACCCCTCAGTGCAGGCCTGCTGATAATCTTCCTGCGTCTCGATCTTCTCCGCCAGCAGGATGGCCTTGCCGCCTTGCAGTTTCTGCAACTGGAGTTGCCGGGCCTTGGCGTCCAAGGCGAGAAAATCCACCTTGATGTAGTCGGCCAGTTCCACCAGCGGCACGAACTGCGGCTGCCAGACAAAATCGTCCATTGCTATGCGAAAACCCTTCAGTTTTAGATCCTTGCAGGTCGTGATCAGCTCTTCCGTCGGCTCCAGCGATTCGAGCACTTCAAGGACGGTGGAGCTGGGCGGCAGGACTTTCACCAGCCCCGCGGTGAGCGACTCGCTGGTGCAGTTCACAAAGGCCGGCAACCCGCCGGTCAGTTGTTCCAGGCCAAAGACCACCGTATTGTCGAGCATGGTGCAGGTGGCCATGTTGCCATCGCCACAGAAGAACGCCTCCGGTCCCGCCCTGAACAGCAATTCATAGCCATGCACCCTTCCGCGCAGGTCCATGATGGGCTGCCGCGCAAGGTAGCGAATTCCACCCGACAACTCGGGCAGGGAAGCCGTGGGACTCCTGACAGGAAGAATCTGAGTGGCCATGCGTACCGTCCTTCATGTTTATCGGCTGGGCGCGGCCTGAACTTGAATATAGCTTTACCCGCCGGAAGATTCTCATTCAAACGTTGCTAAAAGCGCCACCCCCGATCGGAGACCACGGACTGCCGAGCCCTGGCGCGGCTAGCTCACGGACTGAACAGCTGCCTCGGCCCACACCAGGGCTTCGGAATAGCAACGGACGACACCTTCCACATTCAGCCCATTTTTCTGAAGAATCGCATCACACGCGTCCCAATTGCCTAGTTCGTGGAACTCCAGCCACTGAAGCAAAATGCGTTCGGAATTGGCTTGGCCCAGGAGCGCTTCGCGAATCACCTTACGCAGCGGCAATGTCGGGGTCAGTTCTTCCATGGGTAGCCGCATCATGGCCGGCAACAAGCTCATCATTCCCAGCAGGTATTGCTCGGTGGAGTCGAGTTCGCAACCGGCGGCGGCCAATTCACAGAATCGTCCGCGCACAAAGGCCATGCGTAGAATCTCCGCCGGCTGTCCGGTGTTAAGTTCGCTGGCGATGGCCAGCATGGCAATGTGGCGGAAGGTGTCCTCGCCCACGGCCAGCAGCGCCGCCTGTATGGAAGTCACCTCTTGCCGGATGGCGCACATCGGCGAGTTGACCAGCCGCAGCAACCGGTAGGTGAGTGATGCATCGCGCTTGAGCAGCCCGGTCAACTTGCGTAGGTCGAGCACCTCGCTTCGCAGAGCTATTAGAATCTCAACGTGGGAGAGCCGGTTGGCGGGAATCTTCTGATTTTCCAGCAGGACGGGGCGGCAGAAATAATAGCCTTGAAAGAGCGTGAAGCCTTCCACGCAGGCCTGCTTGTACGCCTCCTGGGTTTCGATCTTCTCGGCAACCAGCGCTACGGTAACGTCGTGCAGCCGCTGGATCAGGCGTTTCCGTTCCTCGAAGCCGGTCAGTAGAAAGTCCACCTTGATGTAGTCGGCAATTTCGACCAGCGGATCGAAGTTAGGTTTCCAGGTGAAATCGTCAAGCGCCAAGCGGAAACCCGAGGCCTTCAGCTTGCGGCAGGCGGCAATCAGGTCGGTTGTGGGGTCCAGGCCTTCCAGTATCTCCAGCACGGTCATGCCGGAAGGCAAAACATGCACCATCTCCTCAATCAGCGACTCACGGGTGCAGTTTACAAAGGCCGGCAAGCCGCCGGTTAGCTTTTCCAGTCCGAAGATGACCGTATTGTCGAGTATGATGCGGGTGGCAAAGTCGCCATCGCCACGGAAGACGACCTCCGGCCCGGCGCGGAAGAGCAATTCGTAGCCATGCACACGCCCGTGTAGGTCCATGATGGGCTGGCGCGCCAGATAGCGCAGCACACCTTCAAGCTCGGGCTGCGCGAGTTGCGTGTTCGGAGTCCATACAGCTTGTGTCGCCATGCGCACCTTCCCGCATGGTTTATCGGCGGGTCAGGCGCGTATCTAAATGAAATTGAGGAAATTATGGACGCCGGAGTAACTTCTTGGCAGCTTTCTGGAGCAATCTCATCCTCCCATGAACATCCCGCCGTTCACGTCCAGCACGTGGCCGGTAATGTAGGAGGCCGCATCCGAGGCGAGGAATTTGACTACCTGGGCAATATCCTGGTCCGTTCCGCGCCGGCCAAGAGGAATATTAGCCAGCATTGCCGCGCTTACCTTTTCGTCCAGCACCGCGGTCATGGGAGTTTCAATGTAGCCCGGCGCCACGGCATTGACGGTAATCCCCCGCGAGGCAACCTCGCGCGCCAGCGATTTCGTCAGCCCGATCAGCCCGGCCTTGGAGGCGGCGTAGTTCACCTGGCCGGCCTGGCCGGCTCGGCCCACCACGCTGGCCATGTTTATGATTCGTCCCCAGCGGTTCTTGATCATGGGCCGCAGCAGAGCCTGGGTCAGCAGGAAAGGCCCGGTCAGGTTGATGGCCAGGACGAGGTCCCAGTCGGCGCGTTTCATTTTCATCATCAACTCGTCGCGGGTAATGCCGGCGTTGTTGACCAGGATTTCGACCTTGCCGAAACGCTCGAGGATTGTCTTGGCCCCGGCCTCAATTGATTCCTGATTGGAGACATCCAGCCGAAAGGCCGCGGCCGTGCCGCCCAGCGCCTGAATCTCCGCCTCAACCTGCGCCAGCTTTTCCTCGTTGATGTCCGCCACGGCCAGCGTAGCCCCGGCCCGCGCCAGTTCCAGCGAAACAGCCCGCCCGATTCCTTGCGCAGCCCCGGTTACCAGCGCAATTCTTCCCTGCAAATCCGCCATATTGCTTATTGTCCTCCACGCGCAGATTTCCGCGCCCTTTCAGTCCTGATTATAGATGGGCAATGTTTACTGTTCGCAGTATGCAGTTATTACCCCGAAGGCAAGGGCTCTTGACATTCCTAAAAGATTTTTCCTAAAAGTGTGTTTTATTCAGCAAGGACGCGGAGATTCTTTAAATTTATGGCATTGTTTTCTACTTTGATGCGAAATAATCCGCAACGATTTCAGAGATAAATTATACCCCAGGGGGGTATGGGAGGGGGGAGGGGGTGGGGTGCCTTTCTGGTAATGATAATCGCTGTGCTATGTTGGCATTTAAGTACATACGGCGCTTCACCTTCGGGTTGAACATTCTCCACTCCCAAAATGATTGTGCGCCGGGGGAAGGTAATGATCTGCAACCGAAAAGGAAGAAGATGCGTTTGCCCTGGCGATTACCCCAAGGGCGTGGCCGCCACAGTGACGGGCCGCGTCACCATGGCTGGCTGCACCAACTCCGCCGGCCACACATAAACCGCCAGTTGGCGCGAGTAGTGCAGCACAGGCTCCTGGTCCGGCAGCCGAATCCCGAGCACCTCGGCCAGATCGTTCTGCTCAATCTCCGCCTCAGCTTCTTCGAGCGGCCAAGAGGAGTGGTGCAGGTTTGCCCGGATGGGCTGTCCGGCCCGGTTGGTCGAAAAGAGGCAGTAGCGCTCAAGCAGGAAGTGCTCCAGCGTTCCGGGGCGGCTCTCCGCCAGCTTCAGAGATGGGCCCAAACCGCGGTAGCGTACCTTGAAAACCACTGTCCGGCCGGCAAATCGCCTTCGGCTATAGAATGAAAACTCCCGCTCTGTGCGCTGTTCCAGATGCATCTTTGCCCAGTGGTATGGCAGGCGATAGAAAGCGCGCCCCGCCGCTACCGCCAGCAGGTTGCTGGCATCCAATGAGAGACAGACCACCCCGGGCGTTCCAGTCCGCTCTTCGCGGACGTAGGTGCGCAAACTCAGGTCGGGAAAGCTGCGCGCTCCGGGAATCGGAGGCAGTCCGCGTACCTTGATCTGGTCCATCCGGAAGGGCATGATCCCCAGCCACGCAGAGCCTTGGAAGGTGTCTACCTGCAAGCCCTCAGGCACCAGCGGCGCCAGCGACGAGGCCGGAACCGGCCAGTGAGCGAAGAGCAAATTGTTCCAGCGCTGGGAGATCAGCCAGCGGCCTGAAGGCAAGGGATGCGGATCGTTCGATGTGTGTATCGGATACTCCCGCATGGCCCGGTTGCTCCTTATCCTGCCCAATTGCTCTTGAAGCGTGCCTGGAACGGCAAAGCGAGCGCCAACCTCAATCCGCCCCCATGCCGTATTCTGTTCGCGAGACCTCAGCAATGTCCAGTGAATCTATTATGCCCCCCGGCGCACGCAACCAGACGGAAGTCTTCGCCATCCACGGAGCCGACCCGGAAATGCTGGCCTACGCCATGGCCAGGTACTCCCGCTCCTCACTCTCCATGCGCGAGTCGCTGGCCGAGATCAGCTCGCAGCGCGCCGAGCAGTTTCTCAATACCTTTTATTTTCAATACGGCCACCGCTCCATCGCCGACCTGGCCCACGTCGCCATGGCCGTGGAAAGACTCAGCCTGCTGGCCGCCATCGTGCTGGTTGACGAGCAGCGGTGGGACGGCCAGGAGCGATCAACAAGGTATCAGAACTTCCTCAATTCCGGCTGGTTTTTTCCGGATTTCGGCGCGGATTCAGGGTCGGCACGGCTTTATTCCGAGACTATCGAAGGCCTGTTTGGCGCCTATAAGCGCACCAATGATGCGGTTTTTAATGCCCTGCGTCGGCGTGTCGCCTGTCCGGAAGGAATGAAACCCGAGGCCTACGAGCGAACTCTCAAGGCTCGCGCCTTCGACGTAGCCCGCTACCTGCTTCCCTTGGCCACCAACACCTCGCTGGGCCAGATTGTGAACGCGCGGACGTTGGAGACACAGGTCTCGCGGCTGCTCTCCCACCCAGCCGCCGAGGTGCGCGACCTGGGAATCAAGCTACGCGAAGCCGCCACCGGCCCCGCCTGGAAGGTCAACGCCCAGGCCGGCGTGGCTTTCGTTGAAAAGCTCAAAGTGGCGGAAGCCTTGTATCAGGGCACGACTTCAGTCGTGCCGCAAACGCAGCAAAAAGAAGGTGGGGCTTTAGCCCCTGAGGGAAATTCACCCTTAGCAGCCGAAGCCGCCAACCTGCTTACCCGCGAGGTGCGCTCTGCCCCCACGCTGGTCAAGTACGCCCAGCCCAACGACTACGAGATTCAGACCCGCGCTGAACTGGCCCAGGCCGCGTGTGAAATTCTGAAGGGGCTGCCCATCGCGGATGCCCCCCTAGTCGATTTGGTTGAGTACACCGAATCGCTTGAGGTCGAGCTGGCCTCCACGCTGCTTTACTTGGCCAGCCACCATCCCTACCGGCAGATTCGCGACCTGGTTGCCGGGCTGCCCGAGGCTCGCGTGGCTGAGATTGTAGAGCTGGGCCTGCGGCACCGCGGTAAGCATGATGAAGCGCTACGCGCCTTTCACTCAGGAGCGGCTTTGCGCTTCGACATGCTCATGGACATCGGTGCTTTCCGCGACCTGCACCGCCATCGCCGCTGCACGCAGATTATCCAGCACTTCACTACCCTGCACGGCTACGAGACGCCCGCCTCCGGCGACTTTGGTCCGGAGGTCAACATTCTTGCAGAGGCCGGCGTCCTGGCCGATTACCAGTCGGCCATCGACGCCGCTCACTCCGCTAGCACGCGAATCGCAGCCAGCCAGGCGCCCGAGGCCGCGCAATCCGCCCTCTATCTGCTGCCGCTGGCCACGCGCGTCCGGAGCCTCTTCAAGATGGACTTTGCCGAGGCGCAGTACATCATCGAACTGCGCTCAGGCCCCGCAGGCCACTTCAGCTACCGCCGCGTCGCCTGGGAGATGTATTTAGCGCTTCAGCGTCAGCACCAGGCGCTGGCAAAGCACATCCGCGTTACGGATTTCACCCAGCCTATCGACTTGCTGCGGCGGTAGCCTCAGCCCGCCGGCTCCAGGTGCGCGGTAAAGTGCCTCAGGAAGGGCGCCTCGTAGGTCAGCCGCAGGCCTTTGATCTTGTCGCGCCGCGCGAAGACCTGCAAGATGATCTCCACCACGTAATCGATGTGGCTCTGCGTGTAGACGCGTCGCGGAATGGCCAGCCGCACCAGCTCCATTTGCGCCGCCGCGCCGAACATCAGGCTACCAATCTCTACCGACCGGATGCCGCCTTCCAGGTACAGCTCTGCGGCCAGCGCCACGCCGGGAAACTGATCCACAGGAATGTGCGGTAAAAAGGCTTTGGCGTCAAGATAGATGGCGTGACCGCCCGGAGGCTGCACAATGGGCACGCCCTGCTCGGCAATATGGTTGCCAAGGTATGCCGTTGAGGCGATCCGGTAGCGCAGGTAGTCCTCCTGCAACGACTCTTGAAGGCCCACCGCTACGGCCTCCAGATCGCGGCCGGCAAGCCCGCCATAAGTGGGATAGCCCTCGGTCAGAATCAGCAAGTCCTTTTCCTGGCGGGCCAGAATGTCATCGTTGGTGCACAGAAAGCCGCCGATATTGGCCATGCCGTCTTTCTTGGCGCTCATGGTGCAGCCGTCGCCCAGCGCGAACATCTCCTTGGCGATCTGCTTGGGCGTCTTGCCGGCGTAGCCCGGCTCGCGCATCTTGATGAACCAGGCGTTCTCGGCAAAGCGGCAGGCATCGAAGTACAGAGGAATCTCGTGCTGGTGGCAGACCGAGGCGACAGCCCGCACATTTTCCATGGAGACCGGCTGCCCGCCGCCGGAGTTGTTGGTCACCGTAAGCATGACCAGCGGAATGCGATCGCGCCCCACGCGAGCAATCAACGCCTCCAGCGCCGCCACGTCCATGTTGCCCTTGAAGGGAAGGCGAGTGCCGGGTTGCCGCGCTTCCGGCAGCAAAAGGTCAACCGCTTCGGCCCCGACGGCCTCGACATTGGCGCGGGTGGTATCAAAGTGCGTGTTGTTCGGCACCACGTCGCCCGGCTTGCACATCACTTTGAACAGGATGCGTTCCGCGGCGCGTCCCTGGTGGGTGGGGATGACGTGGGTGTAGCCAACGATGCTTTGCACGGAGTCCTTGAAGTGATCGAAGCTGCGGCTTCCGGCGTAGCTCTCGTCGCCCTCCATCACCGCCGCCCACTGGTGCGTGGACATGGCGCCGGTACCGGAGTCGGTGAGCAGGTCGATCAGCACATCGTCGGCATGGAGCAAAAAAAGGTTATAGTGCGCTGCTCCCAGCAAACCCTCCCGCTCCTCGCGGGTGGTCCAGCGAATGGGCTCAACGCTCTTGATGCGAAAAGGCTCGAAGATGGTTTTGGTAGGCATGAAAAAACTCCTGCGGCGAGGCGGTTCGTTCTAGCAGTGCCATCCTACGGCCTGGAGAGCCCGCGGCGCAACCCGCATATGCCTTCCGCTGCTAGAATCACCTGAGAGCCTCCATGAGCGTAAGCGCCCTCTATCCTGGAACCTTCGACCCGCCGACCAACGGCCACCTTGACCTGATCGAGCGCGGGGCTAAGTTGTTTGACCACCTCATTGTCGCCGTTCTTAACAATCCGGGAAAAGACCCCCTGTTCACTGTCGAGGAGCGGGTAGAGATGCTGAAGGAATCAACCGTCGCACTGAAAAATGTGTCAGTGGCCACCTTCGACGGGCTGATGGTGGAATTTGCGCGCAAGCAGGGAGTTTCGGCGGTGCTGCGCGGCATCCGCGCCATCAGCGACTACGAATACGAGTTCCAGATGGCGCTGATGAACCGCCGCCTGGCCCCGGAGATCGAAACCGTTTTTCTGCAACCTGCCGGCCGCTACTCCTTTGTCAGCTCGCGCATGTTAAAGGAAGTCTTCAGCTTTGGCGGCGACGTCAGCGGCCTGGTGCCCCCCAACGTGCTCAAGCGCCTGCGCAACCGCATGGGCGCTAGCTGACACGAAAAACCCAGGCCTCGATATTGAAGCCTGGGTTTCCGCGACCAGTTGCCGCAATACAGCCGAAGAGATTACCGAACTACCTCAAGAACGACCTCGACATCCAGGTGCCGCGTGCTTCCCGGCACATCAAGCGATCCCAGCATGACCGGCTTGCCCGGTGTCAGGAGCGCGGTATTCTGCAAATTTGCCTGCCGAATCACCGAATCGCCCCTTCCCACGGTTGATTGTTCCTCTGAGACGCTGGTCTGCTCCACCTTGGAATCGGCCAAAACCCCTGCCACGGATTCTTTCAAGCGCACATAAATGGTCAGGCCAACATCCACATATTGAAACTCGGTACGTTCTGGCACTTCCGGCTTGGTGGTTGCTGTGGCAATGGGGACCTTGCTGCCAAGCCTGATTCGCCCGTCATTGCCCGGATTGACCGTCAGGGAAAAATGCTGCGTTCCAAGATGCTTGCTGCCATCTATCTCCGTGAGCGTGTAGGTTAGCCGGTAGGTGACCGGCGCAGTCTCAATCTTCGTTTCGCTTGCCTTTGGCGTAGACGCATCCGTTTGCGCAAAGACTCTTGCTCCGCCGCAGCTCAGCAACAATGAAATTGCCAAAATTCCGATTGTCCGTTTCATGGTATTCCTCTCTTTTACTCCGTGGGTTGATTTGGTTCCTGAATGTCTTTGCTGGATTGATCGACGAACTTTTGAAACTCCGCTTCGCTCTCCGCTTCCTCCCTTGCTTGAACCTCTGGGTTCAACATCGCCATCACCTGCGGATCCCCAAGATGGACGGCGCGCAGCAACAGCTTTTCCTCATTGGTCAAGGGCGCTTCCGGCGCAGGGTGGCTAGGAACGCGCATATCACGAAGCAGCACGGCCTCTTCTGCGCTGATCGTTTTCACTCTTCGCATAGGCGTCGCAACTCTGATTGGCGATCTGGTTGACGTGAGGGGTTTCTGCGACAAGAGCAATGCTTCTTGTGCGTCTCCTGCCGATTCCGCCGGAGCCGCGTGATGCTGAGCTTGCGTCGATGGTTGCCCGTGCCGATATATAGCTGTGATTGCAAGGAACAAGCATGCGGCTACCACACTCACGATTGCAACGCCCCACGTCCAGGATGGTTTTGCGGCCTGGCGCTGAGATGTACGCACCTCGACCGTAGCCAGGATGCGGCGCTCCAGGCCCGGAGAGGCTTGGGCGTCTCGCAAGCCTGCCAACACCTTGCCGATGGTTTCCTCGGAATTGATCATCGCCCACCTCCTTGTTCTTCGAGCCTTTCGCGCAGCCGCGTTCGCGCGCGGAAAAGCAATGCTCGAACCGCGGACTCGCTTCTTCCCACAACCTTCGCCATCTCCGCCGTACCCAGCTCCCCGATGGCGGAGAGCAACAGGACGCAACGCTCCGCCCTAGGAAGTCTATCCATTTCGCGCAACACGGAACTCATGCGCTGCGCTTCAGCCAGCCTTTCGTCGGCTGGCGCCGTGTTCGTCGCCAGACTCTCCGCAAAGCTCTCATCTATCTGCTCGGGCCGGATGCGGCGTCTTCGGTCAAGAGCCAGATTCCATGCAATCCGAACCAGCCAAACACGCATATCGCGGATTGCCTGAATAGACCGGCGACTTTCGATTACCCGTACAAAGACGTCTTGCACCACATCCTCGGCCTCTGCCTGGTTCCGCAGAACCGAGTGAGCCACGCGGAAAAGGAGCCGGGAGTAGGTCACCACGAGAGCCGCAATGTCGATCTCCGGCTGAGCGATCTCCGTGGAAAACAAAACCAAGCTGCCTCCCTCAACCGACGCCATATGCCCCTTCTATCCAGACAGACGCCCCACCTCTGCCTTAGCTCGACAATTTTTCCGGCTGGTTGACTCGTGCCATTCCTGCCCTTGCAGATTATTTCCGCTATCCTGCTACCCTGAACTCACGGTCGGTCCTTTCGGAAGGGTCGATCCGGTTTGTACCCCCGAGGCAGGTACACCCTCCCCCCCTATTTCCTGCGTAACTGTGAAACTGTGGAGGGATTGTCTTCCGTTCTTGCATTTGCCCTGCCTGAGACCTGCTGGTTTTGCTCTGGCTGAAAAATCTGTAAAAATAGAAGCAGCTATGACAAACTCCTCTTCTCCCCAAGTCTTTGCCGGCCGAATTGGCCGGATCGAGGTCTCCGCCACCATGGCCGTGGCCGCCGAGGCTGCCAAGCTGCGCGCCCAGGGCGCCAATCTGGTCGATTTCGGCGCGGGCGAGCCGCACTTCAACACTCCCCGCCACATCAAGGACGCCGCCATTGCCGCCATCGAGGCCAATTTCACCCGCTACACCGTGGTTCCCGGCATTCCCGAGGTGCGCAAGGCCATCGTCGAGCGCCACGCCATGGACTTCGGCTCCGACTACGGCCTCGACGAGGCCATCTTCACCACCGGCGGCAAGCTGGCCCTCTTCGACGCCGTTCAAATCCTCGTCGACCACGGCGACGAGGTCATCTTGCCCGTTCCTTACTGGGTCAGCTTTGCGGACATCATCCAGTACGCCGGCGGCAAGGTGGTCTTCCTCAAGACCCAGGAAGCGGAGAACTTCCGCATCACGGCTGACGCCATCGAAAAGGCCATCACGCCCAAGACCAAGGCCATCATCCTCAATTCGCCCTCCAACCCGGCCGGGTCAGTGGTTTCGGCGGAGGACCTGGAGCGCATCGTCCACCTGGCCCATGAGCGTCGGATCTTCCTCCTGCTGGACGAGTGCTACGTCTATCTGAACTATGCCGGCAAGCCGGTCTCCGGCGGCTCGTTTGCCTGGGCCAAGGAGCATCTTGTCATTCTCGGCTCACTGTCAAAGACTTACGCCATGACCGGCTGGCGGGCGGGCTTTGCATTGGCGTCCAAGGCCGTTACAGCCAACCTCAGCAAGCTCCAGTCGCAATCGACCTCGAACGCCACCAGCTTTGTGCAAAAGGCCGCCATTGCCGCCCTGACCAGCTCTCAGGAGTGTGTCAGCGAGTTCCGCGCCGAATTCATCAGCCTACGGGACTATATGCTGGCCAAGCTGGCGGAGATTCCCGGCGTCACCTGCACCAAGCCCGAAGGCGCCTTCTACGTCTACCCCAACATTTCGGCCTTCCTGGGCAAGGGCGGCATTATAACCTCGACGGAGCTGGCCACGCGCCTGCTCCACGAGGCCCATGTAGTCACCGTACCCGGCGAGGCCTTCGGCACAGCGGAGCACATTCGCATCTCCTATCCGGTAACCAAGCAGAATATCGACGAGGGAACCCGCCGCATGGGAGAATTCCTGGCCAAACTGGCGTAGGCGGGACTGGGCGGCACAGCCTGTTTTGCCCGGAGGGTGCCGGCCGGGTATTTTGCCGGAATTCAAACTTTTTCAACAGGTGGGACAGCTTTTTTGAAAAAGTATCATTCCTCTCTGTGCAAACGTATCGTTTGTCGGATAGGATGTGGTTTCGATGAAGAAGCCTATGGATTT
>Ga0326728_10007635_pt1 | contig 27552 bp, 20 predicted proteins | sample MB3enrmetagenome_FD_207602 | JGI IMG/M metagenome (GOLD analysis project Ga0326728, IMG submission 207602) | Lab enriched peat soil microbial communities from McLean, Ithaca, NY, United States - MB31MN | ecosystem: Environmental > Terrestrial > Soil > Wetlands > Peat | place: USA: New York...
CATCCGTGTCTTCAATGCGCAGAATGAAGGCGCCGTTGTGGTGGCGCGCAAAGAGCCAGTTATAGAGCGCAGTGCGTGCTCCGCCCACGTGCAGGTATCCCGTGGGAGAGGGTGCAAAACGGACTCGGAGGTTGGACATGTTGAACGAAACCTAAGTATCGAACGGTCCCAGAACACCCGCTTACTCTGGTCATTCCCGCGGAAGCGGGAATCCAGCTCGTTCCGGCGACGTGGAGCCCCCTGCGCGGGGATGACGACGACTCATGATGTTACCACGATGCGGCAGCCCACCGGAAACGCGCAAGAAGTGAGTGAGTAGCCCTCTCCCTTGGGGAGCCCGATTTCTGGTCTGATTCGAATCGGACCATCGGACCCCAGAAATCCGGGAGGGTGTCGCTCGACGGCGCTTTCATCAGCCGGAGCGTGACGAGTGACGGGTTCGTTCGGGCTTCTTTCACACTTTCAGTGGGCGGGCGTGTGACTGGGGGCCCACTGCCTACTGCCTCGCAGAGGCGGGTGCCTTGGCGGCCAGCGGCAGTGATTGAGAGAGCCTAAGATTCCCTGTCGTTCAGCACGCTCTCCGCCAAGGTCTCAGCGTCGCAGTGGGGCGGGACGTTTTGCGTCGCTGGCGGGAACTCGTGTTTGCTACCTTTATCGGCAGGGCTCAGTTAAAACTTGAATTCCTTCTCTTAATCCCGCAGCTCTAAACGGCGATATACTGCCGGGGAGGTCTTCCCAAAGGTAGAATCGTCCGCCCTGGCTGCGTCTACGCAACCTCTGCGTAGCAAGTTCCACCTTGCAGCCTGCCCGCGCATCGGGTCTAATAGAATGGATGGACGCAAAGCAGCTAGTGGCCGTGGAAATTCTGAAAAGGCTACGCGGCGAGGGCTTTCAAGCCTTCCTGGTAGGCGGCTGTGTGCGCGACCTGGTAATGGGTCTTGTTCCCAAGGACTATGACATCTCCACTGACGCCACCCCGGAGCAGGTGACACGGCTTTTCCCGGGAAGCCTCGCTGTGGGAGCGCAATTTGGCGTGGTAATGGTGCCGCGCGAAGCAGGCAACGTGGAAGTTGCAACCTTCCGCAGTGACGGCCGCTACACCGACGGGCGGCATCCGAATGAAGTCCGCTACGCAAAGACTCCCCAGCAAGACGTGCTGCGTCGCGACTTCACTATCAACGGCCTCCTTTACGATCCGCTGGAGGAACGGGTGCTTGATTACGTGGGCGGGCAGGCCGATATTCGCGCGCGGCGGGTTCGGACCATCGGCGACCCTTACGAGCGCTTTAGTGAAGACCGCCTGCGGATGCTGCGCGCGGTGCGCCTTGCGGCGCGTCTGAAGTTCACGCTCGAGGCAGCGGCGGTGGAAGCCATACGAAAACAGGCGGCAGAGATCCGCCAGGTGAGCGCCGAGCGCGTGCGTGACGAAATCGTGAAGATACTCACCGAAGGGCAGCCCCGGCAGGGTTTCGAGCTCCTCGATGCGACAGGTTTGCTTCAAGAGGTGCTGCCGGAGATCAAGCGGATGCAAGGCGTGGCCCAACCGGCGGAGTTTCATCCCGAGGGGGATGTGTGGGTCCATACGATGATGATGCTGGAGGCTTTACGCTCCCCCACCCCGACGCTGGCTCTGGGAGTGCTCCTGCACGACGTGGGCAAGCCACCCACGTTTTCCATCCGCGAGCGAATCCGCTTCGATAACCACGTGGAGGTTGGGGCCAAAATGGCGGAGGAGATTTTGAGCCGCCTGCGGCTCTCCGCGCGCGAGACGGAACAGGTTATCGAGCTGGTGAGGCACCACCTGCGCTTCAAGGATTTTCCGCGCATGCGGCGCTCAACCCAGCTTCGCTTCCTGCGCTTGCCGGCATTTGCGGAGCACCTCGAGTTGCACCGGCTGGACTGCCTGGCGAGCCACGGCGATCTGAGCACTTATGAAATGGCCAAGCGCCTGAGGGAAGAGACCCCGGCAGAGGAAATCCGGCCGGCTCCGCTCCTGCGCGGCGACGACTTGATTGCTCGAGGATACACTCCGGGGCCGATTTTCAAGGAGATCCTTCAGGCGGTTGAGGACGCGCAATTGGAGGGAAGAGTACACACCTCCGCGGAGGCGTTGAGCATGGTGTTCGAGCGCTTTCCCTTACTGACCTCAGATCAGTGCGCAAAAGTAAACAAATAAATCACACCACCCAGGACAGCGAGCGCCACCACAAAGGCGCCGATTTTCATTAACAGCATCTTCCGGTCCCGAGGCTCTACTCTTTGCTCATTGATTGCCTCGAACATGTCGACCTCCTTACTGCGTCTCGGCACGACCGCTGCCTCGAGGCGAACCCATCGAGATTGAACAAGGCCGCACTGATCGGTCTCCGGAGGGGATCTGCAAGGTCGTCAGGTGTGAACGCGTGCCGCCGGCACCGCGTCCCGAACTGACCGACACTGCGGCGCGACCGAATCACTCGTCACACACATGTTAGCACAACTCGGAGGATTTTTCATGTCTGCCGCGCTGTGCCCGCTGTGCCAGGGAGGAGGTGAAAACCCCTTGACAAAACGTCTCGTCAGCGGTAAATTGGTCGCTGGCGAATAAAAGGCGAATATGGCCGCACCGCCCTCAAAACCCGCCGTCTTGGTTGGACCTGCCGGTTGGTCCTACACCGACTGGGAAGGAATCGTTTACCCCCACCACAAGCCGCACGGTTTTCACGAGGCCGCTTACCTTGCGCAATTCTTTGACACCATCGAAATCAACACTTCCTTTTATTCGCCCCTGCGCGCCGAGGTGGTGAAAACCTGGGCACAAAGAGTAGCCTTTAACCCCAACTTCAAGTTTAGCGCCAAGCTCTGGAAGCGCTTCACGCACGAACGCAACGCCAACCTCCAGGACGAAAAGACGTTCAAGCAGGGTCTGGCGCCGCTGATGAACCTGGGACGGTTGGGCGCGCTGCTGTTGCAGATGCCCTGGTCGTTCAGGAACACACCGGAGAACCATGACTACTTGAGCGGGCTCGTCATGCAGTTCATGGAGTTCCCGCTCGCGCTCGAAGTACGGCACAGCTCGTGGAACAAGCCGGAGGTCTTTGAATGGCTGGCCGGGCTGGGAGTGGGCTTTTGCAATATCGACCAGCCGGTGATCGGGCAGTCGATCGCTCCCAGTGCTCGCGCCACCGCCCCGGTGGGATACGTCCGCCTGCACGGGCGCAACTACGAACACTGGTTTACTTCCAATGAGCACCCGGAGGAACGCTACAACTACCTTTATAGTCTAACGGAACTGGAACCTTGGGTGGCGCGCATCCGGAATATCGCCCAGCAAACCGAAGTGACTATCGTTATTACCAATAACCATTTTCAGGGCAAAGCCATTGCCAACGCCCTCCAGTTGATCAGCCTGCTCAGAAACCAGCCCGTTCGGATGCCCGAAACCTTGCGCGAGTTCTACCCGGAACTTGAAAAAATCGCCGACACCGAAACGTCCCCCGCCCTGCCCAAGCAGTCCGACCTTCTTTTCGCCGGAAGCAACACGGAGTAGTACTCCGCCTTGAACGTGGCGCCGATCCCCCTGATGCGGGGCCATCAAGCGCTCTTGGAACGCTGTCCACGATAGAAGAGTATTAACAGGAGAATAATTGACAGTGTTCAAGCCGCACTGGTAGCATGTTGTAAGCCTAGCAGTCCGAGTGGCAGAGGGTCAGGTATCGCAATTGCTGTCTGCCTTCTGCTTTCTGCCTTCTGACTTTTGAGGTCCCCGTCGTCTAGCCCGGCCTAGGACATCGCCCTTTCACGGCGGTAACGCGGGTTCAAATCCCGCCGGGGACGCCAGCATTCCAAAAGACTTGCGGAGCCGCCCGGGGGGCGAGTAGTAGCGAGAGGCAGGAACCAAAAACAAGAACGTGGGCGAGGGCTCGAGCACAGAGCGACTCCGCAGCAAGGACGATGGACAACCAAAAGCCCATCCAAGGCGCAATCCTCGACTGGGCCTTGCTTTTGATCTCACCCTCTGGCCGTCTTGCTCCTCTACCCTAAGAGGGACCGATATCGCTCGTTCGCGAAATCCCAGTTAATGACGTTGTAGAATGCGGCGACATAGTCAGCTCGTCTATTCTGGTACTTGAGGTAGTAGGCGTGTTCCCAGACGTCGATTGCGAACACCGGCTGGTGACCCGCGGTTAAAGGCGAGTCCTGATTGGGTGTGGACTCGACGAGCAATTGCTTGTTCGCGTCCAGACTGAGCCAAGCCCAGCCGCTGCCGAAGACCCCTAAGGCGGCCTTGGTGAATTGTTCCTGGAAGGCCGAGTAACTTCCAAATCTCTGGTTGATGGCTTTGCCCAACTCGGCCCCCGGCGGGGTGCCATCGTTCTTCGCCAAGGTTTTCCAGAAGAGGCTATGATTAGCGTGACCGCCACCGTTGTTGCGCACTGCGGTGCGAATGTCTTCCGGAATTGTGGAGAGGTTCATGACCAACGTCTCCACCGGCTCTTTGCCAAGCTCAGGATGAGTGGCAATCGCCTTGTTGAGGTTGGTAACATAAGCCTGGTGATGTTTATCGTGGTGTATCTCCATTGTCCTCGCATCTATGTAGGGTTCCAGAGCGTCGAAAGCATAGGGCAAAGGGGGAAGAGTAAAGGGTCCAGCCGGGGCGGGGGGATTCTGCGCTTGGGCAGCCTCGCAAAGAGCAGCCCTGGTGACCGCCGCGCCTATAGCAATTCGATGGAAAAAGCTCCGCCGAGAAAAGTCTGATGCTCTCATAACAAGCCCTCCCTGTGAGATCCGCGCAGTTGCGGGACCCGCCGAGCAGGTTCAAATTGGTAACAATGCTTTCAGCAAGCCCGAATTACTATTATAGCGGTGCGCGATTCCAATGTCGATGGGGCATATTGTCGCACCCCCGCGCGGCTCCAATTTATCTCATTTTCCCTTTTCGGCTTTGTGTGATACTTGCAGGACGAGCCTGAGTCAGGTTTTCGACGGCGAGGTGTTCCGCACTCGCCGCCGCCGGCGCTTGCCCGCGGATTCGCGGTTGTGGGCACTGACTCCGGGCACGAGAGCGCGGTCAATGCTTTGGCTTTTCTCTGTGGTCTCTGTGGTGAGCCTATTCGGTTGTGGCTCGCGGGCCGCGCTGCAGCACGGCCGGCGCAGGAGCAAGCTTGATATCTCAAGAATGGAGATGACCATGACCAACTTTGGACGCGTAGCAACGAAAAGTCTTTTGCTGATCGCCGTGGCTCTGGCGAGCACGGCAATGGCAGCGGAGCGAGTGAAGACCCGCAGCGGGATTCTGGAAGGAACTCTCAATTCCGACTCCACGGTCCGCATCTTCAGGGGCATTCCCTTCGCGGTTGCGCCGGTGGGCGATTTGCGCTGGCGCCCGCCAGAGCCGGTGAAGTCCTGGAGCGGAGTGCGCAAGGCAGTGGAATTCGGCCCTCACTGCGTACAAGGGAAGGTGTTCGGCGACATCGTTTCCCGCGGTAAGGAGATGAGTGAAGACTGCCTTTCGCTAACCGTTTGGGCGCCTCCTCGGGCCCAGGCTAAGAAGCTTCCGGTGTATGTGTGGTTTTATGGGGGCGGGTTCGCGGCAGGCTCGGGCGACGAGCCCCGATACGATGGCGAGAGCTTTGCCAAACATGGCATTGTGGTTGTGAACGTGAATTACAGGTTGGGCATTTTTGGCTTCTTCGCTCATCCGGAACTCACACAGGAATCACCGCACCATGCCTCCGGCAACTATGGACTCCTCGATCAGGTTGCGGGGCTCGAATGGGTGCGGCGAAACATCGCCGCCTTCGGTGGGGATCCCCGTAAGGTGACCATTGGCGGCGAATCGGCGGGATCGCTGTCGGTCAGCGCGCTGATGGCCTCCCCACTCTCGCGCGATCTGTTTCAGCAAGCCATCGGCGAAAGCGGGGCTTCCTTCGGCCAGGTCGGCGGGCGGGGTCCACAATTGCTTGCGGAAGCGGAGAAGCAGGGCACGAAGTTCGCCGCGTCAGTCGGCGACAAAAGTCTGGCCGAGTTGCGCAAGATGTCATCCGAGGATCTACTCCGCGAGGCAGCGAAAGTGAATAACGGGTTCGGCTTCTGGCCTATCGTGGACGGCTATTTCCTTCCCTCCCCGGTTCCCTCCATTTATGCGCAGGGGAAGCAAAGCCACGTCCCCCTGCTGGCCGGCTGGAACGCGGACGAAATCCGCATGGCGGCGCTGATGGGGAAGGAGAAGCCTAACGCGAAGACGTTCCCCGAGCAGTTGCGTCGCCAGTTCGGGTCTCGAGCCGACGCCGCCCTGAAGGTGTATGGCGCGTCCACGGATGCGGAGGCGCTCCGGGCGGCCGGCGATCTGGCCAGTGACCAGTTCATTGTCTTCGGCACGTGGAAATGGATCGAGGCGCAGGCCAGCACCGGAGTACCGGTTTATCGGTACGAGTTCGACCGCACCGTCCCGATCCCGGAGGCGATGAAGGGCATGGGCCTGAAGACCTTGGGGTCTCCGCACGCCGCCGAGATCGAGTACGTGTTCACCATGCTCGATTCAAAGAAAGCGGACTGGCAGCCTGACGACTACCAAGTGGCGAAGACGATGAACGCCTACTGGGCAAACTTCATCAAGACCGGCGATCCCAACGGCTCCGGCCTGGCCGAGTGGCCGCAGTACGGAAAAACCCACGAGGTGATGCACCTCAATGTCGAGTGCCAGGCGAAGCCGGAGGAGCATCGCGATCGCTACGAGTTCCTGGACTCCATGCCGCCGCCGGCCAATCCCCAGTGAGCGCTTCGGAGAGCTTGCCCTGGGCCGTCCGCGCTTCGGTGATGCGGAAGCTTGCCTTCAGCAGATCGGCGGGGCGCGACGATCCTCCCACGAGAATTTCGTGCTCGACCGATTCGACTCGCCACGCGCTCGCCTCCGGGTCATAGTAGGCCAAGTCACTGGCGCGCACCGTGAACGTCACGGTTTTCTTTTCCCCCGGCCCAAGCGCCACCTTGGTGAACCCGCGCAGCAGCTTTACCGGACGATCCACTTTGGCGTGCGGGAAACCTACGTAAAGTTCCACTACCTCTTCGCCGGCGCGCGCCCCTGTGTTGCCCACGTCCACGGTGACCGCAAGCACTCCGTCCGGAGCCACCTGCGCTGCGCTCAGTCTGAGGTTTGAGTATTTGAAAGTTGTGTAGCTCAGGCCGTAGCCGAACGGGAAGGCCGGCTTGTAGCCCTTCTTGTCGGCCAGCGTGTAACCGTGATAATAACCGTACTCAATCGAATCCGCATGAGGATCGAAGGGGGGCAGGTGCGACGGGTCGCTGGGGATGGTCACGGTCAACTTGCCGCTGGGAGTCACGTCGCCAAACAGGATGCGCGCCAAAGCAGTCCCTCCCTCCATGCCCGAGTACCAGGCCATGAGGATGGCGCCCACCTTATCCTTCCACTCCTCCATCATGATGGCGCTGCCACCCACCAGCACCACGATGCTGCGCGGATTCTCAGAGGCTACAGCGCGGATGAGCTCCACCTCCTCGGGATGCAGCATCAGGCTCGTGCGGTCGCCTCCACGCTCGGGAACCGGCGCCTGCGGAATGTATTCGCCCTCGTCCCTGTAGTCGTAACCGGCCACGATCACCACGGCATCGGCGGCCTTTGCCGCCTGTTTGGCGTGCGCCAAGTCAGCCCCATTCTCGTAAACCACGTTGGCGCTCGCACCCAGATAGCGCCGCAGGCCCTCCAGGGGCGTCACCACATAAGGAGGAAAGACGCGGCTCGAGCCGTGATCGCCCGTGTCCGCAACGTCGGCCAGGCGGCCAATAACGGCCAGGGTTTTGAGCTTCGACTTGTCGAGGGGCAGCAAGCCGCCCTCATTCTTGAGCAGCACCATGCCCTGTTCGGCAGCTTCACGCGCCAGTTCCGTGTGCTCCCTCGAGACGACCAAGTTGGCGTCGTAGCGCATAGGGTCGGGGCGCGTCAGGTATTCGATCTTGCGCCGCAGAATGCGCCGCACGGCCTCGTCGATCACCTCGCGGGGTACCTCGCCTCGCTCGACAGCCGCCAGGAACGGCCTGCCGAACTGAAGCGCCGCCGGCATTTCCACGTCAAGGCCCGCCTTGGCGGCCTTCACGCCGTCATACACCCCGTAGAAGAAATCGGACATCACGAAGCCCCGAAAGCCCCAATCCTCTTTCAGCACCTTGCGCAGTAGGTAGGCGTTTTCACCACAGTAGTCACCCCGCACCTTGTTGTAGGAGCTCATCACCGCCGCCACACCCGCCTCCACTAGACGCTTGAAGTGTGGCAGGTAGACCTCACGTAGCGTGCGCTCATCCACCCGAACGTCCACCTTGAAGCGCGCGGTCTCGATTGAATTCAATGCGTAGTGCTTGGCGCAACCCATTACATTGTGGCGCTGCACCCCTTGCATCAGTGGGACGGCCATCTCGCCCAGCAGGTACGGGTCTTCGCCGTAAGTCTCCTGGGCGCGTCCCCAGGCGGGATGCCGCAGCAGGTTAATGCAGAGGCCGCCATAGAAGTTGCCACCTTGAGCACGAATCTCCTGGCCGATGGCGTCGCCGACGCGACGCTGCAGGTCCCGGTCCCAGCTCGCGCCACGCGCCATGGCCACCGGGAAGCACGTCGAGTGGTTCATTCCTACGCCTCGCGGACCATCGGAGAACGCCAGGGGCGGGATTTCGAGCCGCCGGTTGTTCCCGGCCAGGACGGCGATGTCGTTGTACTTGTTCCTATCAATGGTCAAGAGGCGGACCAGATCCCCGAGCCAGGCGTCGCCCGACATCTGGTGGACTTTTTCCTTGAGCGTCATTTCCCCGAGCAGCTTCTCGGCGTACTGGTCGATTTGCTGCGGCGTCAGCTCCTGCCCGCGCGGTATGTCCGCGAACGTGAAGACGCCGTGCCCCGCCGGCCGGGTAAAGACGCTGTCCGTTGATAGCTTGGGGTAGCTGAGCCAGATGTAAAGCGCTAGGCCCGCAATAAGCACAACAATCAGCGCGCCAAGTATCGTAACGAACCAACGCAGGACTTTTTTGAAGGTCATGGCTGACTCCGTGACTGAAGGAAAGTCTGTGGGCGGCTCGAGCAGCGCTTCCCGGTGCGCAAAAGTCAGCGCCGCCAAGAGTACGTCGAGTTCCCTCGGGTTCTAGCCGGAATCCCGATTCTGGCATTCCGAGCAACAGCAGTATACTCCCCCGCAGTTGGTATCGGACGCCCATTCTGCAATCAGCACACCAGCGAGCTGTCCGGCAGCGGGCGGCACGCGAATGAATTGGGGCAAGAACGAACAAGGGCCCCGGGACAATCCGTATAAGCCCAAGCACAACCCCGATTGGCCTTGACTCGCCTCGACAAATAGGCTTGTATGGCAGCATGCGACACCTAAAACTTTGCTCGAGTGCCTTATTCCTGGTTCTGTGCCTGTGGTGCCCAGCGACTCAGGCTCAGGAAGACAATGATATCTGGCGGCAATTCGTTGCCCAGCTCAAGAGCGGGCAGTTCTCACCCGATCAGATTCGGCCTTATTACCCTATATCAAAGAGCACGATGTTCGAGTTTCTCTCTCGCATGCGGCAAGGAGCGATATGGTCAGAGTGGGAGACTTCACCAGAAACACATCGGGTGGGAAACCAGGTGCATTACTTGATTCCCCTGACGATTGACGGCCTCCGGAATACGTACTGCTTCACCTTCTTGACGGAGGCCGGAAAGTGGTACTTCCAACACTTCGAGTCAATTACGGTGCGGCTCGACAAAACCGGGCCGCCCCCGGTTTCTACTTTTCCGGACATCCCCGAAGGGCAAAAGGCCTGGATGCGCGATGAGATCCTCGCGCATGAGCAAGTGCGCCTTTTCAACATGCTGGCAAAGGAAAAAGGCCGCGAATTCGCTTTCGATTGGTTTAAGGACGGCTTCGGCTACTTTATGGAGGCTCGCACCTGGGTCCCCTTCGTGCCGGTATCCCGCGCCTTCATTCTCTATCTTTGCTGGGAGCAGGCCAATCTGCGCGGCAACCGCGTCACGCTGGAGAAGGTGGATGACCGCGAGGCCACAATCACTCTCGAGCCGAACTACCTCAGGTTCTACTCGCAGACTGACGTGCGGGACCAAATTCCCGCTGAGGATTATCGACGCCTTTTCGAGACTATCTGGCAGGATAGGGCGGAAAAAGCGGGCTGGAAGCTGCAAATCACTTACAAGGGAGACACCTGCGTATTTCACCTGACGCGAGAGATGTAGGCCCGCCGCGGCGGGCCCGCGGCTTCAATTGGGGTTAGCACCGTGCAAAAAGAAATATGAACCTCGCTCGGTAACGCCAAGTCTTGGCTCAGCAAGTGCCCGCCTCGAGACCACCGCCAATCAGACGCACGAGCGAACAGCTTCCTTCAAGCATCGCAGTATAGGCAGGCATCGTTCCCTGGATGTGAATTCATTTTAAAATTTCCGTAACTCACAAGGAGGAGACTCAGAAGAGAGAATTTAAATGTGGTAACATTTGCGCGAGGAGGAAACCGCGTGTCCTATAAGAAAGTCGTAATCCTTGATGGCTGTGGGCTTGCCGACGGCGACTTGGCCCCTGTTCTCAATGAGCTATCGGAAGTGCTCAGACACGACGGCTCTCTGATCGAGACCTTCCCTTTGCACGCCATGAAATTGGCCCACTGCCTCGGCTGCTTTGGCTGCTGGCTGAAGACGCCAGGCATGTGCGTTGAGGATGATGAAGGTCGCCGAGTGGCCAGAGCGGTCATTCAGAGCGATGCGACGGTGTTCTTCACACCTGTAACCTTCGGGGGATATTCGCCGGATTTGAAGAAGATGATGGATCGCTTCATTCAGCTCATTTCTCCTTATTTTCAGGTGGAACACGGTGAAGTTCACCACCCACCCCGCTACGCACACCGGCCCCGGCTCGTAATGGTCGGCGTACAGAGGCATCCCAACCCTCATGAAGCCCATATCTTCAAGACCTTCGCCGGACGCAATGCCATCAATTTCCATCCCCCCAGCTATGCCGCAGAGGTGGTTGTTGCTGCTGATCCTGCCGACGCACTCCGCCGGCGCTTTGAAGCGTTGCTGGCCAGGTCCGATGCTCTGCCCTTCGGCGAGGCCGCCGCTTCGTTGATGCCGACGCCAGTGGTCTTTGGTGCGGCTGCCGACCCGAACAGCGCAAGACGGGCTTTACTTATTGTCGGTAGCCCCAAGACCAATTCGCCCAGCACCTCGAGCGTCCTGGGAAACTACCTTCTGAAACGGCTTGGCGACTGCGGCTGGGAAACCGAATCGCTCACACTCCGAGCCAACCTGAGCCGTGAAGAGGGTGAGGCCGAGCTGCTGGCCTCAGTCGATTGCGCCGGACTAGTCCTTTTGGTTTTTCCGCTGTATGCCGATGCTTTGCCTCATCTGGTGACTAAGGCTCTCACCGTTATTGCAGCTCATCGACGAGCGGCCGCTCATCCGCCCCCGCAGCGCCTCGCGGCAATTGTGAACAGCGGCTTTCCCGAAACCCACCAGAACGCCGTGGCGCTGGCCATATGCCAGGAGTTCGCAGCCCAGAGCGGCATAGTGTGGAGTGGCGGTCTGGCCTTAGGCGCAGGAGGGATGGTCGGGCAGCAACCTCTGGGCGCGGCGAAGCGCTCGGGGCCGCCGGTTAAGCATGTAATCCAAGCGCTGGATTTGAGCGCGGCTGCTCTGTCGGAGGGACGCCCGGTGCCAGCCCAAGCCATGAAGTTGATGGCGCAGAATCCTGTTCCTTTTCTCCCCTTTGCTCTCTGGCGCTGGCTCTATGTTCGATTTGGGGGCAAGGGATTTGAGCGCGAAGCGGCCAGAAACGGCATCAGCAAAGACAGGTTGCTCGATCAGCCTTATGCAGCTTAACCCCTGACTCTCTAAACCAAATTCCTGCTTCGTTTTTTTGTTACTCCAATCCTGCTAGTTACGAAGCGAGCACGGAATCGGTGGCTGGAGTTGCGGGGTGACGTTCGAGCACATAAAAGAATCCAGCCGCCAACGCCCGCTGGTGTTTCAATGCGAAGGCCAAGCCAATGGAGGCCGCATAATAGATCGCGAACCCGATGATTAACGACCCGGGAGCTCTGCAACGCCTGCGGGGCGTGTTCCCAAGTTTGCCCGATGGAGATTGATGTGAGGCAGTTTGCTGCGCTCGGCCGTCGCATTGCCTCGGGGGACTGCATGCTATGCCAGCAATGCGCTCATGCTTGCCCAACGGGAGCCCTGCGTCTCACCGTGAGGTTGGATATGGCGCGCGAGACCCCTTTCATTCTCCACCCCTGACGAGCGGTGATCAACCTTGTCCGGTTGTCCCTTCCTGCCCTGCGCAGTTTAACCTAATCTTCATTATTCCATGAATCGCCCTTAATGTTCAGAAGGCATACTAACCGCCTTCACACGGGTTTCAAGGGAGGGCGAATCAACCATGGGCTTAAAGGAGAATATCAAGGCCTTGCTGGTCCAGACACGGCCCGATCCATCTGACGCTCTCCGGCTCGCACTGGAAGAGCAGTTGATCGAGGTATGCACGGCCCACAATTGCTTCGAGGCGGCTTTGACCCTGTGTTCCCATTGTCCCCCGCACCTCGTGTTCACGGAAACCCAGCTTCCCGATGGCAACTGGGATGACGTGTTGAGCTTTGCGGCCAGAGCCAATGCGCCAGTGAACGTTATCGTCGTTTCTCCTCACGTGGATGTGGCCTTGTATATCCAGACTATGGAGCGCGGCGCTTTCGATTTCATCGTTACCCCTCCTAGCGCCCCGGAGCTTTTGCACGTTGTACGGGTTGCCGCGGCGAACGCCTTTGCCCGTCGATGCTAGGCGCCTGCCGTCACCCCGACCGACTCCCTCATTGTTGCGTCCAAGACCGAGAATCCGTAAACGCACCCGCCGCCGAAGACGAATGGCACAGGCAAGACTCCGCTCCGACCCGCGATGCAATCCGCCACTGCACTCAGATTTCGGCTACACGTAGGCAGGGTTATCACACAGTGCCAGTTGTGGTCCATCCCCGTGCCACAGTTCGTCCCTGTCTGCGGGCCTTCCGTCGGGAATTGTTGCCTTTCGTCGCAAAGGAGATGCTACCATTCTCCCGCCTGTGGCAGACTCCACGCTAGGAGGTATTACCCAATGCTAACCAGAACTGAATCAAATCTCGTTGTCAGAACTCTTATCTTAGGGTCAGTGTTTGGTCTGATTGGCCAATCCCTGCGGGCGCAATCCTCGACTGCGCAAACATGGAATCTGCCACAGGGAATGGCCGTGAAGGACAATGGCCCCCGCACTTACCGGTTTACCGTGGACTACAACTCTGCAAACACCAAGGGCGAGATGGTCTTACGCCAGCGCGTTGTGGGGGAGTATACTCGCGGCTTGGCGGGTGGAGAGGTCGAGTGGAAGAACGTCACCCAGGCGGAGGCGGTCGGCCCCACGGCTCCATTCGCAGCGGCGCAGAAGCACGACTTCATGGAGGGATTCCGCTATCATAACAATCTCGGTGACACTTTCAAGCCGGACTTCTTCAAAGGATTCCCTCCCACGGCGGTCTTTGAGCGTAATCTGGTTTGGGACACGGGGATGATCGAGATGCTCGGCCAGAACCATTTCGAGCACCTGAAACTGAACGAACCCTACCAAATCGCCAACAATCAAGATGTGATTATGCCGGACGTGGGCACCTTTCATAACCGCAACCTCGTGCTGGAGTGGGCCGGACGTTCGCAAAGAAATGGTCAGGACTGCGCCCTGATTACCTACAAGGCATTCTTCAATCCGCTGGAGATCGCGAATGGCGGCATGACATTGAAAGGACGCAGCGACTACTGGGGAGAGATTTGGGTGTCGCTGGAGACCAAGCAAATCGAATACGCCACACTCCAGGAAGTTGTGGTCGGAGAGATGAAGCTGGCCGGTCAGGACACGACGCAGATCATCAACATCTTCCGCATCGCCAGTTTCGAACCCGTGAGCGCGAAGTAGAGGATACCCAATGAGCAAAGGCAGGCAAGTGAACCCGACGAGGGGCAATTGGGCGTTCGCCTTCCTCTGGACCATTTTCGCCGTGGCTGTGGTGGTGCTGGTCCAGGTCGCGGGGGGTCAAATCTTGAGTGTTCGGGATCTGCTGCATCTACTGGCCTATGTGCTAGTTTATGCACTCCTGGCGGGCGTCATGGGCGTTTTGGTACTGGGCAGGCTTGCGGAGAGAGTGGCTCTCCGCAAGTTTCCGCTGCTGCCGTTCATGGCCGTGGGCCTCATGGTGGTTATTCCTTTGGTTTGCTTGCTGGCACAGGCACTGTTGATGGAAATAGGCTTCGTGATTCCAACGCACTTCTGGCGCCAATACTTCCACACGCTACGCGTCGTCACGCCGCTGGCCATCGTGTTCGGCTTGGGCGGCATGGTTTACGGATCGTTGCGGGCGCGCGTACAACAGATGGAGGCGAGGCTCCTGGAAAAAGAAATAGCGGAAGAGCGGACGCGAAAATTGGCCGCGGAAGCGCGTCTGCGTTCGCTGGAATCGCGGATTCATCCGCATTTCCTCTTTAATACTTTGAACGCCATCAGCTCGCTTATCGCGGTGAATCCTGCCCGCGCGGAACAGATTGTAGGCCGGCTCGCGACGTTGTTGCGGACGTCGTTGGACGCCGGCAATCAGCCGCTCATTCCCCTGCGAGATGAGTTGACGATGGTGGAAAGCTATGTGGATATCGAAAGCGCGCGCTTCGGCGACAAACTGCGCGGCGCGGTGGAAGTGCCCGCCGAACTGCTCGACGCCCAGGTACCGCCTCTGTCGGTGCAGTCACTGGTCGAGAATGCCGTGAAGCACGGCATAACTCCCCAGAGGGGCGGCGGGGAGGTTCGGGTCACAGCCTCCGCCGATACCGGCAACTTGCGGATCGAGGTCCAGGACACGGGGCCCGGCTTCGACCTGGCGGCCATTCGCGCCGGCCATGGCCTGGACAACTTGGTGGGACGCCTCAACGCATTGTTCGGCGAGAAGGCGCGCCTGAACGTTCTTCGGCGCGACGGCAAATCTGTAGTGGAGATGGTTTTACCTCGCGTATGAAACTGCGTGCATATCTGGTAGATGATGAACCGTTGGCCCTGGAGCGCCTACAGCGACTGCTGGAGCGTACGGGGCGCGTCGAGGTGACCGGCAGCACGACCGAGCCCGAGAAAGCGGTGGCCGCGCTGAAGGCGAATCCTCCCGACGTATGCTTTTTGGATATTCAAATGCCGCGCCTGGATGGCTTCGAGGTTTTGGCGCGCCTGCCCAGGCAGCCTATCGTGATTTTCACCACCGCCTACGATCAGTATGCGCTGAAGGCCTTCGGCGTGAACTCCGTGGACTATTTGCTGAAGCCCGTGGAGCCGGAGGCCCTGGAACGTGCTCTTAACAAAGTTGAACGATTATGTGGCGCGGGCCGGGCTGGGCAACCGGACTTACAGGCTCTGCTTAAACAGCTCACGGATTCGCTGCGGGAGACCAAGCCCGACTATCCCGACCGCATCGCCTCGCGGCTAGGAGAACGGCTTTGGTTCATCGACTTGGCGCGGGTGACGCATTTCTATGCCGAGGACAAGCTGACCTATGCGGTGTCGGAGGGCAAGGCGTACTGCATCGACTACACGATCGCAGAGCTCGAAAGGAAACTGGACCCCAAGAAGTTCCTGCGCATCCACCGGAGCACCGTGGTGAACGTGGCCTGGATCAAGGAGGTGGCGTCGCTCCCGGGGGGAGCATTGAATGTGCGCCTCAAGGATGACCGGCAAACCGACTTGACGGTCGCCCGCCACCGCGCCCGCCAGTTCAAGGCCCGCCTGGGTTGCTAGGAGGGGCAAGAGCGGTGTTTGCAAAGGCCAGTTTCAGGATGACGCCGCTCTCCTGGTGATAGCCGTGAATTAGAGCACAGATAGGACCGTGGCGGACATCGGGTTCGGGAAAGGAGACATGTTATGACTGCGAGAAAAAGTATTGAAGTTGGGCTCAAGACGATTGTGGTCGCCATCGGGTTGACGATCATCTTCATGATTGCGGTGATGGTCTCCGGAATGGCGCGGTCCGCATCGGCCGCGCCGGCGACGTCAGCCGCGACGGCGGGGCAGCCGGCAAATATCCTGTTGCTGCTCTTCCTGGCATCGCTCGTTCAGGCGATTGTCGTCGCCTACGTGGTGCTGGAAGCAAAGTGGAGCGGTTGGAAGATCGCAAGCGCGCTTTTCCTGCTGGTTCTGAACCTTTGGGCACAGGCTGCCATTGAACCCCTGTTCTACCTCCGCAGTCGCCTCTCCCCGCACTACAGCACTCAAGCTTTGGTCGCCGGCCTGGTGACCGCGGCGCTCTTTGCCCCGTTTGCGGTTTGGATTCTGGGAGGCTTCCGGCGAGCCGCGCGGGAAGGGCCCAGCGAGCACGCCCACTGGTCCGCCGCTCGCTGGATCGGCACCCTCGCTGCCACCACTGTCGCCTTCGTGGCGCTTTACTACCTTTGCGGCTACTACATCGCCTGGCAGAACCCGGCGCTGCGCCAATTCTATTCCGGCACGACTGAGATCAGGAGCTTCTGGGGGCAGATCGCCTGGACTTGGTCTTCAACTCCGTGGATGTTCCCGGTTCAGGCCGGGCGGGGACTGCTGTTTGTGGCGCTGACGCTGCCTGCGGTGCGGATGCTCCGTGGCGGGGCCGCGCGTGTGGCTTTCGGAACTGCGCTCATGTATGCCGTGTGGGACGGGAGCGCGGGGCTGATCCTGCCCAACCCCTTCTTTCCCCCCTCCGTAGCGCACACGCACCTGGTTGAGCTGGCAGTCTGGGGCCTGGTGTTCGGGGCGTTGGTGGGCTGGCTAGCCGGCAGGAGCAGTCCTGCCGCACCTGCGGAGTTGCAGGTCCTTAAAGCCGCCTGAATTACCGCCTATTAGCAGCGCGTTCTGATCCGGATGAGCACGAGCGTGCGGACCGTTCGTCGCCCAGGACGGGGAGCATGTCGAGGGGAGCAACTTCGATCCCGTCCCTTCGATTCGCCGCAAGTCACTGGAACTGGGCTTGTCGCGGCCTTTCAGCACCTCGACATGACCTGGTACATGAGCGCCCTTCCCTTGACTTCGCTGCGCCCCTCTGGTAGAAGTGTTCGCAATCAGCCCGATGAACGCTGATTAGCAGCGGCTTACCAACGCCCTGCATTAAGATTATAGTCAATACTATCAGGAAAGCGCAGTGGAGGTGAGAAGTGGCGGTCGATCGAAGGAGTTTTCTCAGTATAGGCGGCTTGGCATTGTCCGCGGCCGCGCTCAGCGAAAAAGCTGAAGTTCCGGCCCTGTTGGCGGGCGGGCCTGGTTTCTCCTCGGCGCCTGGGGGTAGTGACGTCGGAGGGAAAGCGTACGGTTCGGGCGACTTTGGAGAATGGATCGAAGACGAATTCGGCCTGCCCGCGTTTCACTACACCTGCGACCAGATTAACGATGCCAGGGCCGTCACGCCGGTGAATCCAGGCATTCTCTCGTCTACTGAGCACATCCATCAAGTCGGCAACGATCGAATCGTAGCGATTGCCTCAAACTATGGCCATGTGCGAGTGCGCCAAGACGAAGGGGCGCCGAAGCTTCTAAACGACTATGCGCCCGACCGGGGTTGTTTCGGGGGCGGAATCGGCTACCTCACGGACGGCGAAGCGATGCTGAGCACCCTCTATCCGGGAGGCGGCGATCGCTTCGATCGCACCTTCGGCGTCGGATATCTGCGCAAAAGGGTTTCCGGAAACCACTACCATGTTGATCATGTGATTTTCGCTCCATTCGGCGACGATCCTGTTCTGATCTCTCAAGTCACGATCGCGAACCGCAGCGAATCCGAAGCAAAATTGCGCTGGATTGAGTACTGGGGATGCCAGGTCTATCAGTTCTCTTTCCGTTCCTTCATGGAGTCATTTGCGGGTAAGACCATGACTGAATTGCGGCGCGACTTTGGGACCCGATTCGTGCATCACTTTCGCGCTCTCGAAGACAATTCGGGTTTGCTCGAGAGCAAGGAATTCACAGGTCGCTTGCCGGCGGAAGAGGAGATATGGCGTGGCGTGACCGCCTTCCTCGAGAAAGTCCCTAATCCCTTCCTGACGGCGCCGGACAAGAATGCGCCCCAGGAGGCATCTTTCGACGACCTCAAGCCCCTGCCGACGTTTCTCATCTCTCTGGATGCGCCTGCGGATGGAATGTCGACCAATGGGAAAGATTTCTTCGGCTCTGGGGGAGTTGACCATCCCAGTGGTTTGGGCCGGCAACTCGATGGCAACCTTACGGCAGCGGGACCCGAGAGCGCTCTATTGTTGGAACGCAGAATGAACCTCAAACCCGGTGAGAGTCGCACGCTCACGTTCCTTTACGGCTATCTGCCGGAAAGCGCTAAATTGGATTCACTGGCTGGCCGCTACCGTACAAGCGTAGGGAGCGCATGGCGCGACTCGAGCAAGCAGTGGAAACAGAAAGGATTGCGGTTCGGGACCGAGAGTGAGCCTTGGGTGGAGCGCGAAACCATCTGGAACCATTATTATCTCCGAAGCGGTCTCACCTTCGACAGTTTCTTTGGCCAGCATATTCTTTCTCAAGGCGCTATTTATCAATACGTGATGGGATTTCAGGGGGCTGCCCGCGATCCACTACAGCACGTCCTTCCGTTTGTGTTCAGCGACCCCGACAACGTGAAAGAAATCCTGCGCTACACGTTGAAGGAGGTTCGGCCGGATGGATCTATACCCTACGGCATCGTCGGCTACGGCATGCCGATGCCGACGACCTCCGATAATTCCAGTGACATGCCGATGTGGCTGCTTTGGGTTGCCAGCGAGTACGTCTTGGCCGTCCGAGACAAGGCCTTTCTCGACGAAGAGATCGCCCCGGTTTATGGACCAAGCCGGGGCAAGGAGACAGTGCGCAAGCTGCTCGAGGGCTGCTATCGCCATCTGGTCGAAGATGTCAAGACCGGCGAGCACGGCCTCATGCGCATGCTCCAAGACGATTGGAACGACGCGCTCGTAATGGGATGGGTATCCGAAAAGTCTTTGCCCGAATGCCTGGAGCGAGGTGAAAGCGTGCTGAACTCCGCCATGGCCCCCTACGTTTTCGATCACTATGCGCGCCTGTTGACCTACTCGGGCGGTGACCCGGGCCTCGCCGCCGAGATCCGCCGCCACGCCGAAGAGCACCGGCAGGCCGTGCAACGACAGTGGACCGGCAAGTGGTTTCGCCGCGCCTGGCTGGGGCCGTCGCGAGGATGGTTGGGCGAAAAGGGGATGTGGCTGGAGCCGCAGCCGTGGACAATCATCAGCGGGATCACGAATGACGATCAGACACGTGCCCTCATTCAGACCCTTGACCAGGTGTTGCGGCGCCCCTCACCCATTGGCGCTTTCCAGCTAAACAAGAGCCCCGATAACGTCGGACAGGGCACGATGAAAATGGAGCCGGGGACGTCCATTGATGGAGGCGTCTGGCCTTCGCTCAACGCCACGCTGATTTGGGCGCTGGCCTTGGTCGACGGTGAGATGGCATGGGACGAGTGGAAGAAGAACTCGTTTGCCCGACACGCCGAAGTGTATCCCGGCATTTGGTACGGCACCTGGAGCGGCCCCGACGTATTGAATTCAGCGTGGAGCGAGCATCCCGGCGAGACCACTTCAGGAGGGCCGTTTGGATGGACCGATTTCCCGGTATTGAACATGCATACCCACGCATGTCCTCTATTCGCAGCCTCGCGACTGCTGGGTCTGGAGTTTACAGAAACTGGAGTGACACTGGCGCCGAAATTGCCCTTGCCATCATACCGTTTCGATTCGCCACTCCTCGGACTATCTAAATCCCCACGGGGCTACGAAGGCTGGTATAGCCCCACGTCTCGCGGCCAATGGAGGATTCGCCTGAAGGTGTCCGCCGCAGAGGCAAAGCTTTTCAACAAGATTGAGGTCAATGGCGTCCCCGTGTCGCCGGGCCCTGGTGATGACGGCTCGATCGAGTTCGAGGGCGAAGGCGGACAGGGAAGCCCGCTGCGGTGGTCAGTTCTGCGCGCCTGAATTTGCTGCTAAACAGCAAGGCCGTTACTCGTCAACTTGGCCGCCTCAGTCCAACTGTCGAGTGGCCCATCATTCAGAAATCAAGCATATGTCGCGGAGTCCGGGAACAAAGCTCTGAAGCGATGTGTTGTTCCATGCTTGGCGGGGCGGCAGAGGCCACGATTACGGCCACGGCTTATTTCCGCCGGTCACCATGCTTCAGGACGTAATGCCGGAACGCATAGCGCCACGGGATGAGGGGGATAAAAATAACAACCATCAGGACGGCTTTGATATCTTCTGCCGTCGCCGCATTGATCTGGTGGGCGGACCATAGCGGCAGCGCAAAGGCTATGAGGTATATCGCCTTCCAGATCAGCTCGAACAGCAATACAGGCAACATTTGCACTGGGTATCGAAGCCCCAATGCGGCGGTCGCGCCGAGGCCAGCCAGCAAGGCGAATCGGACCCCTTGGGTTGCCGCGAACTCATTTGTGTGGTGGATGACGGCGGGCCAGATATACACGCCGAGCCCAACGGCCATCACAAGGTACGCGGCCCGCAACATGTACAGGCGAAACAGCGAGACCTCGAGAATGGTGGTACGTGATGTCAACTCATCGGATGGAACGGACGACCCAACAACCGAGTTCATAATGACGCATTCTAGCACAGCACAGCACAGGAGAAAGGAAGTGCATGCGCCAAGGTATTGCCCGGTAGCTTCCCTAACGCTCGTCCCATTCTTCCTGACTTTTCAGTTGGCTGTGGCCCTTGCCGAGGCGAGGGCGCAGGAATCTGCGCAGAATCCCACCAGCTCGCAAGTCGCCCAGACGTCTCAAAGCCAGCAAGCCGGCACACAGCAAGAGACGTCCGGCGAGGGTAATACTCAGCTTTCGACCCAACAAGTGGCGAACTTGCCGCTGAACCAGCGGGATTTTACCAAGCTTCTAGCGCTGGCTGGCGGCACCACCACGGACACCAACGGCGCCAACAATTTCACCCTGCAGTTCGCGATCAACGGGCAGCGCGGCGTCACGGCCGTGTTTGCCATGGACGGCATCTACACCACGGACCCCGAGCTCGGCGGCGCCACCTTCTCCAACTTCAATGTGAATACGATTCAGGAGATCCAGTCGCAGTCGGGCGTGATGCCCACGGAGATCGGCGAAGGCGCGGCGGGTTTCACCAACGTGGTAACCAAGTCGGGAACCGACCAGCTTCATGGGGACGTGTTTGAGTTCCTGCGCAACGCGTCTCTCGACGCGCGCAATTTCTTCGACCGCCGTAGCTTCGTCAGCCCGGGCCGCATTCCGCCCTTCCAACGCAACGAATTCGGATTCGACTTGGGTGGACCCGTGAAGCTGCCGGGTATCTACGACGGCCACGGGCGCACGTACTTCTTCGGCGAATACCAGGGGTTCCGGCAGGAGCTGGGCACTACTCAGGAGCTTTCCGTGCCCACGGCGGCGGAGCGCCAGGGAATCGATACTTCAACCTTTCCGGGAGACACGTTGATGGTGCCGGTCAATCCGGCCATCGTTCCCGTGCTCGAGGCCTATCCCCCGCCCAACGACGTCGGTGGTCCCTTCGGAGACCGCACTTACGCCACCTCATCCAAGGTGAGCACGACGAGCGACCAGTTTTCGATTCGCGTTGACCGCAAGATCTCGGACAAGGCGCAACTCTTCTCTCGCTTCAGCCTCGACAATACAACCGGTCCGCTCACCAATCCTGACCAGACGGCAATTGACCCCGCCTTTGCCCTCACCTTTGTGGACAACCAGCGCAATGCGGGGCTGCACTACACGCGCACGGTGTCGCCCAACGTGCTGCTGGAGACTACCCTGGGTTATATCCGCAGCACGCCGTCCTTCGTCCCGCTCAACACCACCCAGCCGGCGCTGAATTTCGGCGACGGCCTGTTCGAGCCGTTCAACAGCACCGGCGGCACCAGAACCGAGGCGCGTGGAAACCTCTTCCAGATCCGGCAGACGGCGCAATGGGTGCATGGTCCGCACGTCTTCGCCGCAGGAGTTGAGATCCGCGGCAATCGCGACGCCACCATCTTCGGGATCACCCCGAACGGCTCCTACACCTTCGGCGGAGGCCCGGCTTACTCGCCCGTGAGCATCATCTCCGCCAGCGGCAAACACGACATTCAACCGGGTGATCTCTTGCCCGATTCGCTGACCGGATTGCTGACGGCCACACCCTTTTCATACACAAGTTGGGTCGCCTCGCCGGGGTTTCCGCAGGGCGACCATATCGACGAGGCCGGGATCCGTCGCGACTCCTACAATTTCTATTTCCAGGACACCTGGAAACCGACTTCACGTTTTACGGCGACCTACGGGTTGCGCTACGAGCTCAACACCGTCATTCGCGAACGATACCACCTGACCTCAACCGTCAGGATTCTGGGACCGGACGCGCAACCGGCCCGCTATTGGGATCCCGGAGCCCACGAAATCTTCCTTTTCGATCCGCAACCGCCTTACGACACCGATTACCGCGGATGGGGCCCGCGGCTCTCTCTCAACTGGCAGGCGACGGACCGTACCAGCGTCCATGCGGGCGGCTCCATCGTTACTCTCTTGCCGAATCTCTGGCAGGATAATATGCTGACCGGCGGAATTCCCATGGCTTTCAATCCCTACATCACCGCTTTGCCCGGCGCCCCCGTACCGTTTCAGAATTCCGCGACTTCCTACAACGTACCGCCGTTTTATACCCCGCAAGGCAGCTTGATTTTTCCGACGGCCAACAGCAAGGAAGTGCCGCCGAATACGCCGATCGACGTGCAGCGCTTCGGAGACGATCTGGCAGCCTTGAGTCCCGGCCACCAATTCCAAGCTTTGACGATCTTTGGTTTCACACCGAATTCCCGCAATGGCTACGCAGGGAGCTATTCCGCAGGTCTCGAGCATGCGTTCGGAGATCTAATGGTGGGCGCTGATTATGTGGCGACGGTGGGTGTCCATCTGCCCAGTTCCATCTATCCCAACAGCTACGGCGGCGCATCGCCCGGCTTCGCGCCCTTCACGGAGTTCAATACTGTGGGCCAGGTCGTGGGCGGCTATGCCGAGGAGTTGATGATGAGCAGCCGGTCGCACTCCACCTTTCAGTCGTTGCAGGCGTCTGCGTCGAAGACATCGCAACGGTGGGGACTGGGCTTCTCGGCGAATTACACGTTCTCTAAATCCCTCGACGATACAAGCAGCGTGCTGGGACCAAGTATCACTGGAGCTGGAAACGCCCAGCTTGCCATCCCCCAAGACCCTTGGAATCCGGGGGCTGACACGGGACCATCGACTTTCGACATTACGCACATCCTCGTGCTCAACGTCATCCAGATGCTGCCCTTTGACCGGGTCGGCTTCCTTCGCCCGCTGGGCAGCCATCTTACCTCCGGGTGGCAGTTCCTGAATATCAGCACCCTGACTTCCGGATCGCCTTTCACCGTCTACTCGGGTATCCAACAGAGCGGCTTCGGCTCCGCTGGCGCTGACCGTCCCGACCAGGTTGGAATACCCGTGCTTTCCACGGGGCGGACGGTGCGCGAGGACTATTTTGGCCGTGGGGCTCAGAATACATCCTTCTTCAATATCCCGATTGGCTTGCCAGGAGGGACTGGCCCCAACTCAGGCCGCCTGGGCACTTTGGGGCGTGACACCTTCCGAGGCCCGGCCTATAGGGACTTCGACGTGGCACTCATCAAAGACACCCCTTTCGGCCACAGGGGTTCGGGCGAGGCGGCAACCCTCCAGTTCCGAGCCGAGTTCTTCAACGTCTTCAATCTCGTCAACTTTGGCCTGCCGGCGAACGTGGTACGGGGCACGGGCTTTGGGGTGATCTCCAAGACGGCAGGTACATCCCGCCAACTGCAGTTCTCATTAAAGCTGATTCATTAAGATTGAGGTTGGGAGTCGCAGGAATAAATCTGGTGCTCGCACCCGAAAGCCTGCTCCTGAAGGCCAGGCAGAGGAGGGCGCGGGTGGCGCCTACGTGCCGACGCGTTTTGTCGGCATGTAGGCGCCGCTGGAGGGATATAATCCTTCCGTGCCAAAGCTCCAGCACTATTACGGCCTCAACCATTTGCATTACATGACCAAGAACACCTATAGACGTGCGCGCCTCTATGATTCCGAGTGTTTCAGAAACCAATGGGTTGTGAGCTTGGGAGACCTGCGGCGGGAGTTGGGATTCAAGATCATCGGATATGTCCTCATGCCGGAACATTTCCACATGCTCATCTGGCCGACGGCCCAGGCCAACCCATCCCAGATCGTGCAGAAACTTGAAGACCGCAGCGCATTGTTTATCCTGAAGAACCTCAAAGCAAACCTGAGCTATCCATGGTGCCAGAAAATGCTCGCCCGGGTCACCCTGCCACCCACGGTCCACCATCACGCGCACTTTCGCGTGTGGCAGCGGAAGGGGTACGACATGAATATCTGGACCCCGAAGAAGCGCGATGAGAAACTGAATTACATGCACCATAATCCGGTGAAACGAGGCCTCGTGAGGGAGCCGGGCGACTGGCCGTGGTCGAGTTGGAGGTTCTACTTTCTGAACGACGCCGGGCTGTTGGCCATGGACCGAATGGTCTAACGCCCGACGGAGGGGCGCCTACATGCCGACAAAACGCGTCGGCACGTAGGCGCCACCCGCGGTTTTAGCTTCGACCCCAGTACGGCGGTGCAATGGTTCCTGTATGTGGCCACTGTAACTTTCAATGGCCATACCTACACCGGAACCTTTGCGACTTGGGACGAATACGCCGACTGGCGAACGGGGCTCGCCGCCCTGCCACAGAATAACCCGGGGTACCTGAGTGCGCTGAATAACCAGCTCAACGCGACGATAGAGGCACTGGAGGAGATGAATGCAAGCGACAAACAGATTACGGCCTTTATCAATGAAAATTCGGAATTTCTTAGTGAAAATGGCTACATCCCCCTGCAAGGGGGCAATTTCGAGTTTTTGGGGCTGGATATATTCCCTGGAATGGGAAGTTCCGCCGGCTGCATCAACGACAGGTGCGACGTTTCCGGAATTGGAACACTCGACTTTAGCATCCCTGGCCACACCCGGACACGCTCCACCTCGACACTGGAAACCCGTACAATTTCCCGGTGGGTACTTTTCTCCACGGCTTTGTTGATTACTTCCTTGGCAATACTTTCTACAACTTCATTCCTCGCCCCTGGCCGTGAGGCTAGAGCACTTCCACCAGTCGTGGCAGCAGCTTGGCGACTCGATTTGCGCGCGCTGGGCTTTGTCCGCGACCCGCCGAGGGAAGAGCTTGACACCTCCCTCCAGCTCGACCCGATCTGCTTCCTCGCCAACGACACGGTGGTGGTTACTTTCGCGACCAGGGAAGCTCCGGCCACGCTGCCCCGCCGTGGCGAGACCGGCCCCTCCCTGCCCTTTCGCCTCCGTGCCCTTTTCGTGGATACCAAGTCCGGGCAGCTCCGGACGACGCATGAATGGCCCGCCTCCTCCTACGACTCGCGCGTGCTGCCTGGAACGAACGGCAGGTTCGTCGTCCTTACACCGGACAAGCTCATGCTCTATTCCCCGCCCGTGGAGCTAGTCAAGGAATTGGACATCTCCTTGAGCCGGCGCGCCATCGTAGGCGGCTGGAGGCCCTACGTCTCGCCGAGCGGCAGGGCTATTGTTATTAACTACGAGCCAAAGATGGAGGGGCATGGTTGGGAGTGCGAATGGATCAACACGGAGGACCTGACCGTGGTTGAGCGTTGGACCGGCAGGGGGTTCGGCGGCCTTTTCGACAACATCTCGGACGAGGTCCTTGTCGGCATGGGCGTGGGGATAAGGATTCGTGAGCCCAATGCCCCGTGGCGGGAAATTTGCTGGTCATCACCACAACACCGCTGTGGGATGGACCCCCAATTCATCAGCAACGACGTGCTGTTCACGTACACGGATGCGGGAACCCTGATCGAATTCAGCCTCATCCGCAGGGACGGCACAATTCTCTTTAGGCAGGATTTCCCCCCTTCCGCGACGCTCAGGTGCCGGCGACTGTTCTCAGGCCTTTATCCAGCCCGTCCTTCGGCTGACGGTCGCAGGTTCGCACTCCCCATTGGCAAACTCCATGGTGGAAGTGAGTTTTTCGATATCGGATCGAAGTTCACGTTGATGCAGGTGATGGTGTTTGACTTGGCGAGCCGCGGGTGGATTGCCAGAGTTGAGGCCAAGCCATTGCGAGTGACTTCCCTCTGGGGACTCGCGCTTTCGCCCGACGGTTCGCTACTCGCTTTCATCGACCAGGACTGTGTCCTGTGGCTGTTCCACATCCCCGAGACGACAGCGGTGCCATCGGCCTAATGAGGAGGCGCGGGCTGGCGCGGTAGCTCTAAGGCCGCGCACCGCCGGCTGGCGTAAAGCGCTAACTCTGCGATCAGTCCGCCAGGGTCGGGTTTGGGCATACGGTGGACCTCTATGCTGAGCATGTCGACGGCCGCTCTCATACATCGGCAGACCACGAAGACCGCCAGCCGCCTCCAGGGCTTCTCGCTCCTCGAGATGATGATGGTGGTGACGCTGATCTTGATCATCGCTTCCATCGCTACGCCCATCTACAGGAGCGTGGTGGTGCGGGCGCGCGAAGCCGTTTTGCGCGACAACCTGTACACCCTGCGGTTTTTGATTGACCGCTTCACGGTGGACAATGGGCGCTCGCCCGTGCACCTCGATGAGCTCGTGGAGAAAGGGTATCTGGGAAGGCTGCCCAGTGACCCCTTCACCGGCTCGAACGAGACCTGGCACGAGGTGCAGGAGAAGGCGCCGCCCTCGCCGACGCAAAAGTACTTGGGCATTGCAGACTTGCACAGCGGCTCGGACGAGCTTTCCCTCGAAGGCACTCCGTACAGCAGTTGGTAGGGCCAGGGTTCACGATTCAGCGGCCAGCATTCGTGATTCGGGCGCGGACCTCGTGCTTTCCGACGTCGGCGGCTTTTCTGGCCGGAACGGGAGAAGAGCGGCAGAGGCGCAGGTCTACGGTACCCTCTTTTTTGGTCGGAACACGGGAAGAGCCGCGAGCACAAGGCGGAGGTTTGGGCCACCCGCTTCGCGCCGCAAATCTGATGACAAACAACGACATATTCGTAGGATAAGTGAAATCAAGCCAGTGGGCGGTGCGGGGGGCGAAGCGGGCAAGATGGGGAGGCCGGGGAGCAATAGGACATTCTGTCGCTGTGGCGGCTCGGCCTCGATTCAACGAGAACGAGCTATCACGGAATCCCTTCGGCTCCCCAGCGATATTCCTCATCTAGCCTACTGTGTGCGCTCACTCAGCGGAACAGCCGCGCGCCTGCTCCCAACAACACCTGCCGCCCTGGGCTACCCCCATTCGTGCGCAGCCCGCGCCGTCAAGAGCAGCGTTAATCGACCGGAAGACAAAGAAAAGGCCCGGATCGCGCGATCCGGGCCTTTTGCAAATCATGCTTGCAAGTTCAAGCGCCTGACATTTCCCTCCGGCTATCTCGCAACCGTGAGGGAGACGG
>Ga0326728_10007637_pt1 | contig 27551 bp, 22 predicted proteins | sample MB3enrmetagenome_FD_207602 | JGI IMG/M metagenome (GOLD analysis project Ga0326728, IMG submission 207602) | Lab enriched peat soil microbial communities from McLean, Ithaca, NY, United States - MB31MN | ecosystem: Environmental > Terrestrial > Soil > Wetlands > Peat | place: USA: New York...
GGCGGCAAGGAGGTCAATCCCACTTACAAGGACAATTCCGCCGGGAAGACCAGCCACCTGGAATCCGTCCAGGTCTTCTTCGACCCGGGCAAGGTAAGCTATAACGACCTGGTGGAGTATTTCTGGCGCCACATCAACCCCACCGACCCGGACGGCCAGTTCGTGGATCGCGGCAAGCAGTACCGTTCCGCTATCTTCTACCATGACGAGCAGCAGCGTAAGATCGCCGAAGAATCCAAGAAGCGTCTGGCAGATTCCGGTGTTTTCAAGGACAAACCCATCGTCACGGAAATCAGGCCCTACGAGGCCTTTTACCCGGCTGAGGAATACCATCAGCAATATTCCATTAAAAATCCCCTCCGCTACCGGTACTATCGCTTCGGTTCAGGCCGCGACCAGTTTGTGAAGCAGGTATGGGGAGAGCAGCATGCGACTGCCGGCGCGGAGCCGGTGCCTCCGCCCAAGCCGTTCGTCAAGCCCAGCCAGGACGAGCTGAAAAAGAGGCTCACTCCCATGCAATTCGACGTCACCCAGCTTGGCGCCACCGAGTCACCCTTCAAGAATGATTACTGGGACAACAAGAAGCCTGGTATCTACGTGGACATCGTGTCCGGCGAGCCTCTGTTCAGCTCGCTGGATAAATACGATTCCGGCACGGGCTGGCCTAGCTTCACCAAGCCGCTAGAGCCGGGCAACATCGTAGAGCGCCATGCCAAGACCTTGTTTTTCGCCGACCATATCGAGGTGCGCAGCAAGTTGGCGGACTCGCACCTTGGCGACGTGTTCATGGACGGACCTCCGCCAACCGGGCTTCGCTACTGCCTGGATTCCGCCGCCCTCCGCTTCATCCCCCAGGAAGAGTTGGAGAAGGAAGGCTACGGGAAATACGCCAACTTGTTCAAGTGAACGCCACGGCCTGGCGGACCGGCTGGCCGGCCCAGTGAGGTCTGGACCGGACATGTTTTTCTGTGGCCATCGAAATAGCACGGAGCCGGCACATTATACGAAGTTGCGCTCAAGATAAACCTATAGAAGCGTGGGGGTCACGGACCCCCACACCCCCTCGCCGCTTCGCGGCTCCGAATTCCGGGGGGTGCGGGGAAATCATTCCCCCGCTCTTTTTATGCTCGAAAGATGCGTTTTGAACGCAACTTGGTATTAGATACGATTTCGATTGCGGTGTGATCGGCGGTGGCGCGGCTGCAGGTCGAATCGCTCAAAGCGCAAGCCGATTCGCAACGCTTCCAGCTCTAAGCCTCATATCTCATGCCGACCTCGAATGTGGCAGCCTCAGCGGCGCAGGAGTCCGCTTTGCGCGCGCAGATCCCAACGACGAGGCGAATCATAGAGATCCGGACCCAATCGCTTGAACTGTTGCGGCGCCAATTCGCCCTCGGCCAGGTTGCCACCGCCGGCGTCGTAGCGCAGGAAGCCGCTCCGGCCCAAACGCAGGCCGCGCTGCCGACCGAAGGGAGGAATCTGCAACTCCAGCCATTTGGGATCAACCGGAGTTCTCTCATCCGGCTCGAAGTGACCATTATTGGACACCCTCTTGCAGGTGAGCGATTAACAGCCAAGGAGAGTTCGATGAAAGCGGATACCGCGCCGCAAGTTCTGCCAAGGGACCAGTACAACAGCATATTGGTTGCCAACCTGCATCCACCTGAATGGAGGAACCCGGAACCCTCCGGCCGCTATGATCTTGTAGTCATTGGAGCCGGCACAGCCGGTCTGGTAACGGCGGCAGGCGCGGCAGGGCTGGGAGCCAGGGTCGCTCTCGTAGAAAATATCTCCTCGGCGGCGATTGCCTTAACGTAGGATGCGTTCCGTCCAAATGCATCATTCGCTCCTCACGTGCCGCCGCGGATATCCGTGCCGCCGCCGGATTTGGCGTCAACCCGACCGATACGGCCGAAGTGAATTTCCCCGCCGTCATGGAGCGCATGAGGCGACTACGGTCGGGAATCAGCTACCACGATTCGGTCAAGCGTTTTCAGGGTCTGGGAGTCGACGTATTTCTGGGGGAAGCTCAATTCACCGGACCGGATTCTGTCGTTGTGGGAGACAAAGCTCTTCACTTCATAAAGGCCGCAATCGCAACAGGAGCACGAGCGGTAGAACTGCCGATCGAAGGCCTGAGAGAAGCGGGATACCTCACTAATGAAACGGTTTTTTCTCTGACGGAGCGGCCCGGACGCCTTGCCGTCATCGGAGGAGGCCCGCTTGGATCCGAACTGGCCCAGGCTTTCCATCGCCTGGGATCGCAAGTCTTCATTTTTCAGGGGCCTGACCATCTCTTAAATCGCGAAGACGAAGACGCAGCCGAAATACTCCAGAGGGCTTTTCTCAAGGAAGGCATCGAACTCATCCTCAACACCCGCCCCACAAAAGTAACTCCCACCCAGCGGGGAAAGCTGATTACTTACGAGCGAGACGGTCAATTAGAGAGTTTGATTGTGGATGAAATTCTCCTTGGCGTCGGGCGGGCCCCCAATGTCGAGGGTCTCAATCTTGAGGCTGCAGGGGTCGAATACGACAGGAAAGACGGGGTCAAGGTGAATGATTATCTCCAAACAACGAATTCTCGGATCTACGCTGCCGGAGACATCTGCCTCCAATATAAATTCACTCACATGGCAGACGCCACCGCTCGCATTGTAATTCAGAACGCGCTCTTTATGGGGCGGAAGAAACTGAGCACACTTCACATTCCCTGGTGCACCTACACCGACCCGGAAATCGCTCATGTCGGAATGTATGAAAGAGACGCTCAGGAAAAAGGCATTCCTTTGGACACCTTCATCAGACCCATGAAGGAAGTGGATCGGGCTATCACCGACGGGGAGGAAGAGGGATTTGTGAAGGTGCACGTGAAACGCGGCACCGATAAAATCCTCGGGGCCACCATTGTGGCCCGTCATGCAGGTGATATGATCAGTGAAATCAGCCTTGCCATGGTGGGAGGACTAGGCCTCAAGACCATAGCCAACGTGATCCACCCTTATCCGACTCAGGCTGAGGCCATCAGGCAGGTGGCCGATGAGTACAACCGCACTCGATTGACTCCATTAGCAAAGTCAGTTCTGCGATTGTGGCTTGCCGGGAGACGGTGGAATTTTATGGAGAAGCTAAGAAATATTGGGCACAGGTCCGCTAAGAGACCCCAAGTCTGAAAGGCTGAGTTGCATGGAATCTCACGAAAAACGAATGGGCGCGGTGATAAAGGCGGCAGCGTTGGTTCTCTTCGTAATCACGGCCGTGATCATCGTTCGCTTTACGTCCGTGAAAGAATTCCTTACCGCCGAAAGATTAGGCCACTTTCTGGAGAATGCGGGATTCCTGGCCCCACTGGCATACATGATTGTTTACGCGGTAGGGGTATGCCTGTTTGTGCCGGGGACCCTTCTCACCACCTTGGGGGCGGCCATCTTCGGACCCTATTTTGGCTTTCTCTACGTGTGGGTGGGGGCAATGTTCGGATCGAGCCTGGCATTCTTTATCGGGCGCTACCTGGGGCGGGATTTTGCCTCATCGCTCATCGGCGATAGGCTCAGGAAATACGATGAGGCCATCGAGCGAAACGGCTTTGCCACAGTCCTGTACCTGCGCCTTGTCTACTTCCCGTTTACCCCCATGAACTTCGGTATGGGGTTGACCCGTGTGCGTTTTCGGGATTATTTTTCCGGGACGGCACTGGGCATCATCGTAGGCACCTTCATTTTCACTTTTTTTGTTGGGACGGTTAGAGCCGTCTGGGCAAGCGGCGAATGGAGAGGGTTGGTTAGCTGGAAGGTATTCTTCTCACTTGGTCTTTTTGCCTTTTCGTTCTTCATCCCCAAGATCATTGAGAGGGTAAAAGCATTTAGGAGAGTTGATGCAGGATAACTTCAAGCTTTGTGAAGCAGGGGACGCCCTTTGTATTTCACATTGAGGGCGCTACCATGGCCAACTGTTCACGGTCGACGATTCCACTGCCTCTTTTCACCGCCGCACTGCATGCCGCTGCATCTTTTGCACTGCCACGCCGGCGGTCGGCAAGGAGATCCGCACATCCGGCCAGACGCATACCCGATCCATTTACCCTCCGACCGCCGGCAAATATAAAAAGTAAAGGGCGTCCCCTATACGGTTTTTCTTTCTCCTTAAGTTATTGAAAAACAACCACGAAGTTGGTTTCCGCAGGACAGGCAAAATCTCCAACCGCGTCGTCGTAGGCATATCGGTACATATTCTTTGAAGTTTTTAGCAGGTTTGTGACATATGTGGAGGTATTCGCACCTTCATCACCACTGGGCTGGTCACACTGGGCGGGACCGGCGCCATACGGACCGGCGCAGCAGAAAAGGTTTTCGTCAGCCTCAGTATTTGCTTTCGCATAGCTGCAGGGGCTCCTGCACCCCATAAAATCGTTCTGATCCATCAGCGACAAAGCCCATGCAGTATCTTTACCGGTATATCCGGCCGGCAGCTGAGAGCTTTCACTGCACAAATCAGGCAAAGAGGTTGTCGATGCCACCGGCAAGGTCGACAGGGGACTTTTAGGCCCATAGGAACCGGCACCCAATACGGTTGAGCCGTTGGGCGGCACGGTGTATGTGCAAAATGCGGGTTGCGCGGGATATGTCTCCACACTTATGTTGTAGCCGTCGACCAAAGATACATCGAAATTGCTCGCACCCTGCGGAACCGGGAAGCCGGCACTGGTAATGACGGGTTGGATCGTTGCTTCGATTTTTGTGGCATACGGGGTTTCGCCCACACCGTAGCCCCCTGTGGCGATGGGATCACCTGATGCGTTCGTATACTCAGAAAGGTAAAATGAGACGGAGATCAGTCCGGCTGGGAAATTGCTTCCTTCCTGACCGGCGTCATCGACTGTGAATACCTGGTTCTCACCTTTCTTGATCTGAAAGAGATTTTGGGTATCCGTACATTTCGGATTATTGGGATTCACCGATGCGGTACATGACTCACCGATCGTGATCGAATCGTACTCCGTGTTATTGAAAAAGGTGATCGTCCGCGCACTGTAATTCGTTTGCACCGGCTTGACGGGCGGCGCTGCCGAACTTGGCCAGGCGTTCGCACCCGGGCCTACCGTATATACATTGCCCGTGGGAAGCGGTTTGTTTATCACGGTCCCCGGACATGTTGTTTTGGCACTGTTTATGCCGCCGTTCTTCAAGGTTATCGCGCAACCGTGCCACTTACCGGCGGCCTGGTAGTAGAGGTTATATGCGCCATTGGTCGCAGTCGGGACATAGGGGCCTACGATGGCCTGCTGGGACGTGCTATATAGATAGCCGACCTGGACCTTTTTGCTGTAGACGTAGATCGGATAGGAAACCCCCGTGGCGGGCATTTGCCACATCAGGTAATACTGACCCCCTGCGAAAGCCGAGCTTGAATAAGTCAGACTCGGTAATGCAGCCAGACACAACAGAAGCAACAGAGTCCTCAACCTCTTTTTCATGTAATTCTCCTCCTAATCTAATTATTGAAGGTGATAGCGGTAGCGTGTCAGGTGTTCTACATTCCGTCAACACTGGATCAGTACCGACGCATTAATACAGTTCCCTCCGACCGGTGTTCCAATTCAAATCGTGAGCAAAGTCATTTCAGGCACGCAAACCTGTCAATAACTCTGTGTGCTCAACGGCTAAAAACGAGAGTGCGGTTAATGCAAAAATTACCAGGCCCGTATGGCGCAGAATGAGAATTCTCTTATATTTTACGTAACCCTTCTTGAGGAGCTGTACACACGCGGCGCAATTCCCGCAATCTGATTCCATCAAACTCACCGGAAGGCCTCTCTGTTAAGTTCGGGATTTGGAGTGTATGGATTTGCCATGCAAACACCTGATGGTAATAGTGTCCTCCCTGAACTTATTTCGCCTCTGCCTTTATCAGCACAAACCACCTTCAGTTTTATATTTCGGCATGATCGATACTGAACTCTAACCTTTTTCAAAAGTTCGATATTTTTTTAAAAGGGTGGAAGGTGGGGGCCGCCATCAAACAGCTCTTCCGGCTTGGGCTGAGAGTGACAATCCTCGGGTACAATCGACCGTGTTTGGAGTGTGTGAACAGTGGAATAACCGCGCCGGCCCCTCCCTGGTGGTTTCTCTCCTCAAGAAACCATTTAGAACAGGAGTTGCTTAAAGCGGGATACGTCTATTGTGGAAAAATATGAAAGAGGAAGTAAACGAGGCAGGGCAATTTGGAAGAAAAAGGACTTCGCATGCACGAAGTGAAGCAGCAGCGAAGAAACTCGGCCGGTATGTCAACTTGCAACATAAACAAACCCGCAACCGACCTTGCCAAAGGTGAAAACCTCTATCAGGCGAGCGAGCATAACGGAGTTGATTTGGATACGTTGAACCGATCGCCTTCAGAAGGTTTGGCGCCTGCCAACTTTCCAATGCCTGCCGATTTCGGCGAACCCCGCTGTTTGTTCCTGTTGCAGCCCCAATCCAGTCAGGAAATGAGAACGGCATTCAGAACCCCCGCCAATACGGTGGAATAAAAGAAGAACGAGATCAGGCTGTGGATGAGAACCGTGCGCCTCATCAGCGGGTTTTCCACAACCACATCACTCATCGAGTAGGTCAGCGCCACAGTAAAAGCAACGTAAAGAAAATCGATATAGTTCGGGGTTTCGGTTCCCGGAAAGTGAAAGCCGCTACGCCTGCCTTCTTTAAAAGGGCGGCCATGGATATCCTTGGGTTCATAATATAACCGGGCGTAATGCACTCCAAAGGTTGTGTGCAAAACAACCCAGGACAGCAGCACAGCTACGGCGCTAAGGACCAGCAGGACGCGAGCTTGTCCCTGTGGGTGTTTGCTGACCGCGGTGAGAACCTGCCCAACCGCCCCGGTGGCAAGAAGCGATAATGAGATGATCGAGACCATCAAGGCCTTCCGGTTCGGCTCGTCTTGCGAGACGCGCTCTCGCGTCATAGGGCCGTCGGCACTGAACAAAACGATGCCGCGGAGAATTAGATCGATCCCCATTGCCGTGATCAAGCCGCACACAAGCGAAAGCTGCCAGGTCAAACCCAGAAGCTTGTCGATCAAAACCGTCGTGGCGACCCCTAGCAAGACGCAAATGGCCGTCCTCCCCCTGTCATGCAGACTCCAGGCAAAGTTAAATAACCCTTTCCTCATTATTCCCAAGGCCGTTCTCATCCGCAACTCCGTGAACTGTTGTCAACACACCGCAGAGTTTCAGGGGCCATGAATGTAACAAGTTTACTAAAGACTACCACCACCCCAGGGGTGTGGCAAGCCACCTAAACCTTGCGCCGCTGTACGTAATAAAAGTCGTGAAACGGCTTCCGGGCAATGCTTGGAATGTTGCTTCATCTTGCCACTGTGAGAAATCCCGATGTGGGCAGAAGGAAGGAAATCAATCCCCAGCTTTCGAGGCAGTTTTGCCGTTTTCCGCAACCACCCGCTCCATCGGCCGCGCAAGCAGCCGGATCGCGATCCCGCCTCCGATTCCCAGGCCGGTAAGTATGAGGAAAAAGGCTTCGTGGGAAGTCCGGGTCCAGAAGGTCCCCGGGAAGCCGGAAAAGTAGTTGCCGAAAAAGCTGGATAAAAGCCAGACGCCCATTTAAACAACTATTTTGGCACATTTTTGAGCTGATACCAAGTCGCGTTCATAGAGGTAAGATCGCTCTTAAGAAATCCCCCCCGCCCCCCTTTAGAAAAGGGGGGAAAACCTGGGTGTCACAAGGGGGTGAAACTGGTAGTCGCATTTACCTATGTTTCTCATATGTTCGCAACTTGGTTTGAGGCAGATACTGCGCAGAGCTAGGGTCCTGAATCACTAATCCTTTGACAAAGCCGCTTCACTAGAAGCGTCACCCCCGCGCGGGGGCCCATCGCTTGTGTAAGTAAAATTAATAGGTTACGCCAAAAACTCTGGATTCCCGCCTGCGCGGGAATGACGGTTTTTGTGCACGGACTTAGGTCGCGAACTTCTGACTCAGGACACTAGAGTAAGCTATGGTTTTAGACATGGAGGTTCGCGCGACCACCCCCCGGCTGACCATGTCATGAGCCTTTACAGCGGGCCGGCAGCGGGTGAGCCAACCTGTCTACCCGTGATACAGCCGTTTCTCGGGGGCTTCTGCCTCCGGCCCATGCAATTTGCCCGGTGCTTTCGGAAAGCATCCAAAAGGGGCAGGTTTCCAACCGCATTTGCAACCGGGGATGGAAACTTCAGGTATGATCCAGACATAAAAAGATTAAAGGCAGTCAACCGCATAACGCCTTAGGGAGAGCTTATGGTGACCTTAAAAGACTTTTCTCTTGAGGGATATTCCATGATTGATACGACGTTGCGCTCAAGATAATACTATAGAAGCGTGGGGGTCACGGACCCATAAGCGCTCAAATAAGGACGTAAGTTATTGAATTTATTGGGGGCTAAAACCACGGCTCTCGTCACCCTGGCGAAAGCCGTGTTCCAGTGCTTTCCCATTGATTTTACTGTAAAAAACTAAGACCCCTGGATTCCGGCTTGCGTAGGAATGACGTATTTATGTGGCCCTTATTTGAGCGCTTATGGGTCACGGACCCCCACACCCCCTCGCCGCTTCGCGGCTCCGGGGGGAGCGGGGGAATCATTCCCCCGCTCTTTTCATGCTCGAAAGATGCGTCTTGAACGCAACTTGGTATGAAACCACCGGGGATGCCTCAGGGCTGGCTGAAGATCAGTAAGCACACCAATTTTGCCTGACCCGTCTTCTATGACTGAAACCATGGAGGATGCCACAGGACTGGGTGTTGATCATCGAGCACATCAGTTTGGAGCAGTGAAGAACCGACAGCAAAGCAGAGAAACTGCAGGCGTAGTGGAAATGTTGCCAGATGTAAAGTAACCTGGCAGGAAATTCCGTCCCCGTCAGACATGATTCTGTTAGTCTGGGGGTGTCATTTCCGGGGACTTTTGCAGTGAAGCACAGCGAAAAAAAACGTTCTTCCTGCGTGGGGGGGTATGCTCTTGACTCTACCTTTTAAATGGGCGACCCCGATGCCACCGGCCGGCGACAGGGAAAGTCCGGCATCGGCTATCTCTCGTGGCGCTTGAACCGAGATAATTAACCGGCATGCTTTCCCGAAGGCATAGCCCCGTAAACTTCCTCTTCCAGAAAGTCCTGAAATGCTTCTACAGGCGAGGCATCCGCATGTATGAGCTCCATTCCGGCTCTGCATGCTTGGGCTGCTTCAAGTCGCTCGTCTTCATCAGTGGCAAGTCGGACGGCTTTCTTCACATACTCGTCCGGATCGGCTGCAATCAATTGCCTAAGCCCGGCACAGGTCAATATGGCGAAAGCATGCCGCCCCCGCATCATCGCTCCCGGCATAGTGACGACCGGCAGCCCCGCGGCGAGCGCTTCGAAAGTGGTATTGCAGCCGTTCCAGCCAATAGTATCAAGGAATACATGACATCGTCGATTTAGTGCGGCGTAGTTGGGACTGCTCAGCTTCGGCAGCAGGAGAAGATGACGTTCCGGGTCGATCCCTCTTGCCCTGAATCCGGCTGCAATGCGCGCCATCATATGCCGAGTTGGATGATGGTAGGGATGCGCATCGAGGAAAACGAACTGGCTGTTCGAAACGCCGGCGGCGATAGAGGCAAACAGCGCGTCGTGGACCGGTAGAATCTTCGAAGGGTTCTGAGCGCAGAGGTAGATCCGCGCGTCGTCCCTAAGGCCCAGAGCTTTCCAGTCCGCGTCTATAGGCGACGGCGTCCACGCGCGATAGACCGTTCCGAGTCCAGGCAGCCGGACCAAGCGCTCGGTGTAGTGTGCTGCCGCGTTTTCGGGTTCCATGGCATCGCTGCTCAAGAAAGAATCGATGGTTGGCAGGCCGGATGTTTCGGGTTGGTTCGATAAGAGGAATTGGAGGGGAGCAAGCCGTAAGGCAGCCAGGCACATGGCCGTGGGATTCATCCCCACTTCCGAATGGATCAGCACGTGCAGGCTGTCGGCGCGGATCTGTTCAGACATCCTTCCGACGGGCAGGTAATCCACAAATTTGTCGAAGCCTGCTCGCGCCAGCGTCGTAATGTCGTCTTGTTGCATACCTGTGTGGTAGCCATACAGCCTGAATCGGCGCCGGTCGAACCCTTCCATCCAGTACCGCAGGTGCATTTTCCAGACGGCGTGCTCACGAAAGAAACCGCTTACGACGCCAATGCGCAAAGGCCCCCCCTTTGTAGCCGCCGGCATAGGCGGGCGCCTGGCCCATTGAGGGTAAGCCGAGTGCATGACCCGGGTGACGATGCCTCCCAAAAGCGATTGCAGGGTGCGATCATTGCCTCCCTGGTAGGGAAGAAAGAAGGGCATGTAGCGACCGACGGACCAGGGGTCCTCGATCCGTTCGAGTTCCCGGTCTACCCAGGCTGCAAGGCCATGGAGTTCATTGCGATAGGCCGAGCGGGCTGCTGCGATCTGTTCCGAAGAATCGTAGACTTTTCTCAATTGCGCCATGCAACGCGCAAGGCGCGGGGCCAGAGCGAACGGGCGCAATCGCTGAGCGTGCGCCGCCGCATCCAGGGCTTCCTCCTGGAAATCCTCCAGCCAGTACCAATGCTCTAGCATGAGCCATGCCTCATAGTCGTCGGGACGACGCAAGGTGAACCGCTTTCGCACCAGCCCTGCTTCAAGAAAGCAGCGCAGATGCTCCAGCGTTTCAGCTAAGGGAGGCAGTCCATCGGTAAGTTCCGGAAAATGTTCTTCAGCTCGCAGATAGGGTTCGACGGCTTCGCGCAGCCGGCCAAGTCGCGCCAGAGCAAGGCTCAACCAGCAGTCAGCTTCAGCAGTGCCGGGAGCCATGGCAACGACCTGCGACATCAGTTCGGCCGCCGCCGCCGCATTACCTGCAGTAAGTGCTTGTTTGCCGGCTTCGAGTAGCGCGATTACTTCGCTTCCAACCATCCTTCACAATGGCCTTTTCTTCAACCTGAATTACGCATTAACTTCTACGTTCCGTATCCAAATTGAGTGTCGGAATATAATCTTCTGCTCGAAAAGTCTCTCATGCGCTTGGAATCATCAACAACATACAGGTCCCCTGGAAAATACACAAGTCGAACGCAGATGTAAAAGATGCGAAAGATTTTCGGCGCGAATTTTGGGGATTGTCATACCGGGTGAAACGCCTCGCATGATTACACCCGCCCGTCCCCTCCTATATGATCTCAAGTCATGGAATACTCTCAGGCAAATCCGGTGTGCTCGATGATCAACACCCAGTCCTGTGGCATCGTCCATGGTTTCAATCATAGAAGACGGGTCAGGCAAAATTGGTGTGCTTCATGATCTCACACCCGCCTGACCCCTCCCCGGTGGTTTCAGTCATGGAATATCCCACAGGCTTGGAACTCATTTCGATAAGAGTCAACCTGGTGCATTGTCAACACTTGTAGGGTGGCATGGTTTTATCGTGCTCACCATGGTGGGCAGCGCTCCGCTTTTGCCCACCCTACAGATCGATGCGAAATAACCTGTGTTACACGGTACTGGCTTGCGAGACTGTCGAAAAAGCCTGGGCGCCGCCGTTTTTGGCAATTCACTTTTTGAGATGTCGCTGCGCGTTCCCTTAGCAGGCGTAATTCCAAAACGCCACACGGAGCCGCGAAGCGGCGAGGGGGTGCGGGGGTCGGTGACTCCCACGCTTCTACAGTATTATCTTGAACGCAAGCGGGTATGAGAGGGATGAATCCCCCACCTCGATCCAGCGCCTTGCCGCGCCTCACTTCAGTGATCCAGATGCAGATGGATAAAGCATTTGCCGTCCCTGGTCCAGCTCTTCATGCTATCCACATAGCGCCCGATCAGGAAGGCGGAGAGTTCGGCGACGCGGGTTTCGTCGGCCAGAAGTTCTTCGGGTGAAGGCTGCGTGTCCGGGAAGCACATCAGATCGCCTTGGTAGGAGATGTCCGCATCGAGATTGAATTCGTCGAAACTCACCTTGATGTCGACTTTGTCCGGAGCCAGCTTCCGGACCGCCGCGGCCTCGATAAACTCGTTCAGCGCAGACAGGGCGCGGTCGATAATATCTTTGCGCGCCCCCCAGAGACCGCCGTGTTTTTGCATGGCTCCGAACAATTCATTCTGGGCATCAGGGCCGGGGACCAGTTCGAGGTTCATGGATTTGGCGATCCCTATCCGGAAGAACAAGTTGAGGATGATCGCGCAGACGGTGGCCACGGAGAGGGAGGAACTGCACAGGGGCTGAATCCATGGATGAATGCTCTTCCAGAACTCGGGTATGATATCCACGCCCAGCCCGAGTATGATGGAAATTCCTATAACGAAGGTTTTTCTGGAATCGATCATCCTGGTCATGGTGATCTGGATGCCCGCCAGGATCATGAAGCTTACGGCAAAGATCAGGGAGGCGCCCATGACCGGAGTGGGCATGATCACGTAGACCATGGCCAGCTTGGGCAGGAACGCCAGCAGGATCAAAATGACTCCGGTGGGAATGGCGATTATCCTGCTGGTGGCCCCGGTAGCGATGGAGAGGCCGACGTTGCTGGACGACACCGACTGGCCGAGCCCTCCGCTCAGTCCGGAAACGATGTTGCCGACAGCGCATGCCATAATCCCTCTGCTTATGGACTTCATGTCCGGCCGCTTCCATTCGGAATCGTTGATCTTCTGGCAGATGGTAATATCGCCCATGGCTTTGAGCGCCGACGAAAGAGTCGCCACCAGAAACGGCACCAGGAGCGCCATATCGAAGGAAATTCCATAATGTCCCACCGAAGGAAGCGTCAGGAATGGGGCTTCCATGATCCGGCGCAACTGCTCTGCGCCCAGCAGGCCCGTGAATATTGACAGGACGTATCCGACAATAAGTCCCAGAAGCAGGGAAAAGAGTCTCAGCCTGCCTTTGCCCCATACGTTGAAGCACACCATGGCCGCAAGCGTGGCCAGCCCCACCCAGAAGCACGTCATGTCGGGCTGGTTGTTGAGCCTGTCGATTCCAACAAACCTTTTGACAGCTATCGGAATGACCTCAATTCCCACCATGGTGACGATCGTGCCGGTCACCTCGGGGGGAAAGACGGCGCGCATCTTCCGGACGACCCTGGCAAAGACGGCCTCGAATACTCCTCCGACCGCGGTCATCCCGAAGATGAGCGACACCCCTCCTGTTTTCCCCGCAAGAATTGCAGCCGACAGGAAAGCAGGACCGTTCAGGAGCGGGCACAGGAAGCCGGAACCGACCACGCCCCGGTTCAGGCTCATGAGTATCGTTCCGATGCCGGTGGCAATCATGGCGACGGAGATCATGACCCTGGCCTGTTCGGGCGTCCCGCCGATGGCATCCACCACGACGACGGGAAACACAAAGGCAACCGAAAGAGCAAAGATGTGCTGAATGCCCAGAAGGACCATGGTGGGCAAACCGGGTTTGTCATCAACACCGTATAAAAGGCCGACGGGTTTTGAAATCATAGCATTCAGCCTTTCTGAGGATAAGAAACCTAACCCGGACAAGCCGGAAGAAAGAAGATTCACCGCGGAGACGCAGAGGGCACAGAGGAGAGCTGTTGAATTCGGCTTTAATATTGCAAAGCACCACGCCGCGCCCGGCTTTGTGAACAATGAATTGAAACGACCTCGACAAAGCGTTCGAGTCGTTTCGATCCTTGTCGGTCAGCATTCGCCGTTCCGATTCTCCAACTCAGCTTGAGCCAGGCGCTCTTTCGCCTTTCTATAACCCAATTCAATCATCTCGGGCGCCCGATCAAACTCCAAGGTCTGACATGCGTTTCGGGGAATCTCTATAACAACGTCCGGCGGATAAGCAGCAAGCTTTTGCCGTGCTATGGCGCTCTGCATAGCCTCAAACGCGTCGATGGCGATATTGTACGCCCCCCAATCTCGAGCGCTGCCTGTCACGGATTGTTGGAGACGGTTTATGAATCGATTGATCTTTTCATGAAACAAAGATGAAGACAACGCTGGAGCAGCTCTGACGGCACTCAGCTTTTCCGGACTCTCTGCCGAGCCGGCCAGATTTACGGCAATAGTCATATGAGTTTCATCACCAAACGTTGGCGCAATAGGAACAGGATTTAAAACCCCTCCATCAACAAGAACGACTCCTTTGTACTTAAACGGAGTAAAAAAAAGGGGTATTGAGAAAGACGCTCTTATGGCATCAAAAAGACGACCTGACTTTATCCATATTTCTTTCTGGCCTTTTATATCAGTGGCAACAGCAGTATACGCAATTGGGAGGTTTTCGATTAACAGATCTCCAACTAAATTGATCAAAGTATTTATGATTTTATCGCCTCTAACCAGTCCGCTCTTTTCCCATGAAAGATCAAGCAAAGTTACTATGTCCAGTTTCGTTATGGAACGCACCCATTGTTCAAATTCATCCAGTTTTCCAGCCGCATATATTCCACCAATTAGCGAACCAATTGAGGAACCGGCTATTGATTGTATTTTATAATCATTTTCTTCAAGCCAATGAATAATACCAATATGCGCTAATCCGCGAGCGCCACCACTTCCAAGAACCAAGGACACAGTTTTCATATTGTTTTAACCGTAATCGCTCTGGGTATCTTTCATTGAGCGCTAACAGGAAATTGAATAGTTCTGTTTACCCCTCCATCTCAGATGACAGCAGGATACGATTTGATCTGAACGGTGTCAATCAAGAGATGTCGAACTCGAGGGTCTCTTTTCTGATGGTTGTGGAGTTTCCGCAACGATCCGCTCCATCGGCCGCCCGAGCAGCCGGATCGCGATCCCGCCTCCGATTCCCAGGCCGGTCAGCATCAGGAAAAAGTATTCGCGGGGCATGCGATCCCAGAAAGTGCCGAGGAACCCGGAAAAGTAGTTGCCGAAAAAGCTGGATAAAAACCAGACGCCCATCATCATCGATGCTATTTTCGCGGGGGCTGTTTTGGTCACCAGCGAAAGGCCTATCGGAGACAAATAGAGTTCTCCCACCGTCAGGATGAAGATCGTCCCGAGGAGCCAGGCGGCGCTGCGGTGCTCTTCCGGCCCGGTCCCGTGAGCCGCAAGGACCATAACGAGGTAGGAAGCGCCGGCAAGCGAGCAGCCCAGGGCCATTTTCATAATGCTGGAAGGCTCCGATCCGCGGAGCGATTGCCTGGACCAGAACATGTTCAGGAGCGGGGCCAGCAGGAAAATAAGGAACGGGTTGAGAGCCTGGAGCCAGGTTGACGGGAAATCCAGGCCAAAGAAGCTCCAGTTCGTGTTCCGGTCGGCCCATAGCTGCAAGGTATTGCCCTGTTGTTCGTAGATCCCCCAAAAAACGATATTCAGAGCGCAGATCAGCACCAGGGCCCAGACCCGCTTCCACTCATCGCGCGAAAGTGTTTGCTTCTGTTTCGGGCGCCGGGTTTCCCCCCGTGCGTCTTCGGGTCTCGGCGTCCGTTTTTCCTCGGGGGGCAGGGCATGCCGTCCAAGAAGGTATAAACAAAGACCCGCGACCATGCCGACACCGGCGGCGCCGAAGCCGTAATGCCACCCAAACCGCTGCCCGAGGGTGCCGCATACCAGGGGCGAGAAGAACGCGCCAAGATTGATCCCGAGATAGAAGATGGTGAAGGCGCGGTCCCGGCGGGGGTCTCCCGGAGGGTAAAGAGTTCCGACCTGTGTGGCGATGTTCGGTTTAAAGGCGCCGTTTCCGAGGATCAGGAACAGGAGCGCCGGGAAGAAAAGCGACTCGACAGCCATGAGGAAATGGCCGATCGCCATCAGGACGGCGCCGAGGATCACGGCGCGCCGGCGGCCGATCACCCTGTCCGCAAGCATTCCCCCAAAGAAAGGGGTAAGATAGACGAGGGCGGTATACAGACCATAGATCTGCGAGGAGAGCGGCTGCGGCGCAAGCGGCCCGAAGACAGCCTCGAGCCCGCTTTTGATCAGGCCGAACCCGAGGACCTTCCGATCGATTTCCGGACGCAAAAACAGGTGGTCCACCATATAGAGGACGAGAAGCGAGCGCATTCCGTAGTAGGAGAATCGCTCCCACATCTCGGTGAAAAACAGGACGAAAAGGCCCGGAGGGTGACCCAGAAAGGTCCGGCCCCGGGCAGGACCGGCAGGCGCAGCCCGCTGTTGCTGCATTATGCTTCTTTCCTCATTCCTCAGTAGTGCATCTGGACCCCGATTTCCATGACTTTGGATGGGGGAATGTTCAAATAGGAAGAGCCGCTGAGCGAATTTCGAAACATGAACGTAAAGAGGAACCTTCGCCACCTGGGCATAGTCCTTTTCTCGTCTCGAACCAGGCTTATGCGTCCCAGGTAATACGTGACATCATCCATGTTGATGTTCAAGCCCTTGGCCCTGACCCTGGACATAACCTGCGGAATGTCCGGCGCCTCCATAAATCCGTAATGCGCCGTGACCCTATAGACGCCGTGTCCCATATTGGCGATCTCGACCCGGTTGGAATCATCTATTTCGGGATCATCGTCCGTCACGATGGAAAGGATTATCAGCTTTTCATACAGGGCGCCTATATGATTGACATATTGGAGAAGCATGGGCGGCACTTCCCTGTGGAAAGTGGATAGAAACACGCCAGTGCCGGGAAGGCGTATCAACTTGTCGTTGGCAACCTTTTCCATGAACTTTTCCCTGGGAACGGTCATGGTCATCACCTTCAAGGCGAGTCTTTTCCATCCATCCCACCAGGCCACCATTATGATCATGATGACCAGGGCGCTGCACAGAGGGAACCAGCCCCCATTGGTGACTTTTTTCAGGCAAGCGATGAAATAGGTGGAGTCCAATACCCAGAAAAGGAAGCAAAGCGGCAGGGCCTTTATCAGACTCCATCCCCATATCAGCCTGGATATGAAATAGAACACCACCGAAGTGATCAACATGGTTCCGGTGACCGCGATGCCGTAAGCGTCGGCCAGGCTGTCGGAATTTTTGAAGTAGAGGGTGAGAGCGATAGCGGCCACCGCCATGAGAGCGTTAACATCGGGGAGGTAGACCTGTCCTTCGGCCATTCCGGACGTATGCACGACACGCATTCGGGGCAAAAATCCCAGTTGAATGGCCTGCCGGGTAAGGGAGAAGACCCCGGAGATAATGGCCTGCGAGGCGATGATGGTGGCTATTGTAGAGAGCAGGACCATCGGGTAGAGGAAGGCGCGGGGGACCAGACCATAGAAAGGCTCTTGAGCATTACTCGGGCTGAGCAGGATCAGCGCCCCCTGTCCGAAATAGTTCAGAAGAAGCGCCGGAAGGGCGATGAAGTACCAGGAAATTCGGATGGACTTCGCTCCGAAGTGCCCCATGTCGGCGTAGAGGGCTTCGCACCCGGTCACACACAGCACCACCAGGCCCAGCACGAAAAAGCCCTGTAACCCGTTGCCGGCAAAGAACCTATAAGCATATTCCGGATTTGCCGCGTCAAGTATTGCCGGCACTCGGGCAATGGATGCAGCTCCGGATATGGCCAGGACCGCGAACCATAGAATCATTATGGGGCCGAAGAACTTGCCGAGCTTGCCCGTGCCGCGGCTTTGCACCCAGAAAAGCAGGCACAGTATGCAGCATGTCAGGGGAACCACCATGTCTTTTGCGCTCGTGGTTGCGACCTCCAGCCCCTCCAGGGCGGAAAGGACGGAGATGACCGGGGTTATGAGCCCATCTCCGTAGAGCAGGGCGGAGCCGAACAAACCAGCCAGAATCAGCCCTCTGCTCAGGCTTGCCCCCATCTTCTTGTGGAGCAGGGCCAGCATGGCGAAGACGCCGCCCTCGCCACCGTCATCGGCCCGGAGTATGAAGAAGGCATATTTGATGCTCACCACGAGCATGATGGACCAGAAGATCAGCGAAATCAGCCCCAGAACGTTTTCCGGGGCGGGGGAAAGCGCTGAATGTCCCATAAAGCATACTTTGACGGCATAAAGGGGACTGGTGCCGATATCACCGAATACAACTCCCAGTGCGGCGACAACCAGTATCCAGGTCTTTTCTTTAGCGTGGCTCACCCGCCAGAACTCCTTCTTCGTAAACCGGGGCCGCATTCAATCTGAAGAAAGATCGCGCGCAGCCTGAAGTCCATCATCGATCTGCGCATCCGCAAACGCCGCGAGGGCGCCGGATGCATGGGCCTGAGCGGACCATCCGGGATCAGCCGTTCATTCCCGTGTCGAGCCTTCCCACCATACCGGCGAAACTTCCAGGCGCATGGCTTCCACAAGATTATCGATAACCTGCTGTGACTCAGGCGTGGATTGAAACCGTGGAAACTGAAGGGTATGCATAATCAGGCTCACCGCCATATCAACCGTAATCGACCTGAGGTGCAGGACCATGTCATAGTAAGTAGCATCCCAGGTGTCCGCTCCGTAAAGGTAAAGCGCCCATTTGCGGCGCTCCTCATCGTCCCGCACCAGAATTTCCCTGGCTTTGGCCGCCGAAATGCCTGCCCGTTCCACCTCTTCGGCAACTCGAGCGTCGAGGTCGCCCACGATTCGCACTTTGAGGACATGCGGCACATCCTGCAGGAAAAAGTTCCCGAACAAGCCATGGTAGACCATGTTGTCCTTTTGGGCGCGCTTTAGCAGGGCGGCGCGTATGTAGGTCACGTATTTTTCTTTCTCTCGGGTAAAACGCTGTAGGATTTTGGGAGTGTCCAATGCCCTGACCAGCTTAATTTCAGGTATATTGAATTCCTGAGAAGCTTCCAGGAGAATCTCGCGGGAAATGCACTCATAGCCGAGCTTCGCGGCGAGCTTTTCGGCCACTTCCCGGCCGCGATGGTACGAACCTCTCGAAATGGTGATTATCGCCATAGGTTCTCCTTACTTATGAGTTTTTAGTTTTCAGTTTTAAGTTTCCAGTTGGGACAAAACCTCCCGGCGCCATGCTTTTGGGCTTTGGCCGGGAATTGAAAACTCAAAACTAAAGGATGCTTGAAGAAAGCATACAATATCAAGTCGGATTATGGAAAGAAGCACATGAGAGTTCAGTTTACACCGAGCGCAATCCAACTTGAGTTTTCAGTTCCTGGATTCTAACAAAGCCATTCCGAGAGTTTTTTCTCACAATGTCAAAACCTGCCGGCGCTAGTGTTTAGCACCGCAGAGACGCAGAGGGCGCGGAGAAAAGATCGGAGAGAGGCGGCGCGTGCGTACCGCACGCCGCCGCGCGCTCGCCTGCGGCGCAATTTTCTTCGTAGTCTTTGTGGTGGTGGATCACATTTTTTCCTCCCTGCTCCTTGCATACGTCCAGCACGCTCATTTTTCCGGGCCGGAGACTTTTCGAGGAACCATGAGCATGAAGATAAGCCCCAGGACAAAGAAAGCCTCCATAGACAGTATAGCTATTCGAGCATTGCCGGTGCGGCTCGATAAGGTCCCGTAGAGCAGGGGGCCCAAAATTGCCGCTATCCTGGTGCTGAAGGTCATGAAGCCGAAAAACTCCGCCTTTCTTCCCTCCGGCGCTTCTGTGGCCATGTAGCTTCTGGCCGTGGCCTGGGTCCCCCCCAGGACCAGCCCGGCAAATATCGAAACGGCATAGAAGGCGCTTGTGCTCGATACGACGATTATTCCGAGCAGCGCCAGTATCCATATCAGGATTGTGATAACGATCGTGGGAATTATTCCGATCCTGCCGGCGAGCACTCCGGAGGCTGCCGCTCCAATCGCGGCGGTGAGCTGGATCAGCATGAGGAGAGCAAAATTCTCTTTGACCGTGAAATGCAAAGTGAACACGGTATAGGAGGAAAAGAAGACTATCACGGTCGATATCGCGTCGCTCACGAAGAAATAGGCGATGAGAAACAGGAAGATGTTTCTCAGAGATCGAATATCCCTGAAAGTCGTGATGAGCCTGGAAAAGCCCTCGCTTATGGCCGCGCCGGGAGCGGTGCTTTGTCTCGGCGAGTCTTTGAAGGTAAGAAACGACGGCAGCGCGAAAACAGCATAAGCAGCCCCGGCGACCAGAAGGATGGATTTGCCTTCGGCGATGCTCGAAACCATGAAAGCCATGCAGATCAAAGCGGCAAGGCCCCCTATGTAGCCCAGTCCCCAGCCGATTCCCGATAGTCTCTCAATTGAACCGGGGGGAGCGATCTCGGGCAGGTATGCGTTGTAGAAAGTCATCGCAACCGTGTATCCGACGTATCCGGCGCCTACGAGAAATGCAGTCAGCGCTGTTTGTCCGGGTCCGGTGAAATAGAGAGAAAAAAGACTCAGTATGGATATTCCGGCGAACGCCACGAGCAGGCTCTTTTTCTTTCCGCTTGCGTCGGCGGCAGCCCCGAGGAGCGGCGAGAGGAGGACCGAGACCGCCATGGCCCCCGATATGGTCACACCCCATAAAAAGTCCGCATAACCTTTTTCTCCGACGATGACCTCTTCAAAATAGAGGATGAAATAGGCGGTGAGCACGACCATGGAAAACCATGACATGCCGAAATCGTAGAGCAGCCAGGAGATAACCTCCGTCCCTCGAACCGGGTTATTGGGCGATCCAGCCTTTGGCAATTGCATCTTTTATCATTCCCTGGGCATAGTCCCACAGGACTTGCGACCCATCTCCCATGTGACTGTTTTTCCGGAAAATCTGCTCCCCCCTGATTCCGTGCTTTTGCCACGTGATCCCCCCGGACCTGAAAGCGTTCAATATCGGCTGAAGCCTGTCCAGGGCCGCCGCGAAGAGGGCATCCTCCGTCTGTCTGGATTCGAATTCCTCCCAGAGCGAACGGAACTCGATCTCCTGGTCTTCAGGCAAAAGACCGAAGATCCGGTCCGCCGCCTTCTTTTCCCGCTCAGCCTTGCCCCGGTTAGCCTCTTCGTCGTAGCAGTATGTGTCGCCTGCGTCGATTTCCACGATATCGTGGACCAGGATCATTTTGAGGACGCGGAAAAGATCGACGGGCGAATTGGAGTGTTCCGCCAGCACCATGGCCAGCAGGGCCAAATGCCATGAGTGCTCCGCGGAATCCTCCTGCCTGGACCCATCAACCAGAAGGGTCCGGCGCACTATGGTTTTGAGCCTGTCAATTTCAACCAGGAATTCGATTTGCCGGGACAGCCGTTTCAAATCCATTACGATGTGTTCTCCTGTTCGGGTGTTCATTGAGGTATTCGGTTCTCACCATGCCAAACCCTTGAGCGGATATCCACACAAAAAAAGCGCGTCGTGGAATCGAGCAGCTATTTCGATCTATTCGAGTTGGACTCACTTAATTGAATGTGTCTATCAATAAAAAGGTGTTGACTCTGTATAAAGTAAGGTGTACCTAATTGTTGTTACCGAAAGTCAAAAGGTGAACCATGCGCAGCGGCTCTAACGGAAAAAAATCCTGTACGCTTTGCGACAGGCCGTCCAATGACGATTGTGCCCTGACGCCTCTTTGCAAGGCCGGTTCGGGCAAGAAGGTCAAAGTGGCCAGTGTCAACGGAGAACGAAGGCTATGCGCCAGGATGGCTGCTCTTGGGATCTATCCGGGCGTGGAGATGGAGTTGCTTTGCAGCGGATGCGTACGGGTAAACGGCGGGACCCTCAGTTTAGGAAAAGAAATTTCCGGCAGGATTTATGTAACTCCCTGCGTGTAGTTTTTTGGGAAGCGCCTCTTACGGCGTTTATTTTTTGCGGGAAATGTTAGGCGCGCCTAATTCTTGCGCCCCGAGGCGCATAATACCAGGTTGCGTTCTAGATTGGGCGGGGATAAAATCCGCCCCCACGTAGGGGAGGGGGAGCGCAGCGCCGTATGCCCTCCCGAAACATCCATCTTGAACGCAATTCTCCATGATGCTGCGCGTCACCCGTGAAGCATGAAAATTCTATTTTCCAGGTAATTTAGTATAAGTGGCGAACAAGTTGTAGCCGGCCGCGGCATCAATCATATTTGCAGGGTAAGTTCCGGGCCTTCCCCGGGGTTGTGACCCATTTTTCGATTGTTCAAGACATACCCGGCGTCCGGCCGGACCGTTGCGAGGATTTGCTTATGCCCATTGTTCCTTTACGCAAAATGGCAAAAGGGCAGAAAGGAATAATATATCGGATCAATGCTTACGGTGAACTGGGCCGCCGAATCCGAGACATGGGATTGGTGGCGGGTACTCCGTTGTGGGTCCGGGGACGTGCTCCCCTGAAAGATCCGGTGGCAATCCGGGTCAGAAATTTCACCCTGACCCTTCGCAACAACGAGTCCGATTTCATCGAAGTCGAAGTGGAAGAAATCTTATGAATTCCCGGCAGGCAAATCTTATTGCTTTGGCCGGAAATCCAAACTGCGGGAAATCCACCCTTTTCAATGCCATCACGGGCGCGAGGCAGCATGTCGGCAATTATCCCGGAATAACGGTCGAAAAGAAGGAAGGATACTGCAATTTTAACGGCACTCGGCTCAAGCTGGTCGACCTGCCCGGCACCTATTCGCTTACCGCTTACTCTATGGAGGAACTGGTAGCCCGGAATTATCTCATTGAGGACCGCCCCGGCGTTGTCATAAACATAGTCGATGCATCGAATCTCGAGCGCAACCTCTACCTCACGGTCCAACTTCTTGAGCTAGGCATTCCATTGCTGGTGGCCCTGAACATGGTTGACATGGCCACCGCCAGGGGCGTTTCGATAAATTCCGAAGAACTTGGGCGCAGGTTGGGGGTGCCCGTTATCCCTACGATTGCGCGAACCGGCAAAGGTAAGGAAGAATTGCTCGAGGCCGCTGTGCGGTTGGCGAACAAAGATGAGGTCCCGGAAGTCCTTCATATTTCATACGGCCCCGATGTTGACCCGGTTCTCGACAAGATGGAGGAGCAGATCAGGGCCGGAGCTTTCCTGACCGAGACCAACCCGGCGCGATGGACGGCTCTCAAATATCTTGAAGCCGACGAGGAAGTGATAGGGAAGGGGAGGCAGAAGGACCCGGTCCTTTCCGGCAAGCTCGAAGAACTGGCCGAGCATGTTTCGGGGCATCTCCAGAAAACCCTCGACAGCTACCCTGAAGCCATTATAGCCGATCACCGCTACGGGTTCATTTCCGCCCTGCTGAAACAGGGAGTGGTGAAACAGAGCAGCAAGGCCGACCGGCTCTACCTTTCAGATCAGCTCGACCGGGTGCTGACTCACCGTTTTTTCGGACCTCTCGTCATGATGCTGGTAGTCTTTGCCGCTTACAAGTTTACCTTCACATACAGCAAGGCGCCGGTTGAATGGCTCCAGGCGGGTATTTCGGCCATTGGAGGTCTGGCGGACGCCTACTTGCCGCCTGGGCCTCTCAAGTCGATGGTCGTCTCGGGAGTGATCGATGGAGTCGGCGGTGTCATCGGCTTTATACCCGTAATCGTGTTCATGTTTCTTGTCATCGCATTCCTTGAAGACACCGGATACCTCGCCAGAGTGGCTTATATGCTCGACCGGGTTTTCCGGAGTTTCGGTCTGCACGGCAGCTCGGTGATGGCCTATATCATCTCGGGCGGGATTGCCGGCGGCTGTGCGGTGCCGGGGGTGCTTGCAACCCGGACTCTCAGAAGCCCACGGGAACGGATCGCCACGATTGTCACTGCGCCTTTCATGAATTGCGGCGCTAAGCTGCCCGTTTTTGCGATGCTGATTGCGGCGTTTTTTTCGGCAAAAGAGGCGCTGGTGATGTCCCTTTTGACGATTCTATCGTGGACGTCCGCCCTGTTGATTGCAAAATTGATCCGCTGGACCATTCTGCGCGGCCCGAGCACGCCCTTTCTTCTGGAGCTGCCTCCCTACCGGCTGCCGACTTTCAAAGGGTTGCTCATCCATACCTGCGAAAGGGCCTGGCAGTACGTCCGAAAGGCTGGTACGATCATCCTGGCCATTTCCATAATATTTTGGGCGCTCATGTCTTTTCCGGGCCTTCCGGAAACCGAGAAGAGAATTTATGATGAGGAGCGGGCGTCCATCCTGGCCGGGACGTTCCATGAATCGAGGGCTGAGACTGCGGCGGAGCCGGCTGCTGATGCCGGCGCGCGCATTCGCGATGTTGACTACAAGGAGGCACAGGCAGCCCTGAAGAACTCGATTGCAGGCAGGGTCGGCACAAGCCTGACCGCCATAAGCTTTGTGAGTGGATTCGACTGGCGCACTAACGTGGCGCTGCTCTCCGGGTTTGCGGCCAAGGAAGTTATCATATCGACGATGGGTACCGCCTACTCGCTCGGACAATCCAGAAAAGGCGAAGAAATACCTCTTGGCGCCCGTCTGGCCGCTGATGGTTCATGGACACCGCTAAAGGCTTTTTCGCTGATTATTTTTATTATGTTATATGCGCCTTGTTTTGCAACGATAGCGTGCATTATACAGGAGTCGTCCTGGAAATGGGGGCTGTTTTCGTTTGTGTTTAACACCACGATTGCCTTTCTCCTGTCGGCGCTCGTCTACCGGGGCGGGTTGCTGCTCGGATTAGGATGAGAGCTTCAAAGGGTACGCGGGATGTGGCAGACCGCAATTGCGCTTCTAATAGTCGCCGGAGTTTTTGCATACCTGATAAGGTACTTTTCAAGGGCTTACCGGTCGGGGTCGTCCGTATGTTCGTCGTGCGCGGCCGATTGTTCCCGGCGAGGAACCGATGCAACAATGAGCGGGAAAGCATGCTCGGAGGCTTTTCGCGGGCAGGGTTCTGAGGACGGGAGGTTCGACTGAAAATGAAGATCGATATTTCCGTAGCGGGCGCCCCCGCCCATACTGTTGAAGTTTTTATTGGAGAGGACGTAATGGAACGGATCGCCGACGGCCTCGAAACGGCCCTCGGAGGGCGTTCCGCCTACTGGATATGGGACGAAGCCGTTTGGCCGTTATGGGGACGCAGGGCGCTCGATCTTGGATGGCCGATTCAACAAGACCCCCAGGTAATCCTGTTCGCAGCCTCGGAGCCGAACAAACGGCTCACTTCCGTGGAGTTTCTCGCAAGGCAGCTCGTTAATGCCGGGGCCAATCGGGACAGCGCATTGATTGCAGTCGGGGGCGGAGTAACCGGAGACGTCACAGGTTTCGTCGCATCCACATTCATGCGCGGCATCCCGTATTTTCAGGTTCCAACGTCTCTTCTGGCACAAGTTGACAGCAGCATCGGCGGCAAGACCGGAGTGGATCTGCCGGAAGGCAAAAACCTGCTGGGTACTTTTCAGCAGGCTAAGCAGACCTACATAGACCCCAGGTTTTTGAGCACTTTGCCGGATGTTGAATTGAGGCAAGGGATGGCCGAAGTGATCAAATCGGCGATGATCGGAGATGAAGTGCTATGGAAATTCGTGGAAAACAGCTCCGATTCCATTAAAAAGCGTGATCCCGAAGCACTGCTCAGAATTATTAGCGCAAGCTGCCTTCTCAAATCGCGAATCGTGCAGGCGGACGAGAAAGAGACCGGACGAAGGCGCGTGTTGAACCTGGGCCACACTGTGGGGCATGCGCTGGAGAAACTCACGGGGTTTCGGTTGAGGCACGGAGACTGTGTGGCAGTCGGAATGATGGTGGCGGCAACCCTTTCACACCATCTGGGGAAGATGCGGGATGGCGACCTGGAGCGGTTGGAAGAGGTTTGCAAAATCTGGGAGATGCCTGTGCGCATTCCGGCTTCAATTGAATCCCGGGCAATCATCGATACGATAAAGACCGACAAGAAACGGATCGGCGAAAAGCTTCATTTTATTATGCCCGTGCATATTGGAAAGGTCATCGAGTTTACCGACATCGACAGCGGGGAATTTACCGAAGTTCTAAAATCTCTGGGGGCAGGGTGAGAGGAAGGAAAGAAACAAAGCGAGCAGCGAAACAGTGAAAACCACCGTTTTCATTCTTTTCGCCGCTCGCCGGTTTAATGCTGCCTGGAAATTTCCGAATCCTTCAGGGTAGTAAAAATCAATCTGCCGGCGGTTGTTTGGAGAATGCTCGTCACCGAGACGTCGACTTCTTTTCCCAGATGTTTACTCGCATTTTCCACGACGACCATTGTCCCGTCTTCCAGGTAGGCTATGCCTTGCCCCTGTTCTTTTCCTTCTTTCAGTATATGGAGCCGCAAAACCTCGCCCGGCAACACCACGGGTTTGAGCGCATTGGCAAGCTGGTTTATGTTGAGCACGCGGATGCCCTGAACTTCGGCAACCTTCGAGAGGTTGTAGTCGTTAGTGACTATCTTGGCATTCAGTCTCAATGCAAGGGACACAAGTTTAGCATCGACTTCGTTCAGGTTGTCGAAATCCTGCCTGTCGATGCGGACCTCGATAAGTTTTTCCTGCTGAAGGCGCTTGATGATATCAAGTCCGCGCCGCCCCCGTACTCTTCTGGTTGGATCCGGACTGTCTGCAATGTGCTGAAGTTCTTGGAGAACAAATTCCGGAATTACCAGCACACCGCCAAGAAACCCGGTCTCCACGATGTCCGCTATTCGTCCGTCTATGATTACGCTTGTATCTAGAATTTGGGTCAGAGGATTAGTGCGCATGCCACGGGCGAACCAGGACCAGTTCGGGACTTTGAATTCCTCGATCTTAATACTGCCGAGCACCATGCCTATATAACCGAAAAAGCAGGATAATATTATATAGATGACAACATTGACCGTGGTGTTTTGAATGGAGGCGAACCCCACACCGATGAGCTTGGCAATGAGAAGCCCGAGGACCAGACCTACAGTCCCGCCCGCCAGGACCTTAAGGGGGATATGCTTAATTACCTTTTCAACACCCAGGCCCGTGATACCGACAATCAAGCCGGCCAGCAATCCGGCCCAAGGCGCCCAACTATAGTTAGTTACACTATCACTATCCAAATTTATTGCTATAAGGTACCCCCCAAAGGTGCAAATGACGACCAGGATCAGTTTCAAAATAAGCCAACCCCATTTCACACTTAATCACCCCCTTTCTGATAATAATATGCGGGTAAAAGCAAAAAAATGCCACTTCCAGGTAGGAATCTTTTATGATGAAGGCTTGGATTTGACTTCGAAGATTCAGCTTAAACGCGCTATCTCAGCAACTCAAAGATGGAATGTTCCACTTCGTCTTCCGTGATTTCCTGCACAATAGAGAGTTCCTTGAGAAGCAGCGTTCTTGCGGTATCGAGCATTTTCCTTTCGCCGAAAGAAAGTTCTTTATCCCCCTTGAGAACCGTCAGATCACGGAGCACCTCTGCCAGTTCGTAAATAGAGCCGGTCTTGATCTTTTCCATGTATTCCCGGTAGCGCCTGTTCCAGGTGCCTCCATTGACCGAGACTTCCCTTCTCAAGAGGATATCGAAAACTCTCGGTATTTCGGTCTGAGCGATCAAACCTCGCAATCCAACGGATTGGGCGTTCGGCACCGGGATCATGATTTTCATATCATTATCAAGAATACGCATGATATAGAAGTCTTGGCGCTTTCCACCAATGCTTTTGGATTCGATGGACTCAATTTTTCCTACGCCGTGCGCTGGGTACACGGCCAGATCGCCTATCTTGAACATAGCACCTCCCTGCTCCGAAAAAAGGCCGAGAAAGCGAAGCGAATTTATTTTATCATGAAGAGGTATATTTGCAAAGAATTA
>Ga0326728_10007638_pt1 | contig 27549 bp, 14 predicted proteins | sample MB3enrmetagenome_FD_207602 | JGI IMG/M metagenome (GOLD analysis project Ga0326728, IMG submission 207602) | Lab enriched peat soil microbial communities from McLean, Ithaca, NY, United States - MB31MN | ecosystem: Environmental > Terrestrial > Soil > Wetlands > Peat | place: USA: New York...
ACTGGGGAAAACCCACCGTACGGAATTTTAGAGGGGGAGGAAGAGACACGCGTGCCCCGCGTGCACGTCCCGGTGATCCGTTGGACTGGCGTGGTCAGCATGTGGTGCGCTTCCTCTCTACTCGACGGTGGATCTTTTCTTCGCGCTAACCGGCCGCTACCTAATAGCAACAACAAGCGGCCTGCCTTGCGAACCCGAGGGCTGGGTCAACCCAAGGGTTGCAGCCAATGTGGCGGCAAGGTCGATGGGCTGGCAGGGGCTAAAGTAGACCCCCGGCTTGAAGGCGCTGCCCCACAAAAGGAGTGGCACTTGCGAATCGTAGTTCCAGGGGCTCCCGTGAGTAGTTCCGCTGAATCCCGAAACAGGTATAGCGTAGGGATCGAGCACCACAAAGACGTCTCCCGCGCGCCGGGGATTGAAACTGTTCGACACAGCGCGGGCCAACTGAGATGAGGGCAAACTTCCTGTCAAAAGTTGCGTACGCGTGAATGCGGCCGTCACTCCAGGCGCGGAAGCGGCCGCAGCGGCTGCCACTTCTTCGGCATGAGAGGCCTGAGTGTGGAGCTTCTTCATAGCGTCAGAATCGAGGTAAATGTAGGGCCCGTCCATTCCCGCAATATAACTCCCTGGGCCAAATTCCGTAGCCATCGCCTCTTCGATAGCTTTGCGGATCAAAGCAGGCTGGGCAGTGCCTGGACCCCATTTGTGGCCTTGAATGAACTCCGGGGTCGGAGCCACTCCGTGGTCCGCGGAGAGAGCGATCCAGACGTTCTCGAGACCCACGAGTTTGTCTAATTCAGCAAAGAAGGGTGCCAGATAGCGGTCCGTCCGCAGCGTGACATCAGCCACTTGCGGGCTATAGGGGCCAAACGCGTGACCGATGTAGTCATTCTCGCTCAGCGATACGGCGAGCAGGTCGGTCGCGTCCCCTTGGCCCAAATGCTCGTCCTTGACTGCTTGCTCGGCAAACCTTAGCTCGACTTCGTTCATGTAAGGTGTTCGTTCGAGCCAGCCCAGAAACTTTGAGTCGGGACATGGCTCGTTGGGGCTCGCCTTGAATTCACTCAACTGCCTGCCGTTTCCACCAGGCGTGTTCGGCAACGCAACCCAATTCCGGCCGCAATAGTCCTTCACCGGGGAGCTTTGATTGAACGTTGCTACCCAGGAGGGCAACGCCGGCAGGTAGTAGGTGCTGGTCACAAAGCGGCCCAAACCCGCTTCATACCAATACGCCGCCGACGCGGAGTGGCCGCCCATGAGAATTGCTGCGCGGTCCTTGAGCGCGATCGTCACGACTTTCGACCGAAAGTCGGAAGCGGCCCGCAGTTCGTCACCTAGCGTGCTGCCGATGAGGTAATGAGGAGAGAACCCCGGTGTCTTGCTTGCCCCATCGGGCTCGCTCACCAGTTTTGTCATGGGGTCCTCGACGCAATTAACCGTCCGGCGCAGCGAGCGGTCGTACCATTCGTTTCCGATGATTCCGTGGAGGTTCGCGTAGGCGCCGGTCAACAGGGTGGCGTGGCCCGGGCCGGTGGCTGTAGTGGCGTAGTCGTAGCGGCAATCCGCAAAGCTGGCGCCGCCGGCCAGCAAGCGGTTGAACCCATCCGCCACGAATTGTTGCCTGAAGCGCACCAGGTAGTCATAGCGAAATTGGTCGATGACGATTATCAGAACCAGCTTGGGACGGCGCGGATAATCCGTCAGGCTCCTTGCCGTTGCCCCGCGCAACAGCAAGAGCGCGAGTAGAGCCGCGATGAACACCGCAACAGAATTCCTCCTCAGCACCACAATCCTCCGTAGATGTCTTATCTTCACTCTGAAAGAAGATGTCGTGGCAAGTGACTCGCTAATCTCCCGCCCCTGGTCCTTAGCCCCCGACACCCGACACCTGACATTTGCTCTTACAGCACCGGCTCGCTCCAGTTCTCGAGGATCTGTTTAATTCGGCCGAGGAATTTTTCGGCTACCGCTCCATCGATGACCCGGTGATCGTAGGAAAGGGAGAGGTAGGCCATGGTCCGGATAGCGATCGCGTCGTCGCGCACCACCGGGCGTTTTTCGATTGCGCCCACGCCCAGGATGGCAACCTGAGGCTGGTTGATGATCGGCAAGCCGAACAGACCTCCGAAACTCCCCGGATTGGTAATGGTGAAAGTCCCTCCCTGTACATCCTCGACGCTCAAGCGCTTGGTACGCGCCCGCTCCGCAAGGTCCTGAACGGCGCGCGCGATGCCCAGGAAGTTCTTTTCATCCGCGCGCTTGATGACCGGCACAATCAGCCCCGTCTCGAGCGCTACTGCCACGCCCACGTTGACGTCGCGCTTGTAGATGATGTTCGTGCCTTCAACCGAGGAGTTGATCGCAGGATTGTCTCGAATAGCTTCGACGGCAGCGCGTATGAAAAAGGGTGTGTAAGTCAGCTTGAAGCCGTTTCTCCGCTCAAACTCAGCACGTTGCCGCTCCCTTGCCTCCACCACTTTGGTCATTTCAACTTCGAAAACAGTATAGACGTGGGCAGAACTTTTCTTGCTCGCCACCATGTGCTCGGCGATTTGCCGGCGCATGGGGGTCATTTGAACAACCTGCGTTGGCCCGGCGAAAGCGCTGGGCGCGGGAGCCGGCTGAACCGCAGCGGGCGGTGGGGAAGGCGCCGGAGAGGAGGGTTGCGGCGCGGATGGCGCCGGAACTGCCACGCCTCGGCCTGCGGCCGCGGACTGGCGCTGCTCCACGTAGTTCAGAATATCTTTCTTGCTGATTCTGCCGCCCAAACCCGTTCCGCGTACTTGCGTAAGGTCAACCTGGTAGTCGCGTGCGATACGCCTGACAAGCGGGGACGATCTCACCTCCTCGGATTCAGGAGGAGCAGACGGACCCCCAGCCGGAGTTGCGGGGCCTGATGTCGGAGCTGGCGTTGGCGGTTCGGCAGCCGCCGGGGCTGGCGGAGGCGCCGAAACCTCCTCCGCTGCCTCCTTGGCGGGTGCGGCTTTGGCAGTTCCTTCGCCATCGATCACCGCCACAACCGTGTTCACCGCCACCGTCTCGTTTTCCTTCACCAGAATTTGGGAAAGAATCCCCGCTGCCGGTGAAGGTATTTCCGCATCCACTTTGTCGGTCGATATCTCAAAGAGAGGCTCGTCGCGGCCGATCGGCTCGCCGACCTTCCTTAACCATTTGGTAATCGTTCCCTCGGCAACGCTCTCACCCATCTGGGGCATGATCACGTTCGTGGACATAGCAACCTCAAATCTATTGATTCATTGTCTCATTGAGCCATTGATTCATTGGCCCGCTGCATCTTTGGTCGTAGTTCGTCACTATTGCGAAGCGCTTGCGTGCTTCCTCCGGCCAGTGAATCAACGATCCAATGAATCAATGATCCAATTCGCACGCTTGCCAACACCGCTTCTTTATCGTAGGGCAGCAAGGCGCGCAGGTCAACGACCTCCAGGGAAATGCCGTCTTCTCTGAGTTCCTGCGCCGCCTCGAGGGCAGTCCAGACCATGGCGCCGTAAGTGATCAGGGCCAAGTCATTTTTCAACCCCGGCGTGTGGACAAACCACATTTCGTTGGACTGGGAATGGTAGGGACCGCCGTGCAGGCCGTAGGCGGGGCCCCGGGCGGACAGGTTTTTTATCGCAAATTGCTTTTCGAAAGGCGTCGAGAAAGCGTATCCATTGCTGTTGCAAATGAAAATCACGGGCAGCTTCACGACCGCGGCCATGTTCATCGCCTCATGAACCTGTCCGACGCTGGTCGTGCCTTCGCCCGGGTGCACTAGAGCAACGTCCCCCTGGTTGCGCCAGTTCAGCACCATTGCAACCGCACAAGCCACCGGACAAGTTCCTCCCAAGGGAGACTTGAGGTAATAGTGCATGCGCTCGAGCGTGGCGGCATCCGGCGCCGTCCGAGTCGTCAGACTTACGGTTTTTCGCCCCATTTTGAGTTCGTTTTGAGTTCGTTTTCTGAGACTTTTGTTGATTCTAAACGACTTATTTAGTTCGTTCCCACGATTTAACATCTTTTCCAACTCGCCGGTCCTCTTCGGCAGCAGCGGCATCGTCTGAGGCCGAGAGAAGCTATCCGCAGGGTTGGCTTTGTTTGGCCTATTTCGCGTCTTTACAGCACGGTTCTCCGCCTCATTTTGAGTTCGTTTTGGGTTCGTTTTGAGTTCGTTTTTTGAGACTTTTGTTGATTCTAAATGACTTATTGAGTTCGTTCCCACGATTTTAACATCTCTTTTGAATGTTCTGCGCGGCTTCCAATTTTCCGGCAACGGCTGGCACGACGAGGAGAAGGTATGCGCGTGGCGAGGATCGAATGGTTGGCAAATGCGGCGGCGTGATCTGCCCCGGCCATTATCAAGATATCTGCTAACGTTCAGCTTAGGCCTTCGAGAAAACTGTTTGGCGGGAATTGTCATGCTCGTGACCGGCGCGGATCTTTCCGGGCTTCCTCCACTCCCCCTCCGCCTTCCGCTTAGGCCGGAGGGAGTGCGGCCCTGAAGCCTCCGGCGCGCCTCCGACCCAAGGTCCAAACGAGTAGCCTACTGTAGGACGGCGGGTTTGTCAAGAACTTTGCAGGGAAGCGTCGCGCGCGTGGCGCAGGCGGTGCGGTATCTTCGTTGAGCCGGGCCTTAGCTCCCCTGGGAGGCGAGGGTGGGGATGGCGAGTACAGAACCGGGGGCAAGCCCCACGCCTGCAACTCGTAGGGGGAGGGCTTGCCGTCCCAAGGTCTCGCCCGGGTCTCTGGGGGCAAGTAACCCCTCACCCGGCCCACGACGGCCGGTGAAAGCGCCGTCGCGGGCCACCCTCTCCCCAGGGAGAGGGCACGCCGTTCGTCATGCGTTTTCACCGTTCGACTTTCGATTCTCGACCTGCTCGACCATTTCCAGTTCGAGAACTCTTCCAAAGTGTCGAACGGTTTTCTCTGCAACCTCATCCATCTCCACCCGCCGGCCCAACAACTTCTGGAGCGAAGTGACGCCTTTATCGCGCAGGCCGCACGGAACGATCCATTCGAAATAGCGCAGGTCGGTGTTGACGTTGAAGGCGAAGCCGTGGGAGGTGACCCAGCGAGAAATGTGGACCCCGATGGCTCCGAGCTTGTCATTTCCCACCCAGACGCCTGGGGCGCCGGCGAGGCGTGCGGCCTCGATTGCGTAATCCCGCGCCACACTGATTAGGACTTCTTCGAGGGAGCGCATGTACCAGGCGATGTCCCGCCGGTGTTGCGTGAGGTCAAGGATGGGATAACCCACCAGTTGGCCAGGTCCGTGGTAAGTCACGTCGCCGCCCCGGTCAATCTCGAAGACCTGCGCACCGCGCGCGGCAAGCTGCTCGGCTGAGATGAGCAGGTTCTCCTTTTTGGCGTTGCGCCCTAGCGTGTAAACGTGCGTATGCTCGAGCAGCAGAAGCGTGTCAGAAATTATCCCAGCCTTGCGCGCCGCCACCCGCTCACGCTGAAGGCATAGGCCGTCCGCGTAGTCGACCAGACCGAGTTGTTCGACATCGCACTGCATCGCAATTCGGGGGCTGGGGGCTAGGGGCTAGGGACTGGGGAGGTCGCGCAGAGTCTCGGTTTTCAGAGACTCTCCGACCCTTCGTAAACCCAAGAGACGCAGAGTCTTTCAAGCATGAGGCTCTGCGCCACCTCCCCAGTCCCTAGCCCCCAGCCCCCAGCCCCTTGTCCGTTCACACGTGGATCGCCCAATCGTGGGCAGCATGCGCCGCTTCCATCACGGCTTCGGTCAGGGTTGGATGCGGGTGGATGGCATAGGCGAGGTCCTCGACGGTGCCCTCCAGGCGCATGGCCACCACGGCTTCAGCGATCATCTCCGTCACGCGCGGCCCCAGCATATGGACGCCCAGAATCTCGCCGTAGGTCTCATCGCTGACGATCTTCACAAAGCCCTCGCGGGCCCCCAGGACGCCGGCCTTACTGTTGCCTGCAAAGGGGAATTTGCCGACGCGAACCTTGTGGCCTGCTTCACGCGCCTGGCGTTCCGTCAGCCCCACACTGCTGACCTCAGGCTCACAATAGGTGCAATTGGGAATCTGGCCGTAGTTTATGGGCTCGACCGGTTTTCCCGCGGCGTGCGTGACGGCGACGATCCCCTCCCTCGAGCCCACATGCGCCAGCAGCGGGCTGTTGGCCACGATGTCGCCAATGGCGTAAACACCGGGCTCGTCCGTTTGCATGTAGGGATCAACCTTCACAAAACCCCGCTCCAACTTGACCCGGGTTTTCTCCAGACCCGCATCGCCGGTGTTGGGCGAACGTCCGACGGCAACCAACAAGGTTTCAGCTTCGATAGTTTGAGGCTTCCCATCGGTTCGAGTGAAGGAGACATCCACTCCATTCGCCGTTTTAACGGCTTTCTCAACCTTGGCCTGCGTCTCGAGCGCGATGCCCTGCCGGCGGAACGACTTCTCGAGTTCGGCGGAGATTTCTTCATCCTCGAGCGGGACCGCGCGCGGCAACATCTCCAGAATCGTGACCTTGACGCCGAAGCGATGGAAGATGGAGGCGAACTCGACGCCCACGGCGCCGGCGCCCATAATCACCATCGACTTGGGGAGGGCTTTCAAGGCCAGGATTTCCTTGTTGGTCAATATGGTCTTGCCGTCCGGCTCGAAGCCTGGAAAGGTCTTGGCCTCGGAGCCCGTGGCAAGCACAATCTTGGCAGCCTGGATTTCCCGCACCTGCCCCTTGGCATCCGTCACGGTGATCCGGCCGGGGCCGGCCAGGCGCCCGTGACCTTGAACACTTTCCACTTTGTTCTTCTTGAAAAGAAACTCGATGCCTTTGACCAGCCGGGCCACTACCTTCGTCTTGCGGGCCTGAATGGCTGCCCAGTCAATCGAGAATTCCTTGCAAACGATTCCGAATTCCTTGGCATTCTTGAAGTAGTCGTAAACATCGGCATTCAGCAGAAGGTCCTTGGTCGGAATGCAACCAACGTGCAGACACGTCCCGCCGAACTTGTCGTCCTTCTCGACAACCAAGGTCTTAAGTCCTAATTGCCCGGCGCGAATCGCCGCGACGTACCCGCCAGGCCCGCTGCCAATAATCACAATGTCGTACTTGGGAGTTTCTGCCAAGCCCGCACCTCCGGGTTTAGGGTTCAGGATTCAGGAGTCAGGATTCAGGAAAGCCCCCTTGGGGCTTTTCTTTGATTCCCGAATCCTGCTCTTCTGGTCATCTTACATTACGAGAATTGGGGAAACAAGCAAGCGCGGGATCGCCGGTAGCGTCTTGGTTGGCTGTAGCGGCGCTCTTTGAGCGCCGAAAGTTGTCGAAAATTCAGGATCGGCGGTCGGAGACCGCCGCTACAAATTTCACCATGAGAGGCAATCGAAGTGCCATTGCAAATCGAAAGGCATAGGTGTAGAGTGCGGCGCGGGTGTTTTAAAAAGGAGAGTCCAATCGAGGTAATATCCGCCACGACAATACGTCGTAGGGACTGCCCGCCCGGACAGCCACCACCCTCATCCTTGGAGGCAGCATGAAACTCCTGCGCTCGCTTCCCGTCCGACCTCATCTCGTAATCACGTTCATCTTATTCTCCTCACTGGCTGCTCTTGGGCAAACGCCCACTGTCCCGGCGCTCGTTACGCAACCTGTGGACCTCGAGAAGCTTGTCACACTTCGAGGGAACACTCATCCGCTGGCGCGCCCCGAGTTCGACCAAGGCGTCGCGCCGGACAGCCTGCCCATGGAACGCATACTGCTCGTCTTGCAGCGCTCGGCTGAGCAGGAAAGTGCGCTGCGAAGGCTCTTGGAGCAGCAGCAAATTCGATCCTCGCCCAACTATCACATGTGGCTCACGCCGGAGCAGTTTGGGCAGCAATTCGGCCCTGCCGAAGCGGACATTCAAGCCGTCACCGATTGGCTTACCTCACAGGGTTTTCGGCTCAATCGACTGGGCGCCGGTCGCACGGTGATCGAGTTTTCGGGTACGGCGGGGGCGGTGCGCCAGGCGTTTCACACGGAGATTCACAAGTTTGTAGTGCGGGGCGAGGAGCACTGGGCCAACGCCAGCGACCCGCAGATTCCCGCGGCGCTCGGGCCGGTGGTGGCGGGCTTTGCCTCGCTCAACAACTTCCCCCGCAAACCCCCAGTCGAGCGCGTTGGAGCTTTTTCCCGGACGAAGGCGACGGGCAAGGTGAAGCCACTCCTCACCGTTCCTATCGGCAATGGTGTTAACTACTATGTGCTCGTGCCCGGGGATTTTGCGACGATTTACAATGTTTGGCCGCTCTGGAACGCGAGCCCGGCGATTAACGGAACCGGGCAGACCATCGCCATCGTGGCCGCGTCAAACATAAACGTTCTAGACGTCAACGATTTCCGCAATCTGTTCGGCTTACCGGACAATCCCCCGCAAATCGTCCTGGACGGCCCTGACCCAGGCGTCTCGGGGACGGGCTGGGAGACCGAAGCGGACCTGGACACCGAGTGGTCGGGCGCGGTGGCGACGAATGCGACCATTGACCTTGTTGTCTCAGAATCGACGGAAGCCAGCTTTGGCACCGACCTGTCCGCCCTGTACGTCATTGACAACAACTTAGCGCCGATCTTGAGCGTCAGCGTCCAGTCCTGTGAGCCGTCTCTCGGCGCCGGCGGCAATGCCTTTTACAACTCACTTTGGGAACAAGGTAGCGCCCAAGGGATTACCGTCGTGGTCGCCGCCGGCGATAACGGCTCAACCGGATGTGACTATTCGGATTACGAGTCTGCCGCAGAGTATGGCTTGGCCGTCAACGGATTGGCTTCGACGCCGTTCAACGTGGCGATGGGGGGAACCGATTTTAACGACGTCAACACCTGGTCCACATATTGGTCCAGTGTCAACGATGCTACCACGCTGGCCTCCGCCGCTTCGTACATTCCCGAGATGACGTGGAATGATTCCTGCGCACGTTCGGGAGTGGCGAGCGACTGCGCATCAGCAGGAACCGATACGCCTGCCGGAATTGACCTCGTGGCAGGCAGCGGGGGCGCAAGCAATTGCGTCCAGTCAATCAGCACCAGCACGAGCATAAATTGCACGGCTGGGTATCCCAAACCCGACTGGCAGAGCGGGCCAGGCGTGCCCGGTGACAACGCGCGCGACCTCCCGGACGTTTCCCTCTTTGCCGGCGACGGCACCATCGCCAACAGCTTCTACCTGCTCTGCGAAGCGGACGCGCTTCCGGCCGGAGAGGTCTCCTGCAACTCATCCTCTGCCCAGTGGTACTTCGAGGGCGCCGGCGGAACTTCCGCTGCCGCGCCTACCTTTGCCGGAATCATGGCGCTGGTCAACCAAAAGACTGGGGAGCGGCAGGGCAATGCGAATTATGTGCTGTACCCGCTGGCCGCCCAGAGCGGCTCGAGCTGTACGTCCAATGCGAGTATGGCTGCCACGGCCGACAGTTCCTCCTGCGTTTTCTATGACGTGGTCACGGGCAATAACACAGTAGCGTGCGTGGGTGGCTCGCCGAATTGTAGCACTACATTGATCGGTGATTATTATGGCATCCTGGAGGTCAATCCTCCCTCCAACACGACGCCTGCGTGGACCACGACCGCCGGGTACGACCTGGCCACCGGGCTAGGTTCGGTGAACGCTGCGAATCTGGTGAGGTACTGGACATCGGTGAGCTTCAAACCCACCACGACCAATCTAGCCAGTCTCTCCCCCACCACCCTAACCCACGGGCAGCCGGCCAGCTTCACTATCAATGTGGCTGGATCGGGGGGCGGCACGCCCTGGGGTGACGTCTCGCTGATTGCGCAATCGGGATCGAGTCCGAGCAACAGCACGGGCATCGGCCCCTTCGCGCTGAGCGGTGGGAGCGTGAGCAAGACGACCACCATGCTTCCGGGCGGGACTTATGGAGTGACGGCGCACTATGCAGGCAATGGAACGTATGGCGCCAGTGACTCAACCCCGCCTGTCCAGGTCACGGTGAACCCCGAGGGCAGTCAGACCCATGTCGCCTTGTTAACGTTCGATCCGATTACGGGGCAGGAAATCAGCTCCAACGCCACATCAGTCGTCTACGGGTCTACATCCAACCTCTTGCGTGTGGATGTGACTAACTCCTCGGGGCAGGATTGTTTTTCGGTTCCGTACGGATGCCCCAGCGGACAGGTGACGCTCACCGACAACGGCCTGCCGCTCGATGAAGGCACTTATAAACTGAATAGCCAGGGCTACACCGAAGACCAGTCTGCCCAGCTCGTCTACGGGGTGAACAACATTGGAGCGAGCTATGCCGGCGACAATAGCTACAACACCAGCACATCCGTCACGGACGCCATTACCTATAACAAGGCGCCCACCACGGTCACGCTGAGCGGCTTGCCGGCGAATGCTGTGACCGCGACTCCGGTTTCCTTAGCGGCAACGATCAATACGCAGAGTTACGGCATCGCCCCAACCGGCGGCGTGCAGATGCTGCTGGGAGGTGTTCCGGTTGGATCCTGGAGTGGAAGCGGTACGCCGGTTAACGGTTCAGCTTCAGGCTTTGCATCGCTACAGATACCACTCAGCCTCGACTTGACCGCAGGTGTAGACAGCCTCACGGCACAATATGCCGGCGACAGTAATTACGCCGGCTCCACCTCAGGTCCGGCCACGATCACGGCCGGCGATTACAGCTTGTCAGCGAGCCCTTCAACCATCAACATATCAGCGCCAGGGCAGTCCGGAAGTTCAGCAATCACCATAGGTTCACTCTACGGTTTCAGCGGATTGGTGAGCCTGACCTGCGCGACCACCGCGCCGGGAGGCACTTGTGCAATTTCGCCTTCCTCAATCAATGTGACGGCGGCATCGTCCCCCACCGCCACGCTCACCATCACCACTACTGCCCAGGCCAGTGCGACTCCCCCCGCCGTGCAACGAGGGGCGCGCCTCAGCGCGATGCTGAGAGGCCCGTCAAGCCCACCGGCTGAGGGATCATTGCGCGGAGCTGTGCATACACAAAACAAGAAGGAATCTCGCCGCAGTCAGGCGGGGATATTCGGAGCGAGATCCTTCCCACCTCCCGGAACGGCATCTTCCGCGCGGGGACCCCAGCCTTCCGCTGGTCTTCGCCTGCCAGTGGGGTCGCCTTGGTTTTTGGCGGGGTTGCTGGCTTTGGCGATGCTGACGAGTCTGGCCAAGGAACGGCGTCCCGCGGGCCTGGCGTTTGCGGCTGCCATGCTGGTGGTGGGAATCTGGGCAGCTTGCGGCGGTGGTGGAGGAAGCAGTCCTCCGCCCCCCGCCGCACCCACCGTAAGCCTTTCGGCGACTAATCTCGCCTTTGGTCAGGAGAATATGGGCTCGACGAGCGCGGCACAAACCGTGACGCTCTCCAACACGGGCAATGCCGCGCTGAGCATTTCGAGCATGGCGCTTGGCGGCGCGAATTCCGCCGATTTTGCCCAGACGAGTAACTGCGGCGCCAGTGTGGCGGCAGGAGCCAGTTGCACCATTAGTGTAACCTTCACCCCCTCGGCAGCGGGAGCGCGCAGCGCGTCGCTTGCCATCACCGACAACGCAACCGGCAGCCCCCAGACCGTGAGCTTAAGCGGCACGGGACTCGAGCCCGCCGTCAGCCTCTCGCCGAGCACCCTCACGTTCGCGAAGCAGACTACGGGCACGACCAGCGCGGGGCAGGGCGTGACGCTCAAGGACACTGGCAATGCCTCGCTGAAAATATCGAGCATCGCCTTGAGCGGGGCCAATCCCGGAGACTTCGCCCAAACGAATAATTGCGGCAGTAGTGTCGCGCCGGGCGCAAGTTGCACGATCAGCGTAACGTTCACGCCTACGGCGGCAGGTTCACGCAGCGCTTCACTCGAAATCTCCGACAACGCGAGCGCCAGCCCACAGACGGTGAGCTTGAGCGGCACAGGGTTCGCGCCGGTTATCACCCTAAGCCTCTCCACCACAAGCCTGGCGTTTGGCCAGGAGAACGAAACGCTGACCACTGCGCCGCAGACGGTGACGCTCTCCAACACCGGCAGCGCCACCTTGAACATCTCCAGCATCACTGTCAGCGGCACCGATCCTAACGACTTCCCTGAAACGAACAATTGCGGCGCGAGTGTCGCGGTAGGAGCCAACTGCACCATCAGCGTGAGCTTTGCGCCGACGATAACGGGCGCGCGCACCGCGCAAATGCTCATCACCGACAACGCCAGCGGAAGTCCGCAGCTCGTCAGCTTGAGCGGATCGGGAATCAACGCGCCCACCGCGCCCGGCAGCTTTCAGATTTCTGTGAATGGCACGAGCGGCGGAGACCTCCACACCATGTTCGTTACCGTGAATGTGCAGTAACAGCAGTGACGAGTGAAGCGTGTCCAGATGAAAACCAAATCCCTATTGCTGGCCGTGGGCAGCTTCACGTTGACCGCGATGCTCAGCGTCGTGAGCCGATACCTGACGCCGCTGCCTGCTAACCTTCTCCTCACTCTTCGCTCGGTCAGCATCTTCGCCCTCGTTCTCTACGCCCTTTACAGGCGCACGCTGACCGCATGGATCCTGGCGGCAATGATCGCCGGCGCGGTGCTCGGTCACGATTGGCCCGCCGCGGCCCTTCACCTGCGCCTGCTGAGCACGATTTTTCTGAGGCTTATCCGCTGCATCATCGCGCCGCTGCTCTTCGGCACGCTGGTGAGCGGCATCGCGGCGCACTCCAACCTGAAGAAGGTGGGGCGCATGGGCCTCAAGGCGATCGTCTACTTCGAGGCGGTCACTACTTTGGCGCTCTGCATCGGACTCGGCGCTATCAACCTCAGCAGGGCCGGCGTCGGCGTACACCTGCCGCCCAGCGGCGAAACCATCCAGGTCCAGCGGATGTCTGCATCGGAAACCATTCTCCATATCTTTCCCGAGAACTTCGCGAAGTCGGTCGCGGAAGGGCAGATTCTCCAGGTGGTCGTGTTCAGCATCCTCTTCGGTATTGCTTTAGCCATGGTGCGGGAGGAGCGTCGCCGGCCGCTGCTGAACCTTGCCGAGAGCCTTACGGAGACGATGTTCAAGTTCACTAACCTCGTCATGTACATGGCCCCGCTGGGCGTGGGCGCGGCCATCGCCTACACGGTGGCCAGCACCGGCATAGGCATCCTGTTCAACCTTGCCAAGCTGCTGCTCACTCTCTACGTCGCGCTGCTCATCTTCATTCTTGGAGTGCTGCTGCCGGTAGCTATCCTGGCGCGGGCGCCGCTGAAGAAGTTCATTACGGCCGTGGCGGAGCCGGTCTCGATTGCCTTTGGAACTGCGAGTTCCGAGGCTGCCCTGCCGCGCGCCATGGAAGCCATGGAAGCCATCGGCGTGCCGCGCCCGGTGGTGGCTTTCGTCATGCCGACGGGCTACAGCTTTAACCTGGACGGCAGTACGCTCTATCTCTCGCTCGCCGCAATCTTCGTGGCGCAAGCCGCCGGCGTGCACCTCAGCCTGGGCCAACAATTGCTCCTCATGCTGACCCTCATGCTGACCAGCAAGGGGGTGGCGGGCGTCTCGAGGGCTGCCATCGTCATTCTTCTCGGCACTGCCGGCTCGTTCGGCCTGCCTACCGAGCCCATCTTCATCCTGCTCGGCATCGACCAATTGATGGATATGGGGCGCACCTCGGTGAACGTGCTGGGCAACTGCCTGGCCACCGTCGTGATCTCGCGCTGGGAAGGCGACTTCGGAAAAGAGCAGCCATCACCGGTGGTGATGATGGCGGTGGACACCACAGGACACGCGACCTCAGGCACGCAGTAGGTCGCATTGAGCATTCCCATAGGACTCACCCACGTAGACGCCCGCGATCCAGACACCGTTGTGTCATCCAAAGCGCGTTTCCGGGACCGTAGGTGGTGAAAAGCTTCTGCTCGAGGGCATCGAACTCCTGCGGATCTTCGTCCGGCGCCAGGCCACCGATTGCTCACGCTCACAAGGGAGCTGGACGAGGGATGTCCAAGATTGACAAGGATGGACAGAGCTGGTATTCTCCACCTGGAGTACCAGGAGGAATGCTCGTGAACGTTCACCTTACGCCTGAGCTAGAAACGCTCGTTCAGAACAAAGTGAGGACCGGCCGCTACAACTCGGCGAGCGAAGTGGTCCGCGAGGCACTGCGGCTTTTTGAAGAGAGGGACCGGATTCGGGAGCTCCAAATTCAGGAGCTCCGGAAGAAGATCAACAAGGGCTGGGATTCTCTCGAACACGGTGAAGGAGTGGACGGAGAAGAATTCTTCAGGACTCTCGAGCGAGAAGAACGGGAACTGGCGCGCAAGCGGAAACGGGCATGAAGCGCTTTAAACTCTCCCTTGAAGCCGCCCAGGACGTTCGGGAAATCTGGGCTTCACAGCGCTGTTGCCGAGGATCTCACCCGCCGGTTCGGCCAGGAACATTGGTCGTCAGCCCAAACGGAAAAGGGCGTGCTGAGCAAGCGTAGCGCAGACCGCCGTCTTTGCGGTCTGCGGTTCTTCCTTGGATTCACGTTTAAGCGCGCCGTCGAAACCACGGCGCGGTGGAAAAGCCGCAGGGCCGGAGTGCGGGCCCTGCGCTACCACGCGGGGTCCTGCCTGATGCCCTTCACATCTCACGACTTGTTCAAGAGCGCTTTTTCCGCCGCTTCCGGGTTTCTATAAATCACCGTCAAGTAGGCACGCAGGGCGCTTTTGGGACGTTTGCACCAGCCCGCCTCAGCGATACTTGCAGGTTTGGAGCAACGCCTTGACTTCGTCGTGATTGCCCAGGAAAGAGACGAACAAGTCCGATGGCCGGTCCTACTCAAGCAGGTTCCTCAGTTGCTCGCTGGTGACAGTCACCAATTTCCCCGACCGCTTGAGGCGGCGATAGCGTTTATCGGTGGCCGCCGCAAACGCCGCAATCTGCTCTGGCGTCGCCGCGTATTCGCGTTGCGCGTAATCGGTGGATTCCACGTCGACCCTGCGCAGAGCAATGATTTCGGCCCCACGGATAATCCCGATGTCCTGTCCGCGGGCGGCAGCGTCAAGCCAGCGGCCCAGATTCTTTTTCGCATCGGTTATAGTGAGAGTCTTCATAGGGTCTTTATACAGTCTCTAAAGCGCCTTGTCAATCCCCTCCTCGGCGATCGAAAATCGAAATTCGAAAACCGAAAATCGAAAATCGAAATTCGAAATTCGAAAAGCGAAATTGGAAATTCGAAAATGGAAATTTGAAAATCGAAATTCGGAAGCTGAAAGTCGAAGTTGCCGCTCTTTCGAGTTTCGAATTTCGATTTTCGAATTTCGGCCCTTGTCAGCTTTTGGGCACGTCCGGGCGGTTCCACCAGCCGCCGCCCAGAGCCTGAAACAAGGCTGCGGTGTCGGCATAGCGATTAGCCTGCGCCTGGACCAGGTTAATCACGGCTTGCTGATAGGCTTGTTCGGCGCTTAAGAGCGCCAGGTAGCTGGCGTAGCCGGACTGGTACTGGCTTCTGGCCAAGTCGAGGGTGACCCTGGCGGCAGTTCTTGCGGCGGCGGCGGAACTCAAGGCGTCGGCGTCCTGCTGGAGCGCATGCAGGGTGTCCGCGACATTCTGAAAGGCAGTCAAAACGGTGCTGCGATATTGTTCGGCGGCCTGAGTAAAAGCGGCTTTCGCGGCGCGCTCCCGATGCCGGAGGGTGCCGGCATCAAAGATGGGCTGCGTAACGCCTGCGCCCAGATCCCAAAAACCATTGCCGCCCGAAAATAAATGACCGAGGGCCACCGCCATGCTGCCGCCATCCGCGGTGAGGGCAAAGCTGGGGAGCCGGTTGGCAATGGCGATGCCAATTTGGGCGCCGGCCGCATGCAGATTTTCCTCCGCTTGGCGCACGTCCGGGCGCTGCTCGACGAGTTTTGAAGGAAGGCTCAGCGGCAGTTCCTGCGGCAGTTGCAGACTCGAGAGCTCGAACTTTTCAGGCAAATCCTGGTTGGGGAATCCGCCCGACAACGCCGCCAGCATGTCCCGTTGTTGCGCCAACTGTTTTAGTAAGGGCGGCAAGGTGGCGGTGACTTGCGCGAGCTGCGATTCCTGTGCTGCCACGTCGAGCTGGCTCGCATACCCCTTTCTATACTGTTCCCACAAGATTTTCAGCATGTCGGTGTTGATGGTGATGAGCTCGCGGGTGGCGTCAATCTGCCCCCGCAAGGATGCCTCTTGGATGGCTCCCGCGGCGACGTTCGAGCTCAGCGTGATATGCGTGGCAGCCAGGGCAAAACGCGCCTGCTGCTCCTGCGCGGCGAGCGACTCCACGGTTCTCCGGTTCAGACCGAAAACGTCCGGAACAAAGGAGACGCTCACCTGCGGCGTATAGAGGCTGTAATTCAAGACAATGGTGCTGGTTACTGGTGAAAGGTCGGCGGCTGATTTCGCCCTGGTCGCCGAAAGACCGCCTGTGACGCTAGGATAGTAAAAGCCACGTTGGGCCAGCACATTTTCTCTCGCCACGATCAATGCCGCCTGTGCCGCCTTGAGGTCGGGATTGGCTTTGAGCGAGCGCTCAATCAAATCGTCGAGTGGCTTCGAATGAAACAATATCCACCACTCTCCCGGAATGTCCTTGCCTTCCACCAAGCGCTGTGCCTCTCCCCCGGCAACCTTGGGCGTGCTGCTGGTGGTCGAGATCGGTGTGGGTATATAGCCGCCCACGTCGGGAGGAGCCGGCTTCTTAAAATTAGGCCCGACCACACAAGCTGGGGCGAGCAGTAAAGTAGAGGCGGCAATGAAGAGCACGAAGCGCGATTTGCGTGTGCGAAACATGAGATTGGTTCCTTGGCCGGATGCTGAAAAACACTTAGCCTGTAGTTCCGAGGAACTGCTGTCCATCAGTTCAGCCACTCACGCGGGGGCGCAGTACGGCTCTGCCGCCCCGCTTTGCGGAAAGCCTCCGAAGGTGTGAAAGAATCGCGTTTTGGCAGGGCGTTGTAGGGGCAACCCTTGTGGTTGCCCCAGGGCGGCCACAAGGGCCGCCCCTACAGCGCGATTCTTTCACACCTTCAAAGCCTTTCCGCATATCAGGCGGCGGAGCCGCAGTCATCGCCAACCGTCTTTAAGCATTCGTTTAGGGTCTGTGGATCATTCTGCTCCCGTTGATCGCCCCGGTATTGCTGCTACGCGAGGGCGCCGATCCGCCAACGACCGCCGGGTTAACGCTGCGGTGGCGCACGTTGTTGAACGATGGCGCAGCGTGCCGGACGACAGTTGGCGTCCGAGCGTTGTTGACGGTTTCGTTGCGGATGAACCCGCTTTTTGCCGCACTGCCGGACTGGTTTGAAGCCGGCCGATTTCTAGGCATGGAACGTTGCCGGCTGATCGGAAGCTGCTTGGGACGATTCACCTTTTGAGGCGCCGGGCCGGAGTGACCCCTCACCCGTCCCGCGCCGGCTGATGAAAACGCCGGTCGCGGGACACCCTCTCCCCAAGGGAGAGGGAGAACCCCCGCCCGAGCAAGAGGGCAAAGAACCAGAAGAAGGAGGCACGTGGTCTTCATCCTGATTGAACCTCCGACACGGGGCGATCGTAGCGGCCTGGGAATACTAGCCCTCATGCTGATTGAACCTCCGACACTGCGTGATTGTCGCGGCCCAGGAATATCATTCTCAGCGCGGGCACGGCGAGAAGCAGCATGACGGGGCCGAGCAACATGCCGCCTACGATCACCGTGGCGAGCGGACGCTGCACTTGGCTGCCGATGCCCGTGGAGATTGCGGCGGGAAAGAGACCAATGCAAGCCGAAAGCGCCGTCATCAGCAGGGGGCGCATGCGGGTGCTGGCGGCGCGGTACATCGCCTCCACGGGCGCCAAGCCCTTGGTCCTTTCGTGTTCGTAAAAAGTAATCATCAGGATGCCGTCCATGACGGACACGCCGAAGAGCGAGACGAAGCCGATGGCGGCGGAGATGCTGAAATGGAGACCGGAGATGTAGAGCGCCAGGATGCCGCCCACCACCGCGTCGGGGATGCCGGCGAGCGCCAGAAGGCTGTCGCGAAAGTTATTGAACAGGCTGTAGAGCGCTCCGGCAATCAGAATGAAGCTGATGGGTACAATGATCTCCAAACGTTTCTTGGCTTCCTGAAGATCTCCGAACTCGCCGGCCCAAATCAGGCGGTATCCGGGCGGAAGCTTCACGTTGTTCGCGATGCGCTTCTGAGCCTCCTCGACCGTGCCACCCAGGTCGCGGCCCCGCACGCTGAACTTCACCGGGATGAAGCGCTGCACGCTTTCGTGATAAACCCAGGCGGCTCCCGTATCCAGGGAGATCGTGGCCAGTTCGCTCAGGGGTATGTAAGCATTGGCGCCGGTGGGGGTTTGATAGGCCACTTTGATGTTGCGGATTTTGTCGATGTTGTCGCGGTATTCCGGCGTATAACGGACGACGAGATCGAACTGCCGATCGCCCTCCAGGACCGAAGTCGCCACGGCTCCGCCCATGGCCGCCTGCACGACCGAGTTAACATCACCGGAATTGAGGCCATAGCGGGCGGCCTTGGCGCGATCCACCTTGATGTTCAAATTGGGTTGTCCAAGGACGGGGAAGATGCCGAGGTCGGTGATGCCCCGCACTTGGCTCATCTGGTCCCGGACCTGGTCGGCAAGATGGGTGATGGTTTGGAGATTGGGACCGACGATTTTGACCGAATTGACGCCTTTGACGCCCGAAATCCCTTCTTCGATGTTGTCCTCAATGTATTGGGAGAAATTGAAGATGACTCCGGGCAGCTCGTTATCAAATTCCGCCTGAATCTGGTTGGTTAGCTTGTTCTTGGTCAGGCCTTTTGGCCATTCATCAAAGGGCTTGAGGGGAGCGAAGAGTTCGACGTTGGAGAATGGCGAAGCGTCGCTGCCGTCGTCCGGCCGGCCATGCTGGGACACCACCGTAAGGACCTCGGGGTGCCGCAGGAGAATCTCGCGCATTTTTCTCGTGGCCGCCTCGCCATCCTCGAGCGAGAGCGTGATGGGCATGGAAGCCCGAATCCAAAAGTTGCCTTCTTCCAAGTGCGGAAGAAACTCGCTGCCGAGTCGCGGCGCGATCAGGAAGAAGGTTCCCAGAGATAAGGTCAATTCCATTCCAACCACGAGAGCGCGGTGGTTGAGGGAAAAACGCAGCGCAGGATTGTAGATACGGTGCAACAGGCGGACGACGATCGTTTCGGCTTCCTTCACACGCTTGGGGAGCAGCAAGGAAGCGATCACAGGCGTGACCGTAAACGTTGCGATGAGGGCGCCGGCCAGCGCGTAGCCGTAAGTGCGCGCCATGGGGCCGAAGATTTGCCCCTCGACTCCCTGCATCGTGAACAAGGGCACGAAACCGGCCACGGTGATGAGCGCCGAGAACAAGACCGCCTTGTCCACCTGCATGGCGCTGATCAGAATCAGGCGCAAGCGATCCGACCATCCGTGAGCGGCCGTCGTAGGTTCTGAGGATCTCGTCGGGTCGGGCCCCCATGAACCTTTCGCCAGACGCTCCAGCAGGCTCCGCCTTTCCTCCGGGTGGCGCTGGAAATTCTTGAAGATATTCTCGACCAGGATCACGGCTGAATCCACAATGATGCCGAAGTCCACCGCGCCTACAGAGAGCAGGTTGGCGCTCTCGCCCATAATCACCAGGAGAATGGTGGCAAAAAACAGCGCGAATGGGATATTCAGACCCACGATGGTGGCGCTGCGGAGATTACCGAGGAATATCCATTGGATAAAGAAAACCAGCAGGCATCCGAAAATCAGGTTGTGCAGGACCGTGTGGGTGGTGATGGCGATCAAGGAGGAGCGGTCGTAATAAGGAACCAGCCTGACTCCCGGCGGAAGGCTTCCGTCGTGATTCAGCTTGTCAATGGCTGCTTTGACCTTGGGAATCATGTCGGCGGTCTTTTCGGTTCGCCTCATCACCACGATCGATCCTACGACATCGTCCTGATGGTCGCGGCCCAGAATGCCGAGCCGCGGCCGGTAGCCGACCGATACCTTGGCGACGTCCCGGATCAGCACCGGGACGCCGTTGATTTGGGTGAGAACCACATCATCGATATCGTCAACTTTGTAACCTTGACGCAAATCATCATTGCCACCATCGTCAATGAGGCCGACGCCGCGGATATTGATGGACTGCTGGCCAATGCGGATTTCCCGCCCACCCACGTTGAGGTTGGCGTTGCCCAGCGCCGTCAGGACTTGGGGGACGGTGACGTTGTAGGCCTCGAGCTTGTGAGGGTCCACCTCGACTTGGAACTCCTTGGTGGGGCCGCCCCAACTGTTGACGGCGGCGATGCCGGGGATGGTCAACAGGCGCCGCGCGACGATCCAATCCTGAACGGTGCGCAGGTTGGTGATTCCGAAGTGCGGCGGGCCGACCACCTGATAACGATAGATTTCCCCCGTCGAGCTGTTCGCTTGGATGGTCGGCACCAGACCGCCGGGCAGGCTCACGTTCTGTTGCATCGCCACCGAGGCTTGGGCGTAGGCGAAGTTGTAATCCACGCCGTATTTGAAGGTGACACGAACAAAGGACAAACCATAGAACGAGGTCGAGCGGATGACGTCAATGCCGGGCGTAGTGTAGAGGCCAATCTCCGTGGGGAGCGTGTAGTAGCGCTCCATCTCCTCGGCCGAGAGGCCCGGCGCCTGAGCGGTGATCTCGAGGATCACCGGTGTGGGATTAGGGTAGGCCTCAATATTGAGCAGCTTGAAAGCAATGAAGCCGGCGCCCGCAAACAACAGCAGACCCAGCACCACAATCGGGCGGCGGCTCAGGCAAAAGGCGATGAGAGATTTGAACATGGTAGTTTTCAGTTCTCAGTTTTCAGTCTTCAGTTTTCGGGCCTCTGTCTCTCGCTTCTCGATTCGAGGTATGTCAGTGTTGGTGGTCTGTTCCGGCCGAACACTGAAAACTCAGAACTGATAACTGAGAACTAGTCTTAGTCGCTGGGGGGCGCCTCGAGCATGTTACTGAGAAATACGGCGCCGTCGGTCACCGCCAATTCTCCACGCCGCAAGCCCTCGAGAACTTGGACTTGTCCGTCTATTCGCAGGCCGGTTTTTATGACTCTTTGCACAAAACGACGGCGGTCGGTGGTCACCCAAGCCGTCATCGTGCCGTCGGATTCGCGGACCACGCCATTGGCGGGTAGGGCGGTGGCCCGCACCGGGTCGTGGACGCGGATGACGAAGTTCGCGAGCATTCCTGGGTGCAGCTCATTGTCGGGGTCCGCGATCTCGGAACGGATCGTCACTCGATGCGTATCTGTGTCAACCGTCTCGTAGATCTTCGAAACCCGCCCCAAGAACACGCGGTCAGGATACGAGGTCACGCGAACCTGGACCGGCTGTCGCAAATGAAAAAGCGGGATTTCGCTTTCAATCACGTTCGCCAACATCCATTTGATCGTGACGTCAGACACCGCATAGGGCGCCGGCATGTTACCCGGCTGCACCAACCACCCCGGCTGCGCGTTCTTGGAGGTGATTTTGCCCGGGATGGGGCTGCGCACCACCAGGGCGGGATCGATCCTGCGTGAGGCGATCATCTGATCAATCTCGGCATCAGTCTTGCCAAAGACGCGGACCGCATCGCGCGCGGCTTTCAGAGCGCCTTCGGCCGTTTGTTGATCCGAGGCCGCCTGTTCCCTCTCGCGCTCGGCCACTCCGCCCAGACCCTGGACGCGTGCCAGTTCCTTGCTGGTCAGGACATAAGTCGCCTCCGCGCCGATTAGCGTTGACTCGGCCTGGATGAGGTCAGGACTCTTAATGGTGTAGAGGGGCTGGTCTATGTGCACTTCGGCGCCAAGTTGTACAAGGGTCGCGATGATGGTCCCCTGGTAAGCCGGGAAAACTTGCACGGACAAGTCCTCGTCATAATCAATGTTGCCCACCGCCTCCTTCTCAACAGGAAACAGGTAGCTTCCGACCGGTTCGACCTTGATCGCGTTCACTTGGCTGGGCGACAGGTCCAAGGTTGTATCGGACTGCGCTTTGCTGGATTTGGCGGCTGAGTCCGCTGGGGTATTGGTATTGGTCGCCTGACCACGACTGCGGGCGGATTCCACGAGTCCCGTGGCGACAACGATTGCTGCGGCCGCCGTCAACACCAGGGCGAATCTCTTGCTCGGATGTTTCATTGCTATTCCTCCGGCCGTCAGGCCACCCAACTTGCCAGCCCTTCGCTTGCGGTTCTCAGCCCATTGCTCGTCATTCGCGCGAAGCTTGTCCTCCGCGGAGGCGGGGGAGCGGGAATGCATTTCCGTCTGGCCCGACCTGGACCCCCGCCTGCGCGGGGGTGACGGGCCGCGCTTCGGGGAGGATGCCGCCGTAATCCCTGGACCCCCGCCTACGCGGGGGTGACGACACCGACGGTTTTCTTCTCTTTGGGCCGGCCGCAGGCCCACGAGCACTCAGGGTAAACTCCGACCAAGCTTCAAGAGTAAGGCTCTGGTTGGGCTGTCCTCAAGTTATCCTCTGGCCAGCCAAGCCTATCTCTTGGACACTATCGCCCGATCAGATTGAGCCTATCTTTTGGCCATTAGGGAGTCTGGGGCTGGGAGCTAGAGGCTAGGGATTCGGGGTCAGGGATTCGAGGCCCGGGCGGGCTGGCGCAGACCCCCGCCTTTTGGGGTCTGCGATCTCCCGAAGCGGGGTAGCACAGCGCGGCCTAGCGGCCGCAATCCAGATTCAAGATTCAAAATTCAAGAAACAGCAGGGCGGGAAAAGCTCGCTAATAAAGCAAGAACTTACGAGAGTGCAATCCAGTGCCCGGGTTTGGCCCTGCGGCATTTCCAGTCCCTCGCGCGGCCCCATTTGAAGCCAGATGCGGAAAATCGAAAATGGAAATTGGCTTTCCACACTGTCCCGAGCGCGGGCGCAGTGAAGCAGAGCGGGCGGATTTGAGATTCGCAATTGGAGATCATTTCCGCGCCAACCGGTCCCAGCCTGTCTCCCTACACTCTTCTCCACGGCCACATGTGAATCAAAATTGTCTCCACACCATTTCCAGAGCGTTCTCCGCCCTCCTTATAACAGCCCGTTGTGTTCCTCGACAGCTCTATCCTAGCTGAGACACTCCCCATGAAAAACGCAACATTGCACGCCACGCTGGACCCTTGCTTGCTGGGTGACTAACGGCGTTTACCAAGTTGTGGAGAATCCCACACGAACTTAGTGACGATATCACGTCGCCAAAGCTCAAAGGCTTCGCGGTCGGAATGGGGAGCTAAAGGCCCCGCTTCGCGATTCTCATAAACCGGTTAGAACGCCAAATTGGAGGTTCCAGCCAAAATGGAGAGACGTGGATTCCTGAAAACTGCTCTCGCTTCTGCAGCAACCTTGTCTGCTGGCCCTTTACTTTTGGGGATTCCTACGGAGACCAAGTCGGTGAAATGTGGCGATCTCGAGGCCACCATCGGGGTAGATGGTACTCCAGTCCGCATTCAGTCTGGTTCGGGTAGGTCGCAACGAGTCTGGCTCAAGAGCGCCCCTACTTTGACGGTGAGCAACGAAGAATTTGGGGTCAGCGACACCCCCGTGGGGGGCGAAATCAAGGCTCTGGACTTGGCGGTGTCTTCAAAATGGTCGTCCGGCCGATTCGGGCTAGTCTGGGATCTCGACTTCAAGGGTTCGAAAAAGCGCGCGGGGCACGAGGTCACTATCGATCTGCCTGTGCTTTCTCCCGAATTCAGAATTTTCACTCCGTCCAATGACCCAGAAGTCCTGGTAAGCGCCCACCCGACGTGCCGCCCGGCGACTTACGCCACGGCTGGGTGGGAAAGCGGAGCCGCCTACGTCCTTCCCCTCATCTGCATCATGGACCCCAAGACGGATCAGGCCCTCACGGTGGCGTTGCCACCGACCGTCAACATCCCACATCTTCAGTTTGAGTGGATTGACGCCCGCGTTTTACGAATCAGCCTCGCCCATCGGGGTATGGGAGAGGGTAAGTCCTCGCCTTTGCGGCTCCTGTTTTATTCGCACGCGGCTGACTACCGGGGCGCGTTGAAGGCGTACAGCGACGAGTTTCCCGAGTACTTCGAACCTCCCATGCCGCGTGGCAACGCAGAGGGGGCGTTCTTCTATCACCACATCCACGACCACCCCGACTATGCGGAAATGGCCCGGCAGCACGTTCGCTATATGTGGTCGAGTTTTTGGTTCCGGTACCTTGGCGATTACATGCCTGAGGATCCGGAATGGGCGCCATATACTTACGCCCGCTGGTGGAAGTTCCACCAGAACGTGAGCGACGAGAAGATCAATGCGTTCATCTCCGAGATGGGTCGGCACGGAATCGGGATTTACGCATACTTTAACATGACTGAGTACGGTGGCTTCGGAGGAGCGGACGGGAGCGCCGAGGCGGGAGCGCACCTGCTGCAAACACAGTTTGCCGAGGCGCTGGTGAAGGACGCACAGGGGCGCGAAATCCCAACTTGGGAGGACGCTCGTGTGGTCAATCCGCGACTTGACGGAGCGATTTGGCCCGAGCTCGAGCGCCAGTGCGAGCGCCATTTCACGCGGCTGCCGGAGATTCAAGGCTTCGTCATTGACCGCTTGGATTGGGCCAGCCGGTATGATTATGGGCACGATGACGGCTTCACGACTATCGGTGACCGCCCCGTCGAAAACATGGCGCAGCCGGTGGCCGTCGGGGTGCAGTCGGTCTGCCGTATGGCGCACGCAGCGCGGAAACGGGTCTTTGTGAATCAGTTCTACCGGGTGGAAGTGCTTCGTGATGTTGACGGCTACTGTCACGAAGATGATTACGTCCCGGCGCTCGCATACTTGGCGCCGTACCGTCCGGTATCCGCCTGGGAATCGCGCAAGGACTACAAAGGTGATCTCCTGGAGTTCGAGAAACAAATGAAGCTGCGGCTACAGTTCGCCGTCTTCCCACACATGATCGCGCATGAGTTTCCGATTTCGCAGCAAGACCCCAACCCACGCGCCGCCGACTTATTGGAGCTGTATGCCCCGCTGTTCGAGACGCTCATCGGCAAGCGGCAGGTCTTGCTGCCCCACTGCGTAGCGGCGACCGGCGACAACGATGTAAATCTTTTCGTTAACGGCGCCGGGGCCTATGTGGCGCCGCTGACCTCGCGCACGCGGCACCGCTCGCGTAGCGCGGCGGGAGTGGAAGAGGTTCTAGTGACGCTGAAAACTCCTGACGCCGGAAAAATCCGGTCGGCGGAAGTGTACTCGGCCGACGGCGCGCCTTACAGTGCGAGTGTTTCCGTTGCCCCCGGCAAGGCCGTCATCCGAGTCGCCAAGCACGGCACAGCGTCCGTCGTCGTAGCACGAAACTAGGTGGAGATCAGACAAGCCAGGAGCGCAAGACGGACGCGAACCGCTCAGGAGTGAGGGGTTCGGTTTCCTTCCGGAGTGGAAAGTCTTCCGCGCCCGCTACAAACACGTAAGGTGCGTTCTCAAACAAACACACACACGGCGTGCGTTGGCATTCAGGATAACGCCGCATTTCAAGCCACGCGTAGTAGGCCAACATGGCGGCGTCAACGGCGCTGCCTTCAGGGTCGGGCGCCGAGGGCAAGGGGCTGGCCGTCACCGGGTTCTCAAATATCGCCACGCTGGTAAAGGGCTTGGGCTTGGGGCGCAGGCCGAATTCGCCCACCACCAACACTGGCCGGGCGTGAGCTGCGGCCTGTGCCGTTCCCCATTCCACGAAGGCATTGCTGAAAAGCTGGGTGCCGTTGTTGCTCAGGAAGAGCGTGCGCACGAACTCACGGATCACCGGGTCGTTCCCGACTTCCTCGGGGCACCACGACTCCACGTTCAGATCACGAAGCCGATCCATGATAGCGTCGGCGTCGGCTAGGGATTTGCGCATCGATTTGATCTGCTCCAAAAACGCTTCCCGAAACGCCTTCAGCCGCTCGAAACTCAGCAGGATCGCGTGGGATTGTCCTACACCCACGAGTCCGGGCAGAAGTTCTCGCAACCCGGTTCCCGACTCGATTAACCAAACGTCTCCCAGCACCCGGTCCTTAGTTGCCGCGAACTCTTCCACGAAACCCGGGCCGAGACTGCCATCCGGCTGCCGCTTACCCTTGAGTAAGGCTTGCAGAAGCGCCGGCTGTGCCGAAGTCTCTTTCTGCCAATCCACCTTTTTGAGCTGCCCTTCCGGCCAGTTGTTGAGGAGGTCGTGCGGATCAAGCGGAAGCGCGCCGGGAAAGACCAGCAAAAGCAAACGGTTGATGGCGGCCAACCGCGCTTGTTCGTCCGCCAGCGCCGCCGCATGGATTCGATCGAAAACTTTGTTCACCTCTTCCCGCCAGGCAAGATAGTACGGTGAACGAGCCAGGACTGATGCTGCCTCAATGGTTTGTTCTCGTTCCGAAAATGCCGGTGAACGAAGATCCATTTTGGCTTCTGCCTCGCGAACGCCCAGAAAAAGGTTCTCAAACTGTTCCGGCGAAATTCCATCCAAGTAACCAATGACGCTTTGCAGGTAGTTCTTCTCGTAGGGAAACTTAAATTGCCACCTCTGAATCTCCTGGTTGATATAAGGTTGGAACGTCCGGGGAAGGTTCTTGAGCAAGCCCCTTTTCAGCGGGCCGCTAATCGATGGCGGGAGATTAAGGTTGACATCCATACGTCATCTGGAGCGCCGCCCTATCGGGGCCGGCTCCGACCAGGCCGAAGACCGGCCGTGCGACTCACGCGACAATCTCATCCAGGACTCCGCCTGTCGACTCTGTGGCCTGACATCCCAGCCAACGAGCTAGCGAAGGACACAGGTCCACCTGCCGCACCGGCCGGTCAACAATGCGCGGGCGCGCTATGGGTGAACCAAGGCACATCATCCAGATCAGTCGGCACGCGTCGTCGTTTGAGCGGTGATTGAAAAACCCGTTGGTGTTAGAGCCGTCCGGGTCCCGTCCAAATTCGGGGATGATCACCATCAACGTTCTATCGCGATACTCCGTATTGGCGCTCGCCTCTTGCCATAACTCATCAATCAAGCGGTCGGTATTTCGGATTCCCCCCAAGTGCATTGAGTACGAGCCGAAATGCGCCGCTTCCACATCCGAAAAGTTAACCACCAGGAGCGACGGTGCGAACCGCCGCATAACCTCAACCGCCACAAAAAAGGTCAGTTGATCTCCTGTGGCAGGAGCATTGGTGTGAACGAAGCGGTCTATGGCATTCTTGACCGGAGCCTCAACACCACGGTCAAGTTGATGAGCCTCGCCGAAAACATTCCAACCAAGGCCCTCGTAGTCGCTGCCTTGAATCACCGATTCAATTTCCGCCTCGGCTTTGTCGCGGTCCCCCAGGTTACCTTGATGGCCCTTCTGAATGGCCTCCTCGACCGCCGTGAGCAGGAGGGCTTTGGGGAATACCACGTTGGCGCCAAAGGGCGCGCCGTAAGTACCCGCGCTGCTGGCTCCGATCCGATCGGTCAGAGCTTTGTTGCTCGCCACCATCCAGACTTCGTCTCCCGCCAAACCGGTTTGGCGGCGGACGTATTCGAACAAGGTGGGAGATTTGGGAGGATTGTTGCCCCAGTCATCCACGCGCTGCCAGTTCCCCGTGAGGATGCTGGAAATGGCATTGAAGTGGGATGTTACGCCGTCGTT
>Ga0326728_10007640_pt1 | contig 27546 bp, 23 predicted proteins | sample MB3enrmetagenome_FD_207602 | JGI IMG/M metagenome (GOLD analysis project Ga0326728, IMG submission 207602) | Lab enriched peat soil microbial communities from McLean, Ithaca, NY, United States - MB31MN | ecosystem: Environmental > Terrestrial > Soil > Wetlands > Peat | place: USA: New York...
TTGGAGCGGATGTAAGGCGACTCCGTCCGAAAGTCATCCAAGCCAGACAACTCACCTAGCCGATATTCTTCGGGCACCCTGTAATCGGAAATTTCGCCGTAATTGTGGAACAGGTTGGTCAGGTCCGGATTGGCGGCATTGGTATTGAAGGGCGGCGGATACTGGAGGGCATTCCGATAGGCCAGCCGATAGCCGCCCGGAGGCGGCCGGAAAGCGGGATACCCCGGCTCGGGACTGTACACCAAATCGCCGCCGTGATTGCACACGATATCGTCGATCATCAGCAACCCCTTGGCGTGCGCGGCCCGGACGAGATGTTGCAGGTCGGCCAGGCTGCCCCAGTGCGGGTCCACCCGGTAAAAATCACGGCCGGCGTACCCGTGAAATTGGCCCTGGGCGTTTTCCACGACGGGTGAAATCCAGATGGCGGTGGCGCCCAGCGCCTTGATGTAATCCAATTTCTGTTCGAGCCCCTTGAAATCGCCGCCATGAACCGACCGCCGACCGGCCGGATGATAATTGCCGTCCGCATTGTTGTTGGCCGGATCCCCGTCATAGAAACGGTCGGTGATCACCTGATAGATGCTCTGCGCCTGCCAGCAGGGGTGATCCACGGTTTGCGGCTCCGCCGCCCGCACCGCCCAGGCCGCCAGCGCCAAAAAAAGCGCAATCGTCCGGGCAGCCCAGCATGACCAACTGTTGCTCATGCCAATCAAGATATAACAACCGTTCGGAGCCGGCTCACCGCATGAACATGTGTCCGGTTGCCTGGAGATCCTTGACTGCCAGAGCCTCGCTCGAATATCCAATGGCCGCAACGCCCGCACGCCTCAGCGGCCGGGACGGCCGCGGACCGGTCCGCGCCCGTCCTCGGGCGCTGAAACGCGATTCTGAGCCAACCGCCGCCCAGCCGTAGCCCCCCGCAACGAATGGCCGTCCCGACACGCCTCGTTCAATTACCTACCGGCCTCAACGCCCGCACGCCTCAGCGGCCCGGACGGACGCGGTCCGCGCCCGTCCTCGGGCGCTGAGACCCGATTTTGAGCCAACCGCCACCCAACCGTAAGCCCTCACAACGAATGGCCGCCCCGACACGCCTCGTTCAATTACCCACCGGCCTCAACGCCCGCCCGCCTCAGCGGCCGGGACGGCCGCGGACCGATGCCTTTCGCGATTGCCAGGCGCAGGACGAACGCGCCAGCGTCGTCGGAGTGCGGTGGCCCTCCACCGCTTTGGCGCACGTCCCTATTTCCAACCAAGCCAATCATGGTTCGTTCGCTCGGGACGCATCTTTGCGCGAGCCGTGAGACGTGCGCCAATAGCCGCGCGTGGAGAAAATCCATTCGGCCGCTGGTTGGCAAGATTTGCCTTGGGCCACAGCGCCGGAGGGCCGGGCGCACTCCACGACGCTGGCGCGCTTCACGGCCGCTCCATTGGATGCGTCGCGCGGAGACATGTGGGGGTTGCACCTGCGGGTGATCTGAGAAAAGCGCGGTGGAACAGCCGCTCGTTGAGATGCATTTCTGGCGGGTGAGGACAGTTCCAGAATCGCGCCTCAGCGGCCGGGACGGCCGCGCGCCGGCAACCGCAGCCAGAGCACAATCTGATTTCAATTCGGTCGCCGGCGATTTAATTTGCTGCCGTGCATCCGATTGCATTTTATCTAGGCACCCTGCCCATCCGCTGGTATGGCATCATGATGGCCGCCGCCTTTCTGGCCGGCCTCTGGACTGCCACCCGGCGGGCCCGACTCGTCAACGTCTCCGGCGAGGTCATCACAGACGTGACCATGTGGGTGATGGGCGGCAGCATCATAGGCGCCCGCATTGCCTACGTGACGACCTACTGGAAACAGGAGTTTGCGGGCGGACCGTGGTCGGAGGTGTTCATGATCCAGCACGGCGGGCTGGTCTATTATGGCGGGTTGATCGGCGCGGCCGTGGCGGGCATCGTTTACATGGCGTGGAAAGGGCTGCCGGTGTGGACGATCGCCGACATCATGGCCCCCAGCATCGCCTTGGGCAGCGTGTTCGGCCGCGTGGGTTGCCTGCTCAACGGCTGCTGCTATGGCCGCGTGTGCGATTTACCCTGGGCCATCCATTTCCCCCTCAACCACGAAACCCAGGGGCAGCCGGTGCATCCCACCGAGATTTACGACGGTTTGCTCAACCTGCTGTTGTACGTGGGCTTGGCGTGGTTGTTTCGGCGGCGCAAATTCGACGGGCAGATCTTTGCGCTCTACCTGATCGGTTACGCGATCTGCCGATCCATCGTGGAATGTTTCCGGGGCGACTATCCCCCGGACCACATTCACGCCGGTTACTTTACGCCGGCCCAATTGGTGAGTCTGCCGATCCTGATCGCCGGCATCGCCGCCTGGTTCTGGTTTGCGCACCGCGCGGCGGCACAAGCAAAACGAGGATAGCAATGGGAGGACCGTGAATGGGAGAGACGTTCGACATTCAACCTTCCCCCACCAACCTCGAACCGGTATTCATTGCGGGGCCGACGGCGGTGGGCAAATCCGCCGTGGCACTGGCGCTGGCGGAAAAGGCCGGCGGCGAAATCATCTCCGTGGACTCGATGCAGGTTTACCGCGGCCTGGACATCGGCACCGCCAAACCCACCGGTGCCGAACGGGCGCGTGTGCCCCATCACCTGATCGATATCTGTGATTTGCGCGAGGCATTTGACGCGGCGCAGTTCGTGGAACGCGCGCGGCGAGCGATGGCCGAAATTCAGGCGCGCGGCCGAAGGCCGGTGCTTTGCGGCGGCACGGGATTCTATTTCACGGCGCTGCTGGAGGGGCTCGGCCACGCCCCGCCCCGGGACCACGCCCTGCGGGCGGAATTGACCGCCACCCCCCTGGAACAGTTGCTGGCTGAACTGCAAACGCAGGATCCCGCCACCTTCCAGCAGATCGACCGCCAAAACCCCCGGCGCGTCATCCGCGCCGTGGAAGTCATCCGTCTCACGGGTCGGAAATTTTCCGAACAGCGCTCCGCCTGGACCGGCGATTCCAAAGACGCCCAACGCACCGGAGATTCGGTCGGCTCCGCCTCCGCCGAACCAATGTCCGATGTCGAAAACGTGCGTTTCCTCTGCCTCACCCGTGCGCCGGCGGACCTGCACCGGCGCATTGAGGTGCGGGTCGACGAGATGTTTGCGCGGGGATTGGTGGAGGAAACACGCCGTCTTTTGGATCAGGGTTTGCCCGGGAACGAGACTGCCATGCAGGCCATCGGTTATCGCCAAGTGGTGGAGCACTTGCGCGGCGAACGAGGACTCTCGGAAACCATCCAATTGGTGAAATCGCGCACGCGCCAGTTCGCCAAGCGGCAACTGACTTGGCTCCGTCGCCGCAGCCGTGGTCGCTGGCTGGAACTGTGTCCGGACGAGTCCGTGGCGGAAACACTCGAACGGATCGCCGCCCTGCCCGCCGGACCGCAAGGCAGTTGACGGCTCCCGGCACTTGGCTGGCCGGCCGCCGCAGCGGCCGGGTCCGCCAGGCCCGGTGGTTCAATGCTGATCGAGCCGTTTGATATCCACCTTCACATCCAACTGGCGGTCGGTGGTGCCTTTGTAATGGCCGGCCACGGGCGGCACATCGGCGTAGTCGCGGCCGACGGCGATTTTCACGTAGGTATCATCCACCGGGCGGTTGTGCGTGGGATCCAAACCGATCCAGCCGAGGCCGGGCAGCAAGACCTCCACCCAGGCATGGCTGGCGCTGGCGATTTCGGTGGCCAGATAGCCGCTCACGTACAGCGCGGGAATCTTGAGCGCGCGGCACAGACCGATCATCACGTGGGCGAAATCCTGGCAAACCCCGCGCCGTGCGAGCAGCACCTCGCGCATGTGGGTGTGCACGGAAGTGGAGTTGGACTCGTATTTGAAATGGTCGTTGATGAACTTGAGGAGGGCCAGGCAGGCCTGCCAGGTATCGGTGATGCCAGCCGTGGCGTCGAGCGCCAGTCGCCAGACTTCGGGCGAGGCCTCGACATAATGGCTGTCCTGCAGGAAATCAAACACGCGCGGTTCGGGCAACGCCTCGCCGATGCGCGCCAGCGGGAAAGGCGTATCGGTTCGGGCCGGCCAGACGGGTAGCCGGGTGGTCACCCGCAGGTGGCTTTCCACCAGCAGGGTCGAGTGCGGCTCGGCAATTTCAAAGCGGTGGATGGTATTGGAATAAAAATCGTGGTGATGCTGCAGCCGGGCCGCCGGCAGCACCTTCAACAGAAAATCATCGACGGACTGGTATTCATTCGAGAACGGCTGCAATCGGACCTCGTTGAAACTATCGTGCACGGGCGAGACATAGCGAAAAATGGTGCGATGAATGATTTCAAACTTCATGTTAGCAAACTTCCTCCACGTCCACTGAGACCTTCACTTCGTGCTCGCCGCCGCCGGTCAGAATGCCGGCCACCGGGCTCACGTCGTCAAAATCCCGGCCGTAAGCGACAATGATGTGTTCCTCGCCAGGCTGGACGTTATTGGTGGGGTCAAAATCCACCCAGCCGAGGCCGGGGCAAAAGACCCGGAACCAGGCGTGGCTCGCGTCGGCGCCCACCAGGCGGGGCTGGCCGGCGGGCGGGCGGGTGCGCAAATAACCGCTGACGTAGCGGGCCGGCAGCCCGAGTGAACGCAGGCAGCCGATGCCCAGGTGCGCAAAATCCTGACAGACGCCCCGCCGATGCTTCCACACTTCCTCGAGCGGCGTGGCCACCGTGGTGGCCTTGGGATCGTATTTGAAATCCGTAAAGATCCGGCGGGTCAGGTCAGCGACCCCCGCGAGCAAGGGCGTATCGCCGCTGAAACTGGCCAGCGCATAGTCCGCCAGGTCAAACGACACCCGGATCTGCGGAGAATCAAAAACGAACTGGTACGGTTCCAGGACTTCGGGCGAGACCGGATCACGGAACAGGCCGGCCACGTGATGCCACGGAGGCGTCGTCTCCGCCCCGGGCAGTTGGCGGGCGGCGACAGTCACCCGGCTGTGGGTGATGATTTCCAATTGGCTGTGGATTTCCTGGATGGTGAAAAAGCAGAGCCGGTTGCCAAAATAATCCGGCCGCGTCTTGCGGAGGGTGGGCTCCGGAAAGATCTTCAGCGAGAACCGCTCGCATTCCTGAAAGCCCTGCGAACGGGGTTCGAGCCGGGTGACGTGCTGCGACACCGTGACCGGCGCGGCGTATTCGTAAAGGGTGCGATGGGTGATGTGGTAGGTCATTGTTCGCTGCCCCTTCCGGTGCGGGAAAACGACGAGTGCGCGAAGTAATTGGCGGCGATGGCGTCGGAAAGCTTCGGCAGGGTTTGGAGGACCTCATGGATGACGAGGTTGACCTCGGTGCGCGGCCAGGTATTGGCGGGCGTGGCCAGCTCACGCGCGTCCGTCTGGTTCAAGCGCGCCAAGCATTTGGCCACGATGCTCTTGCCCGAGGTCGGGCCGCTTTCGCGATCGCGCGGCATATGCTCAAAATGCTTGGCCAACTGCCGGACTTGGAACAGGACCGACCGCGGGTTCTTGTCGTCCAGCAGCACCAAATCGAACACGGGCGGCACGGTGGGCAGGAGCGTGTACCGCGAGCGGAACGTAATGCTGCTATCGGCCACCTCGAGGACCGCTTCGAGGACGCTGGGATTCTCGGCATCCGGCGAATGCAGGGTGGCCTGGAGCAGCGTGCACAGGTAGACGGCGCGTTCGATGCGGAGGCCCATGTCGAGGAAGCGCCAAGCCTGCGCGCGCGTCATGTTTTCGCGGGCCAGGCCATGAAACGCCGCCAGGCCCAGCAGGGTCTCGCTCAGAACCGCGGTGGCGTCGCCGGCGAGCACGATGAGTTTCTTGGGGGAATTGGCGAGGCGCTCATTCAGCTTGTTCAGCGCCCGCCACATGTCATGCGAAGTGCGATCACGCACGTGCATGGCCAGCCGTTGCAGTTGATCGGCCGTGGCGCGCAGGCTGCCCGGGCGGGCGGGGTCAAAAACGGCGGCCAGCAACTCGGCTTCGAAAGCCTCGGCATTTTGCCGCAGCTCGGGCCGGGCCGCGAGATCCGGCAATTGTCCCATCACCTCCAGCGTTTGCAACAGGGGCGCCACGAGCGCCTGCGCGCTGACGCCCCGTTCCGGGTCGAACCGCTGCAGCGCGCTGCGCAGCAGGCGCGCGGTGGCGTCCGCCCGTTCGGAATAGCGCCCGAGCCAGAAGAAATTATCAGCCAGCCGCGACGGCAGGTTGTTGCCGGTGCGGCGCAGTTCCACGTTTTGCTGCGTGCCGCGCAGCAGGGTGAATTCCTCCACCGGTGTTTCGGAAGTGATCCAGGTGTCCTTGCTGGTGCCGCCGCGCTGCATGGAGATAAAGCGGCCGCCGGCTTCCGGCGACACCCGGGTGAGGCCGCCAGGCATCACCCGGTAGCCGCCCTCCGTGGCCACCAGGAAGACCCGCAGGCCCACCGGCCGCGCGATCAGGCCTTCTGTTTCCAACGACGGCGCGGTGGGGTATTCCACGCGTTCCTGGGCCACAAACATGTCCGGGTCGAATTCAATCTGCCGCCGCAGCCCGGCGCGCTCTTCCTCGCCCAGCGCCTGGTCCGGATCGGGCGTGCGCCAATGCGTCCGGAAAGCCGGCTTGATGGTCAGCTCATCGAGGTGCTTGAGGACATGATCGCGCGCCGCCTTTTGGCCGCACCACCAAGTGGCCACGGACGGCAGCCGCAATTCTTCGCCGAGGATATGCCGGCACAAGCCGGGCAGGAACGGCATATAGGCCGGGCTTTGGACCAGGCCGGTGCCGAGGGCGTTGGCGGTGGCCACGTTGCCGGCGCGAATCGCCTCGATCAGGCCCGGCACACCGAGAATCGAATCGTTGCGCAACTCCAGCGGATCGCAAAAATCATCGTCCACCCGGCGCAGGATGACGTCCACCCGTTCAAGCCCGCTCAAGGTTTTCAGGAAGACGTGGTTGTCGCGCACAGTCAGGTCCTGCCCCTCGGCGAGCAGGTAGCCGAGATAGCGGGCCAGGTAGGCCTGTTCGAAATAGGTTTCATTGTGCGGGCCGGGCGTGAGCATGACCACCCGCGCCTTGTCAGTCGGGCGCGGGGCGAGGCCCGCGAGGGCGTTTTGCAGGTCGCGGAAGAAGCCGGCCACGCGATGCACATGGCTCTCGCGGAACGATTCCGGCAGGATGCGCGAGGTGACCAGGCGGTTGGCCAGCGCATAGCCGGCGCCGGTGGGAATCTGGGTGCGGTCGGAGACCACCCACCAGCGCCCATCCGGCGAGCGCGCCAGATCCGCGGCATAGAGGTTCAGGAAAACATCACCCGGCACCCGCACGCCATGGCACGGGCGCAGGAAATCCGGCTGGGCAAACACGAGCGCCGGCGACAGCCAGCGAGAGCGGATGAGTTCCTGGGAGCCGTAACAGTCGGCCAGGATCTTGTTCAGCAGCGTCGCGCGCTGGACCAGCCCGTTTTCAATGACCGCCCATTCCGCCGCCGGCAAAATCAGCGGCACCGGATCCAACTGCCAGGGCCGCTCCACGCCCCGGGGATCACCGTAGACATGATACGTGATGCCCTGCTCCTGGACCAGGCGGTCGCTGGTCTCGCGGCGACGGCGCATTTCCGCGGCGTTGAAAGTGTTGAGCTCGTTGAACAGCCGACGATAATGCTCGCGCGGCCGGTCGTCATCGCCGAGCAGCTCATCAAATGCCCCTTCCCGCCGCTGGTATTTCTCCAGCAGCGCGAAGGAATGTTTGGATTCGTCTTTACCGGCGACATTTTCCACGGGCACAAGTTTAACTTCTCCAATCGATAAAGGCAAAATTTGGTTTTTGTTTGGCCGCAGGGTTGAGATTTTTGGATCAATCGGGCAGACTCCGCGCCATGTTGAATTATCTTCACATTCTGATCCTCGCGCTGGTGCAGGGAGCGTGCGAACTGCTGCCCGTTTCCAGTTCCGCCCACGTGATCGTGGCGGAGAAGCTCCTGGGCCTGAATCCGTCGAGTCCCGAGATGACCATGCTGCTGGTCATGCTGCATACCGGCACCATGTTCGCCGTGATCGTATACTATTGGCGCGGCTGGCAGCGCGACTATTTTGCCTCGCCGGGCCAGACGCAATGGTTCCTATTCCAGGTGATCGGGGCCACGGTTTGCACCTGCATCGTGGGCTTGGCGCTCAAATGGCTGATTGAGAAAGTCCTGCTCCGCGGCCACGAGCACGCCGAAATGGAGGAATTATTTTCGAACCTGCCGCTGGTCGCCGGGGCGTTGGCCGCGGTGGGCCTGCTGATCCTGTACGCCGGCCTCAAGGAAGATAGGCAAACGCGACCGGTGGAAATTCAACCCCTGCATGCCCTCTGGATCGGACTGGTGCAGGGTCTGTGCATTCCCTTCCGCGGGTTCTCGCGCTCCGGCGCCACGATTTCCACCGGGCTCATCCTGGGCTTGCCCAAGCAAAAGCTGGAAGAATTCAGTTTCGCCCTGGCAGTAGTGCTTACGCCGCTGGCCATCGGCCAGGAAGGGCACCGATTGCTGAAAGCGCACGCCCTGAGCGGCAGTGACTCGGTGATGCATCTGTTCGTACCGGGTCTGGTCGGCATGGTCTTGAGCTTCCTGGCCGGCCTGGCCGCGCTCAGATTGCTTTCCCACTGGTTGGAAGGCGGACGCTGGAAGTACTTTGGAGTCTATTGTCTCGTGGCCGCCGCCGGCGTGCTAGCCGTCCATTTCACGGTGAAATAGCCCGTCGGAGATCGCTGCGCCATTTTCAGGCGCACCGAGACTTGGTCCTTCAGTTTTCGGCAGCGCCGCCGTTCGCTTCGGGGGCGGTCCCTGGCGCCGGTGAGGACAGAATCTTCTGCGTCTCGCTGAGGAGCTGATTGGGGCTGAATGGTTTGGCGAGGAAGAGGACGGCGCCGGCAAGTTCAGCCTCCACTTTCGTCAGAGCGTGACCCTTGGCCGACAGCACCACTACGGGAATGTCGCGGGTGGCCGGATTCCCCTTCAATTGCCGCAGGGCGCCCAAGCCATCCAATCCCGGCATCATGATATCCAAGACGATGAGCTTTGGTTGCAGGCTCGCCGCCTGTGACAGGGCTGCCTGGCCGTCGCGGCAACTGATGACGCCATAGCCGCCTTTCTTGAAGGTCATTTCCAAGAGGCGAAGCATGTAGACTTCGTCATCGGCGATGAGGATTTGGGAGGAGCCGGGAGTATTCATGTAAGATGCCGGATGAGAATGAGGGTCTGGTCATCGGTGAGGGCGGCGTGGCCGCAGAATTCCGCCACGCGCTGGAGAATAAGCTTTTTGGCCGACTCCGCCGCGCGGGTGCGGGTCGCCGCGTCAATAAATGCCTGGTGCAGGCGTGCCTCGCCGAATTGTTCGCCGGCGGCATTACGGGCCTCGCTGAGCCCATCGGTATAGAGCAACGCGGCGGTGCCGGGTGGCAGCGGGTAGACTGTCTGACGATAGGTCGTACCGACCTCGATGCCCAGCGGCATGCCGGCTTGCCCGGGATTGTTCCGACGGGTGCCCGGTCCCCAGAACAGGACGGGGCAGTGGCCGGCGGAGGCCACCACCATGCCGCCGCGCTGGGCATCCACGTAAACCAGGGTGGCGGTGATGAACATGTCCACGCGCGACAGATCGGGAAACAGGGTGCGATTGGTGGCGGTAAGCAACTCGCCCGGCTGGTTGAAAAGATGGCTCATCGAACGCACGGTGCTGCGCAACACCGCCGCAAAGAGCGCCGCCGGCACCCCCTTGCCCATCACATCGGCAATAATCAGCAGGACGGCGCCGTTGCCCGCCGGAATGACATCGTAGAAATCGCCACCGATCTGGAGCGCGCTCTGACAGGCGGTGGCCAGTGAAAAAGGCGGGCACGGCGGCAGTTCGGCGGGCAGGAGCGACCGCTGAATTTCCGCGGCAATCTCCAATTCGCGCTGGGTAATGCTGGCGGCCGTGCGTTCCTCCAGCAGGCGGGCATTGACGATTTGAATCGCCAGGAAATCGATGAAGGTGTGGAGCAGATTTACTTGCGCGGCCGTGAATGGCTTCTGCGCCGCCAACCGCCCCAACACCGCCGTGCCGACGAGTTGGTCGGCCACGAAAAACGCATGGCAGATGCCGTTGCCCACCGCAATGGCCCCGCGCAGCGGATCGTTGGGGTCCAGCGGTTCCCCGGGGCTGAAGCCGATATCCATGTGGGACTCCGCGGCATGCTTCTCGGCGGAGCGCAACGAAGCATCGTGCAAGGAAATCGGGGCGAGTTTGGCAACGCCGGTTGACGGCAGCATGAGGGCCGTTTCGAGTCGCTTGCCATCCGGCGCCAGCAGACGCAACACCACCACGTCGGCTTCGGCAATCTGCATCAAATCACGCAGCAGCCGGTGGGAAAAGTCCTTGAGATCCGTGTGCCCGCCCAATTCGGAACTGTAGCGGAAAACCGCCACCAGACTCTCGTAATTGGCGGCCAATTCGGCGGTCATCTCGTTCAACGCCGTCTCCGCTTCTGCGAGCCGCTGCCGGAGTTCGCCCGCATCGGGCAGCACCTGGCTGTCGGTCGGCCGCGAGCGCCGCAGCACCAGTACGTTTTGGCGCGGACTCCGCAAATAGCAAATCTCGTTGGTGAGGGACTGCATCAGGTACAGACCCCGTCCACGTTCGGCATCCGACGCCGGCAGGACGACTTGGGCCGGCCAGTCGAAGCCGCCGGTATGGTCGGTCACGCGGGCTTCAATGTCATCGGCGTGGGCGGTCAGTTCAAACGCGATGGGCAGTTGCCGCGCGGCTGCCGGCGAATACTTCACCGCGTTATTGCCGGCCTCCATGAGGGCCAGTTCCCAAGCCCCAAGATCGGCTTCGCCGAGGCCGAGTTCGCCCAGCCAACTGGTAATTTGGCCGACGGCGGAGCGCACGGCCGAAAACTCGCAGGCGACCCGGATTTGCAGCGAGGTCCCGTGCTCGGCACGCGATGCATGGACGTTGGAATTCAAACGGTACGGACCGAAGTTCACACCAACGGCGGCCATTTGTCCACCAAAACGCGAAGCAAAAAACCGGACGCCAGCCGGCAAATTTCCGCCGACACCAACGGTCCCACGCCGCCGCCCCGCGCGAATGTTTCCGTGCCCGTCCCGGGCGCGTTTCCCGGAGGGGGCGGCCAGAGGGGGTAAAATGGGCTGAATAGTTTTGCTTGTGAAAAAAATCACAAATTTGAACTTGCCGGTTTTTGGCATGGCGGTTAGGCTAAAGCTATGCCTGTTTGCAGGTGTGAGGTTTGATTCAATTTAGATCCATTTTACTTTAAGAAAACAAGATGCAGGCCCAGACCGAACAGACCGAATTCGGTTACAATTCCAAGATTGAAGGCGATGTGGTGCTGACAACCGTGGATGCCGCGCTGGCGTGGTTTCGCAAGAACTCCGTCTGGCCGATGCCCATGGGGCTGGCTTGTTGCGCGATCGAGTTGATGGCGGTGGGCGCCAGCCGCTTTGACATTGCCCGCTTTGGCTCGGAAGTGATGCGTTTTTCCCCGCGGCAGTCGGATTGCATGATCGTGGCCGGGACGGTCACGTACAAGATGGCGGGTTCGGTCAAGCGCATCTGGGACCAGATGGCGGAGCCCAAATGGTGCATCGCCATGGGAGCGTGCGCGTCCAGCGGCGGCATGTATCGCAGCTACGCCGTGTTGCAGGGGGTGGATCAAATCCTGCCGGTGGATGTGTACATCAGCGGCTGTCCGCCCCGACCGGAAGCCTTGATCGACGCTTTGATGAAGATCCAGGCCAAGATTTCCAAACAGCCGGTTTTGCAGGACACGGTGATCGCCCGCGCGCTGCATTTGCAGGGGGCGGGAACGGCAGCGAATGACTAAATCCCCCATGTCAAACAACCCAAAAATCACAGAATTCCGGAGGATACGCGGCGCCGGCGCGACGCGCTCCGCTTTCGGATTCAGTTATTCGTGACTGTCCACCCAATGACCGCTCTCGAAGCCGCCAACAGTGTTAAGACTAAATTCGGTGATCTGCTCACCGGACCGTTTGAATTTAGGGGAGACGTTTCATTGCAGGTTGCCGATGCCCAAAAAATTGGGGAGGTCTGCGGCTTTGCCAAGACCATCGGGTTCAATTATCTGGTGGATATTTCCAGCGTGGATAACTACGGTGAAGATCCCCGCTGGACCGTGGTCTACCATCTTCGCAATATCGTTACCGGAATCGAAATCAGGCTAAAAACGGACGTTAGCGAGGAGAAATCCGAGTTACCGAGCGTAACCGGCACTTGGCGCACCGCCAACTGGCACGAGCGTGAGATCTATGACATGATGGGCATCCGTTTCAGCGGCCATCCCGATCTGCGCCGGATTTTGATGTGGGAAGGCTATCCCCACCATCCGCTGCGGAAGGATTTCCCGTTGGCGGGCAAGCCCACCGACCTGCCGGGCGTGGCTTTTACCCGGATCACGCCCTTGGAAGGCGGGCCCTTCGTGACGGTGGCCGGCGGCAGCGATTCCATCGCCCGCGAGCCGCGCGTGCGCCTGCCGGAAGAAATCGACGGAGAAGCCCCGGCGAGGCTGGCCGCGCCGGCGGGCAAGGCAGACCCCGGCAACCCTGCCGCCCAGTCGGAACCGCTCGAAAAGAAATAATTTAATGGCCGAGATTCACGACATGGAAATTGGCGATTCCGGCGCGCGCGCAGCGCAGGCGGCGGAAGAACTGCAAGACTTTAACGGCGAGAAGATGGTGCTCAACATGGGGCCGTCGCATCCGGCCACCCATGGCGTTTTGCGCATTGTGCTGGAGCTGGACGGCGAAGTGGTCACCCAGGCGGAACCGGAGGTGGGTTATCTGCATCGCGGCGATGAGAAGATCGCCGAGAACATGACCTATTCCCAGTTCATTCCGTACACGGACCGGCTGGACTACCTGGCGCCGCTGGCCAACAACGTGGCGTATGCGCTGGCGGTGGAAAAGCTGTTGGGGGTGGATCAAAAGCTCCCGCCGCGCTGCCAGTATATCCGCGTGATGTGCGCCGAACTCGCGCGTATTTCGGCACACCTGCTGGGCTTGGGCGCCTTTGCGATGGACACGGGCGCGGTGACGGTGTTTTTGCTCACCTTCACCGAGCGGGAAAAGATTTACAATCTGGCCGAGGCGGCGAGCGGCGCGCGGCTGACCACCAGCTACACGCGCATCGGCGGCCTGATGCGCGATGTGCCGCCGACTTGGTGCGGGCAGGTCAAACAATTCTGCGATGAATTTGAAGTCGCGCTGGGCGAGGCGGAAACGCTGCTGACCCGCAACCGTATCTGGGTGGACCGGCTGCGCGACCTGGCGGTGGTTTCCAAGGAGATGGCCATCGATTACGGACTGAGCGGCCCGAACCTGCGCGGCAGCGGCGTGGACTGGGACCTGCGCAAGAACAAGCCGTACCTGTGCTATCCCGAGCTGGAATTTGACGTGGCCGTGGGCTCGACAGGCGACTGCTACGACCGGTATTTGGTGCGCATGGAAGAAATGCGCCAGAGCATGCTTATCTTGCGGCAGTGCGTGCAGAAGATTCCCGGCGGCTGGGCCAACGACGCCGGCGAACCGGTGTCCATTCCGGACGGCAAGATCACGCTGCCCAACAAGCAGAAGGTGCTCTCGAGCATGGAGGAATTGATCCACCAGTTCATGCTGGTCACCGAAGGCGTGAATTGCCCGCCCGGCGAAATTTATTTCGGGCACGAGAATCCGAAGGGCGAACTGGGTTTTTACATCAACAGCCGGGGCGGCGGCGTGCCGTACCGCCTGAAAATCCGGGCCCCCAGCTTTGTGAATTTGAGCATCCTGAGCGAACTGCTGCCCGGGTGCATGATCAGCGACGTGCCCGTGGTTTTGGGCTCGCTGGATTTTGTCATGGGAGAAAGCGACCGATGAGCTTTGAAGCAACCAAAGAACTGGAAACGGAAGTTGACGAGTTGATCACGCATTACCCCGTCAAGCGCGCGGCATCGTTGATGGTGCTGCATGCCATTCAGGAAAAATTTGGCTTTATCTCGCAGGCGGCGGTGGAATGGACGGCGAAGAAGCTGGAGCTGCAGCCGATCAACGTTTATGAAATCGTGACGTTTTACCCGATGCTGCGGCAGGAGCCGCAGGGGAAATACCAGATCAAGGTCTGCCGCACGTTGAGCTGCGCGCTGGGCGGCGGGTATCAACTGCACGAGCATTTTTGCCGGAAGCTGGGTTTGGACCCGCACAAGCACGGACCGCAAACGACGCCCGATGGCAAGTTCACCGTCGAGTTTGTGGAATGCCTGGCCAGTTGCGGCACGGCGCCGGTGATGATGGTGGGCGACAAATTTTACGAGGGCGTGACGCACGCGCAGGCGGACGAAATTGTGGCCGGATGCCAATGAAAAAGCATTGGCTGCCCGACATGGATTTGAACCATGACAAACAGATCCAGAGTCTGCTGTGCTACCGTTACACCATCGGGCAGAATGGCGTGGAGTAGCCTAATGAGTTTTATCTAAGAGTCAAGTTGCTATGGCGCAGGAATACAGATTGATTTTAAAGCACATCGACGAGCCGGGGTACACCCCGGACCTCGAATGCTATTTGCGTCACGGTGGCTACGCCGACTTGAAGAAGGCGCTGGCCCTGCCGGCGAAGGACCTGCCAGACGGCAAAAAAGCATCGGGTCCGGAGCAGATACGCGACGACGTGAAGTTCTCCGGTCTGCGCGGCCGCGGCGGCGCCGGGTTTTCGTGCGGGTTGAAGTGGAGCTTCGTGGACCGCCGGAGCGGCAAGCCCATCTACCTGATCTGCAACGCCGATGAATCGGAGCCCGGCACTTTCAAGGACCGGCAGATCATCCACAAGGACCCGCACCAACTCATCGAGGGCATGATCATTTCGTGTTTTGCCAACGATGTGAAGCTGGCCTACATCTACATTCGCGGCGAGATGCCCGAAGGCGCCCGGCTGTTGAACCGCGCGTTGCAGGAGGCCCGGCAAAAGAACCTGCTCGGCAAGAATATTCTCGGCACGGGCTACGACCTGGAGATTTACGTCCATCGCGGTGCGGGCGCCTACATTTGCGGCGAGGAAACCGGCCTGATCGAGTCGCTGGAAGGCAAGCGGCCCTATCCGCGCATCAAGCCGCCGTTTTTTCCGGCCGTGCTCGGGCTGTGGATGTGCCCGACCATTGTCAACAACGTGGAGACGCTGTGCAACGTGAAGCACATCGTGGCCATGGGCGGCGCGGCGTTTGCGAAACTGGGCACGCCCAACAACACCGGCACGCGCGTCGTGAGCCTCAGCGGCCACGTGAAGCGCCCCGGCTATTACGAAATCGAGGTCGGCAAGGCAACCATCGGCGAGCTGATCAACGATCCCCAATTTGGCGGCGGACTCCGCGACGGACGCACCTTGAAGGCGGTGATTCCCGGAGGTTCCTCGGCCAAGGTCTTCAAGGCCGGCGAAAAGTTCAAGCTCAAGAAGAAGGACGCCGAGGGCAAGGAAATCCTGGTGGAGACCGACATGCTGGACCTGCCGTATGATTTTGATTCGCTGGCAGCCGCCGGGTCGATGAGCGGTTCGAGCGCGATCATCGTGATGGACGATTCCACGGACATCGTGGAGGCGCTGGCGAACCTCAGTGAGTTTTACGCGCATGAGAGCTGCGGCCAGTGCACGCCCTGCCGCGAAGGTTCACTCTGGATGAGCAAGGCCTTGCATCGCCTGACCCACGGCGAAGGCCGCGCGGGCGACGCCGATTATCTGGTCAAGATCGCCGACAATATCCCGGGCGGCCGCACGATTTGCGCGTTTGGCGAGGCCTGTTCCTGGCCGGTGCAAAGCTTTGTGGCCAAGTTCAAGGACGAATTTGTGGCCAAGGGCCAGGCCGCCGAGGCCCGGCGCGCGCAGGAAAAAACCAAGCCGAAGGCCGCTGCGCCCGAGACGCCGCATCAATTATCGGAAACCGCGCATTAATCATGTCCACCGCTGCCACAACTGAAACGAAGCCCGCCGCGCCGGCGATCGAGAAGATCAAGGTGAAGGTGGACGGGCGCGAGCTTGAAGTGCCGCGGCTGACCGCCGACTGGTCGGGCAAGCTGACGCCCACGACGATGATCCAGGCGTGTGAACTGGCCAAGGTGGACGTGCCGCATTATTGCTGGCATCCCAAGCTGCCGGTGGCGGGCAACTGCCGCATGTGCCTCGTGGAGTTCGGCACCCCGGCGCTCGGTCCGGACCGCAAACCGGTGCTGAACCCGGACGGCACGACCAAGATTGCCAAGTCGCCGCGGCCGGCCATTGCCTGTGCCACGCCCATTTCGCCCGGCATGGAGATTTACACCCAGACGCCCGGTGTGAAGCAGATGCGCCAGGGTGTGCTGGAGTCGCTGCTGATCAACCATCCGCTCGACTGCCCGATTTGCGATCAGGCGGGCGAATGCAAGCTGCAGGAGTATTCGATTGATTACGGCCAGAGCACGAGCCGGTTTGTGGAAGCGAAGGTCCACAAGCCCAAGGCGGTGGACCTGGGGCCGCGGATTGTGCTGGATGCGGAGCGGTGCATCCTGTGCACCCGGTGCATCCGGTTCACGCGCGACGTGGCGCAGGACGACGCGTTGGGCATCCTCAACCGCGGCAGCTACAACACCATTGCCACCTATCCCGGCCTGCCGTTCGACAACAATTACACGCTCAACACCGTGGATATTTGTCCGGTGGGCGCGCTCACTTCGAAGGATTTCCGGTTCAAGATGCGCGTGTGGTTCCTCAAGGAAAGCAAGAGCCTCTGCACGAGCTGCGGCACCGGCTGCAACACCTTGATCGGGTCGCGCGAAGACAAGATCTACCGTTACACGCCCCGCGAAAACGCGGCTGTGAACGGCCCGTGGATGTGCGACGCCGGCCGACTGAATTACAAGTGGATCCAGCGGGCGGACCGGTTGCAAGACGTGCTGGTGCGCGGCCAGAAATCAACGTGGACGGCCGCGTTGAACGAGATTGCCGACCAGCTCAAGCGGGCGCCGGCCGGCTCGGTGGCCATCATTGCCTCGGCGCGCCAGACCAACGAGGAACTCTGGCTCCTTTCAAAATTGAAGGCCAAGCTCGGCGCCCTCAGCGATTCCCTTCCCCGCACGGGTCCGGGTGATCACCTGCTGGTGAGCACAGACCAGAATCCGAACACCAACGGCGCGCGGCTGACGGGCATTTGTTTCACCGAAATGGGCATCAACCTGGCGCCGATTGCCGATGGCATCGCGCAGGGCAAGATCAAGACGCTCATTGTCTTCGGCGAGAACCTCGCCAAGCGCGGCGTGAATCCCGAACAGTTGCGCGAACGGGAGACCACCAGTGAAGTGGTGGAGGAGCACGGGCTCACCGCGGAGTTGCTCCAGCAGCTCGAAACGCTGATCGTGAGCGATATTTTGCCGAATGAGACCACCCGGCTGGCCCATTATGTCCTGCCCGGCTGCGCGCACGCGGAGAAGCGCGGCACCTTTACCAACACGAAAGGCCGCGTGCAGAAATTCATGAAGGCGGTGGAACCGCCGGGCGAGGCGCGGCCGGAATGGGAATTCCTGCACGACCTGGTCTACCACGTCACCGGCCGGAACGGCTTGGTGACCATCGAGGGATTGTTCAATGAAATGGCCCGCGAGGTGCCGGCCTTCAATGGCCTCACTTGGGCGGCCCTGGGTGATACCGGCGTGACGGTGCAAATCTGAAAATGGACTGGAACTTTATCATCTTTAGCGTGGTCAAAATCGCCTTCGTGTTCGGCGCCTTGCTGACCATCGTGGCGTACGCCGTGTTGGTGGAGCGCAAGGTCTCGGCGTGGATCCAGGACCGCATGGGCCCCAACCGCGTGGCGCCGCCGTTCATGAAATATGTCCCGGTACTGGGATCGTTTCTGACCCGCATCGGCTTTTTTCAACCGCTGGCGGACGGCCTGAAGTTCCTGTTCAAGGAAGACTTCACGCCGGCCGGCGTCAAGAAGGTCTATTTCTGGCTGGCGCCCGCCATCTCCATCATCCCGGCCCTGCTGACCGTGGCGGTGATCCCGTTTGGCTCCAAACTCGGCCATCAAAAAATGGTCATCGCTGATTTGAACGTGGGCATTCTCTACACCTTTGGCATTGTTTCCATGGGGGTGTATGGCATCGTGCTGGCCGGCTACGCGGCGAACTCCAAGTACCCGTTTTTCGGCGGCATCCGTTCCAGCGCCCAGATGATTTCCTACGAAATCTCGATGGGCATGTCCGTCATTCCGGTACTGCTCATCGTCGGGGGCCTGAATTTGAGTCTGATCATTGGCTGGCAGGCCAGCCACGGCTGGCTGGTGATTTACGCGCCCATTTCGTTCATCATCTTCATGGTGTCCTCGTTCGCGGAAACCAACCGCACGCCGTTTGACCTGCCGGAGGCGGAAACCGAACTGGTGGGCGGCTACCACACGGAATACAGCTCGATGAAATTCGCGCTGTTTTTCATGGCGGAGTATTCCAACATGGTGGCGTCGTCGGCCATGATGGTCACGCTGTTTTTTGGCGGCTGGACGCTGCCGTTTTGGGGGTTGAACCAACCGGCGGCGACGCTCGCAATGGGCCTGGCGCAGATTGTGGTGTTCCTGGCCAAGATGCTATTTTTCATGGTGCTGTTCATTTGGGTGCGCTGGATGTTTCCGCGTTTCCGCTACGACCAGTTGATGGATCTGGGTTGGCGGCGTTTTTTGCCGCTGGCGTTGGCGAACATTTTAATCACGGCCGCCTGGCTGTGGCTGAGGAGTTGATATGAGTATTACCGTCAACCGCAAACCACTTTCATTTTGGGAGCGACTTTACATGCCGGCCATCATCGGCGGCTTGAAGGTGACCACCAAGCATGCGTGGGGCACCTTGTTTCAGGGCAAAAAGGTCACCATGGAGTATCCGGAGCAGAAATGGACCGTGCCCGCCGGCTACCGCGGCGCCCCCTATCTGGTCCGTGATCAGGATGGCGATACCAAGTGCGTCTCGTGCCAGCTTTGTGAATTCGTCTGCCCGCCCAAAGCCATTCGCATCACGCCGCCCGGCGACAGCGGGCTGAAGCCCGACCGGCCGAACGCCGAGAAAATGCCGCTGGAGTTTGAGATCAACATGCTCCGCTGCATCTACTGCGGATTGTGCCAGGAAGTCTGTCCGGAGGAGGCGATTTTCCTGCAGGAGCACTATTCGCTCACCGGCTTGGGCCGCAAGGAGATGATTTACAACAAAGAAAAACTGCTGGAGTTGGGCGGCACCGCGCCCGGCATCCAGAAATGGAAACACAAGCTGGCAGAAGCCAGGGAACAGGAAAATTTTCCGGTGAAAGTTTGAAGGATACCCAGACCGAATGAGGAAATCCAAAAGCAATCCAGGGCGCGGACACCGGGCAGCAGACCCGGCGGTGCCGACGGCGGAGCCTGGCTTTCGTTGGGCCGGTGGATTTCGGAAATCGGATTTTAAGTAATGGACTCGATTAATCAATGGATCAGCAGCGGCGGTGTGGCCGACGTATTGTTCTACGTCTTCGCCACCTTGACGATCCTGTGCGCCGTGCTCGTCATCGTCAATCCGTTCAGCCGCAGCCCGGTGACCAGCGCCATGTTCCTGGTGCTGACGATCCTCTCGATGAGCGGCTTGTTTGTGCTGCTGCACGCGTTCTTCCTGGCGGCGGTGCAAATCATTGTCTATGCCGGCGCGGTGCTGGTGCTGTTCGTGTTCGTGATCATGCTCCTCGACCTGCAGGAGGAGGAGCGGCGCCGGCTGAAGCTGTTCAGCGCCGTAACCGGGCTGATCGCCATGGTGTCCATCGTCTCCGCCTTCCTGAAGTCCCTGGCCGCCGTCAAGGCCACGGCGGACACGCCGCAGATCGAGGGCGACACACTTTCGCTCGGCAAATTGCTGTTCAACCATTATACGCTGCCGTTTGAAATCGTCTCTGTGCTGCTGCTGGTGGCGATGATCGGCGCGATCCTGCTGAGCCGGAAGAAACTCGAGTAAATTTTAAAATATGCACGTCGGACTCCATGAATACTTGTTCGTCAGCATCATGCTGTTTTGCATTGGCTTGCTGGGCGTGATCCTGCGCCGGAATTTGCTGGTGATTTACATGTCGCTGGAGCTGATGCTCAACGCGGCCAACCTGGCGCTGGTCACGTTTTCGCGGTTCAACAACCAGCTCGACGGCCAGGTGTTGGTGTTTTTCATCATCACCGTGGCGGCGGCGGAGGTGGCGGTGGGCCTGGCGCTCATCGTGGCGCTGTTCCGCAAGCGCCGGTCCGCTCACGTCGAGGATTTGACGAGTTTGAAGCTCTAGTGGCATTGCCCATGAACCACCCGCAACTCGAATTTGAACTGAAAGCAGCGACCGGCCCTGACGCCGGTCTCCGCGGGTGTTTTTTGCGTCCGTGCACAGGCCGTCGTGGTTGAAGCAAGATGAAATACGAATCCCTGCCCTGGTTGATTTTGTTCCTGCCGCTGATTTCAGCGGTGGTGATAACGCTGTTTACGCTACGGAGCAAGACCGTGAGCAGCCTGATTTCCATCGGGGCCATCGCGGCCGGATTTATCCTGACGCTGGTCTTCATTGGCGCCAACGGCTTCCAGTTCGCCGGCGAAACGAACATCAACTGGCTGACCTTGGGCACGTTGCAGGTGGACTTTGGCCTCAAGCTCGACGCCTTGAGCATGATGATGTTGCTCATTGTCACGGGCGTGGGCGGGGCGATCCATATTTATTCCTTCGGCTACATGCACGCCGACCGCAGCATGGCGCGTTTTTTCGCGTGCCTGAGCCTGTTTACGTTCTCGATGCTGGGCATCGTGCTGGCGAACAATTTCCTGATGATGTTCATTGCTTGGGAGTTGGTGGGCGTCTCCAGCTACCTGCTGATCGGGTTCTGGTTTGAAAAGCCCAGCGCGGGCGATGCCGCCAAGAAGGCTTTCATCACCAACCGGCTCGGCGACTTTGGTTTTCTGGCGGGCATTTTGATGGTCTGGGGGCTGCTGGGCTCGCTGAATTTTGACGCGCTGAATACAAAGTTGTTGGCGGACCCCGCAGCGTTGGGAGCAAGCGCCGCGATGGCCGGCCTGCTGATCTTTTGCGGTGCCATGGGCAAATCGGCGCAGTTCCCCCTGCATGTCTGGCTCCCGGACGCCATGGAAGGCCCCACGCCGGTGTCGGCCCTGATCCATGCGGCAACGATGGTGGCCGCGGGTGTCTACATGCTTTGCCGCACGGTGTTTCTATTTGCGCATAACCCGGCCGCCCTGCACGTGATCGCTTATATCGGCGGCTTCACCGCGCTGCTCGCGGCCCTCATCGCCGTCCAGCAAAACGATATCAAGCGCATCCTGGCCTATTCGACGCTCTCGCAACTGGGCTACATGATCATGGCGGTGGGGTTGAGCGGTCCCACGCCGGCCATGTTCCACCTGACCACGCATGCCTTCTTCAAGGCGCTGCTGTTTTTGGGCGCCGGCTCCGTCATTCACGGATTGCACGAGGAGCAGGACATCTGGAAGATGGGCGGTTTGAAACAGAAGATGCCGATCACCTTCTGGACGTTCATCATCGGCACATTGGCGTTGAGCGGGGTGCCGCCGTTCAGCGGATTTTACTCCAAGGACTCCATCCTGGGACTGGCGCTGGACCAGGGCCGCAGCGAGCCCCTGATCGGCTATCCGCTGTTTGCGGTAGCGGTGTTTGTGGCCGCGCTGACCACATTCTACATGTTCCGTCTGTTTTTTGTGGCCTTCCTCGGCAACGCCCGCACGGAAAAGGCCGCGCACGCGCACGAATCACCGGCGGTGATGACCTGGCCGTTGCTCGCGCTGGCCGTGTTCTCGGTGATCGGCGGCGTCATCGGCATCGTCAACAATTACCAGACGCAGTTCCTCGCGGAGCACGAGACCCTGTCCGTGACCCAGCAGGCGCTGGAACCGCTGCATAATCTGGGGGCCATGCTCCTGGGCATTGGCGCCGTGGCGGTCGGCTTGTTTGCCGCGTATTCGCTATACCGCAACGCCGCCACCGATCCCCTGCCCGCCAAGCTGGGCGGGCTGGCCACGGCCATGCGCAACAAGTTCTACTTTGACGAGCTTTACGAAGCCACCTTTATCCGGCTGCATGACTCGATCGCGGCGGTGATGGACTGGATCGACCGCTGGCTGGTGCAGGGCGGCATTGTGGTGATCCGCGGCAGCACGGATTTGACCGGCCGGATGCTGCGCAATGTGCAAACCGGCAACGTGCAAACGTACGCGTTCCTGTTCGTGCTGGGCGTGGCCCTGGTACTGTATTTCGCTTTGTTGAAATAAATGACGACCTCCATTTTAACTTACATCTGGGGTATTCCGCTGCTGACGGCGCTGGCGCTGGTCGTGGTGCCGCGCAACTATCGCGTACCCATCCGGGGTCTCGCGGTGCTGGGCACGTTCATTTCCGCGGTGCTGGCGGTGAAGATGTTTTGCCAGTTCATCCCCGGGGCGGCCGGCTTCCAGTTTGAGCAGCAGATCCCGTGGGTGGATACGCTGGGCATCAGCTACCACGTGGGGGTGGATGGCTTGAACGTGGGGCTCATCCTGATGGGTGCCATCGTGGCTTTTGCCGCCGCCCTGTGTTCGTTTGAAATCCAATCGCGCGAAAAGGAATTCTACATTCTCCTGCTCGTGATGAGCGGCGGCATCCTGGGCGCCTTTGCGTCGCTGGACCTGTTCTTCTTCTATTTCCTGCATGAGCTGGCGCTGATTCCCACGTTTATCATGATCGGCGTCTGGGGCCGCGGCGAGCAGAAGAACTACGCCACCTTCCAGATCACGCTTTATCTGAGCATTGGTGCGCTGATCGCACTGATCGGCCTGATCGCGCTCTACTTGCAGGCCGGGGCCACCACCTTTGACATTCCCCAGCTCATCGATCACATCAAGGCCAACCCGCTCTCGGCCGGCGCGCAGAACTTCATTTTCCCGCTGTTGCTGTTCGGTTTCGGCATCCTGGTTTCCCTGTGGCCGTTTCATTCCTGGGCGCCGCTGGCCTACGGCGTGGCGCCCTCGCCCACCGCCATGCTCCATGCGGGCGTGTTGAAGAAATTCGGCTTGTACGGCTTGATCCGCATCGCGCTGCCGCTGCTGCCGGACGCGGCGCAGCATTGGGCGCAGGCGCTGGCTTGGCTCTGTGTGGGCAACATCCTCTACATCGGCTGGGTGGCCATGCGGCAACGTGATTTGAACCTGCTCATCGGCAATTCCAGCGTGGCCCACATGGGCTTCATTTTCCTGGGCATCGCCAGCCTGAACGTCATCGGCGTGAGCGGCGCAATCCTGATCATGGTCGCCCACGGCTTTCTGGCGGCGCTGACCTTTGCGCTGACCGGCTACATCTACCAGCAGACCGGGACACTGCGAATCAGCGAGCTGGGCGGGCTCTGCCGGAAGCTCCCGTTCATCGGCACCGCGTTGCTGATGGCCGCCATGGCGGGCTGCGGCCTGCCGGGTTTTGCGAATTTCGTGGGCGAAGTCACGGTGTTCTTCGGCGCCTGGAAGGCCTTCCCGACGATCACCATCCTGGCCCTGTGGGGCGCGCTCGTCATCGGCGGTGTTTACATGACCCGCGCCATTCGGAACGTTTTGCACGGGCCGCTGCCGGAAAAATGGAATTCACTTAAGGACGCACCGCACCTCTGGCGCAAACTGCCCTACGCGCTCCTGCTGGCCAGCCTGTTCGTCTTCGGTTTTTGGCCGCGGCTGCTCACGGACAAGATCACGCCGGATGCCGTCAAGGTGGTGGCCGCCTACCCAGTGACGGCAACCGCCCCCCAAGCCGCGCAAGCGGCGCCGGGATTTATCCCGGCTGATGCCCGCGGCGCCAATCCGGCCGCCCAGAACCTCGTTACGTCGGCGGCTACCAAATAAAGATGCACACTTCCTTGATAAGCCTTGAATTGCTGGTGATCGGTCTCGGCCTCGTGCTGATGCTGGCGGATTTGTTCGTGCCGGCCGAGCGCCGGCGGTTCATCGGCTATGCGGCCATCGGGGCCTTGGCGATTCTGCTGGCGGAAAGCTTCGGTCATGGCCGGTTCGGCGCGCTGGGCACCGCCTTTGGCGGCGCCTTCATCAATGACGCCCTGGCTTTGTATTTCAAGCGGCTCTTCCTGGTGGCGGCCATCCTGGTACTCTTCATCGCGGTGGAGTTTGCGGACCGCCTGGTGGCCGTCGCGGAATACTATTCGTTGATCGTGTTTGCGCTGGCGGGCATGTTGTTCGCGGCCTCGTCCAACGACTTCGCGATGTTGTTTGTTTCCATCGAGCTGATCACCATCACGTTCTACGTCCTGGTGAGTTTTCAGCGCAGCCGCCTGGCCTCGCTCGAAGCGGGGGTGAAATACCTCATTCTGGGCGGGCTCTCGTCCGCGTTCATGATTTTCGGCATCGCCCTGATCTGGGGGACGACGGGAAAATTGAATTTCACCGACTTGGCGGCGGTGGCGCCGCAATTTGCCGCCAGCAAGGTTTTCCTGTTGGGGGTGCTGTTGGTGCTGGTGGGCATCGGCTTCAAGGTGGCCGCCTTTCCGTTCCAAATTTGGGCGCCGGACGTGTACCAAGGCGCGCCGACTCCCACCACCGCATTTCTGGCCATCGGTTCCAAGGCGGCGGGCTTTGTCCTGTTGCTGCGGGTGCTGTTCACCGCCCTGCCGGGAGTGATCAATACCGCGGCTTGGGCGGACTTTCTCATCGTCATTTCGGGACTCACCATTCTTTACGGCAACCTCTGTGCCCTGCCGCAACACAATCTGAAGCGGCTGCTGGGGTACTCCAGCATCTCGCACGCGGGCTACCTATTGCTGGGCGTGGCGGCGTTGAATGCCAATGGGCAGGCGGCCATCATGTATTACTTGGGCGGCTACCTGTTCACGGTGCTGGCGGCGTTTCTGGTGATTGCCCTGGTGCTGCGGCAGCTTGAAACTGAGGAAATTTCCGGCTTGGCGGGTCTGAGCCAGCGCTCGCCCCTGTTGGCCGCCACCCTGGCTCTCTCCATGGTTTCGCTCGCCGGCATTCCCCCGCTGGCGGGCTTCTTCGGCAAGTTCCTCCTGCTCAAGGCCGTTGTGCAGGCAGGACAGACCACGGGCAACCCCGGGTATTATTGTCTGGTCTTCACGGCACTGGCGGGCGTGGTGATTTCGATGTACTATTATTTCGGCGTGATCAAAGCCATGTACTGGAGCCGGGACGCCAAGGACCTGTCGGCCATTGAGTTGTCGGCACCGGCGATGGTCACGGCTTGGATTTGCATTGGTGGCATGTTTTGGGTGGGCTTGTTTCCGAACACGCTGCTCGCCCTGGCCAATGCCGCGGCCGGCGCGCTGAAGATTTGATTGCGGTCGTTTGTGCAAAGAATTCTCGCCATTGCCTGGCTGACGTGGAAGGCTGCGTTGCGTTTCAAGTTGTTTCTGGTCATCGCAGCCCTGCTCGTCATTGCCGTCGTGGGCCTGCCCTTGGTCATCAAGGACGACGGCTCGGCGCAGGGGTTTACCCAGATCATCATCACCTACACGCTGAGCGCGATCACCGCCCTGCTGGGGCTCTCCACGTTGTGGCTTTCCTGCGGCACACTGGCCCGCGATATTGAGGAATGTCAGATTCAGGTGGTGGCCACCAAACCAGTAGCCCGCTGGCAGATCTGGCTGGGTAAATGGCTGGGCATCGTCACCCTCGACGCGGCGTTGCTGGCCATCTCCGGCGCCTGCGTCTTCACCATGCTGCAATACCGCGCCTCGAAACTACCCATGCCGGTGCAAACCGCCCTGCGCGAACAAATCCTGGTGGCCCGCGGGTCGGCGAAAGAAGCCAGCCGCGAGGCGGAAATCCAGGGCGCCACCGACCAATATTTGCAGGAACGGCTCAAGAACGCGCCGGTGGATCCAGAGAATGTGCCGGAACTGCGCAAGCAGATCCTGGAACGGATCCGGGCCGAGTCGCAAGTGGTGCCTCCCAGCTATTGGCGCACTTGGAAGATCGACCTGCACTCGGTCAAAGATTCGCTGGCGGGCAAGCCTCTTCAGCTCCGGATCAAATTCAACACCGCCGTGCCCGCCGGCACCGCCACTTACAGCGCCGCTTGGCGAATCGGCGACGCCCCCCACACGAAATTGTGGGAGACCAACATGGAAAGCCTCGCTTCGGAAACGTTCTATGAGTTTCAAGTTCCGCCGGATATGTTCGATGAAAAGGGAGTGCTCACCGTCACTTTTGGGAATCCCCCCGACAACCCGGCGCTCCTGTTTTCAGCCGATGAAGGCATGGAAGTGCTCTACCCGGAGGCCGGTTTCGTGCTGAATTACGTGCGGGGACTGGGAATCATTCTTTGCTGGATGGCGGTGCTGTCTGCCCTGGGTCTGGCCTCGGCCAGCATCCTCTCCTTTCCCGTGGCCGCCTTCTTTGCCCTGACGATGATGCTGGTGGTCTTCTGCAGCGGCACGCTGGCGGAGTCCGTGGAGTCGGGCACCGTGGCGGGCGGCAATGCGGAGACCGGCCAGATGAACCATTCGCTGGCCGACGTGGTGCTCATCCCCGCTTTCAAGGGGATCTTGACGGTCGTCAACCTGGCCAAGAGCTTCTCACCGATCGATGCCTTGAGCACCGGCCGCAGCATCACTTGGGGTGAACTCGGCCTGGCTTTCGCGCAGATCGTCCTGCTGCTGGGCGGCTGCCTGGCTGCGGCGGGTATTTTCCTTTTCTCGCGCCGCGAACTGGCCACCGCCCAGGGAACCCAGTGAAGCAGAGGGATTGAGTTATGAACCGGCACGTTAAGAAAATCCTATTGTTGCTGCTGGCGGTGGCCTTGCTGTTTGGCGCGGGGCAGATTCAGCAATTGCTGAATCGCGATCGCGATGCGCTGGGTCTCACGCGCACGGCCGTGCTGGACAACGCGCCGCCGGCCCTGGCCTTTACCACCGTGGCGCTGGGCGGATTCCGCGGACTGGTTTCCAATCTGTTGTGGATGCGGGCGAATACTTTACAGGAGGACGACAAGTTCTTCGAAGCGGCCCAACTGGCGGACTGGATCACCAAGCTGGAGCCCACCTACACACAGGTCTGGTTGTTTGAGGCTTGGAACATGGCCTACAACATCTCGGTGAAGTTCAAGGAAAACGCTCCGGGCGTTTACAGCGACCGCTGGAATTGGCTGAAGCGCGGCATTGAGCTGCTGCGCGATGACGGCCTGCGCTATAATCCCAACAGCATCCTGATCTACCGCGAATTGGGCTGGTTCTTCCAGCATAAGATGGGGCAGGACCTAGACGATGCGAACAATTACTACAAGCTGCAGTGGGCCACCAACATGCTCCCGTTTTTCGGCCCCGCCGGCACGAATTTCGCGGCGCTGTTGCATCCGCAATCGCCGCAGGATTTTCAGCGGCTGCAGGTCTTCACCAACCAGTACAAACTCGACCCGGCCTTTGCTGCCATCGTGGACAAGCGATATGGCCCCTTCTGTTGGCTGCTGCCCGAGGCCCACG
>Ga0326728_10007641_pt1 | contig 27542 bp, 32 predicted proteins | sample MB3enrmetagenome_FD_207602 | JGI IMG/M metagenome (GOLD analysis project Ga0326728, IMG submission 207602) | Lab enriched peat soil microbial communities from McLean, Ithaca, NY, United States - MB31MN | ecosystem: Environmental > Terrestrial > Soil > Wetlands > Peat | place: USA: New York...
GCACGCCTCTCGGCCTGGCCCTGGCGACCATGGCCGGCGGCGGGGACAGGCGTTGACGGTCGTGGTGGATGAGCGCGGCGTTGAAGCAGCGTTACGTGTCTTCAAGAAACTGGTCCTGAAAGAAGGCTTGCTCAAGGACATCAAGCGGCACGCGCAGTATGAGAAGCCCGGCGACCGCAAGCGCCGTAAAACCCGCGAGGCGATCCGGCGCCAGCGCCGCCAAGCGGCGCGCAGCCGCCTGCGCTTGGGAGAGCGCGAATGAGCCGTGACGACCTGCTCCAGATCTCTGGAACCGTGATGGAGATGCTCGCCGGCGGGCACTTCCGCATCCGCGGCGACAAAGGCCGCGAGTTCAGCGCGCGCATCAGCGGCCGCCTGCGCCGCTTCCACATCAAGGTGATTCCGGGCGACCACGTTACCATCGCCGTGTCGCCGTACGATCCGACGCATGGCCTCATCGTTCACCGCGGGTGAACCGGGATGCGCAGTGCGCGCGCGACGCGGCGCGACGCGGCGCTGTACGGTTGTGCCGTTGGAGGCGTACTGCTAAATGTCAACCTACTGATTGTTTGGGCGAGAACCCGCCTGGTTTCGGCGTCTGGTACGCCTCCCGCACGCACATTCAGGCAGACACGGTTGGGCAACGGGTGCCGTGACCGTGGGACAGCAACTGCGAACTGGCCGCGGCGGCGGCCCGGGGACTAAGGAGTCGTGCGATGGGAAGGAAACTGTACGTCGGAAATTTAGGATTCGACGTCACCACCAAGGATCTCGAAGAGCTGTTCGGGCAAGCAGGCGTGTGCGAGTCGGTCGCCGTCATTACCGATCGGGCCACCGGACAATCCCGCGGCTTTGGCTTTGTGGAGATGAGCTCCAACGCCGATGCGCAGAAGGCCATCCAGCAGTTGGACGGCCAAGAGTTCAAAGGCCGGGCGCTCAAGGTAAACGAAGCGCGCGACCGGGACAGCAGCCGCGGTGGCCGCGGCGGTGCCGGTGGTGGCGGCGGTGGTGGGCGCGGTGGTTGGAACCGGCGCTAGTAGCCGGCACCGGGAGAGCGCGGCCGGGAAGATGCGGGGTCGCGCGCTGCGGCCGTCAGCGCTCGACCCGGCCGCCGACTCGGCGGGGAGGAGAACATGGCGTTCAACAATTCGCCGATGGCGAGAGCATCGGCCCGCCGTGCCAAGACCAAGCACGTCTTCTGCGTCGGCTGGCACGCGTTCGTGCACTGGCCGCAGCGAGTCGGCCAGCCGCTCGGCCCCGTGCCGCTGCGGGACGCGACTGGGCGAATCCTGGCCAACGATCTTGCGGACGGCCAGGAAGTCGAGATCGTTTCCTGGCGGCCGCGTGCGCGGGAAGGCGTCACCTACCAGATCCGCCGGCTGACCGATGGCACGGAATGGTGGATCGGCGCAATTTATCTCCGCCGCCGGCGCGAGGCCGATGCCAGCACGCCAGCGGTGTAGTACCGGTAGCCCGATGACCGATGCAACGGTGCGCGCCTTCCTCCGCCGCGAACTCGAAGCGCATCTGTGCTCCCTCGGCTATTCCTGCGTGCACGCGCGGCGTCTGGCGCCGCCGGTGCCGGAGATCGCGCGGGTCAGCCCGGTGCGCGGCCGCATCGCCTACGGCGAGACCGTGCTGCACCGCGACCTCCAGCGCCACCGGTGTCACCAGCGGCTGCTGAATCTGTCGCAGCGGCGCACGCGCCGGCGCAGCACCATCTTGCTGTTTATCGCGGTGGCCGAGCGCGACCGGCAAGATCTCGAGGCCTTGCTGGAGCGCCTCAACATCCAGAACGGCATCCGTGGCGGCCACGTCCACGTGGTGACTGTTCCACTCGCGGCAGCCGCGACACGCGTACAGCCTTGAACCGGTCGTCAACGGCGGCCTTGCCGGAAAATGAGAGCATCTCACGCCATGTTGCATGGCCGACCGACGCTCAAGGTTGCTGACGTCTGGTCCGACCACACCGCGTGCGGCGTCACGCCGCACCCCGGATCCGAGCACCGTCCGCGCTCGTCATCCATGCGCCGGGCCGTCCCTCTCAGGTCCTTTTCGGAGGCAATTCAGGTGCGATTGGCCGCTGCGCCCCATTGATACATGGACGGCCTTCCTTTATAAGCTGCGCATCCAGGAGGCGAGCTGTGCAAGATACCAGTACTCCACGACCCGGCGATCACTCTTCGCGATCCGCGCTGCGCATCGCTGATCTGAAACGGCGGCCGGTCAGCGGCAGTCGACTCATGAACGTGAAGATCCCGGCGCGCCTCAGCCAGGCCATCGCCGACCTCGCCGAGGAATTCGGCACCTCGAAAACCGAGATCGTGGTTGCGTTGCTGAACACCGGACTCGATGCGGCAGCAACCAAGTTGAAAGGGCTGCGACTGCCGAAAGGCAGAGGTCTGCGCTGAGCCCTCGCGCAGCGCGACCGGCTGTCCGTTCGGCTGGCTGGCCCCAACGCGCCTGGCGGCTCCCTGGGGCGGCAGCGCCCCACAGATTCGGATCTCGGCGGGGGGATTTTGCACTTCACCCCGCGACCCGTGATATAAGTGTGGGAAGCAGGAGGTTTGTATGGCGAAGAAGCGACCCGCAATAAAGACGCGTTCCGTAACTCGGAAGAAGGGTGCCGCCGGAAAACCTGCGCGAGTCCGTGCGCCGACCGCGAAGCCGACGTCACGCAAACGCACCGCAAAGGGGGGCGGTTCCCGAGCTGCCCGTCGAGCTGCCGCAACGAACCCCGTGCGCGAGCTCGCGCAGCGCCTCGTCGAGCTGACGGTGAACCACGAGGATGAGAACGCGTTCGCCTTCTATGCCGATAACGTCGAGTCGAGCGAAGCGGGATTGCCGGCCGCCGTTGGCATCGACGCCATCAGGCAGAAGTTCGCGATGTGGCGCGGCATGGTTAGCGACTCGACGTGGCAAGCGCGCAACGTCTGGGTGGAAGGAAGCGCGATCATCATCGAGTGGGGCGCGCGGATCACGTTCGCCGCAACCGGCAAGCAGGTAGACTTCAACGAGGTCGCGATTCACGAAGTCGAGAACGGCAAGATCGTGCGGGAACGCTTCTACTACGACCCGTCAGTGTTGCAGCCCTAGACGACGGCTGGTGGTCAGTTGGCCCGGTAGCCTTGTACCGCGGCGGCGGCAGTGCGCCTGTGGCGTCGCACCCACCACGCCGCTGGATCCGCAGCTTTGCGGTACACGGCCCGGTGCTCACTTTCAGCAATGAGGAGATAGCCACAGCCGTCGCGGTGCTGAACCGCCGTGGGCGCTCCGCACCCGCTGTCAACCAACAGTTCGCGGAACACTTCCCGACCGATCACGTCCGTATAGATCGCTTCGACACAGCGGGCCAGTGACGTTCACCTCGCCATCTACTTTCGCACAGAAACCAAAACATAAGTCAAGAACAATCGTCGTCGCTCGGGCTTCGATCACGGGGCCATATCCATCAAGTCCTTGAAACCCGACGGCTGATGCGGGCCGATCACGAGCTGCTCCAGAACGCCGATGCCCTGGCGGCTGCCGAGCGTGGCTTCGCAGACGGCTTGGATGTGCAGGTAGAGCGGTACCGAGGGATCGATGTCGCTGAGGGCCCAGGACTCGCCGCCGACCTCGTTTTCGCCGACGTACATACCGTGGCCCCACTGCGGGTGCTGATAGCCGAGCCCGATCATGTAGAAGTTGTACAGCGGCTTGAGCGTGATCAGTAGCTCTTCGCCCGAGTTGCGGCACAGCGCCATCTCGAAGTGCTTCGCGTGTCGCGTGCCCGACTGGTACGAGATGCGATAGTCCACCGACCGCATCGTCTCCACGCCGCCACCGATGGGCACCACCATCCCCGCTTCGTGCCAGCGCGTACCGTCGGCGTCTTCATTCACGTCGAAATGCGTACAGATGTCCTGGAAGTTGATCGGCGACCAGAGCCAGAAAAATTGAAGCGCGCTCGGCGGTACGCCGCCCTCGCGTTCGCCCACCGGGCGGATACCCCAGGAGCGGTCGCGTGAGCCCCAGAAGCGGTCAGGGGTGATGCGGATCTTCTCGCCGGCCACCGTCAGCGTGCCGTCGACGGCGACGTGCTGCGTGAGTCGCGTGTAGTCCATGAACACGCGTCCGTCGAGGCGGCGGAAGAAGCGCGGCTCCTCGAGCGGCGGCACCCGCACCGTGAAGGTCAGATCGCAGCTGATTTCATGTGCATTCGGCTGCACCCCCAACCGGTGCTTCTGCAACGGCTCGATGATCTCCACCGTGACCGGTCCGACCGTCGTCGTCATCCGATCGGCATCGGCACGGCGGGAAGCACGGACGACGTACTGGCGGTCGCGATGGATGACGCTGAAGCTCGTGTCCATCACTTGGCGGTTCGGGTACTGCCCCATCGCGGCGGCGAAGAAGATGCTGCCGTCACGCGAATAGCCGTTGAAGAAGTAGCGATCGTAGAAGTTGCGGTCGCTGGTGGCGACGTACGCGATCGGGTCCGGTGTCTGGTGAATAGGGTAGTCGTCCGCACGGGTCAGCATGGCTCCTCCTTAGAGCACACTCAGAACACAGAGCACATCTCTTGCCATTCCGAAAGCTCTGGACGCAGTCCTGCTCCCGGCCAGTCAGCGATTGACGTCGGGCTCGGCGTGCGTGATAGACGCCGTGTATGGATGCCGCTCCGCGCCGCACCTTGGCGGCCCAGCCGCTGCTGGTCGCTGGCGGCATCAGCGTCCACTACCATGCCACGGCGGCACTCGATGAGGTCGACTTGGATGTGCACCGCGGCGAGGTGCACGCCATCGTCGGTGAAAACGGCGCCGGGAAGTCGACGCTGTTGCGCAGCATCGCCGGCGCCGTGCAGCTGAGCGCGGGCTCGATTCGCGTTCCGAGGGGCGCGCGCATCGAGTGGGTCCCCCAGGAAACGGAGCTGCCGCCCGACCTGCGCGTCAGCGAGTGGCTGTTCCTCGCGCGCGAGCTGAGCGGCAAGCTCGGATGGCTGCGCCAGCGGGCGATGCGCGACGCCGCAACAGCGGCCCTGGCGGCGTTGGGCTGCACCGCCGCACCAAGCGCCTCGATCAGGAGCCTGCCGATCGTGCAGCGCAAGCAAGTGCAGCTGGCACGCGCGCTGTCCGGCCAGCCCGACTTGCTGTTGCTCGACGAGCCCACGGCGGTGCTCGGGCAGGCGGAAACAGAGGCACTGTTCTCGGCCGTACGAGCGCAGCGAGAACGGGGCGCCGGTATCCTGTACGTCAGCCACCGACTCGACGAGGTGCTCGCCCTGGCCAACCGCGTCACCGTCCTGCGCGATGGTTGCCGCGTGTCGACGGACCCGATCGCTGCGGTCGACACCGCCACGCTGGTGCGGCGCATGGTCGGACGCGACGTGCCCCCGCGGGCACGCGGCGATGCGGTGCTGGGGCCGACGGCGCTGGATCTGGTGAACGTGGCCGTGGCCCACGTGCGTGGGGTCACCGTGGCCGCCCGATGTGGCGAGGTCGTCGGCCTTGCCGGTCTCGTTGGCGCCGGGCGCAGTGAAGTGCTCGAAGGCATCGCGGGACTGCGCCCGCTTCGGTCGGGCCAGCTGCAGTTGGCGGCGGCTCCCGTGCTGGTGCCCGAAGATCGCGCCAGCAAAGGCCTGGTGCGCACGCTCAACCTGCGCTACAACCTCTTCTTGCCCGCCGGCGGTTGCCTCCTTCGTTCAACCCGTGAACGCAGCGAGGCGCGGGAGTGGATCGCGCGGCTGCGCATCCGCGCTCCTGGCAGCGAAGCCACGATCGATTCGTTGTCGGGAGGGAATCAGCAGAAGCTGCTCCTGGCGCGGGCGCTGCGCCGCGGGCCGGCGCTGTTGCTGCTGGACGAACCGACCGCAGGCGTGGACGTAAGTGTAAAAGCCGAAATCCATGGTTTGATCCGCCAGCTCGCCACCGCCGGTGCGGCGATCGTGCTGGCTTCCAGCGACTTGCCGGAGCTGCTGGCGCTGTGCGACCGCATCCTCGTCCTGCACGACGGTGAAGTCGCAGGCGTACTCGCGGCCAGCGAGGCAACCGAGCCGCGGCTCGCTGCATTGATGACCGGCGCACTCGGCGAGGCAGTGCACACTCAGTGAGAGTCGAGACGAAATGAATCCGCCTGCGCGCGTGCGGTTGCTGCCGCACCTGGTCTCGGGGTGGAGCGCCGCGCTGATCTTGCTGCTCGAATTCGGTTTCTTCGCGCTGCTGTTGGCGCCACGCGACGGCGGCCCGCACACCTTTGCCAACGCAAGCAACATCGCGCTCATCCTGAAGTACTCCAGCATCTACGGCATCGCCGCCATTGGCGCCGCGATGATCATCGGCGCCGGCGGCATCGACCTGGCTCCCGGCGCCGTGATCGCCCTGGCCTCGGTGGTCACCGGAGATCTGTTCGTCGGCGGCGGTTGGCCGTTGTGGGCCGCGTGCGTCGCCGGAGTCGGCGTCGGAATAGGCTCGGGGGCACTCGCCGCCGTGCTGGTGACCGCGGCCAGTCTGCCGCCGTTCATCGCCACCTTAGGCGTCATGGGGATCACCCGCGGCGCCGCTTTTCTGATCACCGAAGGGCGCTTCTACGACCTGTCGGCGCGTGTCGCATCTGGAATGGCGCCGCTCGGCGTGGCGCTGGCGCTATGGCCCGGCGTCATCATGTTGGTGCTGACCGTCGTCTTTCAGGTGCTCATGGTGCGCACCGCGCTTGGCCGCCATATCCTTGCAACCGGCGGCAATGAGGTCGCGGCACGATATGCCGGGGTGCGGGTCGGGCGGGTGAAGGCCTTCGTGTACATGAGCGGCGGCGCCTTGGCGGCATTGTCGGGGGTGGTGCTGGCCGTCGTGCAGGGGCAGGGCAAGGCGGACGTGGCCAGCGGCTACGAGCTCGACATCATCGCCGCGGCGGTCGTAGGCGGCGCATCGTTGTCCGGGGGGCGGGCCTCGGTCGTCGGCGCCGTCATCGGCTCGCTCATCTTCGGTGTCCTGCGCAATGCTCTGACGCAGGTGCCGCGCGGGACCTTCGCCGACCGCCTCATTCTCGGCGTCGCGGTGCTGGTGATTGTGGTCATGGACCGGCTAGCCACGCGCGAGAGAAACTGATTTAGGATCAGACTATGCGCATTCATCGTCGCTCAGCACTCGGGACTCACCACTCACGACTGAGGCAGTTGGCCAGCGCGATAATTCTTTCGTTCATGGCGCTCAGCGGCTGCTCCAAGCCAGGCGACGAGTCAAGACGGCTACGCTTCGCCGTCATTCCGAAGGCCTTGCACATCCCGGTGTTCGACTACGCGCGCACCGGTGCCGAGCGCACGGCACGGCGGTTGGGTGGGATTGAGATCCTCTGGCGCGGACCGGAGACCACCGATGAAATCCGCCAGAAAGAAATCCTCGAATCGTTCATCGCCCAGCGCGTGGACGGCATCGCCATCTCCTGCCTCAACGGCGACCTGCTCACCGATGCTATCAACCGCGCCGTCGATGCCGGCATCCCGGTGGTGACCTTCGACTCCGATGCGCCGAAGAGCAAGCGCCTGGCGTTCTACGGCGTCAACGACATCGAAGCGGGGCGGGCGCTCGGGGACGGGCTCGCCAAGTTGCTCGGCGGCCGCGGCCGCGTCGCGCTGATCACGTCGCTCGGTGCCGACAACCTGCAGAAGCGGCTCGACGGCGCCCGCGAGGCGCTCGCCCGCTATCCCGCGATCAACATCGTCGAGGTGTTCGACGTGCGGGACGATCCGGTGCGGGTGGCGGAGATCATCGCGGCCGGCGCGCAACGTTACCCCGACCTCGACGGCTGGCTCTCCGTCGGCGGCTGGCCGGTTTTCATGCGCAATGCGCTCGACCCCATCGATCCGGCGCGCACCAAGTTCGTCGCCTTCGATACGATTCCGCCAGCGCCCGACTTGTTGCGTGCCGGCAAGGTGCAGCTCCTCGTCGGGCAGAAATACTTCGGTTGGGGAGAAGAGTCAGTGCGCTTGTTGAAGCGCATCATCGGTGGCGACCGCCCGCAGGAGGTCTACCACTACTCCGGCATCGACGTGGTGACGCGCGACAACGTCGACGCGTATCTCGCGCAGTGGAAGCAGTGGGAGAGCGGCGCACCCGATTGACCAGACGGGCGCACGGCCGTGCGTCCTTCTTTGCGGATTCCGCACCTATGGGAACGTCGCGCGAGCCACGTACTGCTGTAACTTGGCGACCGCGTCGGCCTCTGCGGCCGGAACATTCGCGCCGGTGAACAACCACCAATCCTCCGGAAACGCGATCTCCTCGCCCGGCGCGATGGTGGTGAGCGGGCCAAGGTGTTCGAGCTCGAGGAATTCGTGATTTGAGTACACCTCGATGGTGGCGCCACCGTCCGGGTACTCGCCAGCGGGATGCGGGAAGCGTTTCAAGAAGAGCGTGCTCTCGAGCAGGTAGCCGGCCCAGCCCTGAGCCGAGTCGACGCCGATCTTGCTCTCGTCATCGCGCCGCCCCGTTTGGCCCGCCGGTGGCGCCGGCACTTTGGCGCTGTCGATCTGGATCAGCCGATCACCGAACCCGTACCGCGGGTCGGCAAACTTGGCGTAGCTCCAGAGCAGCAGGCGACGCGTCGCATCAAACGCGGAGAGCGGGCCGACGTCCAGCGGCACGAAGGCGTGACCACCCGTTTGCATCACCGGCAAGCTCCACGCCGCGTACGTGAGCGGGCAATCGCTGATGTTCTTGATGTGCGACGCCAAGCGGAGCCGCGGCTCGCCGCGGGAGAGGCTCACCTCAATGGTTTTCTGAATCCCTGCTGCCGGCTGCGGCGGCGCCGTCACCCGCAGCGTCGACTCGCCAACCATTTCGGCCTCACAGGCGGCATTGTCGAGCGCATACGTGGTCTCGCTGCGCTCCGGCGCAACCCACAGCCGCCAGCCACCGCGGAACATATAGGTCGCCTCGTTGCGTCCGCCGACGCCCTCACGGATGTGAAACAGATTCACCCCGCCCGGCACGCGCAGGTCGATGATGCGCGGCCCGACGTCGGTGGCCACGTGTGCTTCGATCAGCCCATTGCTCAAGCGGTAGGTGTTGGGCCAACCGTGATAGTTCTCCTTCGTGATCTGCATTGATGCTCCCGCAGGCGCAGTGGCAGCCGGCTCAGCCAAGGCGTGCGGCGGAGCGCTGCTCAGCAGCAAAGCCCCGGCGCCGGCAAGCAGTTGGCGTGCACGCCGCGAGTGTTTCACGGCGACCTCAGCGTGACGAGCGGATGGAATCAAACAGCTTCTTCAGCGCGTTGCCTCTGCCCTGACGAGGTGGGGACGAGAAGGCCGCTCGCAGGCCGGCGGCGACCTCCTCCATCGCCGTCCGTGCCTGATCGACCAGCGCGCCCATGCCGAAGAAGCCGTGGATCATGCCGTCGTAGCGCTTGAGCTGCACCGGCACGCCGGCGGCGCGCAGGCGTGCGGCGTAGGCCTCGCCTTCGTCGCGCAGGGGATCGAACTCCGCGGTGACCACCAGCGCCGGCGGCAGCCCGCGCAAATCGGGCGCCCGCAGCGGCGCGGCATACGCATTGCCACGATCAGCCTCGCTGCTCAAATAGTGATTCCAGAACCAGCGCATCATTTCGAGCGTGAGAAAATATCCTTCGCCGTTCACCCGACACGAGACGGTGTCACACGAGGTGTCGGTCGCCGGGTAGATGAGCAGCTGGAACACGAGGTGCGGCCCGCCGCGATCCCGCGCCATCAGCGCTACCACGGCGGCGAGGTTGCCGCCGGCGCTGTCGCCGCCCACGGCGATGCGCTGCGGGTCGCCGCCGATTTGACCGGCGTTCTCCGCCACCCATCGCGTCGCCGCGTAGGCATCCTCGGCGGCGGCGGGAAATTTGTGCTCTGGAGCGAGGCGATAGTCGACGGACGCAACGACGCAGCCCGCCGCGTTGGCCAGCGTGCGGCAGAGGGTGTCGTGGCTTTCCAGATCGCCAAGCACCCATCCTCCACCGTGGCAGTACAGCAGCACGGGTAATGGGCCTCTCTGCTCTGGGGTGTAGACACGGATGGGAATCTCGCCCTCCGGACTCGGTAGCGCGAGGTTATCGACACTGGCGACCGGGTCGGGCGCGCCGTGCATTTCACTGAGAGCGGCCGCAACCTGACGCGCTTCCTCCACCGACATCGTGTTCAGCGGTGGCAGGTTCATCGCTGCCACCTGATCCAAGAACGCCTGCACCTGCGGGTCGAGCAACATGGGAGGAGTTTACAGGCGAGAACCAAAAGATCAAACGCGAAGATCAAACTCGCGAGCGAGGGCCTCGAAGCGTAGCCAGTGTCCTGAGTCAGAGGTTGACTGAATGTCTCATCACCTCACCCCAGCCCTCTCCTGGGAGGAGAGGGAGCATGAGGGTTCCCCTCCTTACGAAGGAGGGGTCAGGGGAGGTTTGGCAATGGCGCGCCAGCAACCTCCCCCTCGCCCCCTCCTTGGTAAGGAGGGGGTTCATTGGCCCAACATACTCGCGCCGGGCGGGTCGGGTTCTCGGGACGAACGGAGAAAAGCCTTGAGGGCCAGGGTGAGGGGGTAAGATGTCCGCTAAGCAGCTTGTTAAGTCTTCGAATTATTCATCAGACCTTTCCCCCGAGGACACTAGCTGAAGCGCCGAACGCTTCGACTTCCGCCGCCGTGGGAATCGAGGGCGCCGCGCCGGGACGCTGCACGCAGATGGCGGCCGCGGTGTTGGCGTCGCGCAGCGCGCGCTCGATGGGGTAGCCGCAGGCCAGACGCGCCGCCGTCGCGCCGGCGAAAGTGTCGCCGGCACCGGTGGTGTCTACGGCCCGGACGCGGTGGCCGGGGACACGCAGCTGGCGTTCGCCGACGACGGCCAGCGCGCCGTGCGCGCCGAGCGTCGCGACGATGACCTGCTCGGCCCGTGTGCGCAAGCGCCGCGCGGCGGCGGCGATGGCATCCGGGGACGAGGCATCCGGGGACGAGGCGGAGATCGGGTCGATGTCGACAAAGAAGGCCAGCTCGGTTTCGTTGAGGATCAGCACGTCGGCGAGCGCCAGCACCTCACGGGCGCACCGTTGCGCCGGGGCCGGGTTCAAGATGGTCGTGGCGCCAATTGCGCGAGCTTGCGTGAAGAGCTGCTGGATGGTGGCGAGTGGAATTTCGAATTGGCTGAGCACCACGTCGCCCGTGGCGATGGGAACGTTCGTGAGGTCGTCGGGTTCGAGCAGCGCGTTGGCGCCGGGCACGACCACGATCGAGTTCTCGCCGCTCTCCGCAACCACGATGAGCGCCACGCCCGTCGCGGCGGTCGCGGTCTGCCGCACGAAGTCAAGCGTCACTCCCTGGCCGGAAAGGAAAGCGCGCAGCTGGTTTCCAAAGGTGTCTGTACCGAGCTTCCCCAGCAAGGCCGTCTCGGCACCCAGTCTCGCCGCCGCGATGGCTTGATTGGCGCCTTTGCCGCCGGGGTAGGTAGCGACGTGCGTTCCTGCAACCGTTTCGCCCGGCCGCGGGTGCCGCGCGGCCCGTGCGACCAGGTCCATGTTGATCGAGCCGGCAACATAGACACGGGACATGGTTCTCCATACGCACCAGGGGAGGTGCCGCGCAACTCCGTGTGCCTCCTCAGGAGATTCACACGTTTTCCGGACGAGCACGTGGGTGCTGGCAGAACCGGTTTTATCTTGAATAAGATCGGATTCGACCTCCCCCGGAAAGTGGGGTAGGGGAGAGCCTATGGCACAGGTGCTGTGGCACCATCAGGCAGCTGAGAAGGATATCGCAGCCGCGCAAGAGTACCTGACGTTGAAGCTTGGGCGGCACCAGGCCGAAGCCGCCGCACACAAATTCAGGAAGCACCAAGATCGCATCGATCCGTTCAAGGCTAAAGATCTGATGCGGTCGAGCGGCCTCCCGCTGCTGGCGGCGACCGATGAAGAGGTCGCCGCCAAACTGGCGAAGATCACACAGGGCAAGAAGTTGGATCCGGTCCTGCTGGTGCGTGATGGCGAGACCCTACACGTGGCGGATGGATATCACCGGATCTGCGCCGCGTACCACACGGGCGAGGACACGGAGGTCGCCTGCGTCTTGGTGCACACCGATAAAGGCGTAGCCGTGTGACACACCTTCGCCCAATTCTGGTTTCACTGGTCGCGCGAACACAGGCGCGGCTCCGCGGCGCGACACTCGTCGCCCGCATCCGCTGATTGGCGACGGGCCACCGGGATGGCGGGTGGAATCACATACTCTGCTGAACCTCCGCCTCCGCCCTGTCTGCATCGTTCTGTTGCTGGTCGAGTTGACTCGCGGCGTCTGTGTCCGGCTGTGCCTGGCCTTCTTCTACCGGCTTTGGATCCGCAGGTGGACTGCTCGCCATTCCATTCTTGCCTTGATTGTCCGCGAGCGTCTGAAGCCCCGCGTCAATCTTCTGCCGGAAGTCGTTGTGCATGTCCTGCAAATCTTGCAGAGGCAGGGCGAGTTGCGTTCCGGGCTGGCAGTCATTGGTCTGGCTGCTCGTGACCAGTACCTGGACGTTTTGATTCGCATCGGGTGTATTCGCGATCCGCGTCAGAACGTCGCCCGAGGAGAGAGAACACATCGTACCGTCAGCGGTCTGCTGGCTGAGTGTGTTCGAGACGATGAATGTCCGCACCTTGGGGTCGAGCGCTTCCGGTACCTGATCGTTGCTCGGTGCCGCTGCCGGCTGTGGGTTGTTGGCAGCGGCCTGTTCCGCTGCAAGCTGCACTTTCACCTCGTCGGCAATCGCCTGCTTCGTTTCCGGCGTAAGTGCGGTGGCATTGGCGTTCGTGTCCTTCGATACGTAGACCGCAGGAGCGGCCGCTTCCGCCTGAGCGTTGGCCGGTGCCTGAGCTTCGTAGGCGGCCCGCAGAGTTTCGGCGAGCAGGAAGTCCGTCAACCAGAGAGCCGGGTACGGATACACGGGGTACGGTGTGAAGTAATATCCATAGTAGCCGTACCACGGATCTGCGGCCCAGCCCCATCGCCAAGAGACCGGGGCTAGCCACGGATTATACGCCCAGCCATAAAATGCGGGTGCGTAGTAGTAGGGCGGCACATATCCGTAATAGGGGAGACCGCGGTAGTAATAGCCGCGATAAACGACCGCGTAGGGGCGACCGCCGTACACGTACGTCCGCCTCATGTAGGGCCGTCCGCCACGCTCGAACGGACGTTCCACGAAGCCACGGTGTGCTCCCACGACAACCACTCGGCCGCCGCCGCCGAGACGGGTCTCAACGACCCGGCCACCACGTGGGCCATGATTGATCACCATAGCGCCGGAATGAATCGATCTCACACGGCCGTCGGCACCGAACCTCGCTTCTGTGCCGCCGCGCGTCCTTAGGCTCGTCAGCTGGCCCCTGTTTCCCGTGTGGAATTCGCTGCCATTCGGGGCTTTGTAGACGGTACGACCCCTCTCGTCGCGCTTCGCTATCGCGCCGTGCGGCGGAGTGAAAGGCTTGGCCTGTCGTTGTTGCGGTGCAGCCTTCCGCTGTTGCGGCGCAGCTTGCCGTCGTTCGGGTGCGGCCTGCCGTTGTTGCGGCGCAGCCTGCCGTTGCTGCGGTGCGGCCTGCCGTTGTTGCGGCGCAGCCTGCCGTTGTTGCGGTGCAGCCTGCCGCTGTTGCGGTGCAGCCTGCCGCTGTTGCGGTGCGGCCTGCCGTTGTTGCGGTGCGGCCTGCCGTTGTTGCGGTGCGGCCTGCCGTTGTTGCGGTGCGGCTTGCCGTTGCTGCGGTGCGGCTTGCCGTTGCTGCGGTGCGGCCTGCCGTTGCTGCGGCGCGGCGTGCTGCGGTTGCGGCGCGGCGTGCTGTGGTTGCGGCTTCTTCTCCTCTCTCTCATTGTTCTGAGCCCAGGCCGATCCTGAAACCACCAGCAAGGCCAGCACAAATGCAAGCCAAATCCTGACGGTCTTATGCCCTGTTTGGTGGTATCTCATTTGATCCTCGCTTTCTGCCTAGTGCGCAACAATTGGTTGGAAAACGCTGAAGCGCTGGAGCCCGGACGTGCTGTTGGCGCCCAAGTCCTTTCCTCAGGCAGTCCATCCATGGCTCTCACCTCATAGCGTAACGCGATGGACGAGTCCACAGCACCGCCGTGCTTAGCGCGACTGCCTCGACAAACACGCCAGCGTGCTTGTCAGGGACGGCAGCGAGGGCAGCCAGCGAACCGGGCCCCTGGTCGATCCCCGCGGCGCCGCTGACGTGATCGCTAGACACCGCCAGGAGCCTGACGCCGCTTGCCGCGCACCATCGCCACACTCGCTCGTTGAGCCTTAGGCCCGAGCGCCTGCACGTTGGTACTCGCGCACACATAGCCTACCCCCTTGGTAAAGAGGGGAACCCTTCCGCACATTGTTCGGTGGCTCCCAGCCATTGGTTCATTGGGAGAGGGCGAGGAACAGGCGGGTCGAAGGATTGTGGTGGTTCAGCAAACTTTGAAGCGGTCAGCGCAGCTCTCCGCTTTGAGTGTTCGATCTTCCGAACCCTCCAGGATGTCAACTTCACCAGCTGGCCGGGGCCTCGGCCCCAAAAAGCCGGCAATGTCTTCACCACCTCGGCGTGTTCGCCGGGGAGTCGGAAATCGCTCTCGTCGATCACCAGCGGGCCCCGGAAGGTGCCGAACAGACGGACAAGCCGCACGATGGCATCCGCTGTAAGTTCTTGATTGTTGCTTACATGCCGTCTACAGTCGCGGCGGCGAAGGGGGCTCCTGTGCTTGCCACCGTACTGTCCAGTGCCGTCCATGGCATCGACGCGCTCGTGGTCGAGGTGGAGGTGGACATCGCCTCGGGGCTGCCGCAGATGGCGGTGGTCGGGCTGCCGGAAGGAGCGGTCAAGGAGAGCAAGGACCGGGTGCGTTCGGCGTTGAAGAATTCGGGCTACGAGTTTCCGCAGCGCAAGATCACCATCAACCTGGCGCCCGCCGACATCAAGAAGGAAGGGTCGGCGTACGACCTACCGATCGGTCTCGGCCTCCTGGCGGCCAGTGGTAAGCTGCCGGCGCAGAAGCTGCGCGAGTATTCGATCCTGGGTGAGCTGTCGCTGGACGGGCGAGTGAAGGCCATCCGCGGCGCCTTACCGATTGCGGCGGCGGCGCAGGAGAAAGGTCTGCGCGGGATCTTGTTGCCGCCGGACAACGCGCAGGAAGCGGCGGTGGTGAACGGCGTCGACATCATTCCGGTCGCCACGCTGGCGGAGGCGTTCGAGTTCCTGCGCGGCGAGCGTCCCATCGCACCCGTTGCGGTCGACCTGAGCACGGTGTTCGCCCATCACGCGCAGTACGAGGTGGATTTCAACGAGGTGAAGGGGCAGGAACACGTCAAGCGGGCGCTCGAGGTGGCGGCGGGCACAACGTGATCATGGTGGGGCCGCCGGGTTCCGGCAAGACCATGCTGGCGAAGCGGCTGCCGACGATCTTGCCGGCGCTGACGCTGACCGAGGCCATCGAGACCACCCGCGTGCACAGCGTGATGGGGCTGATGGACGGGCGCGCGCTGGTGGCGACGAGGCCGTTTCGGTCGCCGCATCACACCATCAGTGACGCCGGCCTCATCGGCGGCGGCACCATTCCGAAGCCGGGCGAGGTCAGCCTCGCGCACCACGGGGTCCTCTTCCTCGACGAGCTGCCGGAGTTTCGGAAAAACGTGCTGGAAGTCTTGCGGCAGCCGTTGGAGGAGATGCGCATCACCATCTCGCGCGCCGTGGGATCGATCACCTACCCCGCCAACGTCATGCTGGTCGCGGCCATGAACCCGTGCCCGTGCGGCTTCTACGGCGATCCGCAGAAGGACTGCACCTACTCGACACTACAGATCCAGCGCTACCGCGCCAGGATCTCCGGTCCGCTGCTCGACCGTATCGACATTCAAGTTGAGGTGCCGGCGGTGCGCTACAAGGAGCTGGCGGACCAGAGCGCGGGCGAGCCGTCTGCCGTCATCCGCGCCCGCGTCGACCGCGCCCGCGACGTACAGCTAGCGCGCTTCCACGGCCGCAAGATCTTCTGCAACGCCCAGATGAGCGCCCGTGATTTGAAGCGCTTCTGCAAAGTCGACGCCGCCGCCGAGAAGCTGCTCGAGACGGCGATGACCAAGCTCGGCCTCAGCGCCCGCGCCTACACCCGTATTCTCAAGGTGTCGCGTACCATCGCCGACCTGGACGGCCTGCCGGAGATCACCGCGGCCCAAGTCGCCGAGGCGATCCAGTACCGCAGTCTGGATCGCTCATTCCATTGATGTCGTGTTCGTGCTGGTACCCGTGTGCGGGACACCCCCAGAGGGAACGGAGGAGGCGTACCTCGCGGGGCAACGCCTGCCGCGCACGATGCATTGAGCTACAATGAGCTTCACACTGCAGGCGCCTTCCCCGGTGGCTGGCGATTACTATAGCGCGGTGCTTATTAATAATTGACCATCTGTAGTTCGGCAGAGGTGGCTGACAACCCGTAGATTCCAACTGCGCGGGTCCGCAGGGACGATCGGCGGATTGCTTATGCGGCGCGGCGCTTGGTTTTGCGCGGCACCACGCGGATCTCGACGGTCTTGTTGAGTGCGCCAGCGATCCGTTGGAGTAGCCCGAGCGCGTCCCCCTCGAAGTCGTCGTCCTCAAGATCGGAGATGACGGCTCTGGCGACATCGATCCGCTGCGCCAGCTCCGCTTGAGAGAGCCGCGCTTTGGTGCGCAGCTCGTACACGGTGCGGGCAATGGCGGCGCTGGCCCGGGCCGCTTCGAGCTCCGCCAACCGCTCGGGGTGTTCCTCGTAATACCGCTGGTGCAGGATCTCCACGGCGTCGCCCGTCATCTTGCGCTTTCTACTCGGCATGACTCTCCTCCCGGTACGTGTGACGATCGGGGCTCTTCTCGAACCGCCGTTTACGTTCGATGAAGCGGTCGATCTCGACTGGCGGCACCGGTTGCTCTTTCACGAGCCCCTGAGAAACCACGGCGGCGACGTTCGGGTGGAAGAAGTACAGCATCCGGTAGCTCACGCCGGCATGCTTGGTGCGCAGTTCATAGATGCCGTCCCGGAGATAATCCGCCTCTGGCCGCCGCAGCTCGTGGCCGAGCTCTTTCAGACGTTCAATTCTCACCCGGCACTTATCGTGCGCCTTCGTTGGCAGCGTGTCGAGCCAAACGAGCAGCGGCACCGTGCCATCGTTCTCCCGAAAAAAGACGACCTGCGTCCGCGGCACCCCGTCCCCTCTCTGCCTGGCTCCTACCCTGCCACAGCGAGGCCCGCAAGCAGGGCCCAACACCACGGCCGGTGTCAGGGACTGTCTTCAGTAGCTCACAAAGAAACTGGCTGACTTCTCCGGGTTGTACCCGCGCCGATCGTACAGCTTCGTCGTGGTCGCGTCGGCGTGGCCGGCGGCGCCTTGCACCTCCTCGAGGCTCGCGCCGGCCTGCCAGGCCAATTTCGGCACAACGGGCGGCTGGGGTTGGATCAGCAGTCGTCCGTCTTCGGACAGCACCCAGGCAGCCGTTAGGGTGATACGGCGGGCGCGACGACGAGGATCCTGCCCTCGGCCGAATCCGTCAGATAGGCAGTGCCCGCGAGAGTAGCCACCGCGTTGCGCGCTCCGCTGACCGTTGCCACGATGGCCAGCGGGGTAAGTCCGCCTTGAGGATCGAGGCGCGCGATGGTGAGCGTGGCGGCGCGCGCCGCCGCCGCATACAATTCGTGGCGCGGCTCGACGTAGTCGATATTGTCGATGCCATCGCCTACGGCCAGGCTCGACAGCCGTTTCCCGTCGCGTCCGACGTCGAGGACCATCGCCCGATCTCGGCAGGCCACGAAGAGGAAGTCGAGGCGCTGATCGAGCGCCAACCCCTTCGGGCCGTCCTCACCGCAGCTCGGCAGCCACGTTCTCGTGACCTGCCGTCTCCGGATGTCGATGGCCAGCGTGCGATCCTTATCTTCAAGGTTGGTGTAAAAGACGCCGCGTGCGTCGTCGACCGCGAAGCCTTCAGGCTGCCCATCCAGGCTAACCTTGGCCTTCCACGTCAAGGCCCCGGCCGCGGCGGCATCGATGACCACGATCGACTTGTCGCGTGGGGTCGTCACCCAGACTTCCTTCGTCGACGCGACATAGGCGAGCCCGTCGGGTATGGAGTCGAGCTTGAGGCACGGGCCCATCCGCAGGGACGTTGCGTCGACCGCGCACACACTGGCATCGCCGCGATTTCCGACATAAACCACGCCGTGACCCGCTGTGGCGGAACTCGGGCCAACGGTGCGTTTCATGCCGTGCCGCTCCGTCTCGGCGGTGGGGAAGCCTGCGACCGTCGCGACCCGCTCGGTGGCCGCGTCCACGACGACGACGCTGCCGGTATTGCCGGCCGGCACCCAGACGCGATCGTGGGCTGGATCGTAGGCCAGATAGTCCATGGACACACCTCCCGGGGGAGCACCGGGAAGCGCGATAAAGTGAACGGCGCGTGCCGGAGCCGCGGTCGATGGCGCGCGCGACCGCGCCGCACTGCAGCCCACTGCCATAATCGCTACGAGAAGCATCACCCGCTTTTCATTCATTGGCAGAAATGCGCCGCGGCTTCGGGTCATCGGCGCGCGGTGAACCACTCCCGCATGTTAACGAGCACGCCGAGATCCCCCTCGGCGCTGTAAAGGCCCTGTTCTAGTGCCTGTGCGCCGTCGAGCTCGCCGCGCGCGATGCGCAGCCACACCGAGTCCGGCGTGCGGATGGTCAGGTCCGGAGCGGCAGCCAGCCCCTCGAAGCTCCGGCAGTGGCCTGCGTTGACATGCAGGTAGTAGTCGCCTGGCTGTGCGCCGGTGACTCGGAACTGGATTGTCGCCCGGGCATCACCCGCGGCACGGCTTGCGAATGCGAAGGGCATCCCCATGATCAGTGGCTCAACGCTCTGCGGCAGCTCCCCGGGGAAGAATCTCAGGTAGACGTTTGGCAGCCACAGCCCCGCGGGCATGCCGCCGCCGAAGATGACCAGGTTGGGGTACAGCGCCGTGAAATGCCAGTCCGTGGGGGCCAGTGCCGCCATGATCGCAGCGATGGAGAACACGAGGCCCCAGTAGCCCGTCATCACGCGGTTGACCGTAGCGAACTGCGGCGTCTGCTGCTGCCACCGCGGCACTTGGCGCCGTGCGAAGTACACGGTGAAGGGTTCCCGTCCGAGCAGCAGCGGGAGCAGGGCCACGACCCCGAGTGTGGCCGGGACTAGGGCGGGCGAGTAATGCTGGAAGAGGAAGATCGACCGACCTGCGCCCGTCCATCCTGCGGCCGCCCCGAGCGCGAAGAGCACCCACAGTCCGAGATCGAACTGCTTGAGCTCCCCGCAATAGTAGGCCAGAGCGACGTATCCGGTCTGGACTCCCAGGGTCACGACGAGGGCGTTGCGAATGCCGGTAACGGAGTATCCCGCGCGCCCGCAGAGGATGAAGTAGAGGAGTATCACCACCACATTGCTGAGGTACATGAAGAAGAATCGCGCCGCTCGGCTGCCATGCGTGCCCATCACTTCGTTGTCTGGGCTGGAACTCATTGGCTCTGCTTTCCTCAACTCGTCCCCCGGCTTGGGTTTTTACGCATCGTGCCCGGCCGGTGGCGGCGGATGCATGATACTTCCCCGGGCGACGGGTAGCCAGCTGCCGGCGAACCCTTATGCGGTCAACCGTGCGTCGCAGCCGTTCCCGCGTCAGCCGGTATCCCCCGCGATGTTGTCGCTCTCGGCAACGCTCACGCAGGTGGCCCCCGGCGCTTCTTGGGGCGGCACGGTCGCGACCTGTGGTCCCCAAGCCAGAGCGTTCGTGTGCAAGCAGGGGTAGGTGCTTGTCTTGAGGACAGCGCGCCGTTCGCTACCCGCTGGGCTCCTCCGGACCCTGCCGAACCCGAGACGGGACCCAGACGTGAAAGGTCGAGCCCCGTCCGATCGCGCTCTGGAGAGTGATGGTGCCGCCAAGCAAGTCGAGCAGCCGCCGTACGATATAGAGTCCCAACCCGACCCCACCATAGCGTTGGGCGACCGAGCCGTCGGCTTGCCGGAACGCTTCGAAGATCCACGCCTGTGCCTCGGGGGCGATCCCCATTCCGGTGTCACTGACATGGAATTCGACCCCGCCGTCGCGCTCGTGAGCGCTGACGTTGACGCTGCCGGTCTCGGTGAACTTGATGGCGTTGGCCACCAGGTTCTTAATGACCACCTTGACCTTAGCGGGATCGGTGTACAGCCGCGGCAGTCCTGGCGCAATGTTCCACTCCGCCCGCAGGCCCGTTTTCTGCTGCCAGGCCTCGCGCGTCTCGACCTCGATCTCGCGCATCAAATCTGCGACCGCGATCTCACTCAGATCGAGCGGCTGCCGACCGGTTTCGAGGCGACTCAGATCGAGCGTGGTGTTGATCAGTTCGAGCAGCTCTCGGGCGCTGTCGTGCACCCGGTGCAAGCCCTCGCTCTGCTCGGGAGTCAAGGGGCCCAGCAATTCCTCGAGCACAAGATCGTTGTACCCGATGATCACGTTGAGCGGGGTGCGCAGCTCGTGTGACATGGTCGCCACGAAATCCGACTTGAGGCTGTTGGCCCGTTCCAGCTCCTCGATGAGCCGCGCATTCTCCAGTGCCAGAGAGGCAAGCTGTCCGATGCCGCGGGCGATGCGCTCCTGTACGAGATCGAAAGGTTGCTGCCGCTCTCGGTATCCAGCCGTGTGAAAGCCGAGCAGTTCCCCACCCCGGCGCAGCGGCACCATCAAGCCCATGGTCGCACCGTACCCCCGGGGGCCGGCCGTCGCGTCCGAAGCCGGGAGGTCCGAGGTCTTCACATTGACAATGCCGTCGCGCTCCAGCCCGTCCAACTGCGACGCCAGCGTGGCGCGGTCAAGTTTCACAAGCCGCAGCATTTCCCACAGCTCGGGCGGATCGCCGTGTCCGGCGACCGCAACGAAGGACCGCTCCTGCACCTGCCACAGCCAAGTATGGCTGTAATCGCACTCCAGCACCTCGGTGGTCAGCTGACAAAGGCGATCGAGGACCCCGGGCGTACTCAATGACGAGATCAGCTCTTGCCCGACGCGGGCCAAGGCGCCACGGACGACAGCCTCTTCGTGCTGCGCCCGATACAGCTCCGCGGCCTCGACCGCCATACCGACTTGCCGCGCGATCCCTTCGAACAGCTTCACCTGACGCGCGTCAAAGCGCCGGCCGCCCTCGTCATTGAAGGCGGCCAGCGCGCCCCTCTGACGACCGCGCACCACGAGCGGGACCAGGATCAGCGCCGCGAGCCGGAAGTGGGTGAGCACCTCAAGCGGAACCCACTCCTGCTTGCCAACATCGTTGATCAGGAGCGTCTGCCCGGTGGCCAGATACTCCACGACTGTCTGCCCAGGTCGAAACTCCAGGGCGATAGTGTCAGGCACGAGTTCAGCGGGGACCCCGTACCATGCGATGGCGCGGTAGACTTTCCGCGCTGCATCCCAATAGTAGGTAATGATGCGGTCGCACGGCAGCGCCGCCGCCGTGCGCCGGTGTACGCGGTCGAGCAGTGTGTCGAGATCGAGCGTGCCACTGATGTCCTGGGCAATCGCGAGGAGTGTGTCCACTCGCCTGCCTTCGGTAACATCGCGAAAGCTCCACACCCGACCGACGGCCTGGTTGTCGGTGTATTGCGGTTGCGAATGCCGTTCGAAGACTCGGCCATCCTTCAATTCCAGGACGTCGAAGCTGCGTGCGTCGGGCTGGCTGTACAACTCGCGCACCTTGGTGAGAAAGCCTGCCGGGTTCTTCAGCTCATCGAGCACAAAGGCGAGGGTCTGCTCGTCGCTGCGCGTGGCGAGGACAGAATCGGGAATGCACCACAGTTGAGTGAACTTCGAATTGAAGCTGACGATTCGACCTTCCCGGTCGACCACGAGAATACCGTCGGCGGTCGAGTCGAGTGCGGCCTGGAGGAGCGACAGGGATTCCCGCAGTTTTTGTTCTGTTTGCTTATGCGCTCTTCGGTGCCGCACAGCCGCGCTTCCACTGATGGTTATACTATAAACTTCGTCGCGGCGCACACAGGCCTCGCCTCCGGTAAGTCTGATCAGGCTGACGGACAGTACGGGTCAAGGACCCGATAATCTAGTGTCGCCACTTTGCAACTGGCATCCTCTGCCAAGTCGCGCGCGTGCGTATTCCTCCCTTGAGGAAGCGTATGGAACTGACGCCGGTCAGCCGGACGGCTCACTGAGTTGACTGCGCCTGTACGCGGTTCTGCGCACGCCGTGCGCCTACATCTCCGCAGTTCGGCTAGGGGACAACGCCTGAAAGCTGCCGGCGCAACGCCGCCACGAACTCCGGCGCGGTGCCGCAGCAACCGCCGATGAAGCGAGCGCCCGCCGCAAGCAAGGCGGGCACGTAGCCGGCGAACCGTTCCGCCGTCATCCGATACACGATCTCCCCATCGACGAACTCGGGAATGCCCGCGTTCGGCTTGATCCAGATGGGCCGGTCGGTTGCCGACGCCAGCGCCGCGCAAATCGGAATGTACGCCTCCACGCCGATGCCGCAGTTGGCACCGATCACCTGCGCGCCCGCCTGGGCGAGCGCCGCTGCCGCCTGCTGCGGTGCGATGCCCATCATCGTGCGGTCGCGGTGCTTTCCCGTGTCGAACACCATGCACGCGACCACCGGCAGGCCGGTTGAAGCGGCGACGACGACCGCCATGCGTGCTTCCACGAGATCGGTCATGCTCTCGACGACGAGACCATCGGCGCCTGCGGCGGCGAGGGCCTGGGCCTGTTCCGTGAAGGCGCTCACCAGTTGCGCTTCAGTGACGTCGCCCGCCATCAGCATCTTGCCGCTCGGCCCGATTGACGCGAAGACCAGTGAACGCCCGCGCGCCGCGCGCCGCGAGATCTCGACCCCGGCGCGGTTGATCTCCACGACGCGTGCGGCCTCTCGATGCCGTTCGAGGGCGATGCGGTTGGCCCGGAAGGTGTTGGTGAGAATGATGCGGCTGCCGGCGTCGACGTAGGCGCGCGCGACCTCTTCAACGCGCTCGGCATGCGAGAGGTTCCACACGTCGCCGATCTCTCCGGGCGGCAATCCGCGCGCCTGCAGCTCCGTACCCCACGCGCCGTCGGTGAGCACGGGCCCCTCGGCGACCAGACGATCGATCAACGACGTAGCCGGCATAGTCGCCCTCCTTACGCGTTCATTGATACCTTCGGAAGGAGAAGGAAATGAGTGTTTCCCTCACCTCCTCGACGAAGCGCGTCAACGACCCGGCCTCGACTCCCCTCAACTCCGCTTCTCCGGGCGTGACGATGACGCAGAGACCACGGTTGTGTGTTCGTGTTCCGAGCACGTGCTCCATGTATTCCCGGTTGCCGTTGAAGTGGACCTCATTGTTCAGGCCAAGATGCGGAATGACTGCGGTATTGCCGCCGAAGCACTGCCAGACCGCCGCGAAAGGTGTCTCCGTCGCCCCGAAGTTGATGCCACGCAAGTTGTGGATACGCCCCAGGTTCTCGAACTGGTGCACGAAGTTGCCGCAGGAGTGGATCATCACGCCGCCGAACTCCTCCGACAGTTCATTGACGTAGGGCAAGCAGAACTCGCGGTAGAGCTTGGGGCTGATCACGGCCAGGCCATCATCGCTGATCGCGATGCCGCGCCCATCGGGGAGCCACAGCGGTGGGTAGTGGCACGGAAGGAACTCGGGCGAGCGCGCGCGCTGCGCTTTCACGTAGCGGACGATCAGGTCGGTAACCAACCGCATCAGGTGATGGACCTCCTTCGGGTTGGTGTACATCGCCAGCATGAAGGCGCTCGACTCCCACACCAGGTAGGCCGTATCGAGTGGCCCCTGCAGATCGGTCATCGCCACCGGGTAACGCCCGGCGGTTTCGGTGACGAAGTAGTCGGTGAACGCCAGCATGGTTCCGAGCTGGCCGTCGGTGACGGCGGGCGGCGCCAGGTCGTAGACTCTTTCGGGCGGATCGTCTTGGCGGATCACCGGATGGGCCCACGGAAGTGTGTGCTTGAAGAAGTCCACCTTGCAACCAAAGGCGGAAGCAAAGACCGTCACCCCGCCGTGCGGTTGCAGGTGCGGCACGAAGTCATCGCCGATGTCGGTCGCTTCGCGCCAGGCGAGAAGACCGAGTTGCGCGCGCAGCTGCACCTCCTTGTCTTGCAGGAGTTCCGGAATGGGCACCCAGCCGGCGACCACCGCCGTCAGCACGGGAGATGTCGGGACCAGCCAGAGCGGCCGCTCCAGATCTTCGAGTGACCACAAGGCGTTCCACGCCCGAATGGTCTCAGCGTACTTGGGTTCTTGCGTTACCGATGTGAGAAGTGCTCGCGGTTCCACCGCCGTCCCTCATCGAGCATGGCGCGGAAGTTCTTTATGAGGATGTAACTCGCAACGAAGTTCCCTGGCCCGGCAACAGCCGTTGCCCTTTGCGGCGGCAACGTCACGCGACGGCAAGGAGCTGCCGCGCAAGGGTCACGGCTGCGGTGGCATCGCGGCCGAAACCGTCGGCGCCGATGCTCTCGGCGAACGCCTGGGTCACCGGAGCGCCGCCGATGATCACCTTCACATTGCCCGACGGATCGAAGTCCCGGATCGCACGGACGGTCTTCCCCATCGCCGGGAGCGTGGTGGAGAGCAGCGCCGAGAGCCCAACCAACTGCGCGCCGGTCTCTTTCGCCGCCGCAACGAAACGCTCGGGCGATACGTCGGCGCCGAGGTCGGTCACCTGGAAACCGTTCCCCTCGAGCATGATCACCACCAGCTTCTTGCCGATGTCGTGGAGGTCGCCCTGCACGGTGCCCATGACGACCCGTCCCGCGGGCGCAACGCCACCGGCCACGAGGTGCGGCCGGAGGACATCGAGGGCGGCGTACATCGCGCGTGCCGCCAGCAGCAACTCCGGGACGAAGTACTCGCCCTGCTCGAAGCGCTCGCCCACAACTCCCATTCCGGGAATCAGAGCCTGCTTCAGAATCGACTCGGCGAAATGCCCGGCCTGCAAGGCCTGGCCCACGAGCTCCGTGACCCCACGTGCGTCTCCGTCAATCAATCGTTGCTTCAGGTTTCCTAAATCCATTCGTCGCTCCTGTTCCACCATCGGTCGCATACCCTACAGACAGTTTGGCCACTGAGCCAAACGGGACCGCCGTCCGCGCAGCTGACCAAGGTCATACCACCGACTTCTCCAACGATCACCAACCGCGCAGATCGACCGGCCAGGTCTCCAACACCTGTTCGTCTGAGATCACGTGCAGGCGTTCGTGATACGCGACCGTCGGGTCAATATGCGCCGGCCACACTCGAACGCGGTCACCAACGCGGACCGGTTTTTCCGAAATGAAGGTGATGTGTTCGTCCGAACAGAACAGCACTTGTGCACCATCCATCGCCGGGTTGCCGTGGTCCATCCCCAGCGCCTTCAAGCCGCAATCGGCGACGGCATAGGCCGGTGCCACCGATATCACCGTTGCCAGCATGCTGAGCGCTTGGCGGAACGGCAAGCCCAGACGCGCATACGCCGTGTCCATCAGCACGTAGGAGCCGGCCTGGATCTCTGTCGCCCACACGTTGCAGTCATACGTGCCGGTACCGCCGGCGGAAATCAGCTCCCCGCCGACCTGGGCGTGGGCAGCAAGCAAGAGCTGCATGGCTTCTTCGGTCAGGCGGACGCGCGTGGCGCGATCGTCGAGCCCGACCGCGTGACCTTCGTAGCCCATGACGCCGCGGACCTGGAGCCCCTTGGCATGCGCCATCTCGGCAAGGCGTGCCGCCTCTTCCGATTGGCAGCCACAACGGGGTAGACCGACATTCACATCGATCACCACCTCGCGCACACCGCCGGCCGCGGCCGCGTTGATGGTGGCTGCGGAATCGACAGCCACAGTGACCCGTGTGTCGAGCACGCCGAGGCGCCGTGCATCCAACACCTCGTTGGCCAGCAGCAGGTCATCTCTCAAACCCGCCGCCGCCATGCCTTCGACCTCGCGGATGGTGGCGCACGTGAAGCCGTGGTGCCCGGCAGCGGCCTGGCGGCGCGCGAGTGCCGTACACTTGTGCGCTTTTACGTGCGGCCGCAGCCGCGCGCCCGGCAACGCGCTCGCCATCGTGGTGAGATTGTGCTCGAGTGCGGCGCTCTCGACCACCAGTGCCGGTGTTTGCAACTCGGAGATCAGACGCATTGGGGCTCCTCTATGCAATGCGGTTCGGAAAGGCAAAGGGCGGGTGCGGGCCGCTTTGACTTTGTCCGGCGGCCGGGGAAACATCATCGGAGTGACTCCCTGATTCTCGGAGAGGGTGCAGAACAGCGATGGATACCGCCTGGCTGATATGGTCTTCGCTCTTCGCCTTGATCGGTTTCGCCGTGTTCATCTACGGCCGGCGGCAGCGGCGCGGCGCGCCAACGCTCATCGGCGTCGCCTTGATGGTGTACCCCTATTTCGTCTCGAGCAGCGTGGCGCTGATTGCGATCGGCGTGCTCCTCCTCGGTGCTCTGGTGGTGGGGAACCGGCTGGAGGACAGCTTATAAGGCGATCGATGTCGTCGGCGGAGAGCTACACGCTCGGGGTCGCGCAGTGGCGAGGTGAGCGGCAAATCGCGGCCGTGCTGGCACGGGCCTTTGTTGACGACCCATTGGTGATCGCGATGTGTGCCGCACCCCCTGCGCAACGAGAGCGGCGCATGGTGTGGAGCTTCCGCATGGCAGTGCGCGGCCACTGCCTTGCCGCTCAGCCGGGGTGGGCGCTCACAAGGCCCGATGCAGCGCCTGTCGGGGCGGTGTTGACAACGCGCCCATGCGTGCAAATGGACATCAGCACCGATCTGCTCTTCACGCTGCGCGCGCTCCTGCACATGGGTGTCCGCACCGGAGTCCGCGGGGCCCAGGCGGCACGGATTATTGCCGCCCACGTGCCGCCGCAGCCGTTCACCTACCTGCGTACCCTCGGCGTGCACCCGGATCTGCGCGGCCGCGGGCTGGGCTCGCGGCTGGTCGAGCAGGTCGTTCGCAGCGCTCCAGCCTCGTTACCCGTCTACCTGGAAACGGCAAAAGAGAAGAACGTGGCCTTCTACACGCGCCACGGGTTCGATTGTATCGGGGAATTCCGTTGCCTGGGTGTGCCGGTGTGGCGAATGCTTCGGCCGGCGGCGGAATCGGCGCCCGCCACGGCAACCAGATGAATCGCTCTGCGGTCTCCGCACTGCATGCGCCGGTGTTTGCCGCACTGTCGGACATGCATCGGGCCACGGCGGAGAGCAGTTCTAGAAGGCTCCTGCTCGGGTGCAGTGTGGCACCCGGATTGCCTCACACCTCCTCGCGAGGAGGCAATCATGGGATGGATCGATGCGATGGCGCTCGCAACCGGACTACCGGACCCCATCTCCCCGACCCCGCTCCGGCTGCTCTTGGTCTTAACGCTCGCGCTTTCAGCGGTCGGGATTGCCTCCCTCGTCCTTTGGAGAGTGTCGATAAACTCGGCGGGCGGGCTTCGAGACGGCCCCTGGAAAGACGGGGCCTCCTCAGCCCGAGCGGTGTTGTTGTCGAATCCAAAGGAAAACCTTCCGCTCGCCCTTCTATGAGCGCTGCTGTCAAGTGGCGACG